>Ga0208048_1002087_pt1 | contig 9899 bp, 13 predicted proteins | sample Malawi_45m_30L_FD_184163 | JGI IMG/M metagenome (GOLD analysis project Ga0208048, IMG submission 184163) | Freshwater microbial communities from Lake Malawi, Central Region, Malawi to study Microbial Dark Matter (Phase II) - Malawi_45m_30L... | ecosystem: Environmental > Aquatic > Freshwater >... | reverse complement strand
TTTTCGGGGAATCTGGATGCTGCCCAAATCTTGCCGCGGCCGCAGTTTGACCCTCAGATTTTTCCAACCACCCGAACTTTGCACCAAACCCTGAAGCGAAACGGAGAGCGGACGTGCGGGTAGCGAGAACTGGACGGCCTCTCCCATTGTCTGGTGGCTGATAACCTCGCGGGAAACTCCGGCCGCGCGTAATTCCGATGGTACAACAAAAAGTATCGCGAACGAGAAAGCAACAGAGGCAAAGAGAGGCCACAGCGCCAAGCGGATGCGTCGATCAGTGGCGATACCTTGAGGATACGGTCTCATGGAGAACTGGTCTGGGAAGCGCTCGGACGGAAAAGAAGAAAACATAGACTCACTGGACGGCATTGGCAAGAGCCTTAAGGAAAAACCGCTCGTCTATTTCAACTAAAAATGAATTTTTAAATCGCTGATCAATAGATGTTTATGATCAATTATCAGCGCGAAAAATGGAAAATTTTTCGACCGGCGTTGGTCAGTCTCCCGACTTGGTGCATGCCGTTTGCAAGTTGAGGTCAACCGGTCCGTCGGATGAAAAGTCCAAACCGATCGACGACGTGGTTTCTGAAGGGATCGGCAAATATCGCGGCGCCATTTGTAAACCGAAACGGTAGACAAGTCCTTGGATGGACTCGGAAACACTGCCCGCAGGAAGAGTGAGGCGGACATCGAATTTGTAATCGGGATCCCCGGAGACGCGATGCAGATAATCGCCCAGCGAAAAATCCCAGCTGGATTTTCCAGATTCCGATGGCTGGATCACTTGCCAGGTTGATCCATCCCGAGAAATCTCAATGGAAGGTCGCCCGCCTTTCGTCTTCACTTGAATTTTCCCGTCCAAAGCCGGATACGGAAAAACGAATGCGTAGGTCACTTGGGCGGGAAGACCGGGTTCCGTCGGCGCGAGAAAGCAGCGATCCCCCTCCCGAATGGAGCGGACATTCCGCGAAGATTTACATCCCCGAAGCCACATATCGCCGTCGGCCTGCGGTTTGAAAACCCACTCGCCGTTGGCGTATTCGCGCGGTTCGTCGAGATATCGCGAAGAAAAGAACAACCCGATCCTGTCACGCGAATAAATGATGGATTCGCCGGGCCGGAGTTTCACCCGCAGGCTGTGCGACTCGGGCGGGACGGATGGTTTGCTCTCGACGATGTCGGAAGCGGTATAAAAGTCCCTCGGCTTCGCTTCCGAATAAACTCTGCTTGGCGAAGAGGTCAGCAAACCGGGATTCGCCCGTATATCTTCCGCCGACGCCAACAGGCCGCCCGGCATGGGATAAAAAGCTTCCGCATCGGCATCGAAAACGGCCCAGCGCCCATCAACCATGATCTCGGTGACCAGATGTTTTCCCCGCGCTTGCAGCACGCGCGATTCCAACCCTGCATGACGCGCGAGAGCCGCGAGCGAATGGGCCGCATGACTGCAGAATCCATAGCCATAAACTCCGAGAAGTTTGACCGGATCTTCAGCCTCTTTGTGAGCCGGCCAGTCGTGGCACCGGCCATCGACAACACTCTTCCACAGGGCAACAGCCTTCCGCGTCTCCTCAACGGAATCACCCGCGATGCGCCCGGCGATTTCCACCGAGGTAGCCGGGAGCGCCTCGCCATCGAGAACTATACTTATGTTGCTTGCGATCGACGGCCCTTCGTTGGCCACGAGCAGATTCCGGCAAAAAGTTCCCTGTGGTGTTTTCCACTCGATGCTCTGCGGGTGATCGAAGCGGAGATTGTATTTGATGCCCTGTTTTTCTTCCGGCGAACGCCGGGCACTGAGCGCGGCCTTGATGCCGTCGGCAATCGTCCTCCGGGTGAGAGTCAGCTCGCTCTGCACATCACCCCGGCTTGCAGGACGACGAGCCGACTTCGAATCGGCAGGGCGGTCGTCGGGATCCTCGGAAATAGCCGGCAACTCCGGCCGAACGGCACGAAGCAGGGACGCCACATCATCGCGCAGTTGCGAGAACGCCGCGGCCACGTCTTTTTTTGTCGGCGATTCCCTTCGCGCAAAGAAAAAACCGCTGCCGATTCCTGCGAGAAAAAACAATGCCGCACAAATTGGAAGAACCAGAGTCCTCCTTGAAAACATCGGGCGGCGCACCGGTCTCCTTATCGGCACAAACCGAGCACGGGTCAAACCAACACGGGAATCCCGCGAACAGGCAGCTTGCGCGCGACTTCAAACACAAGGAATATGCTTTCATCGCAAAAATGGCGGCTTTCCTTTCCATTGTCGTTCCCTTTTATAACGAGGAAGAATGTGCCCGCCAGGTCTTGCAGGAAATTCGCGATTTGCAGCCCGGTGCGGAGATCATTGCCGTGAATGACGGCAGCACCGACGGAACTGCCGCGGCTGCGAAGGGCGTTCCGGGTGTCACTGTTATTTTTTTCGCCAAGAACCGCGGTCAGAGTGCTGCCCTCTATGCCGGCCTGCGCGCGGCCACGGGCGAAATCATCGCCATGATGGACGGTGACGGGCAAAACGATCCGAACGACATCGGCAAGCTGGTGGCTGCCTTGGAAAAATACGACGTGGCTTACGGGGTGCGTGCCAAGCGCCGCGATTCCTCCAGTCGCATTGTTGCCAGCCGTGTTGCCAACGCGATCCGGAGATTTGCCCTCGGCGACAAGGCATCCGACACCGGATGCAGCCTCAAGGTCATCCGTCGCGAACATGTCAGATATCTGGTCCCGTTCAACGGGATGCACCGCTACCTGCCGGCATTTTTAGCCAATTCGGGGTTGAACGCCGTGGAAATCGAAGTCAACCACCGTCCGCGGAAAACCGGCGTGTCCAAATACACGCTGGGTGGAAGGGCCTTGCGCGGCATCTGGGATCTCATCGGCGTGCGCTGGCTCCTCGCTCGGCGCGTGGATTGGTCATCTTGAGGAAAAAATTATGGAAATGTTTGCAAACCTCTACACCGAGCTGAACGCATTCTGCTCGATCCCGCTTGGGAAGTTTCTTGGAGTCAGTATCAACGTCGGCAAACTGATCGGTTACACTGGTGTTTTTCTTTTCACCGGTCGCTGGTTCGTGCAACTGGCCGTCTCGCACGCGTCGAGCAAGCCGGTCTTTCCGCGAAGCTTCTGGTACATGAGCATGGCCGGCAGCCTCTTCATCCTGTTTTACTTCGTGTTCGGAAAAAACGATTCGGTGGGCATCCTCGCCAACCTGTTTCCTTTCCTCGTCGCGTCCTACAACCTCTTTTTGGACATCACGCACAAGCGGGCCAATTCATGACGGTCCCGGCCCTCCATCCGTGGCCGTGGAAAACGGCTTTGTGCCTCTGCGCGATCTCGCTGTTGGTGCTTGGCAGGCAACTCGATTTCAGCGGCTACGCGCATGCTGACGAGCCGAACAAGGTCCATCAGATCACGCGGGACAAATACAACTTCAACCATCCGCTGCTCATGCTTCACTCCGTGAAGCTTTACGCGCGTGCGACCGGAATCATCGACGACTACAACGCGGTCATGCGCACGGGGCGCTGGAACAGCGTTGTTTTCTCCTCTTTGGCCATCGGGTTTCTCGTTTTGCTGACGGGAAGACTGCACGGGGCATGGATAGGTGCAGCAGCCGGTGCGCTTATCCTCTGCACACCCCTCTTTTTCGAGTTGGCGCACTACTTCAAGGAAGACCCCGCACTAATTTTCGGTCTGAGCCTCTCGCTGCTGGCCATGCAATTTTACGGTGAGAAACCTTCTGTGGTCAGGGCGGCCATGCTTGGTGCCGCATGCGGTGTTGCCGTGGCGGGAAAGTATGCCGGTCTCATTGTCGCTCCTTTTGCCGTCTACGCCGCCCTCGCCAACCATCGTGCACGCGACTTGTGGGTCGTCGCTCTTTCCGCCGTCGCTGCGTTTGCGTTGATCAATCTTCCGATGATCACCTCGCCCGATCTCTGGAAGAGCCGCGTGGACTACGAAGTTTCCAGGCTCAAGGCCACCGGTGTTCCTAATCCGCGAAAAATTCCCCACGGGGATTATTTCTCGGATTTCTACAAGCATGCTTCTCCTCTCGTTCTCCTGCTGCTCGCCGCCTACCTCTGGGGAGGGTGGAAACGGAAGTTCCGGCTTTCGCCGGCGGAATGGACGCTGCTTCTGTTGCCAACCGTCTATCTGGTCATCCTCTGCTTCATTCCGACAAAAACCGAGCGCTACATCTTGCCGGCAAGCGTGCTGCTCGCATGCGTTGCAGCCGCCGGGCTGGCTCCACTGCAGCAACTCAAGCGCGGAAAAGCTGCGGCGGCTCTGATATTCGCCATGGCCATCGCGTGGCAAGCACCCCGAGTCTATGCGGAAAACGCTGCATTCGCCTCGCGGCGCCATGCCGAAGTTTTGACCCATCTTCAGACGCAGCTTCCATCTTCGGCAAGCGTGCTGGTCGACAACTATCAAAGTCTCGAGCCGTCGCTTGCACCCAGCCCGGTAATCAAGCAAAGAACCCTTCAACCGCATGAGACGCTCGAGTCTCTCGCGGCGGTCGGGTTCACCCACATTCTGGTCACCGCCAAACGTTACCCCGTTTTTGCACCAAATAGCCGCAGAGCGTCGGGCTTGCCGCCGGAAGACGACGCGAAAATGCGCAAGCTTTACGACGACATCTTCGGAAAGTGCCGACTCGTTTTTGAATGGAAACAAGGGAAGAAAAAACAGCTGGAACCGGAGTTCCACCTTTACGAATTGCCGCAGTAATTTTTTCAAGACACAACACCGGTCACTATCCAACCATAGCCAGATAATGCGTATCCGATCATTCCAGGGCCTCGTCCCTCCGCCCGCTTCAGCAGCCGATTTTGCCTCGCCGCCCTACGACGTGCTCAACACGGCGGAAGCACGCGAGATCATCGCCAAGCAGCCGAAAAGTTTCCTTCGGGTTGTGCGTTCGGAAGCGACGCTTCCGGATGGTGTCGATCCGTATTCGCCCGAGGTCTACGAGCAGGCGCGGAAAAATTTTATTCGCATGCAGGAGGACGGCGAACTTGTGCGGGAGAAATCACCGCAGATCTACCTCTACCGCCAGATCATGGGCGACCATGCGCAGACCGGAATCACCGCGGTTTGCCACGCGGATGATTACGCGGCGGGCCTGATCAAGAGGCACGAGAAGACGCGTCCGGACAAAGAAGATGACCGGGTGCGCTTGAACACTGCTTTATCCGCGCACATTGAGCCGGTTTTTTTGGCATTCGAATCGGATGCGGAAATCGACACGCTGATGAAAGAGGCGGCAGCAACGGATCCGATTTTTGATTTCACCGCGCCGGACGGAATCCGTCACACATTGTGGCGCATGCCGGACGCGAACGCGGTGAGCAAAGCCTTCGCTGCGGTGCCGCACAGCTACATCGCGGATGGACACCACCGTTCGGCTGGCGCGGCGCGCGTCGGTTTAGCCAAGCGGCAAGCGAACGCTAATCACACCGGCGAAGAGGATTACAGTTGGTTCCCGGCCGTGATGTTCCCGCAGGACCAACTAAAAATTCTCCCTTACAACCGGCTGGTCACGGATTTGAACGGATTGCATCCCGAGGAGTTTCTCGTGCGGGTCAGTCACGCCTGCCGCCTGCAACCCTCGGCGCCATCCTCGCCCGCGAAGCCCGGCCAAGTTTCGATGTATCTCGGCGGGCATTGGCTCGGATTGGAATTCGAAGCGCCGGCCGATGCCGATCCGGTTTCGCGTCTCGATGTGAGTTTGTTGCAGGACAAAATCCTCGCGCCAATTCTCGGAATTGATGATCCACGGACGAGCAAGCGGATCGATTTTGTCGGCGGAATCCGCGGCACGGATTTCTTGCGCGGTGAAGTCGACGCCAAACGCGCGTCGGTCGCTTTCTCCATGCATCCGGTGACCATGCGACAGTTGATGGATATCGCCGATGCAGGTCAGATCATGCCGCCGAAAAGCACGTGGTTCGAACCGAAGCTGCGCTCCGGATTGTTCATCCACACGTTCTGAGCGGCGTTTGACAGTTGGCCCACGGTGACCTTAAGTTCGCGTTGTGACGCCGCAGCAGGTCCGTAATGCGATGGATAGCGGCAGGCCATTCGTCATCATGATGGCGGATGGCAAATCCTACCGCGTGCCCCACAGGGATTACATTATGCTTATCCCAAAGGGATCAGCCGTTGTGGTGCACAACGAGGAAGTGGCAACGGTTCTGCCATTGTTGACGATGACCGGCATCTCCTATGAGGCAGAACCCACCGCCCGAGTCGCCGAGGAAAAATAAGCTCCGACTTTCTCCCGCTTCCGCTCTGCGTTCTTCATTCTTCGTTCTTCATTTCCTCACCGCAGCCGCCCGTAAGCGACGAGTTTGCCCTTCTTTTTGAAGAGGCCGAGAAATCCGCCATGCCCGCCGTAGGCAACGCGCGGTTGCAGTTTGTAAATGTTCACACCGCGTGAATTTTGCGCGCCGGCCATGAGGGGAACGCCGTTTTCGTCACATCCGAGATAAACCATGACGTGCGTGACGGGTGGATGGCGTTTCGGCTTGTAGGTGTGTTCCCAAAAAAGCAAATCGCCGGGTTGGAGTCTTTTTGTCCACCAAGAGGTTTCCGGCGTGCCGCCGAATAGTCCGCCCGCTCGTTTCAGGCGGCCATGTCTTTTCACAAAGAGATATTGGTCGGAAGCAGTGCGTGGCAGGTAAACGCCTCGGGTTTTCCCGACAAGAAAACGCGCTATGTTGGAGCAATCCATGGTCACTGGCTTTTCTTCGCCGGGCAGTTGCGCGCTCGCGTTGTAGCGCAGACCGAGGGATTGCAAATAGCAGGCCCAATCGCGCAGTCCATCGGCTCGCGCGAAGCCGCCAAGGGCAACCGACCAGAGGCAAAAAGTGGCCAGATACCGCATGGCGCGAAGCTAGCCTCCCCGACCCCGAGATCCAAGCCGGCGCAAAAGCCATTCGCAGCGGCGGGCCTCCTGTGATATCTGGTTTGGGTTGTTCATGTTGAGGTCTCGAACACTGATCTGCTTTGCGGCGGGGGCAATGCTTGCCGCCTGCGAAACGACGCCTGTCGGTCCGGCACCCGAGTTCCTTCCCGACATGGTGGTGAGCAACGACTACTCGCTGTTTTTCCGCCTCGGACCGCAGCAGGCCGGAGGGGCGGACCTCAGCCTGCGCACCAATGAGAACGTCATGCTCCTGCGCAAGGAATTCGGCTACAGCCGCGTCCAACTCGAGAACGGCATGGTCGGCTACATGGCCAACGAGGACATTCAACCTGCGCCCGAGCTTCCGCCCGAGCAGAAGCGCAAGAAGTCGAAAAAACGGATCGGCGATAGTGGCGGCTCCCAGAGCTATGACAATTACGAGGAGAACATTCCCATCCCGGATCCCAATCTCGGGATTCTTCCGGATGATGTCCCGCTTGAGCCGCTGCCCGACCTGCTGCCGGAAGGTGTCGATGTCACTTTGCCTACCCCGATGCCCACCCCGCAGCCGACACCGGTAAAAGAAGAAGCTGTTCCCGAGGGACAAGAGGGCGAATCCGCCGCACCGGTCTCGACCTCGACCTGAGCCGTCAAGATTTACTTCGCGCCGGTCTGTTCCTTGACCAGCTGCTCGTCCTCATCGAGGAGCTTGGTCCACTTCGCGCGGTATTCCGGATCGTAATGCTGGTTCATGAAATCGGCCATGCGCGTGCGACGTTCGACCAATTTACCCAGCACCTCCGCTGATTCCTCGTAGGTATCGCGCAAAACGCGCAGCGCTTGGGCTTCCCGTTCCCAGAGTCCACCGAAAGCTCCGGCGAATTCCGCGGCCGACTGTGGCTCGTCGCGTTCGGTCGGATGATAAATGTCTTCGGGCGGCGGACGCTCCCCGAGCAAACGGGGCGCAATGTAAATGTTGGTGAACATTCCCTCGCGGTATTTGGCGCGGGCGCCCTGGTCGTCTCCCTCCAAACAAAGCACCAGTCCCCAGGCAAAGCTAAGCCACGCATTGGGCGTATCTTGGGGGTAGTGCTTGGCGTAGTGCTGGAAAAAGGCCGAAGCGCTTTCGTGCTCCGCGGCGAGCAGCAGGAAAAGCGGCAGATAAAATCGCGCGCCCATGTGGTCCGAGCCATCCAGATGGAGCAGACGCTGGGCGGCATCGGCAGCATCTCCCGCGCGGCCGAGGTGCCATTGACAAAGCATGGTGCCGCTCAGAGATCGGAGCAACGGACGGGTTGCCTCGTCATTCCACCAATCGGGCGAGCGGCGCTTGAAAGCCGGCGACAAAGCATCGTCCACCTCCGCGAAAATTTCCAAGGCACGCGCATATCGGCCGGAGGACATCTCCATGTCGGCCAGTTCGATCTTCGCCTCGTAGTTCGTTTCGTCGATTTCCACGGCTTTTTCCACCGTGGCACGCCGCTTGCGCAGCGAGCGCAGGCGCCGCGCGTTGCGGATCAAGCCCGCGGATACATCGGATGCCGTGCGTTCGGGTCCGCGCGGCGAGGAAACGCCGCCGAATTGCTCCTGCAATTTGGCTTCGTGGCGCGGTGGCGCGACGAGCCGCACTTTGCTTTTCCAATCGCGTCCGAAAAATTTCCAGTCCTCGGCCACCCACTCCGGCGCTTTCCAGATGAGCAATTCATCGGGCGCGCCGAGTTCATCCAGGTGACGTGAAAGCCATTCCTCGGTCGCGATCTGATCGAGTTCCGCCACGATCTCGGGCGTGACCAGCGGTTCGAAACGCGGACCAACGAGCAGCAGAACCGTGGGCAGAAAAAAATCTTCCTCGATGGGAAGAGGTTCGCCGAGATCCACCCAGCAAAGCGACCAGACGGATGGATCTTTCTTCAGCGGCTGGATCATGCCGCGGCGCGCGCCGGCGCCGGCAACGACCACTCGACCGGAACGCGTTGCTTGCGACCGAGCCGATCATGAAAAAATACCGCACCGTGCGAGATTCCGTATTCGTGCACGAGTCGCGTCACCTTCACGTCGAAGCAGCAGTAGCGCGCCACATCGAGCTTGCGGCCCTGACGCCACCATTTGATCGCATCGAGTCCGTCCGCTGTCTTGCCGCAGCCGAGTGTGGACTGCGCGACCGAATCGAGTCCGACGCGATGGCCGATTTTTTTCTCGAGGTCGACCATGAGGTCGAGCGTCGGCGCACCGTGGCCCAGATCGATCACCGTGTAGCCCATGAGCACTTCGTAGTCGAAATTGATCACATTGAAACCGACGACCAGATCGGCGCGCTGGAGTTGCTCGACCAAATCGTGCACCCGGTTTTCGCCGTAGACCTCGTATTTTCCCGACGCCGTGCTGTAGGTCACCCCGACCGTCATACCCATCGCCGCTTTTTTGTCCCACCCGCCCGCGTCGTTCGCCGTGCGCTGCGTTTCCAAATCGAAGTAGACGATATCCATTGCCGTGACCGCACTTTCTATCCGTCCCGGCGTCCTGCGGCAATCGCCGCTTGAGATGGAGGGCCCGCTGGGCTTTATTGCCCCTTCGCAACGCGCCCGTAGCTCAACCGGATAGAGTGTCGGCCTCCGAAGCCGAAGGTTGTGGGTTCGACTCCCGCCGGGCGCAGATTTTTTGCCGTCGGTCGCGGCTTTTTAAGAAGCCGAAGGAAGGTAGCGGTAAGGCTGGTCGATGTAAGGGCGGTTCCAGTCGGATGCCGAGTCTTCGTCGGACTCGCGGCGATCGTCGCCGATGACCATGACCAGGACCCGATGTTTGCGGTCGAAACTGACCGGGTGGGCCAGCTTGACCGTGCCTCTTTCGTCAACCTCCGCTTCCAGAGTTTGGATCATGCGGAAAAGCTAAGCAGGAAGCGGGCCATGTCAAACGGCCCGGGTCCGTTTTGTCGGGACTAAGCGCCGACCGGAACCGGCACAAGGCGCGTGCGCACGGCATCGGGAGAAATCCCGAGCAAGAG
>Ga0208048_1002084_pt1 | contig 9905 bp, 9 predicted proteins | sample Malawi_45m_30L_FD_184163 | JGI IMG/M metagenome (GOLD analysis project Ga0208048, IMG submission 184163) | Freshwater microbial communities from Lake Malawi, Central Region, Malawi to study Microbial Dark Matter (Phase II) - Malawi_45m_30L... | ecosystem: Environmental > Aquatic > Freshwater >... | reverse complement strand
CATCTGTCTTTTCCTCATCCTCTGCGGATGGCCTCCGGTGCTGAATCTGCTCAGCCGGGTGGCCGGACAGGGCCTTGTCGATCTGGTGGCCGCCTTCAGCTTCATGACGCATTTCGAGAACATCCAGCGGGGCGTGCTCGATCTGCGCGACATCGTTTTCTTCGCCTCGGTGATTGTTTTCTTCCTTTTCGCCACGCATGCCGTGCTCCGCGCGCGGCGGGCCGGCTGATCCACGATGAAAGACCGCAAATTCGAGACACCCTTGTATGCCGCAGCCGCCGTGGCCGCGGTGCTCGTGCTGCTGCTCGGCGCCAATTTCCTCGTCTCCAAATTCAAATGGCGCGCCGACCTGACCGAAGAGCGCGCCTTCACTCTGAGCGAGGGGACGCGCAAGGTGCTCGCCGGTCTCAAGTCGCCCGTGCAGGTGCGCTTTTATTGCACGCAGGGCGACGAGGCCATGCCCATGGGACTGAAAAATTACGCGCAGAGCGTCGAGGATTTGCTCGATGCCATGCGTTCGGCCTCCGGCGGAAAACTGCAGGTGCAGAAGCTCGATCCGACGCCGGATTCCGATGCCGAAGACTCCGCCCGTCTGGACGGCATCGATCCGCAAGTCTTCCCCAATGGCGACCGGATTTATTTCGGACTGGGGTTCAGCCAGCTGGACCGCAAATCGGCGCTGCCTTTTCTTTCGCCCGACCGCGAGCGCCTGCTCGAATACGATGCGGTGCGCGCGATCAATGCGGTGACCAGCGCGGCCAAGCCGGTGCTCGCATTGATGACGCCGCTGCCGACCACCGCGCCGTCGCCCATGATGGATATGATGAGCCGTCCGCCCTCGGCCGGAGTTTTCTTCGACGAGTTGCGCCGCTCGTTCGAAATCAAAGAAATTCCGGTCACCGCGGAGGAGATTCCCGCCGAGATAAAGACTTTGCTTGTCGTCCATCCGCGCGAGATCTCCGAGGTGACGCAATACGCCCTCGACCAGTTCGTTCTGCGCGGCGGCCAGCTTGTCGCGTTTCTTGATCCGATGTGTGTGATGGATTCGTCGTCACCCAGCCCGATGATGGGCATGCCCCCACCGCCGAGCGTTTCCACTTTTTCGAAGCTGCTCCCCGCGTGGGGACTCAACTTCAACACTTCCGAAATCGTGGTCGATATGCAGAACGTGGGCAACACGCGGCGCGGGCGCGCTCCCGGAATCCTCGCGCTCGGGCCGGATTCGATCGATCCCGACAGCGTGGTGACCGGTGATGTGGACAGTCTTTTCATGGCCTTGGCCGGCACATTCCAAGGCGAGCCGGCGCAAGGGCTACAGCGCACGAGCCTGATCTTCAGCTCCAAACAGTCCGCGCTTTTCGATCCGGGCATCGCCCAGAGCTCGCCGCAGGAGGTCGAACGCGATTTCAAACCGACCGACACGGCCTATCCGCTTGCCATCAAACTCGAAGGAAAATTCAAAACTGCGTTCCCCGAAGGCAAGCCCAAGAATGTGCCGCCCGGTCAGGAGCCTTTGCCCGATGCGGCCAAGTCGCCCGATCGCAATGCGCCGCCCGGACTGAAAGAATCGGCCGAGCCTGCGACCGTCTATCTCGTCGGCGATGTCGACATGCTCTTCGATCCGCTGGCCGTGGCCGAGATTCCCACGCCGTTCGGCCGGCCTGTGCTCGCCCCGGCCAACAGCAATCTCAACCTCGCCCAATCCATGGCCGAGCAACTTTCCGGCGGCAGCGATCTGGCCGCGGTGCGCAGCCGCGCCTCGCGCGACCGTCCCTTCACCGTGGTGAAACGCATGCAAGCCGAGGCCGAGTCGAAATTCCGCGACAAAATTTCCGGTTTGGAGAACGAGTTGCGCGAAGCCGAAGGCCGTTTGGCCCAGCTCGAAAGCAACAAGGAGGCCGGACAGCAGTTCATTCTCACGCCCGAGCAGCAGGCCGAAATCAAATCGTTCCGTAAAAAAGAAGCGGAGACAAAAAAAGAACTCAAAGACGTGCGCAAGACGCTGCGCCGCGAAGTGGAAGGTCTCGAGCAACGCGTGAAGTGGGCCAACATTCTGGCCATACCGCTGCTCGTCGCCGCGGCGGGTTGCCTCATCGCGGTTTATCGTCACCGCCGGCAAAGCGCCCGCTAATCTCATGAAAGGATCGAAGTTCCTTTATCTCTTGATGGCCGCGGCGCTGATCGGCGGACTCGCCCTGCTCATGAAGTCCCGCGACGAAGCCTCGTGGCAGGAAGAGTCGGTCGCGGCAGGAAGCAAATTGCTCGGCGATCTCGTCATCAATGACGTGGCCTCGGTGCGCTTGCTCGGACCCGACGGGCGCGTCACGGCCAAGCGCGGCACCGACGTTTGGGTGATCGAGGAAAGACAAAGCTATCCCGCGGATTTCGCCCGCGTTTCGTCCCTAGTCCGCAAAATTGCCGAACTCGAACCGGTGCAGACCGTGCCGCTCGGGGAAGGGGATCAGGCCGCGCTCGTGCTCAAAGTTCCGGAGGGAGACGGACCCGAACCGGAGATGGGCACGCTGGTCGAGTTGTCCGATGCCTCGGGCAAAAAACTTGCCTCCATCGTGGCGGGCAAGAATCACACTACGTCTTCGCCCGAGGCCGGACCGATGGGTGGTGGAATGGTCACGGGACGCTACGTCATGCTGGTCGATGCCCCGCAGACCGCCTACCTCGTCACCGAAACTTTCAGCGACTTGCAAACTTCGCCGTCGCAGTGGATCGACAAAAACTTTGTCCGTCCGGGTCAGCCCAAACGCATGGAGGTAAAGTCCCAAGTGGGCGACCGTAACTGGACCATCGAGCGCGAAACTCCCGGCGCGGGATGGAAACTTGCCGGCGCGGGAAAAAATCAAAATTTGGATACGTCCAAATTGCTCGGCATCGATTCGCTCGTTACCGGTCTGGCCATCGCCGATGTGCCGGATGGTCCGGATGATGCACGGCTCAAGCCGCTCAAGGAAAAACCCGTCTCGGTGACGATCGATACGTTCGAGGGACTGCGTTATGTGCTGACCTTCGGAGAGAGCGGTGCGGACAATCTGCCGGCGCAGATCTCCGTCGAGGTGACCGGCGATCCGTTGCCGCCACCTACGCCCGCGCCGGCCGAAGGACAAACACCCGAAGAAGCTGCAGCGAAAGCGATGGAAGCGGCAAAAAAAGCGCGCGACGAAAAAGTCGCACAAGCGGCCAAACTTCAGGGCAAGCAGGTCTTCATCCCGCGCAACTTCCTGCAAACGTTTCTCGGCGACCGGAAGTCACTCCTGGCCGCCCCGGCTGCTCCCGCGCCCACTCCGGCGCCCATGCCGAAGAAGAGGCGGTAACTGACGTTTTGATGTGACATAAGCAGGAATGCGGACCTTGACCCGCGCAGAGAAAGATCAGCGGGAATTTGCTGCGCAGCAACCGGTTCACCTGGGTGCGCTACCTCTTGAGCAAGTGGCCGGCAAGCACGCACCTATGCCTTCGGACGATCTCAAGGCCCATGACCGCCAATGGGCTGATACCAACGTCCGTTTGCAAATAGACTTTGGGCGGCTAGGAAAACTCGTGGCATTGGCATCCTTGCCAATGAAGAAACCGATCTCATCGGCTGGAAGCCGATGCCACTTTTTCCTGCTCCCGTGGAGCAGTCCAAAAGCAAGGGGACGTTGGGCTGAGTCTGCGCATAGGGAGACTGCCCGTCCCGGAGGCTCAGGCGATTGACATGATAAGTTTACATGATATCATGCGTTCATGGCTGAAATCGCGACGACTTTGACCGACCGAGGTCAGGTCTCCATGCCTGCCTCCATCCGACGCGAACTGGGTTTGCGTCCGGGCCAGACTTTGCTTTGGAAACGTTTGTCCGAGGACGAAGTCCGCGTGAAAGTGCCTCGCCGCGGCGGCAAACCATCCATGCGCGGTTTCATGAAGAAGTTTGCCGCCGATGGTCCGCGCACCACTGCCGCATGGATGAAGATTCTCCGCAAAGGCGAGAAAAGTTGAATGGCGTGGGTCGTCGACACCTGCCTGCTTCTGGATGTCGGACTCGACGATCCCGACTTCGGGGTTAAATCCGAAGCGCTGCTTAAGAAAAATTCGGCGGACGGTCTGACAATCAGTCCGGTCACTTTTGTCGAGTTGGCTCCGGCCTTCGGTGGTGAAATCGGTTCGCTGCGCAAGTTTCTTGCGGCGCTGGATGTCGACTTCGATGAATCGTGGGAAGCAGCCGACGCCGAACATGCTGCCCGCGCTTGGGCGAGGCATATCCTCGATCGGCGGGCGGCTGTGCGGCATCATCCGAAGCGCCCGGTGGCTGATATTCTGATCGGGGCTTTCGCCTTGCGATTCGACGGCTTGCTCACGCGCAACACGGCTGGTTTCCGGAAGCTCTATCCCAAACTGCGCTTGGTCAGTCCCGTGTGACCGAATCGCGTGTGTCATCGGGGCGGAGGTATCATATCAATCACTAAAAGTGTTTGGATGATTGGGAAGGTGGGTCGCGCCGTCCCGGCGCGATATTCGAATCAGTAAATCGCGATGAGGACATCGCGATCCACCCCGTGATCACGGTCTGGAACCTTTTGGAATCTGGCATCACGCACCAAAAGAAACACGCCGCCGGGCTGCGGGCCGCGGCGGCGTGCGTGTGAGTTGCGGCTCAAGCCGCGTGATTTATTCGGCGTCTTTTTTCGGCGCGGACTTTTTCTTGGCGGCCTTGGGCTTGTCCGAAGTTTCCTCCGGCTTGGCTTCGACCACCGCGACGTCCACCCATTCGAGCACGGCCATCGGGGCGCTGTCGCTCTTGCGGGCGCCGAGTTTGACGATGCGGGTGTAGCCACCGGCGCGTGAGGCCGAACGGGGAGCGATTTCCTCGAAGAGCTTTTTCACGGCATCGGCCTGGTGAAGATAAGCGGCCGCGGTGCGACGCGCGTGGATCGTTCCTTTTTTGCCGAGGGTGACCATTTTTTCCGCGAACGGGCGTGCCGCTTTCGCTTTGGCCAAGGTGGTGCGGATGCGCTGATGGATGATCAGGCTGCACACCTGGTTGGCCAGGAGCGAGTCGCGGTGGGCCTGCGAGCGGCCGAGTTTGACGGTCTTATTTTGGTGCCTCATGGCTTACTTCTTCTTGGCCTTGGGCTCTTCTTCTTCCTCGACGGGCGCTTCGGGCGCGGCGATCTCGATGAGACCCGACTCGAACTTCATGCCGAGGCCGAGACCGAGTTCCTCGAGTTTGTCTTTGATCTCGTTGAGCGATTTCTTGCCGAAGTTGCGGTATTTGAGCATCTCGGCTTCCGACTTGAGGGCCAACTGGCCGACGGTCGTGATGTTCGCGTTGTTCAGGCAGTTGGCCGCGCGGACGCTCAATTCGATCTCGTTGACCGACATGTTGAGCAGTTTCTTGAGCTTGGCGTTTTCCTGGCTGACCGCTTCCGGCGTCTGGTCGAACTCGACTTGCTTGTCGTCGTTGCCGACGAAGACGTCGAGGTGGTGGCGCAGAATGGCCGCCGCCTGGAGCAGGGATTCGTCCGGCGTGATGCGTCCGTCGGTCCAGATCTCGAGCACGAGCTTGTCGTAGTCGGTGCGCTGTCCCACGCGGGTGGCTTCGACGGCGTATTTCACGCGGGTGACCGGCGAAAAGATGGAATCGATGGCAATGACGCCGATCGCCTGATCGGTCGTTTTGTTTTCGTCACCGGTGGAGAAGCCGCGGCCCTTGCGCACGTTCATCTCGATGGAGAACTTCATCTTTTTGTCGAGCGTGGCGATGTGCTGCTTCGGATTGAGCACTTCGCACTGGTTGGTCGACTCGATGTCCTTGGCGGTGACTTCGCCTTCTTTGTTCACGTTGAGCACGACGCGGTGCGTGTCGTGGTCGTGCGTGTTGAATTTGACCTTCTTGAGGTTGAGGATGATCTCGACCACGTCCTCGACAACCCCGGGGATGGTCTGGAACTCGTGGTTCACCCCGTCGATCTGGATCGAGGTGATGGCGGCGCCTTCCAGCGAGGAGAGGAGCACGCGGCGGAGCGAATTGCCGACGGTGTGGCCGTAACCGGCCTCGAAGGGTTCCGCGACGAACTTCGCGTATGTCAGTGTGGCGGTCTTCTCGTCCTTGACGAGAGACTTGGGCATTTCGAAACGTCCAAGACGAACGGGCATGATATTATCTTTCTGATGGTCGCCGGGTTACCCTTGGCGCGTTTGACCCGGCAGACGAGGCTGCGGGCCCAAGGACCTACGGCGCGGTTGGTTACGCGCGAAAGGGCAAAAATAGCGGGCCGTCCCCCGCGGGGCAAGGGAAAAAGGCGGATTCCTAGGCCGGGACCGCCGCTTCTGAAGGAGTGGACGCTCCCTGAAGCGGAATCCCGCCGTCGCCGAGTTTGGCGAGGGTGAGACCGTTGAAGGCCGGAATGGCGGCGGACATTTCTTTGAAGACGCCTTCGAGAGTCTGCGGGGCTTCGGCGCCGAGGGCGCGGAGAAGATCGGAGAGAATTTCGAAATCGTCGCGGGCTTGGCCCGGAGGTTGGGTCGCGCGGTTGAGTCTTTGGATGCGGCCTTTGACGTTGACCATCGAGCCGCGTTTTTCGGAGAAGCCGGCACCGGGCAGGATGGCCGCGGCATGCTTCGTTGCCGTGTTGGGCAGAATGTCGAGGCAGACAATGAGTCCGACCCCGGCGATCTCTGTTTCGGTCAATCCGTAATGTCGCGGATCTTCGCCGAGGCAGAGCAGGGCGGAAACTTTTCCATTGCGGACGGCGGTGGCGATTTCGTGGGCTTTCGCTCCGGGCGGCTTGTGCGTGATGCCGACAAGTTGCGCGCCCTTGGTGTTCGGATTGCCGTCATCACTGACGAGGATGCCGTCGGCTTTTTGCGGACGCGCCACCACGTCGTGCAAGGTGATTCCGAGGTGCTGCGCGATTTTGCCGGCGAGCCAAAGCTCTTCGTTGGTCATGCGCGAGGAAGCGATCATGGCAATCTCGCCGCGCGGGACGGCGGACAACTTCTGCGCGACCTCTTGGATGACGCGGGGCCAGGTGGATTTCTGCAGTTGGCCGTTCTCGCGGAGTTGCGGTCGGACGATGCGGTCTTCGCGATAAAGATAGCCGTAGTTGAGACGGCCGTGGTCGCACATCCAGTAGGAGTTGACCGCGTCGTTTTGCCGCGGGGTCTGGCGGATGATTTCGTTTTCCCGCGCGCCGATGATGGTGTTGCAACCGGTGCCGCAGGAGGTGCAGATGCTTTTCGTTTCGCGCAGGAACCAGACGCGCATTTTGAAGCGGAAATCCTTGCTCGTCAGCGCACCGACCGGACAGATATCGACCGTGTTGAGCGAGTAGTTGCTGTCGAGGCGCTGTCCCTCGTGGACGGTCAGCTTGGTATGGCTGCCGCGATCGACAAAGCCGAGCACGTCGTCATGCGCCACCTCCTGCATGAAGCGGATGCAACGCGAGCAAAGGATGCAGCGCTCGTCGTCGAGGACGATGTGTTTGCCGATGTCCTGCCGCTTGGGCTTTTTGACTTTTTCCTCGATGAAGTTCGACCCGCCGTTGCCGAACTCGACGGCGAACTCCTGCAGGCGGCATTCGCCCGCTTTGTCACAAATCGGGCAGTCGAGCGGATGGTTGATGAGGAGAAATTCCATCACGCCTTTGCGGCAATCCTCGACCAGCGGCGAGTCGGTCTTCACCGCCATGCCTTCGGAGATTTCCAGCGCGCAGGAGATTTGCGGCTTGGGCGACCAGGCGATCTCGGGGCGTCCGTCGGGAGCGCGGACCGGTTGGCGGTTGGCGTCCATCTTGGGCGAGCCGATCTCGATGAGACACATGCGGCAGTTGCCCGGCGAGGTGAGGGCGGGGTGGTAGCAGTAATGCGGGATGAAACTGCCGCTCTGCATGCAGGCCTCGATCAGCGGTGTGCCCTTGGGGAACTGGCGCCACTCGCCATTGATCTGGACGTTGACCATCGTGGTGCCGTTGCTGCCGTTTGCGCTCATGATCCCTGAATAAAGTGCCGTGAAAAGAAACGACGAGCATGACTTGATCGGGTGCGCGGGAAAAGGAGGAAGTGAGGGCAAAGTGACTCGTGGCGTGCGACGAGTGACTGGTTTGACTCGGAGGTCTGGGGGTGATTTCCTCAATCCGTGTTGAGATACCCGAATTGCCTGCTTTTGTTTTGCGCCATGACACTCTTCGCCGGTTGCGCATCGAAACCCCCGCTTAAGGCCGTCGATTACGTCGATCTGCCGAGGTTCATGGGCGACTGGTGGGTCATTGCGCACATTCCTTATTGGCTTGAGCGCGACACCTACGACTCGAAGGACACCTACCGCATGCGTCCGGACGGCAAGATGGACAACATTTTCACTTACCGCAAAGGCGGTTTCGACGGTCCGGAGAAGGTGATGAACGGCATCGCTTGGGTGGTGGACAAAAAATCCAATGCTGAGTGGCGTGTGCAATTCCTCTGGCCGATCGCCTTGCCTTACTACGTGCTCTATCTCGATCCCGACTACCGTTTCATGGCGGTGGGCCACCCGTCGCGTGACTATGGATGGATCATGGCCCGCGGCAAACGGATGACCGATGACGACTACGCGAAGGTGCTGTCCGCGCTCGAGATGCAGGGTTACGACCCGGCGCGCTTCCGTAAAGTGCCGCAGAGTTAGTTGAGGGTTGAGGGATGAGAGCTGAGAGAAAATTCGCTTTGGTTGCCGCGTTTTTTTTGCTCTCTCAACCCTTATCTCTCAACTCTCAACTGCCGATCCCTCAAGTGCGCTCCGCGCCATGATCGCCTGTTGGGTTCACAGCCTGGACCCCTTTGCCATCCAGTTTGGCAACGGTTTCGGCATCCGTTGGTACGGCATCGCTTACCTCGCGGCTTTCGCCGCCGCGTATTTCGTCTATTTGTATCTGGCCAAACGCGGTTTCTCCGTCATCCCGGCCGCCAAGGTGGGCGATTTCATCACGGGCTGCGCCGTCTTCGGTGTGCTCATCGGCGGGCGCCTTGGCTACATGCTCTTCTACGATTTCGAAGGATTCGCGCGCGATCCGTTCGTCTTTTTCCGCGTGTGGGAAGGCGGCATGTCCGCGCACGGCGGCATCCTTGGAGTGGTTCTCTACACGCTTTGGTATGCGTGGCGGCACAACGTCAATTGGCCGGGTCTAGGGGACAACCTCGTTGTCGGTTCGGCGCTCGGGCTTTTCTTCGGGCGCCTCGCCAACTTCATCAACGGAGAACTCTACGGCCGCGCAGCGAGCGTCCCTTGGGCCGTGAAATTTCCGCAGGAGGTCTACGAACTTCCGCCCGAGGCCCAGCGCAGCGTGCTCGAAAAAGCGCAGGGAGTTCTCGGTCAGCCGGCGGGACTCGAACAAGTTATCGCCGCTGCCCCGCACTCCGCGGAACTGCGCGCGGCCATTGCCGACGATCTGACGCCCCGACACCCCTCGCAGCTTTACGAGGGTCTTCTCGAAGGACTTTTGGTTTTTGTTGTTCTTTGGTTTCTCCGCACGCGCGTGCGCACGGCCAGTGGTGTCATCACCGGTGCCTTTTTCATCGGCTACGCCGTCCTTCGCAGCATCGGCGAAATGTTTCGTTATCCGGATGCCGGTTACGTTGCCGTCCTGACCAAGGGCCAGTTTCTCTCCGTTTTCCTATTGCTTATCGGCGTCGGCTTCCTTGTCGCCGCCAAGCTGCGTCCGACCTATCCGCCGGCCGAGCGCTGAGGCTGCCTGCCCATGGATGCCGCGGATTTCCGCAAACGTCTCCGCGCGTGGTTCCGTCGCCACAGGCGTAACCTGCCGTGGCGGCGGACGCGTGCTCCTTATGCGATTCTGGTCAGCGAAATGATGCTGCAACAGACGACGGTGGCTGCGGTTGTCCCTTACTTCGAGCGATGGATGAAACGGTTCCCGTCCGTG
>Ga0208048_1002082_pt1 | contig 9912 bp, 8 predicted proteins | sample Malawi_45m_30L_FD_184163 | JGI IMG/M metagenome (GOLD analysis project Ga0208048, IMG submission 184163) | Freshwater microbial communities from Lake Malawi, Central Region, Malawi to study Microbial Dark Matter (Phase II) - Malawi_45m_30L... | ecosystem: Environmental > Aquatic > Freshwater >... | reverse complement strand
CATATGTAAAGGGAACAGAGCGCATCCCTGCAGCCGAGATGTTTACCAAGATCGGATGGAACTACACGGCAGAGAAGACAAAGAAGGAGCCTGGCTTCGGCATCAAGGGAGACTTTTCCATGGTCGATGGCAAGCCTTCGCTCGTGCTTCGCCCAACATCTACCGAGAACCCGGTAGGTGTTGTTGAAGGTGATTTAGTAGTTGCTATCGCAGGCATGCCTATGGAAGAGGCCATGCAGTCTGCGGAAGGACGAAAGATGCTGGCATCATTCCGTAATCCTAAACTTGGTGACGAGATGACGCTAACCGTCCTTCGTGATGGAAAAGAAGTTGAACTCAAAGGAACAGCTATAACACTCGATGTGAAAGACTATCACGTCATCGAGATCAATCCAGCGCCAACGCCGGAGCAGCTAGCATTGCGCAATGCCGTGTTCTATGCTAAGGCTGCTAAGCCGTGATTGAAGCATGAATGCCCTTCTCTAAGGCAAAGCATCATACTCAAAGCCCACAACGGATTCATCGAGTACTGACGCAGGCGTGTTCTTGCCGTCCTTGCGAAACGACCATGGCTCCATGACATCATTGAAGTTATTGCCCTGGTGAGCACCCGTTACAGGGGCATACGTTTTGCCATGACGCTTCATCCATGCCGTCCAAATGCGGTCAATGTTGGCGTGATGAATCCAGAAAATAGGATCATTTGGTGAGGTATTCTGAGCCATACTTCCTGCATGACGAACAGCTTGATTCGCGGGATCTGGCGTAAAGATGCCTCCTACGTAAACGTGTACGATGTTGTGCATCTTACTTCGCAATCCAGAACCATCGGCTTTCGCGTCCATATTCTTGGTGGCAGAATCGCAATAAATGCCAGACTTACCACGCCATCCCTCTAGCGAATTGCGAAAACTCTTAGTTGTGTCGACTGATGGATCCCATGGTGTCGCATCGTAGGCAGACACTGACAGGGTTGTTGCTACATCCTGAGCTGTTGGCAACACTGTTGACCATGCTGGATTTACTCCAAGCGCACGCGTGAGATACGGCACTGGGTTCGGGTCGGTTTGAACGTCAACGAAGATTGAATCTACATCATCATCATCGGTGAACTCTATTGTCCATTCTCCCTTGCGGAATGGTCCTGTCATCACGGCATATCTATTTTCAGGATCTCCAGATCCTCCCATGAAGTCATCCGCAAACACAGCTGATGTGCTGGCAGCATCCGTCCAATCCCAGTATGGCACAGTAATGTCCTTGCCGCTTACATCACGCAGAGCTTCCTCAAACACACGCAGGTACACGCGGTGCCATGGTAGGAACCCTGGCCCCATGTGCGCAGGGTATCCGTGCACACTGGCATCGTTGGGATTGCAACGAAATGCTAGGTAGTGCCACTTCACGAATTGATCGTAGTAATTGATCGATGGATCCTAGGGTGATTCAACAGTCTTGAGTTTCTTGACGGCATCGACGAAGTCTGCCTTTTCCTGTGCGGTCAGATTTTTCACATTCTTGCGCATGCGCAGAGCAATGGGCTCCGTTAGGTCTGCCGAGGTGCATGAGGCAAGAACGATACAGCAGACTGCCGGCAAGAGTAGAGCGAGATGTTTCATGTGATGAGTGTTACTGTTCATAAATCGTCGATATTGCAACATGTTCAAATTTACCAACGAATTTTTTTACCAGCCTGAATGTCAATCTACCATGAAACTTCACCTACAGATTTGCTCAACTGCGGTTATGTTTCTGTGGTTAGCATCTAGCGCCCATGCCGTTGCAGGAGAGGTTCCTCAAGCGATTGTAAAAGCGGCAGTCAATGGTGTACTCACCGACACACTAAACTTGCGTCTAAGTCCAGTCAACGTGCAGGGACGCATGATCACGGCCAGCACCTATAATGGTGTTGTGCCTGGCGCAACGTGGCGCGTGCGTCCCGGTGAGACGATCCGCGTCCGCCTGAACAATCAGCTGCCTCCTAACCCCGACCAAGACAGCGCAGATCAGGGCAACTTCCCACAGCGGGCAAACACAACGAATCTTCACGTACACGGTCTCAACGTATCACCCAAGGGCAATAGCGACAATGTGTTGCTCTCGATCCTTCCCGGTGAATCGATCGATTACGAGTTTGCTTTGCCGAAACACCATGCCACAGGAACAAATTGGTTCCATCCTCATCACCATACGTCAACATGGGCGCAGGTCTCGAGCAGCTTAGCTGGCAGCATCATCGTGGACGACAATCCAGATCCAGCAGTAACCGATCCAAATCTGCTGCGGTGTGAAAGCAAGGTCTTCGTGTTCTCTCTCATTCGGTACGATACAGTCACCAATAGCGTTGGTGTTCCGCAGCGCCTACGAAAGAGCACGATGTCGAATCCCCTTACCGGAACAGACTCACCTGTCCTTATTAACGGCGTCATGGACGGCACCGTGACCATGCGACCTGGCGAGATCCAGCGATGGAGGCTCATAAACGGGACATTTGAGCCGCTCGTCATGCTTCGCTGGTTGAAGATTACTGGCACCGATACAATCGTTGTTCCTCAGCACGAGATAGCGGCGGACGGATTGTACTATGACACGATGAAGACTGTCGACAGTGTTATTGTGCACACTGGAGCACGATCTGATGTACTCGTCTCCGCCCCTTCAGAGCCTGGACGCTACGTTGTAGAACTCACAACACTCGGGACAAAGTTCGAGGGTAAGGAGCGTCGCATGGCCATCGAACTCAACATCACTGGAGAACCTATTACTCCTGCAATGACGTTGCCGGTGCGTTTGCCCAAGGCTATAGAACGTGGACCTATCAAAGATGAAGAGATCGTTGGAAGCCGAGACGTGTACTTTGATATCGACCCAACGGGTACCAATGTGGATTCAACAGCTGTTTCTCGCATGTTCACGGTAAACAACTCACCGTACAATCACGATGTTGTGAACATTACCGTTCGAGCCGGGACTGCAGAGGAGTGGACGATCACAAACCGCAGTGGTGGAACGCATCCGTTTCATATTCACATCAACGAGTTTCAAGTCACGGCAATCAACGATGTCAAGCAAGAAGAGCCGGTATGGCGCGACGTCCTACTTCTGATGCCGAAGACGAAGTACACGATCCGGCAACGCTTTGACACAGAGTTTGACGGCAAGACGGTGTTGCATTGCCACTACCTACCCCACGAGGATTGGGGCATGATGAATCTTATCGAGATTCTCCCTGCTACGTCTTCTGTGCATGACCGTCCGTGGGATGAGCCCCTTGCCTTTCCTAATCCCGTAGCAGGACGCTACACAGCAATTGAGATTCGCGTGCCAGACGCACTTAGGCACAAAACTGTTACTGCAACATTGTATGATGTAACCGGCAACGTTCTGATGCAGAAGAACGTCGAACCAAACACCAAGAGTACATCGTTCGATGTGCACGAGGCACCTGCAGGCACATACTATGTGCGACTAACCGACGGTGGCAACTTCAGCAATACAGACATGATCGTGCTTGTGCGCTAATGCGTTTTATCATTGGACTCATTGTATCGCTAATACTCTGTGCAGCTGCCGAAGCGCGGCCACACTTCACGTCCCTACCCCCTGTTGTCGATACTGCAGGTAGAAGCATTGATGTCATAGCCTTATCCGACAGCGTTCCCGTTGTAGCAATACGTTTCCTCGGTGCTATGTGCACGCACTGCATGCAGCAACTCGCACTCTTTCAGGAACACACCGAGCAGCTGCGCAGCCTCAAGACTGTCGTTGTGGCTTTCTCCGACAACGAAGTTGAGAAGTGCCGTGAAGTAACAAAGCAATATGCCTTCTCCAATGATGTATTCTTGCTATGCAGTGATACTGGCAACACGTGTTCAAAGGCATTCGGAACAACGATCGCAGAACGCAACGGAAGCGTGACCGAGCTGCATGGGATTCGTATTGTTAACAAACGCGACGTCGTCTTCGAACACTATTCCACCGCGCCCTACATGGACGTGCAAAACATCCTAGCGATACTATCCAGGAGAACCCATTGAAGTACATGTGTATCACACTGGCGTTGCTGCTGAGCTTGTTTCAGGCTCACGCTCAAGCCCCAGACCTAAAGCCTATTGCCATCCCATCTGGCTTGAGCTATCAGTTCCTCGGCACATACACCGTTGATCGGTTGAACAAGATTCTGACGTCGGAGCTGCAGGAGTTTGCTCCAAGTAATACGATCACGTTTCCTGCAGCAAAGAACGCAGTTGATCTCTACCGCATATCGTATCCATCAGTTGTTCCAGAGCAGCTCAATCGTCCAACACGTGCATCAGGTTTGATTGCCGTGCCCAAGCTGGCGAACAAGAACCTACCTGTCGTGATGTATCAGCATGGCACAGTCTTTTCAAAGACCGCCGTACCCTCGTTCCCGGAGGAGTCGTACGAGACGCGCCTGATGATTGCAAGATTTGCTGGCGATGGTTACATCGTGGTTGCAGCAGATTATTTCGGCAAGGGACTTTCAGAAGAGCCCGATAGTTACCTCGTAAAAGCCAGTACGCAGCAGGCATGCACCGACATGTATCACACGGCCAAGATCATTCTTGATGCAGTGGGTTACAAACCATCACAGTTCTTCCTCAGCGGTTGGTCGCAAGGTGGCTGGGCTACATTGGTGTTTCTGAACCATCTCGAGAATCTTGGTATCAAGGTTACGGCGGCGGCGGCGGCTAGTGCCCCATCGGATATCTACACGGTCATGAATCGTTGGATCAACAACTATCAGCCTGTTGATGCCGTTTATCTCACAGGGTGTGCCGCACTGCAGATCAATGCTCACGAGTTTTACTATAACCAGCCTGGGCTGTCATCCGGGGCATTCAAGCCTGAGTATCTCCAGGCAGCACGTGATCTGCATGCGAATACGATAGGTTGGCCCGAGTTTTCGAAACTAGTCCCGTTTAAGATTCGCGATATGCTCACAGAGAGCTTTGTGAAGTCAAGCATCGGTGGTGAAACACCATACTGGCAGAAGCTGCAGCAGACACATGGCTATCGCTGGCGTAGTGTGACGCCGTTGCGTTGTTATCATGGCGGGCAGGACGAGGTAACACCTTCATACATCGCAGAACTCCCTGCAGGTTTTCAAACACTCATCGGGGGCGGTCCTACGCAAGCCTTGTATGCCGGTCAAACTGCCGACCACCGAGGTGTCTTCATTTACGGTGTGCAAGATCAAAAGGGCTGGTTTGAGTCGTTTGTGAAGTAACGAACACTTACCTCGAACACCAGTCTTCAACCTTCTGTGCCAGTACTTCGCTTGGCATCTGGGGTGTGTTGTACATGCCCCCTTCCATGCGTTGCCTCATTGCCTCGAAGAGTGTTACGGCGCATGCTACGGAAATGTTCAGCGACTGGATCATCCCCATCTGCGGGATGAGGAAGTTTCCGTCGGCCTTTTCCCGGGCTTCATCAGAAACACCATTGTGCTCGTTACCAAACACTAGCGCAACAGGCTGCTTGAGATCGAGGTCGTGCAGCGACACGGCATCGCTGGACATGTGCGTTGTATAGATAGCAAAACCCCCGCTGCGCAGAGCAGCGTAGCATTCATCGACGGTTTGATGCAGGTGTACGTCCACCCACTTGCGCGCACTGGCTGATGACTTCTCACCGAGATCTGGAAAGACCGTGCGTCCGTAGTAGATGCCATGCACCTCTGCAACGCCTACTGCGTCGCACGAGCGAATCACAGCGCTCACGTTGTGCGGGTCATGGACGTTCTCAAAGACAACCGTCAGCGTTGGCTGACGTCTCTCGAGAACGCGTACAATTTTCGCTCGACGCTCCGGCGTGATCGATTCAGGTGTCGGCATGAGTGCTGATCAACTCACTTATCGGCTTCACCCATCACAGGGTCGATCGAACCGATGATTGCTACCACGTCAGAAAACATTGAGCCCTCTGACATATGCTTCAGCGCTTGCAGGTTGCTCGACGACGGAGAACGGATCTTAAGCTTCCATGGGTGGCCTGTGCCATCGCTCACGATAAAGAAGCCAAGCTCGCCCTTTGGCGATTCGATAGCGGTGTACGTTTCGCCTGCTGGCGGCATCGTACCAAAGTTGATGATCATGAAGTCGTTGATCAGCTCTTCCATCTTGGTGTAGATGTTGGCTTTGCGCGAAAGGACTGATTGCGGCTGATCGTCTGCCAGCACTGGCGTGCGAGGCATCTTTTCGAGTCTGTCGATCACTTGGTGACAGATCTTCATCGATTCCCAGATCTCTGCATTACGAACTGAATAGCGAGAATAACAGTCGCCATCGTTGCGCGTGATCACGTCGAAGTCCATCTGATCGTAGTACATGTACGGCTGATCGCGACGAAGGTCGCGCGCAACGCCAGATCCACGCAGCGTAGGGCCGGTAAGACCAAGGTCGATTGCCTTTTCAGCCGTGATGTGTCCGACACCCGCCATTCGATCAACAAAGATGCGATTGCGGTTCACAAGACCTTCTACTTCCTTCATCCGCTCTGGAAGCTGGTTCAGCCACAGACGCACATCACGAAGTACATCATCAGGGATATCGTTTGCTACACCACCGATACGGGCAAAGCTTGTTGTAAAGCGTGCGCCGCAGATACGCTCAAAGAGATCGTACTGCTTTTCGCGCTCAGTAAACGTCCACAAGAACACCGTCATCGCACCAACGTCCATCGACGTTGCGCCCATTGCAAGCAGGTGCGACGAAATACGTGCCAGCTCGCAGACAAGCATGCGAACCCATACGCCCCTTTCAGGAACGTGCACGCCTGCTGCCTTCTCGATCGCCATACAAATACCAACATTGTTGGAAAGGGGCGAGAGATAATCCAGTCGGTCCGTGTGAGGGATAAACTCATGATATGTGCAGCTCTCGGCAAGCTTTTCGAATCCGCGGTGCAGATATCCAAGCTCGGGCACGCACTTTGCGATTGTTTCACCGTCGAGACGCAGCAGCACACGAAGTACGCCGTGCGTAGCAGGGTGCTGAGGACCCATGTTGAGAACCATATCGTTCTCGAGCGGATCTTCGAACATTGCAACAGTGTCTTTGTCCTGAATTTCACGCAGGATCTTGGATTGACGGAGCTTTTCTACGCGTTCAATCGTAGCAGAATTCGAAACCGGAAGTGACATATCGCCTGATCAGTGTGAGGAGTAACCGCTATCCAAACAGCAATAAAATACGGAAGGTTTCCCGGTTTTCCGTTGATCAGTTTTGTGGGCGAAGTGGGACTTGAACCCACACGTCCTTGCGAACACGGGCTTCTGAGACCCGCCTGTCTGCCAATTTCAGCACTCGCCCAATTTTCAACGCTCATCAGCCTGCGGAGAGGGAGGGATTCGAACCCTCGATAGGATTGCTCCTATAACGGTTTTCGAGACCGTCCGATTCAACCACTCTCGCACCTCTCCGTGGTGTGTGATTGATGAGAGGCTGAGAAGATAAGAAAAAGAAGGGGTAACGGTTACAGTTTACACCGGTATCGATTTGGGGTTATTGAACACGTTATCGGGATCGAGCTGACGTTTCACTGCACGCAGACGTTCGAGGTGGGGGCCGTAGTAGGCTTCGAGATGATTTGTCTGACGTCTATCAACGAAGTTGATGAAGCAGTTTCGCGAGGTGTAAGGCTGCATTGCATCATGGAATGCATCGAGCCAGGCAAGATTTTCTGACAGCACAGTTTGATCTTGCGGCTTCCATTCGAGGTCGATCGACGAGATCATTGCTGCGTTGCGAAACGGGAATGCCGTTGCATCGTTGGGAACATCCTTAATGCGCCCACCCATGAGGAAATACTTCCACATTACGTCTAAGGATGTACCAGGCCACTCTCTCATGTACTTGAAAATCGTGTCACGTCCAGCAGGAGAGATCTTATCGAATGCGATGCGTGTGCGCTCGTGCACATATTCTGGATCGTCATTTTCGGAGAGCTGTTCTTGAGCGTCCCAGTACGGGAGGGTTTTCATAGTCTCGTAGTAGGGCGCTGCCACATCGTAGACAGGCTTCAGGAGTGCTCGCAGAGCAGCTTCATCGCCAACGAGCTGACCAAGAATGTCGACGTAGAGCTTGTTTGGCCCATTTTCATTGCTTGCACTGAGCATAAACTTTACCCCGAACTCAGGGGGCGCAGCAAACGCAATATCTTGGAAAACATCAAATATGCGCTCAAGCTCAGACGTCCACTGGATCTTGAACCATGTAACGTTCGTCACAGGAAACATTTTGACAACGAACTGCGTGTGTATGCCGAAGTTGCCGCCTCCCGAGCCGCGCACAGCCCAAAACACTTCGGGGTTTTCTGTTGCACTAGCAGTGATTACTTCGCCGTTAGCAAGAACAATGCGTGTGGACACCAGACTATCGCACGAAAGGCCCTTGTTGCGCATGTTAAAGCCGATGCCACCGCCGAGGATCACTCCAGCAGCACCGACAGCCTTGCAACGTCCGTGCGTCATAGACACCGACGCAGCCCTGCCTATTCTGTAAACTTCCCTATTGTGCGCGCCCCCTTCCAAGGTGGCTAGCATAGTTGCGGGATCGTAGTCGATTGAATTCATCTGAGAGAGATCAATAAGCAAGCCTGTTGTGCGAGAATACGCGGCGTAGGAATGTCCGCCAGATCTCGCTACAATCGGCACATTGTTGCGTCTTGCCCACTTCACGCAAGCCACAACATCTGCCTCGCTTTCGCAAAGGGCAATTGCCTGGGGTATAACCGACAGGTATGCCAAAGCGTACTGCGTATTCAGCTGAGCAAAGTCGATATCGTCGCGCATTACCAGCGACCCCTGCAACGAACCAGCAAGCTCTACCCAATTGCCGGTTGGTCCAACAGGTGCATCAGACGTACACGACTGAAGAATTGAAGCAAATGTTGGCGCAACCGCAACAGCCGCTGCAGCTCGTGCACCTGTCGAGAGGAAATGGCGTCGAGTTGTAATCATGGGGACGAATTTAAAAAAAGAGGTTCTTTCGCGGGAAAGACGGAGGCGTACCCTCGTACCCACGTACCCTTTCTTACCCCCGTACCCTTACGTACCCTTTCGGGCGAGCCACCGGCTCGCCCCTACTGCTCGCTGCTCAACAGAAGGTACGATTCATATCTCTCTTCGTCCAGCTCTCCTTGTTCCACGGCGGCTTTGACGGCGCAGCCGGGTTCGTGGGTGTGGGAGCAGGAGTTGAATTTGCAGTTTTCTGCAAAGGGGGCGAATTCTTCGAAGTAGTATGGGAGTTCGTCGAGGCCGAGTTCCCAGAGGGCGAATTCGCGTATGCCGGGTGTGTCGATGGCCGTGCCACCGTTGCGTAGTGGGATAACAATGGCGGCCGTGGTGGTGTGACGTCCCTTGTCGTACTTGCGGGAGATCTCGCCAACTGCCTGGGGAATGTTGCTGATGAGGTTGATGATCGATGATTTGCCCACACCGGAGGGTCCGGCAAGAAGGGAGACGTGCGCTAAGAGCTCTTGTTCGAGCTCGGCGATGCCTTCACCGGTGGTGGTGCTGGTGAACATCACGGGTATGCCGAGCTCGTCGGAGTAGACACGTAGATCGTCAACGAAGTCTTCCCGGTACTCATCAGGGATCAGGTCGATCTTGTTCACGACAATCATAGGGGCTAGGTCGCCTTTGTCTGCGGCGATCAGGTATCTGTCGATGAGGCGTTTTTTATAGTCGGGCTGTGCGGCGGCCACCACAATACAGAGTTGCTCGGCGTTGGACACAAGTACTTGCTCGCGTTTGCCGCGTCCGGCGGCTTTGCGAGAGAGCACGGTCGTGCGTTCGTCTACCTTGATGATCGATGCAGTACCGTCCTGCGAGGCATCGGGTAGCACCCAAACGGTGTCGCCCACGGCTACAAGGCTGGAGGTGTGCGG
>Ga0208048_1002081_pt1 | contig 9914 bp, 7 predicted proteins | sample Malawi_45m_30L_FD_184163 | JGI IMG/M metagenome (GOLD analysis project Ga0208048, IMG submission 184163) | Freshwater microbial communities from Lake Malawi, Central Region, Malawi to study Microbial Dark Matter (Phase II) - Malawi_45m_30L... | ecosystem: Environmental > Aquatic > Freshwater >... | reverse complement strand
GTGGGATACAAGACTGCTGGTAGATCTCTACCGCCTTGCCCCGATTATCTCCTACCTCTTGTACGCCGACATTCTCTAGTGCTTCTTTTGCTGCCCTTAATGCAATCGGTCTGCTCATGTGTTACCCTCCAATAAGTTTCTGTCTCTTATCTCCCAACTAAACCCCGCCCTAAAAAGCGGGGTCTTTTTTATGACCAGGTTTCCCCGTCATCTTGTGAAGATATCTGTATTAGACTGTTGCCACCATCACGGTAGTAGGCGTACCAAACGCCTAAGCGCCAAGTGACAGCTGTCTTACCTTGGTGTACACCACCGCTCACAATCACACTGGCTGCGGTGATGACGTTGCCCTGCGGGTCATAGATAACTCTATACAGGTCATTACTGTGATGGTAGACAACGATCCGCTTGCCTACTGGGCTGATTGCAACGCTGACATCGTTTCCGTTGCCTGTTACTGTTACTGCCACGCTAACCGTCACCCCCTCATCTTCTGTGTGATACATCTTAATGTCGTTGCCAGTCTCCTCTGTCAGGATATACAACCTGCCGTTTGCACTGGTTGGATCAAAGGCAATGTGCACACAATCAGCAGCAATGCCCGTGCTTGTCATGACCCAGTTCGTGCCGTTCGGGCCATCCGCAAAGTGTAGAGCTACATAACCGCTTTCGATTACTGCGTAGCACATTCGCTCGTTAGGTGCGACATCAGCTGATACGCAGACACCGGCTAGTTCCTGCTCACGGAACCAAGCCCTATGTCTGTGGCTCGTGTGCAATGGGATAAGCCCAACAGTAGAGGTGCTGAAGTTTACATTATGGTTGCTCTCACCAAGCCCCCACGGAGTGGACGTGTAATACCGTCCTTCGGTATCTATCGTGCTGTCCGTGCCTCGGTTGGCACTTGTACTAGCAAGCAGTAGGTCAATCGTGCCAGTGGTCAGAGGATCTCCTGCTGTGTCAAGTAGCGCACCGTGAGCGATACCACGGAGCAAAGACCCACCAGCCAAGTACAAGGCAGAATCAGCACCGCCGTTGATATCAAAAGGGTCGTAGAGGTCAGGTGGAAAGTTACCATTGATGCGATCAAAGAGCGTCTGGGCTGTTATGGTTCCAGCTGCTAGTTGATGCCCGAATGCAAAGTCTGTGCCTGTCGTGGCGTTAGGCGTTGCAAGGATTCCGCCACCTCTAAGCCATGTTGAATAACCCGTGACACCATTCAGGAAACAGTCTCTAAGTGGTGGTTGGCTTACGGTACAAGTAGCACCAGCGGGATAGGCAACGGAGTTTGTAGCAGTCCAGCCAGGATGCCTAACGATGCTATCATCAGAGGCGTTGATTTGTCCTGCAAGCTCGCTAATGGTAACCGGGTCAACGCTGTATGATGTCACACCGGTCACGCCACCGACCGTCATCTGCCAATAGACATCAGATTCTTCTTCTGTCCTGCCGTCACGGTCTTGCTGCCAAAATCTGCGCCCATAGTAGTAGGTGGTCGTGTTAGCTTCCGCAACGATGGCAGGTGTGATGCGTTCAAACTGAGCCGTAAAAGAATCGGGTACATAAGTGCTGTTTGTGTAGGTGTACTTAAGCGTTGTCGTACCGATGTCGATAGATCCGCTTGACACTCTAAGCCTCTGGCACGATGTCACGCCCCAGTAAGCGGAGTCTACAGACTCTGACCCTGCGTAGCTGCTTGATGCCGTGTTCTTTCGAGGGTACGGGTTGTCCTTATCATCGGTAGCAGGTAAAGCACCAAGGCTGTGGATGTCAGGAGAACACAGGTCAAGTGTTACAGTGCTGTATGAGGTCGTAGGAGCCACAACCTGCCACTTTTTGGTATTGCCGTGGTAATCAGTCAGTTCGATATAACCAGTCTGGTTTGTGCCACTCTGCGCCTTGATTTGGATGTCTAAGTATCTGTAGCCTGACATCCCTTCGTAAGGTGCATACAATCGGTCGTTACCTGTACCACTGATGCTTCGGTTGTTTGTCTCAGAAATACTCCAACCATTGAATCTAAAGCCTCTAAACAACACCCGGTTGTCTGTATTGCTGTCTCCGTTGGTTGTTAGCCCACTGCCCGACAGTTCAGCGGAAATCCATGCAGGTACGTCATATGCTGATGTACTTTCAGTGTCTGTGCCGTATGTAGGGTCAATCAGTGTGCTGCTTGCACTGTAGTCAACAAAGGTATCAGACCCGCTGTATGAGCCAGCTGCCGAGCTAACAGTGCGTGTGCCACCGTCGTATCCGGTAATAACTACATTGAGGCTGTCGGGATACGCTCCCTCCCATGCTCGAATCCTACCGATAATAGCAACATTGCGATCAAGGCAGGAGGCTGTGTCAATCTGAGCTGATGCCGTGCTAACAATACCAAAGGCATCGGTCTCACCAAGTACGCTTAGGCTAAACTCGGTTGCAGATTGATCGTGGAAAGTGTGAGCGTGTGTGATGTCATGCACTGCAACGGTATTGACCTTAACAAGGCTTACTGCAAAGTCATGGCGTACATCACCGCTTGAGAAACCATAAGCACTTAGCGTGGCGGTGTAATCGGCAGTTTGTCTTGATGTCGCAGCAGCTGACACGCTAACCGACGAGCCACCAGCAGATAGGCTACAAGCCGCCGTAGAACCTGACGTGGTTTTTTCATACCATGTGTAGCTCGTTAGGCTCGGAAACTTAGTCGGTGCGTAAATTGAGGAAAAAGAATCCTCGGCAATATCCCATAGCTTATCTACACTAACGGATGCGGAAAAGCTACCTGCACAAGTTACGCTTACATCTCTGTATGTGGTGGCTCCGGTCTCACTACCGGATGACAACACCGTATAACTTGAATTCGTGCTGCCATGCCCATTGTCAACTGTGATGTTTGCCCTAAGTTCCCAAGTCCACGCAGAACCTGGGGACGGTGCAACAATGTAGGTAACAATGGCAAGCGATGCACTGAAGCCAAGATGCCCACCAAAGGTAAAGTTTGTATAGTGTGTATCGTAGTCTGGCTCAAGTGGTTGAACAGCGAATGGATTCCATATCCTAACCGTGACGTTTTGGGTATGCGACATTGTAAGCGTAGCAGTTCGTGTGCCGTCAAGGTAAGGCATTAGATCTTCTGTCCACGATACACAGCTTTACGCACACTGAAGCCAGATGTCTGCTCGGTAACAAAGTCAATGGTTGGGATACCGATGATGCGGTAATCACCCTTTATCGTTGTCCCGTCTGGCTCCATAATGCGAACCACATCACCAAGCCACAGAGGCCTGTTGTTAGATGACAACACCAAGAAGTCAGACTCCCACTCAATCAGGATGCGTCCCGTAGTCAAGCGGTCGTAAAGGATAGCACAGGCAGCATCTACCGCATCCTGTGTTGTTAGGGTTGGGTCTCGCAATTGGTACGGTACAGGTCTGCCACGCCAGTTGTACGGTCTGCTGGCAGGTGCGGTGCTTGCAGTCTCTGCTGCGCTGTCAATAGCACTTTGTGTGATAAATAACCCGGTGGCTGGATCTTGCCCGACAACCTGTACTTGTGTGGCTTCCGGTGTCTCAAAGTGGCTTGACATCTTGCGTACTACACGCTTGGGCCGTAGTACTTCCGGAACGCCAGCTGTAGTAGCTGCTGCAATGCTCTGGTAGAGCGTCATGGCAGGTGTAGTGGTTGCAGATGCTGGATCTATCCAAGTGTATAGATAACCAGACGTGGTAGGCATCCATCCGGTTATGTAGTTGGCGGCGTAATCGTTCTTCAGCTTGTCAATGTACCCGCCAACAGTGTCGTAAAAGTCAGGAGCCAGAGCATACTGTCCCTTTGAGATGTTAGGGCTGTATGGCAGGTCAAGGCTTGGCGTATCACCAGCAAAGTAAGGCCCAGACGGATCTGGATACCCTGCAATGTCCATGAGATCCAGCAGGGCATTCACAAACAGTAAGCCATCATACGGGTATGACTCGATAATGTAGGCTAAGTCAAAGTCACGGGTGCGGTCTTGCCCAGAGTAAACAAAGACCGACCAATCCTTGGTAGTATCGCCTTCCTCGTATGTAATCTCAGGCGGTGTAAGTGTGCCACGGAAAATGTCAATCTCGGCTGGCGTTGGTGTAGCACCATCGGTCAAAGCAATCCGGATGGGTCTGTCCGAGGTAATCTGTGGCTGGTCTACTCCTGCATCGGTAATAGGCTTGCGTCGTGTAGTCAGACTACAAGTAGCCCTGCCGTCATCATCTACGCTAATGCTAAGCCTCTCAACATCGCAGGTGATATCTACCGGATCATCCGCTGTGCTACCAGGCTCAGGTTGGTACACCATGTCAATCTCGTAAAAGCCGTAGGTTGCTGCACCCGTAGCACTGGCCAAAGCGACCTTTGCCCGTACAGACGTAATGACACCGTTAGGCGTGTAAGCAGTCAGGTCATCCTTTACTACGCTGTATGTCGCAGATGCTGTGCCTGTGCCTATCTGATCAAATGCAAAAGTGCTCACAAAGGTCGCACCTGTCGGCGGTGCATAGCGCAGTTTTTTGACAGGAGAGACACCATAGCCAGATGTAGAGAACTGTAACTTTGCAAGCTGCACGGAAGCCTGACCCGCTGGAACTAACCAAGAGAATGCAGCAGCAGGGACAATGGTATTTGATGTCAGGGCCGACAGGTCACTAAAGACATGGCTAAAAGACAGACCATTAGATGTAACAACCAAGAGTTCACGCCTTCGGCATGGAATCATCATAATGGTTATGAACTGGCTGTTTACGGAGTTTGTACCAACGGCTGAAGCTTGCGGCGCAATATTGGAATCGTTGCGAGTATAGGAGCCTACAAGCGTCCCGCTCTTGTACACTTGTGCGCTTCCATTTGCCCCAAACCAGACCTCTACAGACCCTGCTGCACCTACACCCCATCCAGCTTTTAAGATGACGCTATCGTCGGAATCTTTAAGTCCCGGTACATACAGCGATAGATATGCAGACTGGTTAGCACTCCATGCCGTCGTAAGCGTAGCCCGCTCAGTAACGCCCAAAGATTGCAGATAATAATCTCCTGATGCTTTTATCTGCATCTGCTTCCATGATGCGGCTGTTGTTAGCGTGTAGTCGGTCTTCTGGAATCGGGCATAGTTGCCAGAGTATGTTGTGCGCCATGCTGCGGTTACAGGCAATGGCGCAAGCATCAGCGTCAAGGTTGCAGGATCTAGCCAGACATTACTAGACTTAGCCATATCCCAAGTAGTACCGTCAGCTGCAACAATCAAACGACCCTTCTGTGGTCGTGGTTCTGGGCAGTCTACTTCAATCAAAAGGGGCCAAGCGTTAGCCATCAGAACCTCTTCATAATCCCCGGAGTGCCGTTGCGTCTTGCTTCATCACGAATGATAGATCGCACTGCTCGTTCCAGTTCAGTGCCCGCAGGAATCAAACCCCTATTACCGCCACCCATAAAGTCACCCATGCGAATTGGGCCAGCACTACCAGACAGCTCAGCAGCGGTAACACCAATCGATCCTAGCGCACCACCGCCGAGTGTCTCACGACGCAGTGTAAGCGCATCAGCAGCTGTGCGTGTGTTGTCTGCAATGCGACCAAGTAACGACGTAACAGGGCTGGTAGTTCCTGCATTTTCCTTAATCCCTCCAAAGTTCAAACCAGCAGGTAAACCCTGTGGGCCGTATGCAGCCATGATTTGTTTGAAGTATCGGTCTGCCGTTGCAGCCATGTCTACGTTTTGTATTAGTGATTGCCCGTAAGTATTGCCTGCTGACAATACTCCTTCGGCTACACCTAAAGTCGTTTGAGAAACCCCAGAGCCGGGAATTACCGAAAGAGAACGCAAAATAGATAATGCTAGAGTTCCAATAGAGTCGGTAACGACATTAAGTATCGTGTTTATGGCGTTCTGTACAGTCGGAATAATGTCAGAAAAGAAAGCCAAGATGTTAGCTGCAAACCTTGCGAATCCTTCAGCGTACCCACCACCGCCACCAAGCGTTCGAAATAATTTGTCAATAGTTTCTTGGATAACACCACTGCGTCCAACAGCAGATAAGACGTTTCCAAGCTCTTGAGCAAGCCTTCCCACCTGATCTATAAGGCGTTCAGCACCACCGCTTGATGCACCAAAGATGTCAAGGATACCACGACCGATAGGTAGGAACGCTCTCTCGATTGCATCCTGCAAGTTTTCAAAGGTTGTAATTGCACCGCCTGTGGCTTTAGGTAGTTGCTCCATTGCACCAATGATGCGTGTAATAGCATCGTTTGCTGATATGCCCATCTTCTGGATGGCTTCCGTTGATGCCGTACCAAACGCAGTAACCAAAGCCTGTCTTACTTGTGGAACACGCTCGGCGATCTGGTTGATTTCCTCAGCTGATATCTGCCCCTTGGATGCAATCTGACCTAGTGCTAGAATCACTCCGTCTAGTTCAGATTTACCACGCCCTACCAGAGCAAGGGCATTACCGAAAGCCATCAGCGCACGTTCTGAAGTCTGGGCTGATATGCCAGCAGCCTCTAACTGTAAAACGCCCGCTCTAACTTCCTTTAGCCCTAATCCCGGTAGTTTAGCAATCTCCTGCAATCGTCCAAGCTGTGCCTGTAGTTCTTCAGCGTTACGAGAATACGCAGCCAAACCACGCACCTGCGAATCATAAGCCATCGCAGCTTGCACACCTGTCACGGTAGCAAAGGATGCCTGTGCTGCATCAAGTAGCCGGGTGGCATCTGCTGCGGTTCTGATGGCTTCACCAACACCACGGGCAGCGCTCCCGACGTTACGCATAGCACGGACAGCAGCAGCCTCGCCTATAACGCTGATTCTGGCTGTGAGTTCTGCTACTGTCATGCTTACTTTCCTCCGAATAGCGCACTTAGCATCTCGACCTGTTGCTTTTCGATTTCCTGACCAATCATCGCAACTTCTGCAATCTGGTCAAGCGTCAGGTCGGTCTCGCTTGGGTGTCGGTTTAGATACTTCACGGTGTAGTAGGCAACCTGTCCAGCTACACCTCTAAGTCGTTTTTTGCTTGCTTAACCCGCCCCTGCAAATCATCAGTAGGATACCAAGCGATGAACTCCCCTAAAATGCGGAAGAAGGTTGTCTTGCTAGTTCGTGCTAGATTCCCAAAAGCCCGAAGCGGTGAATCCTCAGAAGCATCTGTCGGGTCTGGTACATAACACCGACCAAGCAGATATATCTGATACAGCATCGCTTCCGGAAACTCTGCAAACGCAACCCGCAAAGATTGCAGCTCTTTTGAGTCTGGAAATAGATCGGCTGCCTTCGGTTCTCGGAACTTCAGTTCAGCCCCATCACCAGCTATGTCGGAAAGGTCTACGGTCAGTAGACCCTTCTCTTCGTCTTTAGGAATCGCTTTTAGCGTACTTAGTGCCATGGGCTAGTGTACTACGACCAAGCGGTAGCAACCCCGTTAGTACCAAGTGTGATGGTTGCAGACTCAGTTAGAGCTTCCTCGTTTGCCACGTTTAGACCAGTTGATGTAACAACACCAACAAAGGTCTTGGCTGCAAGGCTCCCCGGGGTAACCACGATCTGGCAGTAGTAACCATCCTTGCCAAAAAAGATAGGGCCGACAACGCTATCCACCAGAAACTCAATCTCAACCGAGCCGTTAGCCTTAGTTGCTTGAGCCTTGTTTTGAAGATCACAAAGGGCAGAAACATCCACCGTGTTTACCGATGTTGAAAAGCGTACCGAGCGAGCGATACAGGTATAAGTCTCAGCGGTAAAAGCTGATGGTGTGCCATCTTGGTAACCACCAAAGGCTACCGTAACAACGCAGTTTTCACCGATAAGCGCACTAGTCCGTGTAAAAGGCATATGATTCTCCTACTGTTGCGTGACGAATCGGTACACCGCTGTCACTCCAAAATCCGTACGACCACCACTCTCTAAGCCAAACGTCTGAGCTGTTGATTCACGCCTACAGTAGAACCTTGGCGTAGTACTCGAGACGTGCTGGTTGTCAAGCAATGTGTCTATGCGGGACATAATCGCAGCACTCTGCGCCATGCTTACCGCACCACTAGCAGTATCCCACACGGTAATCCTATAGGTTGGATAGGTAAAGACCCTGCTACCGCATAGCGCGTCTTCATCCTGCCCAGCATTACCAGCACGGTCAAAGACCACGTAAGGCGTGACAGGTTGCTTTCTGCTGATAGGGTCAATCTGTGGCGCAATCGTGTTGTAGATGCACATCTGGAAACCGTTAGGCTTGTTGTCAGGAGCAAGCATGCCCATGAGTATGGCATCAGCTGTTAGAGTCTCGTAGATCCACTGCTCAATTACTGCCGGTTCAAATGCCATTATTTACCTCTTAGGATTGCCTTACAGGCTGCTTGAAAAGATGGGGCTACCTTCTCTACGGCTGGACGCATGAATGGTCTGGCAGGGACAGTGCCACCAGATTTGGCTGTCCATCCAAGCTCGAGTGGTACAGCATACTTGGCATTGGCAAAAACCTCTGCTGTTGTTGCGCCGACCATGCGATGTCCGATGCTATTGGCAAGGTTGCCTGTGTCGCTGTTAGGTGCTTTCCCTGGAGGGCTTGACCAGTGTGTGCCGTACTGCTTGTACTTACCCGAATCGGTTAGGATGCTATCCTTTGCCACGCCTTCAACATCAGCAGCAGCTTTGCCGACAGCCTGAGACAATCGCCCCAGATTCCGTTGGTACGAATCCAGACCGACACGTTTCAGGCTATAGGACATCTTTATCAAGGAGCCAAGACCTCGATCTCAAGTGGGCCAAAGCGTCGGACATCCGAACCAATCGTAGCAGACACCGTAAGCCTAATATTAGCAGCGGTAGGATATGCAGCCGGATTGAGTATAGATAGGATGCCTTGACCGTTCATTTGCTTTGTGAGCGTTGCAGTACCGCCGCCAAAGCTGTAAGCACTACCATTAGCAATGTTGGTGTATGTAACAGCCAGAGTATCATTGGTAATGTCGTATGGAGTGCTGTTGCTGTCAACCAACCGTAAAACATAAGTGTGCCAATCACCAACCCATGCAGACGTTTGTACAACAACATCTGGATCTTCATTGAGATTAATGATGTTTCCCCCAACATCTCCAGCACCACCGCCACCACCTGCTATAAGTTGCGCGCTTATGTAGTCTGTACCATTGTGTAGCAATGCGCCTTCCAGCTCATCAGCAGCCGGTGTGCTACCGCTGATAGATGCCACGTTGCTATTCTGTATGGCATAACCAATTGAGCCAGCAGTGACGTAGGATGCGCCTACAGCGTCAAGAACTGCCGATGCAGTTTGTGCTGATGTAAGACCACCGTAACTGAGCTTGATGCTCATGACTGCTCCGTTAGTACCTGATGAACCTCTAACAACAACAGTAAGATCATCTGCACCAGCAGACACTGCTGCGTCTGGTAGATCTAGTCTGTACACTCCGGGCATCGTGTTAGGGTTTACTTCAGCGAACCCACCACTAGTCCACGCTTGCGTAATAGTGCGAGCAACGAGAGGTATCTGTACGTCTGCGCTACGTGTACGGTTGTAATAGGCAGACAGACCGCTCGTGGAGGCTGTTAGCCCCGTTGCACCAAGGTAGAGTTCGATGCTTTGTAAGGTGCTACCGGGAGCGATTGTGATTGTGCTTGCGTTGCGCTCGGTTGGATAATAGTAACTTGTGCCGGATGCTTGTACTGCTGTTGCACATCCAATATCTGGTAACGATGCACCAGCCGACCACGTCTGCCCATACAGATCGGTCGTGCTTGCATAGGTGGATAGACCAGCGCCGACGTTTACCGAGCCAGTTATTGAGCTAAACGGTTTCTGTACTGCTAAACCAAACAAAGAAGAATGCCCGAAGTCAAATTGCGGTGCGCCATCCGTAATAGTAAATACACCAGTTAAAACG
>Ga0208048_1002076_pt1 | contig 9929 bp, 3 predicted proteins | sample Malawi_45m_30L_FD_184163 | JGI IMG/M metagenome (GOLD analysis project Ga0208048, IMG submission 184163) | Freshwater microbial communities from Lake Malawi, Central Region, Malawi to study Microbial Dark Matter (Phase II) - Malawi_45m_30L... | ecosystem: Environmental > Aquatic > Freshwater >... | reverse complement strand
GCATCAAACCACGTTCGCTCATGAGGCGTTCTATCCATGGCATTGTTAGGATGGCCCATCACATAGGGCTGGATAAAACGATAATCTTCGTCATTCAAGATTAGAAGCATAGGTGCATCGTTGATAGCAATCTGCTCTGCACGCCAATATAGTGTCATGCGTGTTGCATGATCTGTAGTGGAAAGCGCTTGCTCAAAAAGATTATCGAAATCTCGATTCTGATATCTAACAGCATTTATCGGTGAATCTTCACCATCATTTGGTACAAGTTTTCCGTAGAACAAATTCAAGAATGATTCGGGGTCTGGATAATCAGCCACCCAACCAAGTCTATAAAATGGGGCCTTGCCCTTGTCTATATCGGTAAGGTGCTGAGCAAACTCTACCTGCATTAGGCGTACATCGATGTTGAGATGTTCTTTAAGCATTCCCTGAATTGCCTCGGCGATGGACATGTTGCGTCCGCCCCCTGCATTCAGCTGCAGAGTTAGTGCAGGGAATCCCTTACCATTTGGATATCCGGCCTCTGCTAGCAGCGTGCGGGCGCGCGTGGGATTGAATGAATATCCCACAATACTATCCGTGTGATACCCAGGCATTGATGGTGGCACGAGACCATGGTGAGCTGGACCAGATGCCTGACCCTTTAAAACGTAACGAATGATACGATTGCGATCGACGGCATAGTTCAATGCCTGACGTATTCGGCGATCCCTCATCAACGGATCGGTTGTAAGAAACCCATAATACTGGGTTGCAAGAGCGGTCTTGTGCAACAAGACAAACTTAGACCATCGGCCTCGCGGCTTCTTGTTTTCGTCTACGATATCGGCGAAGTACTCATTCGGTATACGGTAGCTCTCCTCAAGCTTGCCCGAAGCAAACTCGAGAAGCTGCATCTTGTCATCCTTCATGAACGAAAAGCGTATCCCATCAAGGTACGGAAGCTTATTACCGAACTGATCTTGTGACCAGTACGAGCGATTGCGTTCAACTACACATTGCCTGTCTGGCGTCCACTCGACAAACCGAAATGCCCCTGTTCCAACGGGATGTTGAAAAAAGTCTTTACCATAGTACGCCACTGCCTCTTTGGGTACAATCCCAAATGACGGCTGAGCCAATGTATACTCGAAGGGGGCGAAGGGTTTTGTGAGAACAATCTGGAATGTTGTATCGTTGATTACCCGTAGCCCCTCTACGCCATTGATCGCAGGAGCAGTACCTGTGCGACTTGCCTGGCGTGTTGCATCGTAGTACTCGCTTGCTCCAACAACTTTGTCGCGTAGATATGCATCGTTACGCGTTTGCTCGCGCACGTCTACAATTCTCGTGAACGAGTATTTCACGTCGTGCGCTGTAAAGCGCCGTCCCTTACCATTTGGGAAACACGGGTTATCGTGAAAGTACACATCGCTTCGAAGGTTGTACGTATACGTTGTACCATCATCGGAAATGGTCCACGATGTTGCAAGCTCGGGAACAATATTCAGGTTGGCATCAAACTCTATGAGTTGATCATAGATGTTTATGGCGATGTGCCCAGAGGTAACATCATTGAGGCCCGCAGGATCGAGTCCACGGAGCTCACCAGTCTCGTTCTGACGATACACACCACCATAGAAGCCTCCACCCTTGGCTACACGCAATGCTCCCTCGGGCGCTCCGTCTTTGGCACATGCTACAAGCACAAGGTGCACCACGAGCACGAGAACTAGTTTACTCATCGTAGTCATCTATTTGATCGGCGTTTCGATCTCTATCTGAACCGTGCGTGAATACGACCTACCTTCTGGCGTATCGTTGTTGTAAATCAACGCATCAGAGCCAATCGGATCGATCTGCACGCGGTCGTCGGCAACACCTAGCACACGTTGTGCCTCAAGACAGCGCTTGCGGGCAAGACTCCGATTGTATTCTGGATTACCAGTTCTATCAGCATATCCAACAATGCGAACTTTAGAATCTGGCTGAATACGCTCTTTAACTTTTTGCATTGTACGCTGATTTGCTGGACTCAATTGGGCACTGTTGAAATCGAAGACAATGAGTGAGTACCGCTCTACGAGTTTGCCTTCCTCACGCCGAGAGCGAATCATCTGTAAGGTAACGTAATCGACGGGCAATGTGTCATGGACCTCGATTTCTGTACCTGCAGCATTTGTAACAGCATACGAGGCGATGAACGGTAAATTACGACGCGGTCGTGCCTGCATGGTAGCGGGGTTCCAAAGTACCTCGTTGAAATCGGTGTTACCCTGTGCCGAAGTTAGCTGGACTACTCCCTGTCTCAGCGTTGATCTCCACGATGCAACCTCATCGATTTCCTTGATCGTAGGCTTTATGGCCAGCATCTTAGGCGTATACGTTAGATCTCTATCGCGGAACTCTACTGGTTCCACCAAGGTAAGATTGTTGGGCGTGATTTCGACACGCTGATTTTCGGCACGGCCGTCTGGAGTAGCAGAGTTGGCAGGCTGCGGCGGAAGAAATCCTGCGCGAAGGGTAATGCGCTGTTGCTCAATTCCCCACATTTGTATCAAATACGACCGTACCGCTTCGGCACGGGCACGAGCAATCTCCTTGCTGCCCTGCTCCACCCCTTGATTACTCCCGTAACCAGCAACAGTAATCTTTGTCTCAGGATCCAGACTCATCCGTTGTCCGATGATATTGAGAAGATTGTTGTAGACAGACAGCTGATTACGCGAAAGAAGCGAAGTCGAGAAACTGCGAACTGAGTTTTCATCAAGAATCTGTTGCGTGGTCTGTGAAAGACTCGAAGAATTCTCTGCAAAGAATATCTCCGGAAGGATTGGATAACTCTCGATAATGTCCATTTCCTCGATACGAAGCACAGAAGTCTCTACTGGCTGCCCATCTCCACCTCTGCCCTCTAACCTGACTGTAAGGCCCGGATCGAAGGGGCGAGGTATGCGCTTTACATATGACTCAGCAATTGTGGTAGTTGTATAGACTGTGTCTGCCACCCTATGCGTATTGTCAGTAACATTCTGTCTATCCATCCTAATCGTTTCAACTGATATACCCTTGGCAATCAGCACTGTAGTATCTCTGACATACACAGTATCAAATCGCTCGATAGCTGCGCCGGGGGTAAAGACACCCCAAGCAACAGATACGCCAGCTTGAAGTGCGTGCACAGTCCAATCAACATCTGCAACACTGCTGATTGGGAAGTAGTACCGCACGTCCAATCCGAATGTATACGTAGCCCCTTGCCACAAGTCATAGTGCATTCCAAGAGCTGCATGCATTGTCATCGTTGCAGCAGTGGGTATCGGTCCAGACTGCTGATTGCGTATTGCGCTTCCATCAATGAACACATATCCTTCTGGGGAAATCAGCGTTTCCTGTTGTGAGAACGTTGGGCTAAGTAAGTACCCTGCGCGCAGCCCCCCAAGCAGCGATAATTTCTTGTCGAGCGAATATCTCAGTGTTGGTTCTATCGAAAGCATCGACAGCGTAGCATCAAGGCTATGCTGAACATTAATGTCTCGTCTGTCGGCCGTTCCAACAATTCCATCTGTAAGGACTGGCTCGTTTCCTATCAGCTGTGTACGCTCAAAACGTGAAGACAATCCACTGTATCCTATGCGCGCATCCAGGACTAGCGACTCTGCAACATTGAACTCTGCGAGCGCTCCAACTGCAAAATTGGGTACGACTGTATTGTCAAATGTTGAACAGCATGAAACATATCCGGGAAGAGCTCCGAAATCTGCGTTGTGCATGTTGAAGAGTACTCCTGCGTAGCCCCCTACTCGATATCGCAGGTACATCGACTGCCCTGTCTGCTCATCTACATATCTATCCTGAGCATGCAACACAATTGATGACTGAGCAAGTTGTATTGAGAGTGCACAGACAACGATTAATCGACCGATAATTCTCTGCTTCATTGTTAACGCACCACTGAAAGGGGCTCAATACGCCTGCGCGTTGGCGATTCAAGAATCACGTAGTACAATCCTGCGGCAATGTCTGCATCCAGCTGTTCAACATGTAACCGCTTGTTGGGCTCAGACGTCCATGATGCTGTCCAAACAATCCGTCCAGCAGCATCAACAAGCTTAAGGTAGTGCATGCCTCGCTCGTACGTATCAATTACTATCTGTGTTGATTCAACCATAGGATTAGGCTGCACATGCATAGCCAATCTACCAGCAAGGTTCACAAGCCGCTTGCCACCAGCTTCGCAAACATCGCTCACAAGCCAGCCATTGGAAGTTGAGAGCCGAGGAGTTACCGATGTGATGACAATGTCGGCTGTGTCAAAGATGATATCCGTAGAATCGATTGGACCCAAGGTTGCATCTCCGACTAACTCGCAGATTACATAGTTAGACCCATCGAGTATCCCGTTACGCACACGAACATCTAACTCGGTATAACCACCCACTACTTCGTGTCGAAGCAAGCTTGCTCCGATAACTCCTTGAACGTGGAAAAGTGACGATTGCATGCGAAGAGTAAAGTCTAGCGATACACTATCAACCCTGGTAGCCTCACCCTTGATACTCGCCACGATGGGCAAACGAATATCACGCGATGTAGGATCAAGAATCCGTGTTGGAGCTTGCAGCACCACGTCGATAACAACCTGACCTGTCCCGGAAACTTCAATCACGCGATCTTCACGGCAGGGCTTATCAAGTTGAATGATTATCAAGTCTGTATAAAAGAGCTGATCCTTAGGCCGAAACTCAATTGCCAGATCAAGTGAACTACCTGGTATAATACTTACGGGAGCCATAGGTACCGATCTAACAGTATAGACGCTGCCTGCTCCAGACTTCATGGCTATGGAAGTAATTCTGAGCTCTTCTACGCCTGTATTAAATAGTGTTAGCGACTGCGTACTGGACGCAGAAATACTCACCGCACCGAACGCTATACTTTGTGGATTAATTGGAAGTGATGTGCGCCTCTCGCCGCGCAACTCGGTATTGATACCCACGAGTGTATCATTAACCTTCGCAATAACGGTTACGATTGCTGTTTTCGGTCCATCTGTCGATGCAGATGGATCGAACACGATTTGCAGTACACGCTGCTCACCCGGGGCAAGCACCTGATTATTCACGACACCTGGGTTTGTGCAGACAAAAGATGCTGCGTCCGTTCCAGTGATACCGCCATAGCGAATAAGCTCTATGGGGAGGCTGCCATTATTCACGATAACAACACTGTCCTGGCGCACACCACACTCTGGAACAACACCAAAGTTGATCTTCTGCGAGGCACTCACCGATTCGACACCACCACGTGCTCGCGTAACAACGATCACCGTATCTGCACATGGCTCATCAATGAGAAAACGTATGGTATCGGTAACTGTTTCTTCTGCTGTGCATACGTATGTGAACGTGAAGACCTGGCTACCACCAGCTGGTATGGTAACCGGTACGGATGCTGCCGATATGCGAGCTGGAGCAGACGAGATACTACCTGTAATACGAACAGGCAGAGCAGTCGTATTTGTATACGTCTGTGTTATTGATGCCTGAGTACCAACACGTGCAGAACCAATATCAACGATCCGAGATCCGTCAAGATTCACTGTTGTGCGCTGTCCATTTAGTCCTACGTTAAGTGTCTTCAGCGTGAGATCATCCGTGCGAATAGAGAATGTTGCATTCTTCACACCATCGGGACCAAGGCTGCCGAACATTGTTACGCAATACGTTACGGAAGCTCCAGCGCCAAGTGTTGTGTCTCCGTTAGGACCACTTTTCCAGCTAAAGTTGTTTGCGTGTATACCATTGATCACCGGGGGCGACAACAATGTAATCGGTGTGGTGCCATTGTTTGTTACAACAACACATTCGGTTACACTATCGCAAGCAGCAACAACGGGGAATGAAAGAGATGTGGGCGAAAGCGAGACAGTTGATGCAACGCCACGTCCAGCAAGTGGCACATTTAGTGAATCCACACACGCTGTAAATGTCGAGTCTCCAACGAGTCGCATTACATGCGTGTAGGTACCAACTGCGGTTGGTTCAAAGGCAACAGTCAATGTGATAGCCTGTCCAGGTTTTAAATCAACAGGCGGCACTGGGTTAGAACTAACGATTCTGAAAGGGGCCGGCAAGGTTGGAAGTCTGAAGATGCTTATGTCGCTAGACCCGGTATTGCGGACTTCGTATATCGCTTCCTTACGAGCTCCGATGCGAACGTCTCCGAACTGACCATTGCCGACAAATGACATGGATGTCTCTACTCCAACGTGTTTTACCCAAATGGTGTCGTTTGTAGAACATTCAGCGAACTTGACGTTGATTGGCACGATGTACGTACCCAGTTGCTTTGCTGTAAAGTTGACGAGTACGAGTCCAAAGCTCAATGAGTCGTTCAGAGCGATTGGTGTGTTGGCGGTTACTCCGATTACTGCACCATCATTTGCTGCAAAGCTTGTCATTGTCAATCGGCCTTTGCCAATCTTCCGAATCGTGATTGGCTCGGTTACGGGTTTGCCTATGCAGACACGACCGATGTCGATTGTATCTCTGAAAATCCCCCTCCATATATAGTCTATGGTGATCCCACCTACTTCGGCCCTCATTGGAGAACGCACTGTCATCGTATCATTAAATGTTACAACCAGCTCGGCATCACTTTTACCAGGTGGCAAATTGATTGCGTTACTAAACCGAACCACTGCGAATGCAGAATCTGCCGGAGGTATTGGGTTCTTACTTGCGGAAGAGACAACCGACCAGTCAGCTGAAGGCACCATTGCAAGCGAGTTAATCGTCATGGGGCTCGTGGTGAGGTTACGCATCCAGATTGTGTCTATGACTGCAACACCTCGGCACGTGAGAGCTCCGAGATTTAAGCTGTCCACGAGTATTGGTGCAGTTGTAACTACACGCACAACCGTTGAGCTTGACTGCGAAAACACAACGTTTGGCTCGAATGCGTACGGCGTAGTTTTCGGAGCAACTACCTCTTGACCAACGACTACGTAAAAGATCGAGTCGATACCAGGCCAGACATAGTCGAGTGCCCACGCTCGAGGTGATGGAGGCGATGATGGTGGCAAGGTTGCCTGCTGCCACGGCCCATTCTCTGAACGAATCCAAACATAAAGTAGGTTAGCAGAGCGTGTGCCTTCTATCCGGCTTGCGCGAGGGAAACTGTTTCGTGCGACTATCGTTGGACCATTGAACGCAGCACTTGCAAGAGTTCCGGGTCCGTCATACCGCATGCGACCTTCGCCACCACTTAGGTGCGGATCACCAGCCGTTGGATCGACACCACCGGCGATGTCGCCACGAACCAGACCCTGACTCGCAGTGGTGCGCACTCCTATCACAACTCCTCCTCCGGAGCCACATCCACCTTGCAACACTTGACGTTGTGGAACACCACCGCGCGAACGAATTGTAATGTTTGTTACATCGGCTGCATGAATGGAAATTGCACCTCCACCACCACCACCGCTCGCACCGATTGATTTTGCAAACTCAGGATTACCGCCCGCACCGCCAGAGCCCCCTGCTAAAGGAACAATGCACGTATTGCCGTGCTGATAACCTCCGTTGGTAAACCCTGCTTCCGTCTCACCCTTGGTGCCGTAGCCACCACCGCCACCGCGCTTGCTTTCCTGAGACCCAGATCCACCCCCGTTTGCCCCACTGGTATTACACGTAAGACGATCGCTACATCCAACACCGCTCTGTCCAAATGGATGGCCTGTGCCGCCACCAGCATTTTCAAATGAGGTAGTTACTTCACCACCTGCAACGCCATTGAGAGAGCTAGAGCCACGTGTTGTTGTGCTCGATGCCGCAAGCGACTCGCCACTGCCAGCTCCAGGTTTCTTACGTGACCGATCAAAATTGTAACCGCCTGGGCCGCCCCCTGAAAAACCATCGCCACCATCAGAGCCTCTGTTGCCTGAGATATTGAAGTTCGAGAACGCGCCACCACCACCACCGCCACCCGGGCCGCCCATAATTCCAACTCCTGAGGCATCAATTGATGTTTGATCAGCAGTCATAGTGCTGGTAACTCTTCCTGGACTGATGAGCGTAAACGGCAGGTACCCCTGATTTCCAGCAGTTATTGGATCTGTGTCGGCTGTTGACACGATGTAGGTGCCGGTTCCGAGTACAAGTGAATCAACGATCATTGCACCGCGGCGGGAGCGTCTGCCAAGCTGCCCAGCACCGAGTGTTCTGTCAGACAGTCCACTAACGTTTCCTAATGGCCATGGCTTAACGATATAGATGGTATCGATATTCGAAGCGACACCATTTACTACTGCACGCACAGGAATCCGGAACTGGGATTGTAGCAGTGTCCAGTCGTGCGAGTTTGGCACAACGGATGGATGCACAAAAAATGTTGTCGATATCAGACGCCCCGACCAGGAGACAACAAGTGGACTGCGGACAAGCATAAGTGAATCTTGCGAGCGCACACACTCAATGCGTACGGCACTTTCCTGCGTGTTCAGGTGCAGTTGATCTGCACCATATATTCCAACTGAATCCACTGGTGCAACAAACTCAACATAAACGCCCATGCCAGGTGCGCAGATATCTGGACTTATGTATGAAACTGTAGGCTGCGCTTGCAGTCCAAGAATCAACAGCACGAATGTTGCGAACAGCGATAAAATTCTGCGTTTCATATCGTTGCGATCACTTTAAGCTCTATAGCAATAGGAGTAGGCAATGCGCCAATCTCGATCGTTGTCCGACATGCGTTGACACCTGCGAAGTGCTCAGCGTACAATGCATTGAATGTTCTGAAGTCTTGCTTCATGTCTGTAAGGAATACTTGCACGTCTACAATGTTCTCCCAGGCAGACCCTGCATCTTCCAAGATGTAACGGATGTTACGGAACACACTAAGAGTCTGCTCCGTGATATCATAATCAATGATTGTACCATCTTCGGCAAGCGTAACCCCTGGTATCACCTTGGTGCCGCGCTCTCGGGGCCCCACACCGCTTAAAAAGAGTAGATGGCCAACACACCGTGCATGCGGATATGCCCCAACGGGCTCAGGTGCGCGATCGGAATTGATTACAGTTGTTTCCATACTTCCTCATTCTAAAGCTGCAGGCAGATATTCTTTGGTTCGGTAAAAAAGCGCAGTGCTTCGGTTCCCCCCTCACGTCCTATGCCACTTTGTTTCATGCCACCAAATGGTGTGCGCAGGTCACGCATCAACCATGTGTTAATCCAGACGATACCAGAATCGAGTCTGTGGGCTGTCACATGAGCCCGCTGAATGTCCGTTGTCCAGACAGTAGCAGCCAGACCATATTCTGTACTGTTGGCAATGGCTATTGCTTCTTCATTGGTGTCAAAAGGAATCAATGTTGCCACCGGACCGAAGATTTCCTCTTGATTAACACGGCACGTGCCAGACAGGCCTTCAATAAGTGTGGGTTCGATAAAGAAACCACCCGCGCAGCGCCCATCAACGTGTTTGCGCCGACCGCCTGTGAGAATAGCACCACCTTCGTCCAACGCCAGCTGAATATAGGAGAGTACTTTGTTCATGTGTGCCTCGTTTACAAGCGCGCCCATACGAGTGTCTGCTTCAAGCGGGTCGCCAACAACAAATCTCTGGGTCTCCGCAATCATTGCTGAACGAAACGCATCATAGATACTTCGCTGCACAAGAATGCGAGATCCACACAGACAAATCTCCCCCTGATTCGTGAATGCTGCACGCGCCACATGCCGCGCCGTTCGTGCAACATCAACATCGTCGAAGACAATCGTGGGATTCTTTCCGCCAAGTTCTAATGACATCTTCTTGAACATCGGTGCTGCTATCGAGGCAATAGTCTTGCCAGTTGAGGTACCGCCAGTAAACGAAATCGCTTTGACAGCGGGGTGACCAACAATTGCGCCTCCACATTCGGGACCATACCCGTGAAG
>Ga0208048_1002075_pt1 | contig 9930 bp, 9 predicted proteins | sample Malawi_45m_30L_FD_184163 | JGI IMG/M metagenome (GOLD analysis project Ga0208048, IMG submission 184163) | Freshwater microbial communities from Lake Malawi, Central Region, Malawi to study Microbial Dark Matter (Phase II) - Malawi_45m_30L... | ecosystem: Environmental > Aquatic > Freshwater >... | reverse complement strand
TCCAACCCTGACGTGATCTTGGACATCGGCCAAATGGTGACGGTGGCCCGCTGGGAAACCGACGGTACCGCCCGTGTGTCATACAGAGGCAGCCAGTGGGATGCCAAGCTCTGCAACTCAGGCCCGGCAAACCCTGGAAACCACCGCATCGTTGCAGTCCACGGCAATCGCTTGGAACTGGAGCCCTTGTCTTGAGTCGAACATGATGCTCATAAATCTACTGTAAACCATAGAACAGCTCGCCATGGAAATCGCTCTTGTCCTGCTCGTTGTTGCCATCATCTTTATCGTTCGCACCTTTAAGATCGTGCCCCAACAGGAGGCGTGGGTGGTGGAGCGACTGGGGAAGTACGACCGTACCCTCACCCCGGGGCTGAAGTTCCTCATCCCCTTCATTGAGCGCGTGGCCTACAAACACTCTTTGAAGGAAGTCCCTATGGATGTACCCAGCCAGGTATGCATCACGCGGGATAACACCCAGCTGCAGGTGGATGGCATCCTTTATTTCCAGGTAACCGACCCGATGAGGGCCAGCTACGGCTCCTCCGACTACATCGTTGCCATCACCCAGCTGGCCCAAACGACGCTACGCAGCGTGGTTGGCCGTATGGAGCTTGACAAGACTTTCGAAGAGCGGGACCTGATCAATGCCACCGTGGTCAACGCCCTAGACGAGGCAGCCCTGAACTGGGGGGTGAAGGTGCTGCGCTACGAAATCAAGGACCTCACACCACCGGCGGAAATCCTGCGCTCCATGCAAGCCCAGATTACCGCCGAACGGGAAAAGAGGGCTCTAATTGCCGCCTCTGAAGGCAAGCGGCAGGAACAAATCAACCTGGCTGAAGGCGAGCGCGCCGCCTACATTGCCAAAAGCGAAGGGGAGCGACAGGCCGAGATCAACAAGGCCGAAGGCGAAGCATCAGCCATCGTGGCAGTGGCCTCGGCCACCGCACAAGCAATACGCGAAGTTGCTGCAGCGATTCAAGCCCCTGGCGGCGACCAAGCGGTGCAACTTAAGGTAGCCGAGCGGGCCGTCGATGCCTATGCCCAGCTGGCCCAAAAGAACAATGCCATGATCGTGCCAGGGCATTTGGGCGAAGTGGCCGGCCTAATTGCCTCGGCGATGCAGCTGGCGCAGCAGGCGAAGGCTCCCCGCTAAAGCTGGTGCTGCAGGGCCTGTGACGGGCCAAAGCAGAATACACGTATCAAAGGGCGTTGCTGACTTGCGTTGCCAGACAGGAATGTTGAACCAGCCTGCTCAATCTTCGCTCACTGTTTTTTGAGGGGAGAAGAATTCAAGCTCATAAAGCGTCCCCTTTAGGTCCAAAGCGTTGGCGAAACCAGAGGCTTGAAAAGTGCAGAAACAAGCCCAGCAGCCGCGCTTAGCGCTCCCCACTGCGGCCGTCACGAGAGGCCGGCTGCGAGCGTCTCTGAAGCTCCTGGTCAGTACTCATTGAGTCGGCGCGCACCCGGGTCGTTCACATCGGGACTGATGCTGGCCGTGCGCGGCGTCGGACCGATGGCGCCGGCGACAAAGCGCGGGTGATCGGTCGTGCTGAATCGGTCGCAGGCTGCGCGGGCCAGTATGGCAGCTTGCACGTTCATCTCACGTGCCAAGTGCTCCAGTGTCCAGGCGCATGCGCACCCTAGGCGCCTGCGCCAGCCCAGCGAACAACGCGGCGAGGCTCGCGACGTCAGCAGCAAAGGCATCGCGCGACACGCCCCTGGGGGTGCCGCAAGCGTCGAAACTGGCGTCAAGTGCAGCCACGGCATCTTGTGGGGCCAAGTCCAGACGGCACGCAGGCCAAGCGTCGAGCGGCAGAGACTCAAGCCAATCGGCCCACGCTGGATCTGGCTCGCGCTGCCATGCGGCCAGTTCGACGCCGGATTGGTTGATAGCCTCCAGTACGTCAACGCTGCGGCCGATGCAGACCGGGGCCAGTGCTTGGGCCGTGAGTGTTTGGTCCATCACAGCACCGTCGGGTTTGGTGCGTCGCCATACACCACAAGCGGATCAAAGGTCTTGCCGTCTTCAACAAAGCGTAAGACGCCCGTGTCGGGATTGATGGCCCGGTAAAAGCAGCTGCGGTAGCCCACGTGGCAACTGGCCGGTGGAATGTTGGTGCCGGCCTCGATCTGCACACGCAGCCAAAGCGCGTCCTGGTCGTCGTCGATGCGCAGTTCCACCAAGCGCTGCACGAGGCCGCTGGTACCACCCTTGTGCCACAGGACTTGGCGGCTGCGGCTCCAGTAGTGCGCCTCGCGCGTGGCCAGCGTGCGTTGCAGGGCCTCGACGTTCATCCAACCCAACATCAGCACCTCGCCGCTGGCGGCGTCGGTGGTGATGCAGGGAAGAAGACCATCCGGGCCGAACTTCGGGGCGAGGTCAAGGCCTTCTTCGACCTGTTTGACCGAGTGACGCGCAGCGAAGCGCAGTGTTGTACTCATGGGAGCGTCTGCAGCAGCGGTACGGCGAAGAATGCCGACAGCGACCACACGGGCGGCAGGTAGTTCGAGAAATCGACCGTCTCAGCGTAGAAGCGGGCCTGGCCATCGCCCCATCGCGATGGCTGAATACCAGCGCTCGGTAGACGGCTGGCCACCGTCACGGGCGCGGCCCGCTGGGCGCGCTGGCGCCGGCCACGCACTGCGCCAGTCCATCTAGCAACACGTCCTTGGGCATGTCGCGCCCGATGAAAACCATCTTGGACTCGCGCTTTTCGCCGGGCTTCCAGGGCGCGCCTGTATCCGAGCCCATCAGCATGTGCACACCTTGGAGGACGATACGCTTGTCGATGCCCTTGATGTTGAGCACGCCCTTGTAGCGCATCAGCTGCGCGCCATAAACCCGTACGATGGCACTGAGGAAGTCCTCCACGCGTTCAATGTCCAGCGCACGGCTCTCCCGGAACACAAACGAGGTTACATCGTCATCATGTTCATGGTCCACATCGGTCAGGAAGTCGGGTTCGATCTCAAGGATGGCATTGAGGTTGAAACCGCGGATGTCCAATAGCTCGTTGACCGCCGCCACGCCATGTTGGGCCTCGCCGATCTTTGCGCGCGGGTTCATCTTCACCAGCCGTTGGCGCAGCTGCGCCACGTCATTGGGCTGCACCACGTCGGTCTTGGTGATGAGTATGCGGTCTGCAAAGCCTACCTGCTCCTGCGCCTCGTGATGTTCGTCAAGCTGCTCGGGCGCATGCTTGGCGTCAACCATCGTTACGATGGCATCCAGCAGGTACTGCTGGCCGATGTCATCGTCGACAAAAAAGGTTTGGGCCACCGGGGCCGGGTCAGCCAGGCCGGTGGTCTCGATGATCACGCGATCGAAGTGCAGTTGGCCAGCTGCTTTCTTCGCGTGCAGTTCGCCCAGAATGCGCACCAGGTCGCCGCGCACGGTGCAGCAGATGCAGCCGTTGTTCATCTCAACGATCTGCTCATCGCGATCTTGCACCAGCAGCTCGTTATCAATGCCGGCTTCACCGAACTCGTTTTCGATCACGGCGATGCGGTGGCCGTGTTGCTCCTTGAGGATGCGGTTGAGCAGCGTCGTCTTGCCGCTGCCCAGGAAGCCGGTGAGGATGGTGACGGGGATCTGGCTCATGGTGCTCTCATTTAGGCTTGCTTGGGGTGCAATCAAGGGGCTGCGTGAACCACTGTTGGGCCTAGGCCTAGTGGGCGGGGCCGTAAAGCGGCTTGAAGCAGCGCGTCTCATCGGTACCGGGGTTGCCTGCGCCACAGCCCATCAACCCGGCGGCGATATTAACTTCGATCATGCTTTTGACGACTTCCGCCACTCGCATCCCTACTCGGAGGGCCAGCGCATGGTTCAGCAGCGTGGTCGCACCTGCGCCGGGAAAGCCAGACAGTACGGTAATAGCGAGGCAGGTCATGGAGCCCTTAATGCTAACGTTATGTCAATATCATACATAGCTTCCAACGCTCCACAGCCACACGCAAAAATTCCCTTGATGAAACGACACACATCACGGGTGGAGGCAATCCTGGAAGCCATCACGCCATGGCGTGAGCCCGAAGCCCGTAACAAAAAGCCCCGCATGATGCAGGGCTCTGAGCGCCGAACAATCCGACTGAGCAAGTCAGCAGACTTGTTATGGCGGGGCCGGAGGGATTCGAACCCTCGATGCAGGTTTTGCCCGCATACTCCCTTAGCAGGGGAGCACCTTCGGCCTCTCGGTCACAGCCCCGACGCATCGGAAATTCTAGCGCCTAAAGGCGAGGCCACGTCAGGCGGTCTGTGATTCCCGGTCAAGCTCGAAAGCAAGATGCAAGGCTCTGACCGCCAGTTCCATGTACTTTTCGTCGATCACCACCGAGGTCTTGATCTCGCTGGTGCTGATCATCTGAATGTTGATTCCCTCGTTGCTGAGGGTACTAAACATCCTGGCTGCCACGCCCACGTGACTCTTCATGCCGATGCCCACAATCGAGACCTTACAGATGCGTGCGTCACCATCCACGAGCGCAGCGCCCACCGAAGGTGCGACGCTTGCACGCAGCAAATCCAGCACGCGGGCGAGGTCGTTACGAGGTACGGTAAAGGAAAAGTCGGTTTTCCCATCACGCGACGCATTTTGAATGATCATGTCGACGTCGATATTGGCCTCGGCCACCGGGCCCAAGATCTGAAAGGCAATGCCCGGCTTATCAGGAACGCCCTGGACGGTTACCTTGGCCTCGTCGCGGTTGAACGCAATTCCCGACACAACAGCTTTTTCCATTTTCTCGTCTTCCTCGAAAGTGATCAGCGTGCCCGAGCGCGCCTCTTCCTCAATGTTGATGTCCCAGGGGGTAAAACTCGACAACACCCGCAAGGGCACGCGGTACTTGCCCGCAAACTCTACAGAACGGATCTGTAACACCTTGGAGCCTAGACTGGCCATCTCCAGCATTTCTTCAAAGCTCACGGTGCGAAGACGGCGCGCTTGCGGCACGACGCGCGGGTCGGTTGTGTACACCCCGTCCACATCGGTGTAGATCAGGCATTCAGCGGCCTTTAGCGCTGCCGCCACCGCTACCGCCGAGGTGTCCGAGCCGCCCCGGCCCAATGTGGTCAAGTAGCCATGATCATCAATGCCCTGGAAGCCCGTGATGATGACCACCCTGCCCGCATCCAGGTCTGCTCGCACCCGCGTATCGTCGATGCTTTCGATTCGGGCCTTGGTGTAAGCGCTGTCGGTCTTGATGGGTACTTGCCAGCCGGTGTAGCTCACCGCTGGCGTGCCCTCAGCCTGCAAGGCCAAGGCCAGCAGGCCTACCGACACTTGCTCACCGGCACATGCGACCATGTCCAGTTCACGCAAAGACTGCGGCGTCACCTGCGACGGTTGCAGCTCTTTGGCCAGGCCCAGCAGCCGGTTGGTCTCCCCGCTCATTGCTGAGGGCACCACCACCATGCGGTGGCCCGTTCGGGCCCACTTGGCGACACGTTTGGCCACGTTGCGAATGCGATCGGTCGACCCCATGGAGGTGCCGCCGTATTTGTGAACGATCAAGGCCATGATGCAGGAGCTGCTTTGAATCAGGCAAAACCCTGCATTCTAGGGGGGGCCGCAGCCAAATCAGCCGCCTCCTCAGGCAGTGGATCGTCGGGGTGCCAGTGAAGCTGCCAGCCCCCGGGGATCTGCAGAACTCGGGCATCCCAACCTAGGCCGGGCACCCACAACAGCGCACCATCCTGGGCTGCCACCACCGGCCCGCTGCGATCCCATGCGGCCACCGCACGCGACTGAAACTGTTTCTTCAAAGCCCGGGGCGTACCGCGTGGTGACAGTTGGAACCGGTCGTCTCCCCGCCTGGTGCGCACGAGCAAGGTGCACGGCAGGTGCAGAGCTGCGCCCATCTGGTCCGGTGGGGCATGGCGCAGGCTGATCCGTCCTGCCCAGCCAGGCGCCTGTTTCGTACCCGCCCTTGACCAGCGCAGCGACACATCCGCCGCTGCCTTGGCGGCGCTCACTGGCTTGCGGTCGATCTGCATCACGCTGCGGTACCAGCGCAGTTCATGCAAGGCATCCAGGGGCCATCGCTTCGCGCTGGCTCGGGCCCAGGGGTAGACACTCAGCCGGTCTACGACAGCAGCAGGGACGGCCAAACCGCATTGGACAAACCACGCTCGCAGCAGCTGAGACCGGCGCGCCGGGCTAAGGGCTTCCCAGGCGGGTTTGTCCATGGACCATCGAAAGCCTCCCCGCCCTTGTTCGATCACGCACCGGGCGCGATCAGCCTGGAGACCCTGGTCGAGAGTTTCCAAGGCCTGCGCGCAGCGCCGTGCAGCGCTGGCCAATGCAGACTCAGCCCCTGCAAATGTGTCAACAAGTGCTGACCACACGGACAGTCGCAAGCCACTGCGCGCCCATTGGGGGTCTTGGTTACTAGGGTCGGCTACGCTGTTGATGCCCGCTTGGGCCAGTACCTGTTGCAGGTCTGAGCGGCTGTGGTCCAAAAATGGCCGTGCCCAACACACCCCATCACGCCAGGCCAGACGCGGCATTCCGGCCAAGCCTTGAGGTCCGGCCCCGCGCAGCGCCTGCAACAAGAAGGTTTCTGCTTGGTCCTGTCGGTGGTGCGCCAACACCATCAGGTCAATCCCCTGCTCCTGGGCCATGGCCTTCAGGGCCTTGTAACGGGCTTCACGCGCCCAGGCCTGAACGCTCTGGCCACGACCCGGTTTTTCAAGGAGGTGGCACACACGCAGCTGGACCGGTGACCACTTCGGGTGCCAACTGGACCAACGCGCCAGTTCCTCCGCGATGAAGCCGGGCCATTGATCAGCTGAGACTTGAAGACCGTGATGAACATGGAACGCCCAGGTCTGTACCCCCATGGCTGAGGCGCTGCGCCAAACCAGCCAAAGCGCCGCCATGGAGTCGGGCCCGCCACTGCAGGCCACCGCCACCGCCGGTGAGCCGCGCTCAGCGCTCGCGCGTGTCAACAAAACGGCCGTAGGACTTGAGCCGCTCATGGCGCCGCTGCAGCAGCTCCTTGGGCTTGAGATCTGCTACCTGACGCAACGCGTCAGACAAAGCCCGCTTGACCGACACGGCCATGGCCTTTGAATCTCGGTGCGCACCGCCCAGCGGCTCGCTGACGATCTTATCCACGAGGCCCAGGGCCTTGAGGCGGTGGGCGGTGATTCCAAGGGCTTCAGCCGCATCGCTTGCACGCTCTGCCGTCTTCCACAAAATGGATGCACAGCCCTCAGGCGAAATCACCGAGTACACCGAGAACTGCAACATCAAGACCTGGTCGGCCACGCTGATGGCCAGTGCACCGCCAGAGCCACCCTCACCGATGATGGTCGTGATGACGGGTACTTCCAGCTGGGCCATCTCAAAGATGTTGCGACCGATCGCCTCAGACTGTCCACGCTCTTCAGCATCAATGCCAGGGTAAGCCCCAGGCGTGTCAACAAAGGTAAAGACCGGGAGCCTGAACTTTTCGGCCAGCTTCATCAAACGCAAGGCCTTGCGATAGCCCTCGGGCCTGCTCATGCCGAAGTTGCGCGCCGCCCGCTCTTTGGTGTCACGGCCCTTTTGGTGTCCGATCACCATACAGGCAGCGCCATTGAATCGCGCCACTCCGGCCACCATCGACAAGTCATCGGCGAAGGCACGGTCGCCATGCAGCTCCTCAAAATCGGTGAAGATTTCGTTGACGTAGTCCAAGGTGTAAGGGCGCTGCGGGTGCCGAGCAATCTGCGTGACCTGCCACGGGGATAGGTTGGCGTAGATGTCTTTGGTGAGTTGCTGGCTCTTCTTGTCCAATCGCGCAATCTCGTCTGAGATGTCGACGGCCGACTCGTTTTGTACGTAGCGCAACTCCTCAATCTTGCCTTCGAGCTCAGCGATCGGCTGCTCGAACTCGAGAAAGTGCTTTTTACTCATTGCGGCAACTCCTTCATACGGCTGCGGCAGGTACAGTTGGGGCCTACTGGCCGCAGCCCTAGTATTCCACGGGGACTGGGTCAAGGCTTCGCCACAGGTACCACGTGGCCACCGATCGATAGGGGGCCCAAGCCTCACCCACATCTCGCGCTTCAGAACGCGTCACCGGCTCTCCGCTGAAGTAGTTCAGGCTGATCCCGCGCAGCAGGCCCAGATCATCCAGCGGCAACACGTCGGGTCGCATCAAGCCGAACATGAGGAACATCTCAGCTGTCCACCGTCCAATTCCACGCACGGAAACCAGCTCAGCAATAACCGCTTCGTCCTCCATATCACTCCACGAGGGAGCCCGGCTGCCACGCTCCTTGAAGTGGCGTGCCAAGTCCTGCAGGTATTCCACCTTGCGCAACGACAAGCCGGTCGCTCGAAGTTCGCTGCTCGGCGCCCTGAGCACCTGAGCCGGCTTAAGGGCGGCTTGCGCACCACCCCAGGGCATACTCAAGCGCTCCCAGACTGATTGGGCGGCCTTCACGGAAATCTGCTGGCCCACGATGGAGCGGGCCAATGTGGTGAAGGGATCTCCTCGGCATTGCAGTCGGGCCTGACCAAACTGCGGAATCAGCCGCTTCATCACCCGGTCGCGGCGGCCCAGGTGTCGACAGGCCTCATCCCAGTAGGCCGGTGTCGCAAGCAGCGGATTGCTGCCCATCTAGACGCGACCCCAGCTGGTACCGTGCGGACCGTCCTTCAACAGTACCCCTTGGGCCAGCAGCTCGTTACGTATGCTGTCAGCAAGGGCAAAGTCGCGCGCCAGCTTGGCTTGGCTGCGCTGCTCGATCAGTGCCTGAATTTCAACTTCGCCAATGCCTGACCCGGCCTTTAAGAACGCCTGTGGCGGGACTTGCAGCAGGCCCAGGGTGCCGCCTAACGCTCTTAAGAGCCTAGCCTTTTCACGCTGCGCGCTGCGATTGACTTCGCTGGCCAGCTCAAACAAAACCGCGATCGCCGCCGGTGCATTGAAATCCTCATCCATCGCAGCCTTGAAGGCCGCAGCATGTGGATCAGACCAATCGATACCCAGTATTTCATCAGCACCGGGGGGCTCCAAGGCCACGCTGTCCAAAGCGGTATACAGGCGCTTGAGGGCTGCGCGCGCGTCATCCAAGTGCGCGTCACTGAAGTTCAGTGGGCTGCGGTAGTGGGTACGGATGAACAGAAAACGCAAGGTCTGGCCATCAACTTGCTCGAGCACATCGCGAATGGTGAAGAAGTTATTCAGGCTCTTGGACATTTTTTCGTTGTCCACATTCAAAAAGCCGTTGTGCATCCAAACGTTGACGAAGGGCCGGCCAGTGGCACCCACGCTCTGCGCGATCTCGTTCTCATGGTGTGGAAACTGCAGGTCCATGCCACCACCATGAATATCGAAATGCTCACCCAAGAGTTCACAGCTCATGGCAGAGCACTCGATATGCCAACCCGGTCGCCCCGGGCCGTAGGCACTTTCGTACTTGGCATCAGCCGGCTCACTGGGCTTGGCGGCTTTCCAGAGCACAAAGTCCAGCGGGTCCTGTTTGCCCTCTTCCACAGCCACCCGATGGCCCGCACGTAAATCGTCAAGCGACTTGCCAGACAGACATCCATACCCCTCAAAACGCCGGACTGCGAAATTCACATCGCCGCTGGCAGCCTGGTAAGCAAGGCCCTTGGCCTGCAGCCGCTCGATCATCCGAAGCATTTGGGGCACATAGTCAGTTGCCCGCGGCTCATGCGTGGGCGGCAAAACCCCAATAGCGCCGATGTCTCGGCGCATCGCATGGATCATCTCATCGGTGAGCTGGCGCAAGGAGATCCCACGCTCGACTGCACGCTTGATGATCTTGTCATCAATGTCGGTGATGTTACGCACATAGGTCACGCGATAGCCCCTGGCCCTCAACCAACGAACCACTAGGTCGAAAGCCGTCATCATCCGGGCGTGCCCAATGTGACACAGGTCGTAGATCGTCATGCCGCACACATA
>Ga0208048_1002072_pt1 | contig 9942 bp, 8 predicted proteins | sample Malawi_45m_30L_FD_184163 | JGI IMG/M metagenome (GOLD analysis project Ga0208048, IMG submission 184163) | Freshwater microbial communities from Lake Malawi, Central Region, Malawi to study Microbial Dark Matter (Phase II) - Malawi_45m_30L... | ecosystem: Environmental > Aquatic > Freshwater >... | reverse complement strand
CAGGTGGCCCACTCATTGATCGCGAGGCAAAGTCAGGGAAAATGAATATTGATTTCCCGCGAGGGATGATGGCGGCAAAGGACCAGGCCGATCATCGCTTCGACTTCTCGTTCTCGGGGCTTAAGACGGCAGTCTCTCGCTATCTCAAGGCAACACCTCAATACCAGCGAGCCGATGTGGCTACTTCTTTTCAAGAAGCGGTTGTTGATGTGCTCACGATGAAATCGATTGATGCATGTAAAGCGAGTGGAATCGAGACCTTACTTATCGGTGGTGGAGTGGCGGCAAATTCGCGGCTTTGCGAGATGGCAGGTGAACGAACCAGAGAGGCGAGACTCGAACTACGAATTCCTCCAGCATCACTCTGTACTGATAACGGCGCGATGGTGGCAGCTTTAGGTGCTCAGTTAGTTTCGGATGGGGTGCCTCCCTCAGAACTTGGTATTGCCGTTGATAGTTCGGCTAGCGTTTCGACAACTTCTTGGATCTAGAAAAGGACTCACAGGGGCCCTCTCATTGCTATCGGGGGACCTCGCCACCCCCCTAGCAACAAGAGGGGGGCCGCATCGGACCCCGCCCCCGCTCGATTTGAGGTTCGGGAATACGCCCCCTAGGGTTCGCGTTGGCACTCGCGGGCTGACACTGCTAACGGCCCCAAGAAGTGAAACCCGTTCAATCAAGAACGAGTAGACGAGTAATGACGAGTAATGAAGGAGCGAAAAGATGGCCATTGCCATTAAGCCACTTGAAGATCGAGTCGTAGTAAAGCCACTCGATGCTGAGACCACCACCGCATCAGGTCTCGTTATCCCAGATACCGCCAAGGAGAAGCCACAGGAAGGCAAAGTCGTCGCTGTCGGCCCAGGCCGTTTCGATGACGGAGTGCGCGTTCCGATGGACGTGAAGGAAGGCGATGTCGTCCTCTACAGCAAGTACGGCGGCACCGAAGTGAAGTCTGGCGGCGAGGAATACCTCGTCCTCTCAGCGCGCGACATCCTCGCGATCATCACCAAGTAACCCGGAAGTCGGTAAATAGTCATGGGTAAGAGTCTGCATTTCGACGAGAACGCTCGTCGCGGAATGGAACGAGGAGTCAACATCCTCGCCGACACCGTCAAGGTGACACTTGGACCAAAGGGACGCAATGTCGTTATCGGCAAGTCCTTTGGTGCACCAGTGATCACAAATGACGGCGTCACCATTGCAAAGGAAATTGAACTCTCTGATCCGGCCGAGAATATGGGCGCTCAGTTGGTCAAGCAGGTAGCCGAGAAGACAAACGATGTTGCTGGTGATGGAACCACAACCGCAACCGTCTTGGCACAAGCAATGGTCAAAGAAGGCCTTCGCAATCTCGCTGCTGGCGCACAACCAATGGGCATCAAAGTTGGTATCGAGCGCGGTGTCGAAGCTATCGTCGAGAAGTTGCATGCCAATGCAACTCCTGTCGCTGGCAAGGATCAGATCGCAAATGTCGCAACAATTTCTGCGCAGGATCGCAATATCGGCGAGCTGATCGCAGAAGCGATGGACAAAGTCGGAAAAGACGGCGTCATCACCGTTGAAGAATCATCAACGACTGGTCTTGAACTCGAGTTCACCGAGGGTATGCAGTTCGATAAGGGCTATATCTCGCCATATTTCGTCACTGATGCCGATCGCATGGAAGCAGTCCTTGAAGATGCCTACATCCTCATCTCGGCTGGAAAGATCTCTGCATTGCCAGACATCCTTCCGGTCCTTGAGAAGGTAGCGCAGGCAAGCAAGCCGCTTCTGATCATCGCTGAAGATGTAGAGGGTGAAGCGCTTTCGACTCTCGTGGTCAATAAGGTTCGAGGCACATTTGCCTCTGTCGCAGTGAAGGCCCCAGGGTTCGGAGATCGCCGTAAAGCGATGCTCCAAGACATGGCGATCCTCACTGGCGCAACGGTGATCTCAACTGAAGTTGGTCTCAAGCTCGATCAGGTAACTGTCGACATGCTCGGTCGCGCTCGTCGCATCGTTGTCGATAAGGATGACACCACCATCGTTGATGGTGCCGGAGATCGCAAGGCGGTTGAAGGTCGTATCGGTGAGATTCGTCGTGAGATCGAAGTTGCTGATTCGGATTGGGATCGCGAGAAGTTGCAAGAGCGTCTTGCAAAGCTTGCTGGTGGCGTCTGCGTCATCAAGGTCGGCGCTCACACTGAAGTTGAGTTGAAGGAGAAGAAGCATCGTCTTGAGGATGCGATCTCTGCTACTCGCGCAGCAGTCGAAGAGGGAATCGTCGTTGGTGGCGGTGCAGCACTCGTGCATGCATCAACCGTTCTCGACAACGACCTCGGTTATGAAGGCGATGCTGCAGTCGGTGTTCGACTTGTCCGAAAGGCATGCGAAGAGCCACTTCGTTGGATCGCAGAGAATGCGGGCCAAGAAGGTTACGTTGTCGTCTCAAAGGTGAAGGCGTTGAAGAAGGATGAAGGATTCAATGCCGCAACCGATGAATATGGCGATCTCGTTAAAGCGGGCGTTATTGATCCAGTGAAGGTGACGCGCTCTGCGCTCGCCAACGCCGCTTCAATCGCAGCGATGTTCATCACCACAGAAGCGCTCGTATTTGAGACTCCTGAGGAGAAGAAGGAAGAAGCTGCAGGACATGGCCATAGCCATGGTCCAGGAGGACATAGCCACTAGTTGGCTCTAGGCTCCTAAAAAAGCGATGAGTTCAAAAAGATTCTGAACTCCTTGAAGTAGATTAGGCGGGTTCTTGCGAAGGCAAGGATCCGCTTAATCAATTAAGCAATAAATAGCGAGATATTCGAGAAATGCGAGTGAGATGAACGCCTTCTGGGCATCAACTGAGGCAAGTGAACTTCCGACTCGGATTTCAAATACGACTCCAACTATCTGGGCCATCACTGGTATCGCAGTTGGCATCGTCATCATCTTCGATCTGATCTGGGCTTGGCTTCGTAGGAATCATGAAACTTCGCTCAAGGAAGCGGCAGGGTGGACCTTTATTTATGTCTCGGCCGCAATCATCTTTGGCGTCACGATGCGAAATTGGGAGAGCTCGGCAGCAAGTGCGGAATTCTTCGCAGGTTGGATCACCGAGTACTCACTCTCTATAGACAACTTGTTTGTTTTTATCATCATTCTCTCTCGCCTCAGAGTAAAGAGGGAACAAGAGCAGATGGTTCTGCTCCTTGGCATCTTGATGGCACTCCTTTTCCGCGGGATATTCATCATCATTGGCGCTGCAGTAATCGAAAGATTCGTCGCAGTCTTCTTCCTCTTTGGCGCGATCTTGCTTTGGACCGCTTACAAGCTCATCTCAGGCGATCCCGATGAGGACGAGTGGGATGAATCGAAGTTAATCAAGAAACTGCGTACAAGAGGCTGGTCGACCTTCACTCTGGCACTTGTTGCGCTGGGGACAACAGATATCCTCTTTGCACTCGATTCGATTCCAGCTATTTTCGGATTGACGCGCGATCCTTACATTGTTCTCATGGCCAATGCTTTTGCTTTGATGGGTCTTCGCCAGCTTTACTTCCTTGTCGGAATCCTGCTTCGAAGGTTGATCTATCTCTCCAAGGGCCTCGCCGTTGTTCTTGGGTTTATCGGGGTCAAGCTAGTGATCGAAGCCCTCCATGGCATAGGGGTCCATGAAATTGGGCCGGTGACGGTTCCACATATCTCACTCAACTTCTCACTTGGTGTCATTGTCAGCGCTTTGGCCGTAACGACAGTTATAAGCCTGCGCAAGAACCCAAAAGAGCCAGACCCTCGTAACCGTGAAGAACAAGGCATAGTTTCACTCTAGATTCTCGGACAAGACTGACCTAGAATCTAAGAGCATGAAGCGCCTTACCGCTCTCTTCACGATCGTGACTTTGTTGGTATCAGTATTTGCCAATCTTCCATCACAAGCGGCCACTGAAGAGGGTGTCGCCTGGCAAGCGCCATTACTTCTACCTAGTTCAACTTTAATTAATCGCTTTGCTGACTTTGGCCAATCCTCGACCACCCCACTTGTTTCAGAGATGGATCCAGAAGTGCCTGCAACAAGCACAATGAGTTTCACAGCGCGTAACTACACAGCAGTCCTGCCTTTTTGCGATAGCAAGAACACATTCGCCTGCATTAAGTCGGTGGAGGTTTCGACAGATGGGAAGAATTGGACAACATCTTCGGCGCCTAAAGCGTATGCAGCAATCGACATTCTTGGGACCAGTTACATACCAACTGGTGTTGTGCAACGTCGATCATCGACATGGGAAGGAAGTCCAGCTCAAAATCTTCCACCCGGCTCAAATAGCCAAGTAGTCGAGATTTCTTCGGCACCCCACAAAGGTGGGACGAGTTATCTGGTTGAAGTTGCAATTAAAGCAGCCATGCTCCCGGCGAATATCAGTGATGCAATGAAAGCTTTTTTACCTGCAAGTGCGAGAGATGGACTCTTCAACTCTGTTGAGTTTCGAGTCATTCCCGTGAAGGTGGTTCCAGGAACATGTGCCGAAGCAAATTTCGCTCGGGGCATTAGCTCGTCAAAGGAGAGTTGGAAGGGATTCTGTCCAGTTGCCTATAACTTCCCGGACAATGTTCAATTCAGAATGACCGTTGAACTTGGCAAGTACATCAACAACTTCAAAGGTTGGTTCCAAGGTCGAATCGGTGATCCATTCGTCTCTCAGGACAATCAAACTGGAACCATCGTTATCTCGGGAAAGCCCGTAAAAGTCTCTGTTGCCAAAGCGGAAGTCCCTGGTCCGATTCCGGCCGAGGTGGACAACTTCAGGATGCCAAAGGGATTTACGATGTTTGGCGAGAACAATATCCCCGACTTCATATCCGACTCCACGGAGTATGAAGTTATTGCCTGGTGGAAATTGCTGGAAAAGTACATGACGGAAAAAGCCGAGGCCGAGACTCTGGTCTGGCGTATGTCTACTCTGGAAAATTCCAAATTAGAGGGCTATTACTCCCCGAGGGGCTACGTCGCTCCGGCAATGAACAACTGCTTGAAAGATGCGCGTGGTGTCACCGGCATCATGACCACAAATGCCACTGTCTATGACGCGGCGGCTCCGGTCTACGACAAAGCAGACCAATCGCTGAGCTATGCCGTTGCCGCACCACAAAAGGATTCAAAGGGCGTGAAGAAATCTGGAGAATATGATTTAGTAATCCGCGAAGACATCGCTACCTGCGTCTGGGGCAAGGGATTTTCGAAAGCCACAGCAAGAGTGGAAGTGACAAACGATAATGGTGAACAGCAAGTAGCAACTACGGTCATGAATACCCGAGCAGGGTGGGTTTCGTTTAGCGCTAAGAATTTCCATTACTCAGCACCAAAAATCAAAGTAAAGTTGGACATTCCGCGAGAACCGACCCCAACCCCGACCCCAACTCCATCTGCAACTCGCGCTGCGGTGATTCCAACTGCTAAGAAGGTAACTATTACCTGCGTCAAAGGAAACAGCTCTAAACAGGTGACTGGCGAGAAACCGAAGTGCCCGAAAGGTTTCAAAAAGAAATAGTCAGTCTGTTCTCAAGAGAAAAGCAAGAGGGCCGGGACTCGACTTCCCGGCGCTTTTTCCTTCGGAGAAATGGAGGAAAGATTCTTATCTGGGTACTCGTTCGTTTAGGTTAAGAGACTGAGAAGATATCTCGTCGTTGTGAACGAGAGATGATCTCGAGACGCTCTTCTTCAGAGAGTCCGCCCCAGATGCCATACGGCTCTTGGACGGCGAGCGCGTGTGCTCGACATTGCGCGATCACTGGGCATGAGTTGCAGACTGCTTTGGCCGCCATTTCGCGTGCCCTGCGTCGTGGACCCCGCTCGTTTTCTGGATGGAAGAACATGTCAGTGGGAAGGGCACGGCAGGCACCTTGCTGTTGCCATTCCCATGATGCTGCTACTGGCTTGGGAAGTCTTGATACTTCACTCATTGGTATTCCTGCTTCCTTTAAACGCTTTCCGAACAACCAAAGATTAGCAATCGCTTCATAGGTTGTTCAAGTCCCTCTTTCAGCGCGGCGGGCTGTGAGAATGCCCATAGGGTGAGCGAGGGCTTCTGGGGGGCTGAGCGCGGGAAGGGGGAGTTTGAGTGCTTGGGTCGCCTGAAGAAAAAGGACTTTCAAGTGGCAGGGCTAGGTCCTTTACCGCACTCTTAGGGCGTGAAGCCTTCTGCCAGAAAGTCGGAGGGCGCCCCGGTGGCCTCGACCATCAACGCTACAGACGATTTGCTAACCGTGGCAGCCGTTGCCAGGCGCCTGGGTGTGGCCCCCGCCACGCTTCGGACCTGGGATCGCCGTTATGGGTTGGGTCCTTCAGGTCACACTCAAGGTGAACATCGACGGTACAACTCAATCGATCTGGCTCGTCTGACATTGATGCGAAAGCTTGTGATTGCCGGCGTTCCGCCGTCACAGGCAGCGGGTCAAGCGTTGCAACTCCAAGATGAAAATATTGGTAAGGGCAATTTCATTGAGTTGATGCCGAATCAAGTGGAAGTTCGCGAAGAGCTCGTCGATTCTCTGATGCGAGCCGCGCAGGCGATGGATCGTCAGTTCGTCAAGGAATTACTTGCTGCCGAAGTCAAGAAGAATGGAATCATTCGCGCGTGGGGTGAAGTGATAGTTCCATCTTTGATTTTGATTGGTAATGAGTGGGCAGTGACTGGCTCTGGAATCGAGGTCGAGCATATGTTCTCAGAGATCATCAAGAACATTCTACAGAGTGAAGTCAAAGAGATTACGAATGCAAAGAACGCTCGGCCAGTTCTCCTTGCATGTATCGGGGAGGAGACACACTCGCTCGCGCTCTTTGCGCTTCAAGTTGCGCTCTCTCAGATGGATATCGAGACTCATTCCCTTGGCGCCCGGACACCACTTGAGGCGGTTGTGGCAACAGTGAAGCGAACTGCGCCACCAGCAGTATTCCTTTGGGCACAGATTTCACGGAACGGTGATATTGAAGCGCTCGTCGAAATCCCAGCGGTTCGTCCTGCACCACGAATCGTCTTGGGTGGACCTGGTTGGTATCGAGAAGGTATCGGATTTCCGACTCAGACCCCATCAAAACAAAGAGTCGTGCATGTTGATGATCTCCCTCGTGCTGTGCAGGAGATCACTCACGCGATTGGTGAATGATCTTCCATTCGGCAATCAAAGTGAGTAAGTCCGGCGGAAAATCGCCGATTTCTGGTGGCTAGAATGACCAGGTGTTTGAGGCTCATAGATCCGATGCGTTAAAGCCGGATTTCAACGAGAAAGTCTCGATGCTTGGCCTCACTTATGACGATGTCCTACTACTTCCTGATGCCTCAGATGTGGTGCCGAGTGAGGTAGAGACTGCGACCCAGCTGACCCGAAATATTCGACTCTCCGTTCCACTTGTCTCATCGGCGATGGATACCGTCACCGAATCTGCAATGGCGATCGCGATGGCGAAAGCTGGTGGGATAGGGATCATCCACCGAAACCTCGCAGTTGATGAACAAGTCACTCACGTCAAACTCGTCAAAGGCGCCTCACTTCTTGTTGGCGCAGCGGTCGGGGTGGGTGATGATGGATTTGAACGTGCCCAGGCACTCATCGAAGTTGGCGTTGATGTTGTTGTCGTCGACACCGCACACGGTCATCACCGCGCAGTCCTTGATGCGATTGAGCGAATCAAGAAGGCATTTCCAGAGCAAGAAGTCATTGGTGGAAATGTCGCGACGAGGGCCGGTGCGCAGGCGCTGATCAATGCCGGTGCCGATGCAGTCAAAGTGGGCGTTGGGCCAGGATCGATTTGTACGACGCGAGTTGTTGCTGGAGTTGGCGTTCCTCAGATCACAGCAATCATGGAAGCCGCAAAGGCCTGTTTGAAATCAGATGTCCCTTTGATCGCTGACGGTGGATTGCAATACTCAGGTGATATTGCAAAGGCAATTGTGGCGGGTGCAGATTCGGTGATGCTTGGTTCACTTCTTGCTGGGTGTGATGAGTCGCCAGGGGAATTGATTGAGATTGATGGAAGAAAGTACAAGTCATATCGCGGAATGGGTTCCCTTGGTGCGATGCAAAGCCGTGGTGAGAAGAAGAGTTACTCCAAAGATCGCTACATGCAAGATGATGTATTAGCCGAAGATAAGTTGGTACCAGAGGGGATAGAAGGAAAAGTCCCGCATCGTGGAAGCGTTGGTGAAGTGGTGCATCAACTCGTTGGCGGACTTCGAAATGGGATGGGATATGCAGGTGCGCCCGATATTTCGCACCTCAAGCGAGATGGCCGACTTGTACAAATCACTTACGCTGGCTTGCAAGAAAGTCACCCGCATGATGTCGCCCATGTCGCCGATGCCCCGAATTACCGACAAGCCCAGAGTTGAGATAAGAATTAAGCAAAGAATTTAACCCGGAATTAGACCCAGAGTTGTAGCGAAATCAGGAGAGTGAGCGATAGATGGCCGATATTGAGCTAGCCCCCGGAAAACGCTCTCGAACTGCGTACTCCTTTGACGATATTGCAATCGTCCCAAGTCGTCGAACCCGAGACCATGAAGAGGCATCAACTGCCTGGCAGATTGATGCCTATAAATTCGATATGCCACTTATCGCTGCTCCTATGGATTCAGTTGTTTCACCTGAGACTGCGATTGCGATCGGAAAGCTAGGTGGACTTGCAGTACTTAATCTTGAAGGTCTCTGGACACGTTATGAGAATCCGAAGATTCAGTTAGGTGAGATTTCATCGCTTCCAGCCGAGCAGGCGACGAAGCGAATGCAAGAGATCTATCGTGCACCGATTCGCCCTGAATTGATAAAGGCACGATTGAAAGAGATCCGAGATGCTGGCGTGACAGTTGCCGGCGCGCTTTCCCCGCAACGCACCCAGGAATTCCATAAGAGCGTCGTCGAAGCTGGCGTTGATATCTTTGTGATTCGCGGGACGACGGTCTCGGCTGAACATGTCTCGGCAAAACATGAACCACTTAACCTCAAGAAGTTCATTCAAGATTTGGATGTTCCCGTGATTGTGGGTGGTTGTGCCACAACTCAGGGAGCGCTTCACTTGATGCGCTCAGGGGCTGCGGGTGTCTTAGTTGGTTTTGGTGGCGGTGCTGCGCATACCACCCGTCAAGTGTTGGGCATCTCAGTGCCGATGGCATCTGCCGTCGCTGAAGTTGCTGCTGCGCGCCGAGAGTATCTCGATGAATCTGGCGGCCGTTATGTGCATGTCATTGCTGATGGATCGGTAGGAAAGAGCGGTGATATCGCTAAAGCAATCGCATGTGGCGCAGATGCTGTGATGATGGGTTCTCCACTTGCAAGAGCAGAAGAGGCACCGGGGCGAGGATTCCACTGGGGTAGCGAGGCTCATCATGATCAACTTCCTCGTGGCACACGTGTTCAAGTAGGAACTGTGGGCACACTGGCTGAAATTCTTCATGGGCCATCAAAGAGTTCAGATGGTTCGATGAATCTCTTCGGCGCATTGAAGCGCGCGATGGCCATCAGCGGCTATTCAGAGTTGAAGGAATTCCAGAAGGTGGAGATCGTCATCCATCGTGGCTGATTCCACGGATAGCGCCTCAGAAGTGAGAACTTCGATCAATCGCCCGCTCGTCCTTGTCATTGATTTTGGCGCGCAATATGCGCAGTTGATTGCCAGGCGCGTACGACAAGCCGGGATCTTCAGTGAGATCGTGGGATTTGATCACGCGATGCAAGCGATCGATGAGAAAAAGCCTGACGCAATAATCCTCTCGGGCGGCCCATCGTCGGTTTATGAAACTGGCGCTCCGAATTTGAATCCTCAAGTCTTGCAGGGCGAGATTCCAGTCTTCGGTATCTGTTATGGATTTCAAGTGATGGCAGGGCTTCTTGGTGGCGAGGTCGGAAAAACTGGTGTCTCTGAGTTCGGTAGAACAGATTTTCAGGCAAGTAAGTCCCAACTCTTCGCTGATCTCC
>Ga0208048_1002070_pt1 | contig 9945 bp, 9 predicted proteins | sample Malawi_45m_30L_FD_184163 | JGI IMG/M metagenome (GOLD analysis project Ga0208048, IMG submission 184163) | Freshwater microbial communities from Lake Malawi, Central Region, Malawi to study Microbial Dark Matter (Phase II) - Malawi_45m_30L... | ecosystem: Environmental > Aquatic > Freshwater >... | reverse complement strand
CAGTCTCGATGCGACCTTTGATCCGCTTGTAAGTCGCCCGGCGCTTGCGGCTTGGTACAAGCCGCTCGCACGGAAGAAAATCTTTCGTGAACCGCTGATGCGCTTGGCCTGATTCCGGCCAACTATGAGTCATCGAGCGGCGAAAATCTGGGTATTGGGGTGGTTGTTGATCTGCCTGTGCGCGGGCACTGCCTCCGTGGCCGAAAATGTGGTTCGTCGCTCCTCGACCGGCGAGCCGCAGACGCTTGATCCGCAGCTTTGGACCTACGGACAAGACGGTAATATTTCGCAGGACCTGTTTCAGGGGCTGACAACGCTCGACGCCCAGTCCAACGTGGTTGCGGGGCAGGCGGAATCCTGGACGATCTCGCCAGACGGCCGCACCTATACGTTTCGGCTGCGCTCGAACCTGCAGTGGTCGGATGGTAAGGGCATCACCAGCGCGGACTTTCTTTGGTCACTGCGACGTATCTTTGATCCGCAGACCGGATCCCCCGCCGTGGCTTTGCTGTACGTCATTCGTAATGGCAAGGCAGTCAATCAGAGCAAGTTACCCATCGCCGCGCTCGGTGTGCGAGCGCCAGATCCGCGTACGCTCGTCATCGAACTTGAGCATCCCGCGCCCTATCTGCTCGATTTATTGGTGCACCGTGCCTTCCCGGTGCCGCGGCATGTCGTCGAAAAATACGGTCGCCAGTGGACCCGTCCCGAACATATCGTTTCCAACGGCGCGTTCATTTTTGGTGAGTGGCGCCCGGGCAGTCATGTGCGGCTGCTGCGCAATCCGCGGTTTCATGAGGCGGCTATCGTACGTCTCGATGCCATCCACCACGTGCCGATCGAAGATCCGAAAAATGCTGTAGTGCGCTATCGGGCGGGCGAACTCGACGTGGCAGTGGCTTTGCCCTCAGATCAAATCGATGACATCAGGCGCAACTACGGCTCGCAATTGCGCTTGGTGACGCAGCTTGGGCTCGAATATCTCGCCTTCAACACACGGCGTGGAGCGACGGCCGACACTCGGGTGCGCCGTGCGCTCTCGATGGTCATCGATCGCGACCTCATCGTCGCACGCATCACGCGGGCCGGCGAACCACCCGCTTACTGCGTAGTCCCTCTCGGTGTACTCAATTATCCGGTACGCGGTTGCGCCGACTTTAAAAAAATGTCCAAGGCGCAACGCTTGGCCGAGGCCCAACGCCTGCTGGCAGCGGCCGGTTACGGTCCTGCGAAGCCACTTACTTTACGCTTTAGGGTCAACAATTCTGATACGCAGCGCAAGATTGCGCTCGCGGTCAGTTCGATGTGGCAGCCGCTAGGCGTCCGGGTCGAACTAATCGGAAGTGAAATGAAGGCACACCAGCAAGCGTTGGCGCAGGGAGACTTCGATGTCGCGCGTGGCGCGTGGTACGGCGAAGATCGCGATGCGCTGTCTTTCCTCAGGCTGCTCGATGGCCGCGCACCGGCGCTCAACATTTCGGGATTCGATAACGCCGAATACCAGAGGCTACTCGATCAGGCTGACAATACGCCAGATCTCGTGGCCCGCGCCGAGTTTCTGCAAGAGGCTGAGGTGCTCGCGATGCGCGAACAACCGTTGGCTCCGATTCACGTTTATGTCAGCCGACGTCTGGTGTCACCGCGCGTCACTGGCTGGGTGGATAACCCGCGCGGCCTGCACCTCAATCGCTACCTGTCTATTCGCTGACGGGTACTTGGTCCTCGACGATCTCCAGCCATTCGCCCGCCGCGCCGCGCAGCAGCGCGACCTTGCGACCGAAGTAGGGCGCTTCGGGGCGTGGGCTTGCGGACTCTAAAGTATTCTTAGCCAATGGGTTGTTGGCCGTGAAACTCACCATGGCCATGCCGGGCGGCAGGTCACCCTCTCGCTGCGGGCGAGGCACGGTGACGGCTGGATACTCATCGAGTTCAATCAAAAATCCGGGGGCGAGCGTGGCAAGAGCAATCCGGATTTTTCCCTCGGCGGGCAGATTAAGGGCGACTTGCAGAACGCTGACGGTCGAGTAATAGGGTTCGGTGACGTTCTGTTTGAGTGTGTCGCGGTAGAAGTCCCTCATAGTATCCATCGACGGCCCGCCAAGTACGACGATGAACGTCCGATCCACGAAAGCCTTGGCCGGGGTTTTGATGAACGTGCCACCCTCGGGCGGAATACGCGTGAAATAGTTAAGCTCCTCTGCCGGTCCGAGCGCCTGCATAGCGATCACCTGCGCGTTGGAGCCGAGTGGAGCGGTGGGCCCAATCACGCGGAAGGGCGAGTCGGCAGCGCGAAAGCGTCTTTCAAGGGCGGCCGGATCCTCGACCAATATTTCATTGGAGTTCCAGCCGTGAGTGCGCATGGCGGCGTAGCCTGCGGTGGGCGGTCTTTGGATGACGCGCAGATACACTTCCGAATCACTCGCGCTTTTGAGCAGCAAATACGAGCTGCCCGCGACGAGCGGCGTACCCCAGCTCGCGGCGAGCTTCGATGAGATCGAGCCGCGCTCGGTCACGCGAAACCCGAGCCACTCGGCATACGCCCGTTCGGCATCGGCGAGATTTGGCACCACAAGGGTGACCATCAGGATGGCGGTCAGCATCGAGTCATTCCCTTTCACAATGGAATTCGGCAGTGTACGCACGGTTGCTGCACAACGGGAGAAGACGGTGATCGATCTCTATTTTTGGCCGACACCCAATGGCCACAAGATTCCCATAATGCTCGAGGAGTGTGCGCTCGAGTACCGGGTCAAGGCCGTCAACATGCTACGCGGTGAGCAGTTTCGACCAGCGTTTCTGCGGATCAATCCAAACAACAAGATTCCTGCCATCGTCGATCACGCTGGCCCAGGTGGGGAATCCATGGCCCTGTTCGAGTCAGGGGCGATCCTGCAGTACCTCGCCGACAAGAGCGGGAAGTTGATGCCGCGCTCGCGCCGGGCGCATTACCACGTCATTCAGTGGCTCACTTTTCAGGTAGCCAACGTCGGGCCGATGTTCGGACAGTGCGGGCATTTTCTGGGCTACGCGCCGCGGAAGATTCGCTACGCCATCGATCGCTATCGCAATGAGACCCTGCGGCTCTACGGGGTGATGGATCGGCAACTCGCCAAGCAGGAGTTTCTGGCGGGACGATATTCGATCGCCGATATCGCCACCTGGCCGTGGGTGAGGGTGCGCTGGCTGCATCGGATTGAGCTTGGCCAATTTCCGCACGTCGAGCGTTGGTATCGGCAAATCGAGGCGCGTCCGGCCGTGCAGCGGGGGCTCGCAGTACTTGCCCAGGAGGAAAAAATCGGAAACCCCGATGCCAAGGCTCGCGAGGCTTTGTTCGGGCGTAGCCAGCTCACGCAAGGTGGGCGAAAAAATCACAGGGTGGACAGTCGCCGATGATGCGGGGTTGGGCTGTGCACCCAAATCACGCCGCAGGCGTATAGTCCTAACGGTAGGGGTCCGCTTGGGCCTCCGTGGAGGAAGTCTGATGAAGTTCATCCAGCACAAGCGCAGCAAAGAGGTCGAGAAGTGGCTACGTCAGGAGGATTCGGAGCAAAAGCGGCGCTATCGCAAGATCGTCGCTGAGCAAGACGCTCTGACGCCCAAGCGCGACAAATGGATCGCTGACTTTTTGCATCGCATCCAGACGCGGGGAGTCCACGTTCACTACAACCAGATGCGCAAAGTGGCGTCGGAGGAAATCCCGGTGAAGCCCAAGCGCAAGTTCAAGGTTGTGTTCTGATCGACGTCCCGGGAGTTAAACACCATGGCAAGACCGCACATCGAACCCTTCGTCGACCGCGACGTCCCGTTCAAGAAGATGACCCTGCCGGGTTTCCCGAAGGGCATGCAGTACAAGATGCTGTCGCTCGACACCGACGACGGCGCCTGCACCATGACCTGTCTCTTCGAGCCGGGTTACCGCCAGCCGCCGGGCATGAGCTACACCGAATACGAGCTCTTCATTATGTCGGGCTACATCAAGGTTGGTGAAAAAGTCTGGGGCCCAGGCAGTTATTTCTTCGTCCCGGCGGGCGTCGCGATCGAAGAGCTGACGTCGCCTCGGGGCGCGACCGGCCTTATTTTTTATAACTATGGGGAACCCTCGTTCGTCGAGTCGACCAGCGATCACAAGCAGGCGGAGCGCGATCGTTTCGCAGCGGTCAACTCATACGACGACATGCAATGGACGTCGACCAATTTCTTCCCGGCGACGGCGCCGGGCTGCATGGTCAAAGTTTTGCGCTTCGATCCGCGTACCCAAGGCTTCACCTTTCTTTATTGCATGACGCCGAACTTCTGGCAAGATAACATCTCCTATCATGATTGTTGCGAAGAGGCTTACCACATCTGGGGAACGTCCTGGATGATGCAGTTCGGCGATCTTCCGACCGGCGGCTATTTTTGGCGCCCGCCGTACATCAACCACGGTGCCTTTGCCTCGAAGCTCGGCATCTTGGCCATTGGGCGTACCGATACCCAGCTATATAACCACTTCCACTTCAACCCGTGGACCAACATCGAAGAAAATCGCGATCGCGCGGCCAATCGTATGCTGCAGTGGAAGCCCGATCTTTATAAATGGATCAATACTCATGGGCACAACCATCCGGTCGACTTCGAGTACGATCATGGTCACGCCCATGGCGACATGCCGCACCACCACGGTGATGGCGCGGTCGAGCATAAACATAAAAAAAAGGTACGCCGTCGCTAAGACGCAGCACGAAGACAGTCAGCTGATGTGGGTTCCGCAGAGAAAATTTGCGGTGTTTGCGCTGATCGTCATCGTAGTAGCGGTACTCGATGTCGATCGGGCGGGCGCAGTCGAATACGAACTGCGTCCAGATGGTGGTGAAATCTTTGGCAAGATAGAGCGCGTACGCACCCGCTATCAGGATACGCTGATCGAGCTCGCGAGGCGCTACAGCCTCGGTTACGAAGAATTGGCGCGGGTGAACAAGGGGGTCGATCCGTGGCTCCCGGGCGAGGGCACCCAGGTGGTTGTTCCCGGTCAAAGATTGTTACCTCCTTCCGCGCGCGAAGGGATCGTAGTCAATCTACCCGAGCATCGCATGTACTTCTTTCCGCCCGCCAAAAAGGACGAGCCGGCCAAGGTCATGACCTTTCCGGTCAGCGTCGGCAAGATGGACTGGCGGACGCCGATTGGCGTCACCAAAGTCGTCTCCAAGCAAAAGGATCCCTCGTGGTACCCACCCGAGTCGGTCCTCAAAGAGCATGCTGCGCGCGGCGACCCGCTACCGAAAGTGGTCGCGCCGGGTCCCAATAATCCGCTCGGAGCCCATGCACTGCGCCTAAATATCCCCGGTGGCTCCTATCTCATCCACGGCACCAACAACCCGGACGCGGTCGGCATGGCCGTGACCCATGGTTGCTTGCGCATGTATCCGGAGGATGTGGCGGTGCTTTTTGACGCCGTCAAAGTGGGGACCAAGGTACAGTTGATCAACGAGCCGCTGAAGATGACGCGGGTCGACGGTGAGATCTGGATCGAGGTTCACCCGCCGATTGATGAGCAAGGTCAGCTCGCGCAAGTGAAATTGACCGACTTCGAGCAGCGACTCCACACCTTACTCGGCGAGACTGAGGTGGCCATCAACTGGGATATCGCGATCGACACGCTGCGCGAAGCGACCGGTATGCCGGTAATGATTGGACTCGAATTGACGCCGCAGAGCTCGAGGGTAGTGACGGCGCCACCCGCCTCGGATTCAGGCGGCGTCGGCCGGGTACGCCCGATTCCTCGTATCTAGACGAGTGCCGAGTGGTGTCCGCCATCCACCGGCAAAATCACGCCGTTGACGAACGAGCCCGCGTCGCTTGCTAGCAGCAACGCGGGCCCCACCAATTCTGCAAGTCGACCCGCGCGGCCGGGTGGAGTTTTTTTGAGGTAGGCAACACCTTCTTCAGTTGCAAAGAAATCGGTATTCATTTCGGTGACGAACCACCCGGGCGCGATCCCGTTGACGCGAATGCCATAGCGAACGAACTCGAGGGCCATGCCGCGCGTCGCATGGGCGAGTGCCGCTTTGGACGCGGAGTAGGCGGCGTGACCTGCGCCGACACCGATGCCAAGCACCGAGGTTATGTTGATGATGCTGCCGCCGCGTTTGACCGTAACCAGACGGCGTGCGGCCTCCTGCGAGACATTCCATGCCGCCGTGAAGTTGGTCGCCATGGTGGATTCAAGTGTCTTTGCGTCAGTCTTAAGGAATAGTGCGGGCTTGGCGACACCCGCATTGTTGAGGATCAGGTCGGGTATGCCGAGTTGTGCTGTGACGTCGTCGAAGGCGCGGGTGATTGCGGCGCGATCGGTCACGTCGAGCGCAATGGCCTGCGCTTGGCCACCCTCGGCAGTGATGACCTCAGCGAGCTCGGCAAGTCGATCCACACGTCGTGCTGTGAGCGCGACACGCGCACCGGCGCGTGCAAAAGCGAGCGCAAGCGCCTGACCGATGCCGCTCGAAGCGCCAGTGACAAAAGCTACTCGACCGTCTAGCCGGAATGAATCACCGCGCGCCGTAGTGGCGTCCTTCATGGGTAGAGTTGACATCGGATGAGGAATGATAACGTACGGGTATGACTGACCCGAACAACCCGCCCGCGACTGCAACCTTTAGATCAAGCGGCGTCATCACCCTGACCTCCGACTTTGGTCTGCGTGATCCTTTCGTAGGAGTGATGAAAGGGCGGATTCTCATCGCAGCCCCCGCAGTCCGCGTGATAGACCTGACTCACGAAATTCTCGCACATTGGCCGGCCGAGGCAGGGTTTTGGTTGGCGCGTTCCTACCGTTATTTCCCCGCGGGAACGGTACACGTTGCAGTGGTCGATCCGGGCGTCGGCACCGCTCGTGACATCGCGATGGTTTTAGCGGCGGGGCATTTGTTTCTGGCGCCGGACAACGGCCTCCTAGCAGATGTCGTCGAACAAAGCTCGAACGCACAGCTTTGGCATCTCGATGCGCGCGGTCTTGCCTCGTTAGGTATCAGCAAACCCAGCGCGACGTTTCATGGTCGCGATATCTTTGCGCCCGCTGCTGCCGCGTTGGCTGCAGGTCATTTGTCTGTAGAGCAACTCGGTGCTCGTGTTGATTCTCTGGTTCCAGGTTGGGTTGACGAAGCCACGACGAGCCGCGATCGAGTGAGCGGGGTGATTATCACCATTGATCACTTCGGCAATTTGATTACCAATGTCGCGCGGGCCGCCTGTGCGAGATTCGTCGACCCCGTCGTGCACGCGGGCAAACTCGCGTTGCCGCTCCGCAGCACCTACGGCGATGTCACGCCCGGCGAGCCGGTCGCGCTGGTCAACTCTTTCGGTGTCATCGAGATCGCGGTCGCCGAGCGCCGAGCGGGCGACGTTCTGGGCCTATCCCGGGGCGCCCCGATTACGGTTCGAGACGGCGTGCGCCGCGTCTGAACTTGCGCGCGGGCGCGTTTTCGTTATAGTTACGCCTCATCTTTTGCGGGTTGAACGTAACCCGTTGATTTTATAAAGGTTTCATAATGTCAGAACGAGATTCTGAGGGCTTCGAGCTTGACGAAGAAATGCTGAGCGAGGCGGCCAGCAACGAAGAAGACAACGACTACGACCGTTTTTTCGATCGTGTCGATCGGCGTGCGCGGCCCGTTCCCGGCAAGCGGGGCAAGGCAGCGTGGAGCAAGCTCGAAGAGGTGCTCGCGGACAAAAAACTCGCTAAAGACCTGCGCGATATTTACGACGACGAAATCTGACTTCTAGGGCACAGCGATGGCCTCTCCAGGGGTGAGTTGGATCGTTCTAAAGTTCGGCGGTACCAGCGTCTCCTCCGAATCCAACTGGCGCAGTATTGCGGCCACTGCACGTGAGCGGCTTGACCGCGGCGCGCGCATCCTGATCGTCCACTCGGCGCTTAGCGGCGTCACCGATCGACTGGAAAAACTGCTGACCTTGGCCCCGCTTGGACAGCACGTCGAAGCCTCGCAGGCGCTTCGCGAGCGGCACTTCGAGCTCGTGCGGTCGCTGAGCATAGAGGCTGACGCCGCCCTCGAACCCTGGTTTCGGGAACTCGAGCAACGGCTCACCGACATCCACAACGCGGTTGAAGTTTCCGATCGCGCGCGTGCGCAAATCATGGCGATGGGCGAAATCCTCGCGACTGTTATCGGCGAGCGTTATCTCAGCAGCCAGGGTTTGCGCACATCGTGGGTCGATGCGCGTACGCTGCTGCGTGCCGAAGCCCGCGATTCGGCCACCGCCAAAGCGGAGTTTCTGTCGGCGACCTGCGACTTTCGCCCCAATAATTTGCTGCAGCAGAAGCTGGCGAGCTTGTCGCCGCTGGTCATCACGCAGGGCTTCATTGCCAGCAACGAAGCCGGTGACACCGTACTACTTGGCCGAGGTGGCTCGGATACTTCGGGCGCCTATTTTGCGGCGCTGCTGCAGGCGGAGCACATCGAGATTTGGACGGATGTCCCGGGCATGTTTAGCGCCAATCCGCGCTCCACACCGAGCGCGCGGCAGTTACTCGAGCTGACTTACGACGAAGCGCAAGAGATCGCAACCGCGGGCGCCAAGGTACTACATCCGCGCTGCTTGCTGCCGGTGAGGCAATACGATATCCCGCTGTTTGTTTATGCGACGCAGGTGCCGCAAATGTGCGGCACGCGCATCAGTTCGCAGTCCGTTAACGATACGGCGCAGGTCAAGGCCGTGTGCGTCAAAAAAGGTGTAACCCTGGTTTCACTTGAAAGCCCAGGAATGTGGCATCAAGTCGGTTTTTTGGCCGATACATTCCAGGTATTCAAGCAGCATGGCCTATCGGTGGATCTCGTCTCGACCTCGGAAACCAACGTCACCGTATCGCTTGATCCGCAGGCGAATACCCTCGACAGCGAGACCCTCGCTCGTCTGCAGACTGAACTTGCAGATTCGTGTCACGCTGAAATCATTGGCCCCTGCGCTTCGGTGAGCCTCGTCGGTCGTAACATTCGCAGTATCCTCCATCAGCTTGGACCTGCGCTCGAGCTGTTTGCTGAACAGCGTATTTACCTCGTCAGCCAGGCTGCGAACGATCTCAATCTGACTTTTGTCGTCGATGAGTCGCAAGGGGATCGCTTAGTCGAGGGCTTGCACTATCTGCTTGTCGAGCCGGTTCATGATGATGCCGTGCTCGGCCCGAGTTGGCAGCAGCTGTTCGCCACGCCGAAAGAAAAGACTCCAACAGCGCCGATCTGGTGGCGCGAGCGTCGCAGCGAACTGCTCGAGCTGATGTTGGCCCGTGAGGCGGCCTATGTTTACGATGCGAATACCGTGGCGCAACGCTGCTGTACTCTCAAGTCGCTGCGGGCGATCGATCGAATTTCTTACGCGATGAAAGCCAACTCGCATCCGGCGTTGCTGCAGCGAATTTACGCTGCGGGGCTGAAGATCGAGTGTGTATCACGTGGCGAAGTCGAGCGCGCGCGGGCAGCGATTCCCGCGTTGCAGCCGGCGGAGATCTTGTTCACGCCGAACTTTGCTACGCGCGAGGAATATGTCTGGGCGCTCGCCGAGGGTATCCACCTCACGCTCGATAATCTGTATCCGCTGCAGCAATGGCCGCACTTGTTTGCAGGGCGCGAGATCTTTGTTCGGCTCGACCTGGGAACGGGCCGGGGTCATCACGCACACGTGCGTACCGGCGGTAGTCAATCCAAATTCGGCATTGCGCGCGGCGAACTAGAGGCTTTGCAGCAAGCCCTGCGCCAAGCCGGAGCAACCGTTACCGGGCTGCATGCACACACCGGCAGTGGTGTGTTTGAGGTTCGCAATTGGCGTGAGATCGCCGATTACTTTGCATCGCTGCGCGAGCAATTCCCGCAGGTCCGCGTACTCGATCTGGGTGGCGGACTCGGTGTCCCGGACCGAGTTGGCGGCAACGCCTTTGACATCGCGGCTCTCGATGCT
>Ga0208048_1002067_pt1 | contig 9955 bp, 7 predicted proteins | sample Malawi_45m_30L_FD_184163 | JGI IMG/M metagenome (GOLD analysis project Ga0208048, IMG submission 184163) | Freshwater microbial communities from Lake Malawi, Central Region, Malawi to study Microbial Dark Matter (Phase II) - Malawi_45m_30L... | ecosystem: Environmental > Aquatic > Freshwater >... | reverse complement strand
TCGGGGCGGCCCCCGGCAGCTGGACCTACCAGCCGGTGCAACGCGGGGCCCGGGTCGTCGCCGTGGATCGGTCGCCGCTGCGCGAGGACCTCATGCGGAACCCCGGGGTGACCTTCCACCAGGGCGACGCCTTCCGCTTCGTGCCGGAGACCCCCGTGGACTGGCTGCTCTGCGATGTGATCGCCGCGCCGGAACGCAGCATCGGCCTGGTGCTGGAGTGGGTGCGCGAACGCCGTTGCCGCCACTTCGTGGTGACCGTCAAGTTCAAGGGGCACGCCGACTACGCCCAGCTCGACGTGCTCAAGCGGGAGATGCCCCGCCATGTGGCGTCGTTCCAGCTGATGCACCTCTGCGCCAACAAGAACGAAGCCTGCGTCTTCGGGACCGTCGGGGACGGTGCATCGAAGGACGCAGGTTGAAGTGTCCGGTCCAGTGCCCGGGCCGCCGTTGTGGGGCCCCGAGGGGCTGGACGATCCTACTGGTACGAGCCGGGCGGGGTGCTTAGGCCCGGAGTCGGACCAGCAGGTCCTTGCTCTCGACCGTCTCGCCCACCGAGCAGAGCAGTTCGGCGACCACGCCGTCGACCGGCGCGGTGACCGTGGTCTGCATCTTCATCGCCTCCATCATCAGCAGCCGGTCGCCCTTGGCCACCTTCTGGCCGACGCTGACCGCGATGCTGGCGACCAGGCCCGGGATGGGCGCACCGACCTGGAGGGCGTCGGCGAGGTCGGCCTTGGGCCGGGTCTTGGTCAGCGGGGTGACCTTCTTGTCGGTGATGAACGCCTCGCGGGTCATGCCGTTGAGCTCGAAGGTGACCGTGCGACGGCCGTCCTTGTCGGGCTCGCTCACGTTGACCAGCCGGATCACCAGCGACTTGCCCGGCTCGATCTCCACGCTGATCTCCTCGCCCCGGCGTAGCCCGTAGAAGAAGGCCGGCGTGGGCAGCACGCTGACGTCGCTGTACTGAGAAAGGTGCTTGGCGAACTCGGCGAAGACCGCCGGGTACATCAGGTGCGAGTAGAGGTCGTCTTCGGTCGCCTCGCGGCGCATCTTGTCTGACAGTTCGCGACGCAGCTTGTCGAGGTGGACCGGTTCGGCACGGTTGCCGGCGCGCCCGGCCTTGAAGGCCACTTGGGCCTCCTTGAAGCGCTTCTCGCCCAGCACCACCTTCTGCATCGCCTCCGGGAAGCCGTTCTGCGGCCAGCCGAGCCCGCCGCCCAGCATGTCGATGACGCTCTCGGGGAAGGAGGTCGCCCCGGGCTCCAGGTTGACCACGTCCGCCGGGCGGATGCCCTTGCTGAAACAGAAAAGGGCCATGTCGCCCACCACCTTGCTCGACGGCGTGACCTTCACGATGTCGCCGAAGAGCTCGTTGACCTCGGCGTAGGTCCGGGCGATCTCGGGCCACCGGTGCGAGACCCCCATGCTGGCGGCCTGCTCCTTGAGGTTGGTGTACTGGCCGCCGGGCATCTCGTGGATGTACACCTCGGCCGAACCGGTCTTGGGAGCGGTGTCGAAGGGCGTGTAGTATTCGCGTACCTTTTCCCAGTAGTCGGAGAAGCCGTTGAGCGCCTCGAGGTCGAGCCTGGTGTCGCGCGGGGTGTTCTGGAGGGCGGCCACCACCGAATTGAGGTTGGGCTGCGAGGTGCTTCCGCTCATGGAGGCCAGCGCCAGGTCCACCACGTCGACCCCGGCGTCGCTCGCCCGCAGGATGCTGGCGGCGTTGATGCCGCTGGTGTCGTGGGTGTGGAAGTGGATGGGGATGCCCACCTCGTCCTTCAACGCCTTGACCAGCTTCTGGGCGGCGTAGGGGCGGCACAGGCCCGCCATGTCCTTGATCGCCAGCAGGTGCGCCCCCATGCGCTCGAGTTCCTTGGCCAGCTTGATGTAGTACTTGAGCGAGAAGGTGTCGCGGCGGCCGTCGAGGATGTCGCCGGTGTAGCACAGCGCCCCCTCGCACAGGGCATGGGTGTCCTGCACGGCGTCCATGGCCACGCGCAGGTTGGGCAGGTAGTTGAGCGAGTCGAAGATGCGGAAGATGTCCATGCCCAAGGCGGCCGCGTGCTTCACGAAGCCGGCCACCACGTGGTCGGGGTAGTTGGAGTAGCCCACTGCGTTGGAGCCCCGGAAGAGCATCTGGAAGCAGATGTTCGGGATCTTCTCGCGCAACTGGCGCAGGCGCTCCCAGGGATCCTCGCTGAGGAAGCGCATGGCGGTGTCGAAGGTGGCCCCGCCCCACATCTCGAGCGAGAACAGGCCGGTCTTGGCGTCACCCACGCTGCGGGCCAGCGCGTCGGAGCAGGCGAGCATGTCGAAGCTTCGGACCCGCGTGGCCATGAGCGACTGGTGGGCGTCGCGGAAGGTCGTGTCGGTGATGAGCAGGCGCTTCTGCTTGAGCGTCCACTCGGCGAATTTCTTCGGGCCCAGCTCGAGCAGCAGGTCACGCGTGCCCTGGGGCAGCGGGGCGGCCAGGTCGGCCTTGGGCAGCGGCGCCGGGTCGAAGGCCTTGGCCGGCTTGTATCCCTTGGAGTGCGGGTTGCCGTTGACGATGACGTTGCCAAGGAAGTTCAGCAGCTTGGTGGCGCGGTCTTTCCGGCTGCGGAAGGCGAAGAGCTCCGGCGTGGTGTCGATGAGCGTCGTGGTCGCCTGGCCGCTGCGGAACTGCGGGTGCAGGATGACGTTCTCGAGGAAGGGGATGTTGGTCTTGACCCCGCGGATGCGGAACTCCGAGAGCGCCCGGTCCATGCGGTTCATGGCGATCTCGTAAGACTGTCCCGAAGCGATCACCTTCACGAGCATCGAGTCGTAGAAGGGCGTGATCACCGAGCCCGAGTAGCCCATGCCGCCATCGAGCCGGATGCCGAACCCGCCGGGCGAGCGGTAGGCGAGGATCTTGCCGTAGTCGGGCGTGAACTTGTTTTCGGGGTCCTCGGTGGTGACGCGGCACTGGATGGCGTAGCCGTTGCGGGGCACCTGGTTCTGCACCGGCATGCCCACCTCCTTGGAGTGCAGCGCATGGCCTTGGGCGATGAGGGTCTGGGCCCGCACGAGGTCCAGGCCGGTGATGACCTCGGTCACCGTGTGCTCGACCTGGATGCGGGGGTTCATCTCGATGAAGAACCACTCGTGGCGGTCGAGGTCGTAGAGGAACTCCACCGTGCCCGCGTTGTTGTAGCGGATCTCGCGGGCCAGCCGGGCGGCCGCGTCGCAGAGCTCCTGGATGACGTTCTCGGGCAGGCCGAAGGAAGGGGCCACCTCGACGACCTTCTGGTGGCGGCGCTGCACCGAGCAGTCGCGCTCGAAGAGGTGGATGACGTTGCCGTGGCTGTCGCCCAGCACCTGCACCTCGATGTGCTTGGCTCGCGGGATGTATTTTTCGAGGAAGACCGCCGGGTTGCCGAAGGCTCGCTCGGCCTCGCCCTGGGCCTCGTCGAGCAGGCCCGACAGCTCCGACTCCTTCTTCACCACGCGCATGCCGCGGCCGCCGCCACCGAAGGCCGCCTTGATGATGAGCGGGAAGCCGATCTTGCGGGCGGCCTTGATCGCCTCGTCGCGGTCGCTGATGGGATCGTCGGTGCCGGGCAGGGTGGGCACGCCGATGCGCTGGGCCACGGCCCGAGCGGCCGTCTTGTCGCCCATCATGTCGAGCAGTTCGGGGCTCGGGCCCACGAAGGTGATGCCCGCTTTGGCGCAGGCGCGGGCGAAGGCCGGGTTCTCGCTCAGGAACCCGTAGCCCGGGTGGATGGCGTCGACCCCCTTGGCCTTGGCCGTCGCCACGATGCTCTCGATGTCGAGGTAGGCCGCGACGGGCCCTTTGCCCTGGCCGATCAGGTACGATTCATCGGCCTTGAAGCGGTGGAGGCAGAAGCGGTCCTCCTGCGCGTAGATGGCCACGGTGCGCAGGTTCAATTCGGTCGCGGCGCGGAAGATGCGGACGGCGATCTCGGAGCGGTTGGCCGCCATGAGCTTCCGGAAGGGGCGCACGGATTGCGGGGCGGTCTCGGTGGGATTTCGGGGCGGCATGGTTCGCGAGGGACATTCTATGGTGGAAACGGGTTGTCCTGACAAAGAAAACTCATGGATGCCATGACCGCGTGCGCCCTTGAGCCTCGGGCGGACGGGGGGGCGTGCCAGGAGGGAGCGTACCTGAGGGCGTTGGCCGGGTATCCGGGGCCGGACAGGCGGGGATACGCCCATCCGGCCCCTTCGGTCCGCCCACCCGGGCGGACCAGAGAAGGTCGCTTCCGGGTATCGGCCGATGCGGCGGAGGGCTTGAGGGCTTGAGGGCTTGACGGCGTGGGGGCTATCCACCGTGACGCACCCGACGGAAACTCGCGGCGATGTACATCGCCGATTCCTGCGGACTGCGGAAATCCACCCCCACCAGGATGTCGGCCTGCTGGTAGGCGGGCTTGCGCTGCTCGAGCAGTTCCTGGATCCGGGCCAGAGGGTCCGGGGTCGAGAGCAACGGCCGATGCCCCTGATGTCGCACCCGCTCATGGATCACGGACGGAGAGGCCCAGAGGCAGACCACCAGGGCATGGGTCCGAAGTGACTCGAGATTCTCCGGGCGCACCACCAGTCCGCCCCCGGTGGAGATCACCAGCCGCTGCCGGGTCTCGTATTCCCGGATCAGGCGGGTCTCGAGGTCTCGAAAATGCCCCTCGCCCTCCCGGGCGAAGATCTCGGAAATCCGGCGGCCTTCGCGGGCCTCGATCACCCGGTCGGTGTCGATGAACTCGAAGTCCAGGATCGAGGCGATGATCTGCCCCACGGTGGACTTGCCGACGCCCATGAACCCCACGAGGGCGATGTTGTGGTACTGGCGCGGCGGTTGCACGGGCCCGAGTAGAGCCCGGAGGCTGCCGGCATGGGAACCCCGGAATCGATCCACCCGGCCGCCCTGTGTCGGGGGTGCCGCCGGTCCGTTCCGGGCTTGTTGGCCGGCCCGGAACCCCGCAGGCTGACCCCATCTCCGACCATGCTGCCGAGGTTCCTCCAGCGATTGCGACACCGCCTCTTCGGCGGCGACACCAGCTACGATGCCGGCCTCGAGGATGAGGCAAGGTTTTGGCGGCGCGCGCTCGCCGACGGCGGCCGGCGCTGGAATCCCGTGGCGTTCGGCCAGCGGATGGATCCGCAGTTCGCCTTCCCACCCCACCTGCGGGACCTCGTGGCCGCATCGCCCGCCGCCGTGTCCGACCCGGTCCGGGTGCTGGACGTGGGTGCCGGACCGCTCAGCGCCGTGGGCTTCCACTGGCCCGGACGCCGGGTGGAGTTGACGGCGGTGGACCCGTTGGCCGAGGTCTTCGACACCATCCTCGACGAACTGCGCCTGTCTCCGCCCACCCGCACCCGCAAGGCGGCCGGGGAGGAGTTGCTGGCGGCCTTTCCCGCCGACCACTTCGACATCGTCGTCTGCTCCAACGCCCTCGACCACAGCAGGGATCCGCTCCGGTGCGTCCGCCAGATGTACGCGGTGACGCGGCCCGGGGGATGGGTCTTCCTCTGGCACTACCGCAACGAGGCCGAGGAGGAGGGGTACTCGGGCCTCCACCAGTGGAACCTCGACGAGTCGTCGGGCGACCTGATCCTCTGGAACCGATCGGCGCGGCATTCCTGCCGGACCGAGCTGGGGGCCGGGGCCCGGGTGGACAACCGGCCCGACCCCGGGGTGCCCCGGGCGCTGGTCACCCGCATCCAGAAACCGGTGGCCTAGGCGGTCTTCCGGTGCTCCCTTCCGGCCGTGAATCGAATCGCCGTCCTCAATGTCGTCGGTCTCAGCGACCGGCACATCGGTCCGCACACGCCCCGGTTGTCCGCGCTGCGCCAGCGCTGGCAACGTGCGACGATCGACCCGGCGCTTCCGGCCGTCACGTGCACCGCCCAGTCCAACTACCTCACCGGTTGTCGCCCCTCGGAACACGGCATCGTGGCCAATGGCTGGTACGACCGCTCGCTCTGCGAGGTCCAGTTCTGGAGGCAATCCAACCACCTGGTGCAGGCCCCCAAGATCTGGGACGAGCTCAAGGCCCGTGACCCGCGCTTCACCTGCGCCAAGATGTTCTGGTGGTACAACATGTATTCCGGGGCCGACTGGTCGGTCACGCCGCGGCCGATGTATCCGGCCGACGGGCGCAAGTTCTTCGACATCTACAGTTGGCCCTATGACCTGAGGCCGGCCTTGAAGGAAGCCCTGGGAGACTTCCCGTTCCCGACCTTCTGGGGGCCGGCGGCCGGGGTGAAGACGCCCCAGGGCGCCCCGGACGCGGCCACGCGGTGGATCGCCGAGTCTTCCAAGTGGGTGGAGTTGCGGCACGCACCGACCCTGAACCTGGTCTACCTGCCGCACCTTGACTACAACCTCCAACGCTTGGGCCCGGCCCATTCGGCCGTGTCCGACGACCTCGGGCGCATCGATGCCATCGTGGGGGATCTCGTCGACTTCTTCGGCAGCCGCGGGGTACGGCCGATCGTGCTCAGCGAGTACGGCATCACCCCGGTGTCGCGACCCGTGCACCTCAACCGGGTCTTCCGCCAGAGGGGCTGGCTCACCCTCAAGGAGGAGCTCGGTCTCGAACTGCCGGACATCGGCCATTCGCGGGCCTTCGTCGTGGCGGACCACCAGGTGGCCCACATCGTGGTCAACGACCCGTCGCTGCACGACGAGGTCCGCCGGGTGGTGCTGGAGACGCCCGGGGTGGCCGAGGTCTACGGCCTGGCCGACCAGCGCATCCTCGGGTTGAACCACCCGAGATCGGGCGATCTGGTCGCTGTTGCGCAGGAGGACTCCTGGTTCACCTACTACCACTGGCTCGACGACTCGAAGGCCCCGGATTTCGCCCGCTGCGTGGACATCCACCGCAAGCCGGGCTACGACCCCGTGGAGTTGTTCCTCGACCCGGCCATCCCGGCCGTGAAGCTGCGCATCCTGTGGCGGCTCCTGCAGAAGAAGCTCGGCTTCCGCATGCTCATGGACGTGATCCCGCTGGACGCAACGCTGGTCAAGGGCTCCCACGGCGCCCGGCCCGCCTCGCCGCTGGATTGGCCGCTCATCCTCGCCGACCAGTCCCTGCCGGCGTCCACCCTCCGGTCCACCGATGTCTACGGAGTGATCCGCTCGGCCGTCCTGGGTTGAGCCGGGGTTGCGGGATGGCCATGGGCGTGCCGATGTCGGGCAACTCCGGATGAGTGGCCGTGGCCGGATGGTCGTCCGATGGGGCATCCATGAGGCCCCTGGAAAGATCCCCCATCCCCGCGGCATGCCCGTTGCCCGCCTTGCTGACCTCTTGCCTCGCTGCCATCGGGGCCGAGGCGATGCCGTCGGGTGCTCCGGCGGAGCCCGCTGGGACCGTCGCGGGCGCGGCCTTCCTCGGCCCCTTCCACATGGTCGTGCTGCATTTCCCGATCGGCCTCTTCGGATTCGCCGCCCTGCTGGAGTTGCTGGCATGGCTCCGGCCGTTTGATGGCCTGCGTCGCGTGCTTGCCACCACCCTCGGGCTCGGGGTGGCGACATCGCTGCTGGCCTCGGCGGTGGGCCGGTACCGGTCGGCCGGCGGCGATTACGACCCTGGGATCCTAGCGGCCCATCGCATCGGTGGCATCGCGTTGACCGTCATGGGCGGGGTGACCCTCCTGCTCCATGGGGTGGTCCGGAGGTCGGGAATCCGGTGGGTTGGCGCCTACCGGGGAGCCTTGGGAGTGACCCTCGCCCTGTTGATGATGGCCAGCCATCAGGGTGGCAGCCTGACCCATGGGCAGGGGTTCCTGACCCGGAACGCCCCGTAGCCGGTCCGCAATTGGGTGGCCCGGTGGGACGGGGCCGCTGAGGAGGCCTCCCACCGTCCGGAAGCCGCCGCGGCCTCGACCGTGGCGCGCCTGTTCGAGAACAGGTGCCTTTCCCTCCATGGGCCCGAGAAGCAGAAGGGTGGTTTTCGCGTCGATCGGCGCGAATCCCTGCTCCGGGGCGGCGAGAGCGGCGTGGCGGCCGTGGTGCCCAGCGATCCGGGGCGTTCGGCGCAGGTGCGGCTGATCCTCCTGCCCCCGGACCACGACGAGGTGATGCCTCCCTCGGGCAAGCCGCCGCTCGCGGAGGCCGAGATCCTCGAGGTCTGCCGGTGGCTCCGGTCGGGAGCGCCCTGAGGTCCGTCGATCGACGGGGATGGGTCCGGCAATGTGTCGGCTCAGGAATCGGTCGGCCCGGGAGCCGGTGGCGGAGGGAAGACCCCTTCCCAGCGGGCCACGACCGCGGTCGCCAGGCAGTTGCCCACGAGGTTCACGGTCGTCCGGGCCATGTCCATGAGTTCGTCCACGCCGATGATGAGCAGCACGCCTTCCAGGGGCAGGTCGAAGCTCACGAGGGTGCCGGCGAGGATCACCTGCGAGGCCCGGGGGATGCCGGCCATGCCCTTGCTGGTGAGCATGAGGGTCAGCAGGATGACGAGCTGCTGGGAGAGACTCAGGTGCACGCCGGCCGCCTGGGCCACGAAGATCGAGGCCACGGCGAGGTACAGCGTGGATCCGTCCAGGTTGAACGAATAGCCCAGGGGCATCACGAAGCTCACGATGCGCTTCGGGACCCCGAGGACGGCCAGCCGCTTCATGGCGTCGGGCATGGCTGCGTCGGACGAGGTCGTGGTGAAGGCCAGCAGGATGGGTTCGCGCAGCTCGGTCAGGAAGCGTCGCACCGGCACCCGGGCCCAGAGGGCCATGGGCAGCAGCACGGTCACGGCGAACACCGTCAGCGCGAGGTAGAGCGTGCCGATGAGCTTGGCGAGGTTGGCGAGCACGCCCAACCCACTGTGCCCGACGGTGTAGGCCATCGCCGCGCCGATGCCGACGGGGGCGAACTTCATCACCACGCCGGTGAACTTGAACATCACCTCGGTGAGCGACTCGCAGAAGCGGAGCATCGGCGCCCGCTGGGCTTCGGGCGTCTGGACCAGCGCGATGCCGAAGAACACGGCGAAGAAAACCACCTGGAGCACGTCGTTGGCCGCGGCGGCCTCGAAGAAGCTCTTCGGCACGATGTGCTCGAGGATGCCGCCGAAGGTCACCTTGGTCGCGGCCACGGAGCCGTTCCCGGAGTTGGCCGCCGGCAGCGCCACGCCCACGCCCGGCTGGAAGAGGTTCACGGCCAGCAGGCCGATGGCCAGCGCCAGCGTGGTCACGACCTCGAAGTACAGGATGGATTTCCAGGCCAGCCGGCCCACCGACCTGAGGTCCTCGCTGTGCCCGGCGATGCCGACGACCAGCGTCCCGAAGACCAGCGGCACCAGGATGCACTTGATCATCTTCAGGAACATGTTCGACACGACCTTCAGGTGCTGCGACTCGGCGGGCAGTGCCCAGCCGAGCAACAATCCGCCCGCCATGGCCAGGAAGATCCAGTGGGTGAGGGAGAGGTTCCTCAGGAAGCGGGTCATGCGAGTTCCGGAGCCTCCGCCGAACCGGACCCGGAGACAAGGTCGGATGCCCCGGCCATGAACCACGCGTAAACACTTTTTTGGGGACCTCGGTCGGGCACTCCGAGCCGGAAGAGAGCGGGTTGGCGTCCTAACCTCCTACGAAGCGCCGTGCGCTACATCGAAGAGTTGGCACAAGGCTTGAGGTCTCAACCCAGCGGAGCGGAAGAGAACACCATCGTTTCTTACGCGTGGATTTGGGCCCCGGGGTCGGCCCGGGATTCCGGGGCGTTCGGGCACCCCGTGCTGGACCGCGCTCCGCAGGACCCCTCTGGGTTTTCGGCTCTCAGGCCAGCGCGCGGCAGAGGGCGACCGCCGCGACCGCCCCGGCGAGGTCCGCCGCCAGGCCGGCCAGGACCGCGTGGCGGGTGCGCCGGATGCCGACGGATCCGAAGTAGACCGCCAGGACATAGAAGGTGGTCTCGGTGCTGCCGAAGAGCGTGCCGCCCATGCGCGCCAGCAGGCTGTCCGCGCCGTGGGTCTTCACCAGG
>Ga0208048_1002066_pt1 | contig 9956 bp, 11 predicted proteins | sample Malawi_45m_30L_FD_184163 | JGI IMG/M metagenome (GOLD analysis project Ga0208048, IMG submission 184163) | Freshwater microbial communities from Lake Malawi, Central Region, Malawi to study Microbial Dark Matter (Phase II) - Malawi_45m_30L... | ecosystem: Environmental > Aquatic > Freshwater >... | reverse complement strand
CTCCGGGCGTTTTCAACAACACGCTTCGGGTGCCCGGCAGCCGGGCGAGCACCGCCGTGACGAAATGCCGGCGATAAATCTCATTTTCAAAAAGTCCTCCCGTCAGGGCCGCTCTGGGTCGCCGAACCTTTAGACGTCGGGCCAACTCGGCCAATCTCTCCGCCAGTTCTGCCGTGGCTTCCTTCACGACACTCTGGGCCAGCGGATCCCCGCGGCCCGCCGCCCGCAAAACCACCGGGGCGAATCCGGCCAGCCACTCTTTGCCCCGCGGTTGATAGACCTCCCGCAACAGCCGATCCAGATCCGCCGCGCCCGCATGCGCCAACAGGGCAGCCGCCAGGGGCGGCACCCGGCCGGATCGGTCCCGCTCCCGATAAACCGCGCGCAGCGCCCGCGCCGCCAGATCGTACCCGCTGCCCATATCCCCCAGAAGATGGCCGTGCCCGCCGGCGGAATGTTTTCTGCCGGCCACCCGCCCCACCACATTGCTGCCGGTGCCGGCAATCACCAGAAACCCGTCTTCGTTTCCCCACGCCGCCGCCAGTCCTGAATCGGTATCCTGACCAGCCACGATTTTTTTCGTTCGCGGCCAAACCGCCTGTAAGGCGCCCCGGGCCGTGGCCACCTCCGTGGGGCCGCGGGCCCCCGCCAAGCCCGCACCGATGGACTCGGGTGCCTGCGGCAGGCGGGCGGCAATCCTTCGGAAAAGTTTTCGCAGCCCCTCACGCCCCACCAGCAGGATGTTGCCCGGACCCTCCGAGCCTTGGGCCAGACGCCGCCCCCGCGCATCCAACAGGACCCACCGGGTCTTGGTTCCCCCCGCTTCGATCCCCAGGACCGCCCCGGTTTCTTTCACGTTGCCCTGCTTCACGCCACGCTCAAAATGCCCTCTCCATGACCAAGCTGCGATGGAAAAACTTCCTGCTCCCCGCCCTCTACTACGCGGCCATTCTCAGCTTCTCCCTCATCCCCCGCTCCGGCGTCGAAAAGGTCGGGAGCTTTATCCCCATGCCAAATGACAAAGTTCTCCATCTCGCCGTTTATACTGGCTTCGGATTCGTGTTGGGCGGTCTTCCTTATCCCTCCATCGCACTGGGAACCGTCGGCTCGCTTCTGGGCGCCGCCGACGAACAAGTCCAGCGCCTCGCTCCAGGGCGGGATGTTTCCTTGGCCGACTGGCTCGCCGACATTCTCGGAATTTCCCTGGGTCTGGCCTGGCGGCGCCGATCCCGCCCATGAGCCCCAGCCCGGCCCAGCGCTACGCCAAACTCCTTGAAGAGGTCCGTCGTCATGACCGCCTGTATTACGTCGAGGCCCGTCCGGAGATTTCCGATGCGGCCTACGATCGCCTCTACCGCGAGCTTCAGGATTTCGAGAAAGCCCACCCAGACCTCGCGAACGAAAACTCCCCCACCAAAAAAGTGGGCGGCGCCCCGCTCGACTCTTTCCGGACCTTGCGCCACGCCGTGCCGATGCAGAGCCTCAACAACACCTACAGCGAGGAGGAGCTCGTTGAATTTCTCGACCGCGTCGCCAAAAACCTTCACGGACAGTCCGCGGAGTACGCCATTGAGCCCAAGGTCGACGGCGTGGCTGTCAGCGTTCGCTACGAAAATGGCCGCCTGGTTCAGGGGCTGACCCGCGGCGATGGTGAAAAGGGCGACGACATCACCGAAAACCTTAAAACCATCCGGAATCTTCCCCTCTCCGTGGAAGGATTGCCCAAGGTCATCGAATTCCGTGGCGAGGTCTATCTTCCCGAACCGGCTTTCGCCTCCCTCAACCGGGCCCGGGAAAAAGCCGGCGAACCTCTCTTTGCCAACCCCCGCAACGCTGCCGCTGGCACGTTGAAGTTGCTCGATTCCCGGGAAGTGGCTCGCCGTCCCCTCGCCGTGGTCTTTTATGGGCTGGGGGAAGTCGTCGGGGCGAAGACGGAATCCCAGGTCGAACTCCATCGTCAGATCGGCAAGTGGGGCCTACCCGGCCATAGCTGGTTCCGGCACGTCAAGGGAGCCGACGGTGTGTTGGCAGCCGTGCGGGAGCTGGACAAGGATCGCGCGAAATTCCCTTTCGCGACCGACGGCGCGGTCATCAAGGTCAGCCGCTTCGACCAACAGCGGGTCCTTGGCTCAACTGACAAGGCCCCCCGCTGGGCGATCGCCTACAAATACGCGCCCGAGCAGGCGGAAACCCGTCTCCACGACATCACCTTTCAGGTCGGCCGCACCGGCGTCATCACCCCGGTCGCCGAGCTCGATCCGGTCCAGCTCAGCGGCACCACGGTCTCCCGAGCCACTCTCCACAACTTCGAGGAGATCGCCCGCAAGGACATCCGCGTGGGCGACCTCGTCACCGTGGAAAAGGCCGGCGAGATCATCCCGGCCGTCATTTCCGTCAACCTCAAGAAGCGGCCCAAGGACTCCAAGCCGATCCACCCGCCGAAACAGTGCCCGGTCTGCGGCGGCCCACTGCGCAAGGAGGAGGTCTTTCTCCGCTGCACCTCCCGGGACTGCGTCGGCCAGCTCAAGCGCCGGCTCCAGCATTTTGCCCACCGCGGGGCCATGGATATCGAGGGGATGGGCGAGGCCATGGTCAGCCAACTCATCGATGCCGGCCTGGTCCAGCACCTCGAGCAAATTTACGACCTGACCGCCGGGCCGTTGGCCGACCTGGAACGGATGGGGGAAAAGTCTGCCACCAACCTCATCGAAGGCATCGAGGCCAGCAAGCAGCGCCCGCTTTGGCGACTCATCTTCGGCTTGGGTATTCCCCAGGTCGGCGCGGTTCTGGCTGAGGCTCTGGCCCGGCATTTCCAATCCATGGAGAAACTGGAAAAGGCGGAGGTGGACGATCTGGTCTCGGTCAAGGACGTGGGCCAAAAAGTGGCCGAGGAGATCGTCTCTTTCTTCCGCGAAGCCTCCACCCGCCGGCTGCTTCATGGACTCAAGAAAGCCGGCTGCAATTTCCATGCCCTGCCGGAGGAGTTGACGGTGCGGGGCGGCGTCTTCTCAGGAAAGAAATTTGTCATCACCGGCACCCTCAGCGCCCCCCGGGAGGATTTCACCCGCCGCATCCAATCCCTGGGTGGCGCCGTCTCCGGCTCGGTCAGTGCCAAGACCGACTACCTTTTGGCCGGGGACGAGGCGGGCTCGAAGCTCGACAAGGCCAAGGCCCTGGGAGTTCGCATTCTCACGGAAAAAGAGTTCGAAAAGCTTGCTGGAGCATGAATCGCGGAGTGATAATCACTTAAATGCGCGCGACTTGGATCCGCCCCTCCCTTCTGCTTGCAGGTGTCTGGGCTTTGGGAATTTCCCCCGTTTCCGCCCAGCTCGACCCCGGCGCGGCCGAGGACGCCGAGGCCGAACGCCGGAAGATTCTCAAGGCCGCCGATCAGGTGGACCGCATGGACTCCACTGTGGAGGAAATGAAGTCCCGAATTGCTTCGCTTGAAAAACTTCTCGAGGACGTGAAACAGCAGTCTAATTCCCTGAAGGAAAGTCTGGCCAGCACCGCGGCCAAGGCGGAGAAGGAGAAAGAAAGCCTCTTGGAGGAAGTCTCCAAGATGTTGGCCGAAATGAAGGCCAAGGAAAAAAAGGCCGAAGCTCCGGCCAAGCCGGCGGAGCGTGAGGGCTACGAACACGTCGTGGCCAAGGGCGACACGTTGAGCTCCATCGTTCAGGCCTACAACAAGGAGCACAACCTGAAGCTCACCGTCGAATCCCTCCGCAAAGCCAACCAGCTTTCCAAGGACGCCCCCCTGAAGGTGGGGCAAAAGCTTTTTATTCCGTCCAGCTAGGCCGCCATGCCCTCCCCCGCCTCCGCGTTCCGGCTGCAAAAAGTTCAGACGGGGCGGGTGCTGGGCCCCATGGACCTGGATCATCTCAAGGCCCTGGCCAACCAGTCGTTGATCGCCCCGGACGATCTCGTTCAGGTCGACGAGGGGCCGTGGCAGAAGGCCCCCGAGGTGACCGAGTTGGAAATGCTCTGGATGGTCGAGCCGCTGGACGGCCCCCGCTACGGACCGACCACCGCCGGCACGATTGCGGAATTTCTGCAGAGCGGGCAGCTCGGGGGATCCGAGCTCGTCACCCACCTCCGTACCAAGGAGACCTACACCGTCACGGAGTTCCTCGAGGAGATCAAAAGGCGGCGCGACGCCAAGCTCAAGAGCCGCACCATCAAGCTGGAAGATGCGGCCGAACCCAACCCAACTGGCCCCGCCGAAAGTCCCGCCTTTGATGCCGCCCTTCGCCTCCGCATCCGTCAGCTGGAAACCGATCTGGCCGGGGCCCAAAAGCTCCTCGACAAGCAGTCCGCCGAACTGGCCCGCCTGCGCAACTCCGCCGGCTCGGGGCTTTCGATTTGACCCGGCGGCGTTTTCGCCGCTACTCTTTCCAGTTCAACATCTTCCCTTATGCGTCACACCATTTCCGTCGTGGTTCAGAATCGGTTCGGGGTGCTCACCCGGATCGCCGGTCTCTTTAGCGGCCGCGGCTTCAACATCGATACTCTTAACGTCGGCCCCACCCAAAACGACAAGGTCTCCCGCATGACCATCGTGGTCGTGGGCAACGATCAAGTGTTGGAACAGGTAGTCAAACAGCTCAAGAAGCTCGTCGACGTGCTCGAGGTCTACGACTTCAAGGACGGCGACGTCGTCGACCGGGAACTCATTCTCATCAAGGTGAAGGCTAACTCCTCCTCCCGGCCGGAGGTCATGCAGATCTGCGACATTTTCCGCGCCAAGATCGTGGACGTGCAGTCCTCCAGCCTCGCCATCGAGGTGACTGGCGACGAGAGCAAGATCGACAAGTTTCTCGCCTTGATGAAACCCTTCGGAATCCTCGAACTGAGCCGGACGGGCCGGATCGCCCTGCCCCGTCGCTGAGTTTTCACCCCAACCCCCCAAGGAGACACTCCCATGCCCGCCCGCATCTATCACGACTCTGACGCCAGCCTCGCACCCCTGAAAAATCGGAAGGTGGCCGTCATCGGCTTCGGCTCCCAAGGCCACGCCCACGCCCTCAACCTCAAGAACAGCGGGGTCCGCGTCACCATCGGTCTTTACAAGGGCAGCAAGTCGATCCCCGTGGCCAAAAAGCACGGCTTCAAGGTTCTGCCCACCGCCGAGGCGGTGCGCGGAGCCGATGTGATCTTTGTCGCCGTCCCCGATCTCAAGATCCCGTCCGTCTACACCAAGGACATCGCCCCGAATCTCCGCAAGGGTCAGTGCCTTCTCTTCAGCCACGGCTTTGCCATCCACTACCAGACCGTCCGGCCTCCGAAAAATGTCGACGTGATCCTCGTCGCCCCCAAGGGCCCGGGCCACATCGTCCGCCGCCAGTATCAGGAAGGTCGCGGGGTGCCCGCCCTTTTCGCCGTGCAGCAGAATCCTTCCGGCAAGGCCCGCGCCATCGCCTTGGCTTGGGCCCGGGGCATCGGCGCCACCCGCGCCGGCGTTCTGCAGACCACCTTCAAGGAAGAAACGGAAACCGACCTCTTCGGCGAGCAGGCCGTTCTCTGCGGCGGAACTTCCGCCCTCATCCAGGCCGGGTTCGAGGTGCTGGTGAAGGCCGGTTACCAGCCCGAGGTCGCCTACTTCGAGGTGCTTCACGAACTGAAGCTGATTGTGGATCTCATCAACGAGGCTGGCATCGCCGGCATGCGCTTCTCCATCTCGGAAACCGCCAAGTATGGCGACGTCACCCGCGGTCCCCGCGTGGTCGACGCCCGCACCAATAAGGCCATGCAGGCGGTTCTGCAGGAGATCCGTAACGGCAAGTTTGCACGCGAATGGGTCAAGGAGAGCCGCACCGGCATGAAGCGGTACCACCGCCTCCTCAAGCAGGGCGAAAAGCATCCGATCGAGAAGACCGGCCAGCGCCTTCGGGCCCTTATGCCCTGGATCCGCCGCCGGAACCTCAAGGGCGCCCAAGCCGCCTACTGATTCGGCGGTTCTGCTAGGCCACCGGTAGGGCTGAGCATCTTGCTCAGCCGATGGTCGCCTCCTCATCCGCCCCAACGGGGCGAAATACCTCAGCCCAGCCCCGACCTGGTCGGGGCTGGGTCTTTTGATGAAAGGAGCCATCTAGCGCTGAAAGGGCGACATAACGTTGATTCCCACCTTTCGACTTCCGCTTCCAAAATGACCCGGCACCCGTAACCAGCCACCCGCTACCTTTTTTCTGGGAGATGCAAATCGGGTCGGTTCGGGGTAGGATGCTCAGATGAGCGATCGCATCCTCATTTTCGACACGACGCTACGCGACGGCGAGCAGTGCCCGGGTGCGGCCATGACCCAACGCCAAAAGCTGGAGGTCGCCCGCCAGTTGGCCCGGTTAGGAGTCGATATCATTGAGGCGGGCTTCCCCATCGCCAGCCAAGGTGACTTTGAATCTGTCCGGGAGATCGCCCGGACCATCCGCGGTCCTGTGATCTGCGGCCTCGCCCGCTGCGTCCCCGTCGACATCGACGCCGCCGGTGCCGCCATCAAGCCGGCCGGCAAACGGGGGCGGATCCACGTCTTCCTCGGCACCAGCAAAATTCACCGTGAGTTCAAGCTGGGCAAGGCCCGGGAGGAAATCCTGCGCCTCGCCGCCGACGGCGTCCGTCGCGCCCGCAAGTTCACTGCCAATGTGGAGTTTTCTCCCGAGGACGCTTCCCGCACGGAGATCGATTTCCTCATTGAGGTGGTCGAGGCCGCCCTGGAAGCCGGCGCCACCACCATCAATCTTCCCGACACCACCGGCTACGCCACGCCCGAGGAGTACGGCCGGATGTTCCGAGAAGTCATCTCCCGGGCTCGGGGCGCCGAGAACGCCATCTTCAGCACCCACTGCCACAACGATCTCGGCTTGGCGGTGGCCAACTCCTTAGCCGGCGTCGTCGCGGGCGCTCGTCAGGTCGAGTGTACCCTCAACGGCATCGGTGAACGCGCCGGCAACGCCGCCTTGGAGGAAATCGTCATGGCTTTGCGCACCCGCCACGACTCCCTGGGCGAACTCACCACCGGCGTCCACACCAAGGAAATTGTTCGCACTTCCCGGCTGGTCTCCGCTGCCTGCAGCTTCCCGGTTCCCCGCAACAAGGCGATCGTCGGACTGAACGCCTTCGCCCACAGCTCCGGCATCCACCAGGACGGCATCCTGAAAAAACGGGAAACCTACGAGATTATGGATCCGGAGGAGGTCGGCTGGGGCAAGACCGAGCTTCCTTTGACCAAACACAGCGGTCGCGCCGCCGTGGCCTCACGCCTCAAGCATCTCGGCTACTCCCTGAAACCCGCCGAGCTACAGGCCGTTTTCACGCGCTTCAAGGAAATCGGGGACCGGAAGAAGTTTGTTTATGACGATGACCTCGTCTCCCTGGTCGGCGCCCAAATTCAGGTGGCTCGCGAGACCTACTCGTTGGAAAAACTTTCCGTCTCCTGCGGGATCGGGGAAAAGCCCGTGGCCAAAGTGACTCTTCGGCACGGCCGTAAAAGTCTTTCCGCCACCGGTTCCGGCGACGGCGGCGTGGACGCCGTGTTAAAGACCATCGACCGGATCACCGGCCTCAAGGGACACCTAGTCGATTATCAGGTGCGGGCCGTCACTGAGGGGAAGGACGCCGTGGGCGAGGTCAGTTTAAATGTCCGCTTTGATGCCAAGGCCGAACCTTCCGCGGGTCGGGCCGCCGCCACCGATGTGATTGAATCCAGCGCCCGGGCCTACCTGGCCGCGGTGAATCGTTGGTTCGCCGAGGGCGGCCGGGCCTCCCGTGGGAAGTCCCGGCGCGCCCTGGCGCACCCGTAAGCGTTTAGTCGAAGCTGGGGTTGCGCGGACCCCGCTCGAAATCGAAGTCACCCGCGGAACGTCCCGCGCGCTCACTCTCCTCGATCTCGGCCCGGGGACCGCCCCGGTCGTCGCGACGAGGGCCGCGCTCCGGCCGCTCCCCCATCGACTTGGCGCCGTTGACGATCATCAAGCGGCCCATGAATTCGGCGTCATGCAACTTCTTCGCCGCCTCCTGCGCGCCTTCGAGCGTCTGCATCTCGACGAAGCCGAAGCCCTTCGAGTTGGAGCCCTTGTCGCGCACGATCTCCACGTTCTTCACCCCGGCCACCTTGCCGAAAAAGTCGAACAGGTCGCTTTCGGAGGCGTCGTAGGAGAGGTTCCCGACGTACAGCCGCGGAGTCAGCACCTCTTGGGGAGGCGAGGTCCGCGGGCCGCGGGGGGTGCGAGGTTGTCCTTCCGTGCGGGCAGGGCGGTGTTCACCCCGGCCGTGGTCGCGGCGGGAAGATCCGCCGTTCAGGCCGAACAGTTTCTTCAACCAGCCCCAGAAGCCGCCGCTCTTCGGCTGGCCTCCGCGGGATTCGTGGCGGAATCCGCCACGTCCTCCGTGGCGGTGGTGGCGCCGGCGCCGGCGCTCGTGCGGACCGCCGCCGGAGCGGCGTCCTTGGTATCCATCGTAGCTCATGTGTGTTTCTGTCGGCGGGAAGACTGGGCCCCGTGGGACCGGCCGGAACGAACTGCGTCCGGCTTGGGCAGGTGGGGCGGTGTCGTAAAACCGCCTGTTTGTCCTGCCCCGTGAGTTTCTATGGCTCTCGGTTAGGTCTGCGGGATGGATGGCATCCGTGCGAAGATCCGAGTCGATCGTTGCGATCAGGGAAATCGGATCCGCGTGCCGTTCAGGAAACCTCCCGCCGTACTCCTTTCAAGCCAACACTATGCCCGATCCGACGGATTTTACAAGGAATCTTAAAGTCTTGCTCGAAAGCGGCTTAGGCGTGAGAGGCCTTGGCCTCAATCATCTGGGTCGAGCCGACATTTCCCCCGCTCAGATAAAACCCGGCGGCGGCCTGCTGCGGCAACATCATCATCGCGAGGGCCTCTTTCCAAGTCCCATCCACCCAGTAAGGGTTGCCGAGGAAATCCCCGGTTTGTCCAAACTCTCCGTAAAACCAGGTGTAGTTGTCTAAACCCTCCGCGAAGCCCCCCGTCTGGGCGACCACCAAGGTCTGCCGGCCGTCATCGGCAACCTCCGTCTGGCAGATCAGCTCCCCGCCGTCCTGCAGGGTCCACCGCACATCCCAAAAAGTGCTTTCGCCCTCCTTCCAAGTAGAGCCGTAGGCCTTGACCGTCTGGGTGAGGGCCCGGGCGAAGCGGTTCCAATCATCCAGCGCCCATTCGCTGGGCTGAAGGATCTGCTGGACCCGCTGGAGGCGGGTGCGCCATTCGTGCGCGATGCGGCGTAACTCAACCCGGCTAACCATGGCCTTTCCCTAACGACGCCGATTGCTGGAGTCACCCTCGATCATCGACAGCCTCTGCTTGAGGGTGGAGACATCCTTGTCGTGCCGGTTGACCTGCGACTTCATCTGCTCGAGGGAGGACAGCTGCTTGGCCAGCTGCGCCCCAGCCGACTCAAGCCCGCTCGCCAGTTCGGCATCCCGGGCCTGCAGGTCCGCGAGGTCTTTGTTGATCTTCTGCTCCATCTGGGCGACGGTCACACTCTGCTGCTGGATTTGCTTCCAGAGAACGTAGCCGCCGAAGGCAGATAGGGTGGCACAACCGACGATGATCAGCAGCAGGCCGAGGCCGACTCCGCTCAGGATCGAGGTGACCGCGCGCTGTTCCTTCCGTTGGCGGTCGATGCTGCGTTTTACGTTGAGGGCGGCGGGGGTGGATCCATTCATTTCGTTTTTTTCCTCCTGCTCAGACTCGAGGGGGGACGTATAGTTCGAGGGCCGGGGCGGGCCTTTGATCACCACCACCTCCGGTTCCCCCGAGGAACTCCCGGTAGTGGGAGTTTCGCCCCCGAAGGGTAGTTCGGGGTCGGCCGAACTCGGATTCGAACTAATTGTGTTCCCCATAAGTCTGATGCACTACCAGTTGACCATCCAGCAGTCGCTTGACCAGCGATTCCTAATTAACTTTTTACTTATTTTTAAGGATCAAGTTCCACGGTGGTGATGC
>Ga0208048_1002061_pt1 | contig 9971 bp, 9 predicted proteins | sample Malawi_45m_30L_FD_184163 | JGI IMG/M metagenome (GOLD analysis project Ga0208048, IMG submission 184163) | Freshwater microbial communities from Lake Malawi, Central Region, Malawi to study Microbial Dark Matter (Phase II) - Malawi_45m_30L... | ecosystem: Environmental > Aquatic > Freshwater >... | reverse complement strand
ACCGACAGCTGCGCATCCAGGGCGATGCCGGGGTTGAGGAAGTCCTCCGGGCGCAGGTCGCTGCCCAGATCCACCACGATCAAACCGCCGCGGCGCAGCTGCGACAGCCGGCCCGCGGCTTCGCTGAGCACCGCCACCGACCCGGAGGCCAGCTTGTCGGCCCGCTGGCTACCGAACAGCACATCCAGCCGGCCGGTGCCCAGCAGCTCCATCAGCCGCCGCAGCTCCCCCTGCCAGAGGATCGCCAGGGCCAGGCTGCAGGCCATCACCAGCGCATCGATCAGCTTGCTGGTGAGCGGCAGGTTGGCGTAGCGCTGCACCACCCAGGCCAGGGCCACCAGGGTGAGATAGCCGCGCAGCAACCACAGGGTGCGGGGCTCGTTCACCCGCGCCAGCAGCACCATGCCCAGGGCGGTGGCCAACAGCAGATCCAGCAGCACCCCCAGCTGGATCAAGCCGAACACCCCCACCGCAGAGCCATCGCCGCGCTAGGCCTCAGGCTACCGGCCGCAGGCGCTCCGGCAGAACGTCGTAGCGCAGCAGTTCCTCTGGCTGCTCCCGCCGTTGCACCAGCTCCGCCTGGCCGTCGTGCACCAGCACCGCCGCCGGCCGCGGGATGCGGTTGTAGTTGGAGGCCATCGAGGCGTTGTAGGCGCCGGTGGCGAACACCGCCAGCACGTCGCCGGTGGTGGCGGGGGGGAGGGCGAGGTCCTTGAGCAGCACGTCGCCGGATTCGCAGTGCTTGCCCGCCAGGGTCACGCTGTCGCTGGCGTCGGCCTCGGGGCGATCCGCCAGCACGGCGGTGTAGCGGGATTGGTAGGTGATCGGCCGGGGGTTGTCGCTCATGCCGCCATCCACCGAGAGGTAAGTGCGGATGCCGGGGATCTGCTTGCGGCTGCCCACGCTGTAGAGGGTCACGCCGGCGGTGGCCACCAGGGAGCGACCGGGTTCGCACAGCAGCCGCGGCAGGTCGAGGCCCCGCTCCTGGCAGGCGGCGGCCACCGCCTCGGCCACGGTGCGCACCCAGGCATCGATCGACGGCGGATCGTCGCTCTCCACATAGCGGATGCCCAGGCCACCGCCCACGTTGAGGTCGCTCACCGGGTGCCCCAGGCCCCGGGCCAGCTGCAGGGCATCGGCCATCACCGCCGCCAGGTCGCGGTGGGGCTGCAGTTCAAAGATCTGGGAGCCGATGTGGGCGTGCAAGCCGCTCACCTGGGCCCAGCCGCAGCCCTGGAGGTGCCGCAGCACCGACTCCAGCTGGTCGGGGTCGAAGCCGAACTTGCTGTCCAGGTGGCCGGTGCGGATGTATTCGTGCGTGTGGCACTCGATGCCGGGGGTGAAGCGCAGCATCAGCCGCACGGGCTGCTGGGGCTTCAGGGCCTCCAGCTGCTCCAGGTCGAGCCAGTTGTCGGCCACCACGGTGACCCCCAGCTCCACCGCCAGGCGCAGCTCCTCGAGGCTCTTGTTGTTGCCGTGGAAGACGATGCGCTCCGGCGGCATGCCCCCCTGCACCGCCGTGAGCAACTCACCGGCGGACACCGCATCCAGCCCCAACCCCTCATCGGCCACCAGGGCCGTGATCGCCAGGCTGCTGTTGGCCTTGGAGGCGTAGAGGGCCAGGGCGGCGCCGGGGTAATGGCTGGCCAGGGCGTGGCGGTAGGCCTGGGCCGTGCCCCGCAGGGTGGCCTCATCCAGCACATATAAAGGTGTGCCGTAGCGGCGGGCCAGGTCGCTCAGCAGGCAACCGCCCACCACCAGGCGCCGCTCCGGATCGAGGGCGGTGGTCACGGGGGTGAGGTTGCGGTTGGGGCTGGCGCTATCGCGCCCGGCTTCGTAGGGCCGCAGGGCCACGGCGGCGGTGGGGGTGCTGGTCATTGGACGATCCTAAGGAGACCCCCTGCGGCGGTTCCGTTGCCAGCGCATCCGAACGAGCCGTTGGCGCTGGAGCTGGGCCGGCAGCACCTGCGGGTCTGCCTGGAGCTGGACCAACGGGCCCTGGGGGGGCTATGGAGCGAAGCCCAGTGGCGCAGCGAACTGGAGGATCCGCGCCGGCCCTGCTGGGGCCTGGAGCAGCGGGGGCAACTGCTGGCCCTGGCCTGCGGCTGGCTGGTGGTGGATGAGCTGCACATCAGCGCCGTGGCGGTGGACCCCAGCCACCGGCGCCAGGGCCTGGGGCGCCGGGTGCTGGAGCTGCTGCTGGAGCGGGCGGCGGCCGCGGGGGCGGCCCACGCCACCCTGGAGGTGGCCGCCGGCAACGGGGCGGCCCTGGCGCTCTACGGCCGCTGTGGTTTCAGCACCGCCGGTGTCCGTCGCGCCTACTACCGCAACGGCGACGATGCTCTGGTCCAATGGCGGCGGTTACACGATGCACAGGGGGTGCGGATTGCCGCCCATTCCTGATGCCAACAACCGAAATTCTTTGGCGGCTGAATTGTTGCAATCTGGCCGCAAATCCCCTTGTGCAGCAATGGTTTTGGCCGTGTGGCCCGCTGCACCACACACACCCATCCAACCCTGATAGGTTGGGGACACATGCGCGTGGTCCCGCCCCATGTTCGAGCGGTTTACAGAGAAGGCCATCAAGGTGATCATGCTGGCCCAAGAGGAGGCCCGCCGCCTCGGCCATAACTTCGTGGGAACCGAGCAGATCCTGTTGGGGCTGATCGGCGAGGGCACCGGCGTGGCCGCCAAGGTGCTCAAGTCGATGGGGGTCAACCTCAAGGATGCCCGCGTTGAGGTGGAGAAGATCATCGGCCGCGGCTCCGGCTTCGTGGCCGTGGAGATCCCGTTCACCCCCCGGGCGAAGCGGGTGCTGGAGCTCTCCCTGGAGGAGGCCCGCCAGCTGGGGCACAACTACATCGGCACCGAGCACCTGCTGCTGGGCCTGATCCGCGAAGGCGAGGGCGTGGCCGCCCGGGTGCTGGAAAACCTCGGCGTCGACCTGGCCAAGGTGCGCACCCAGGTGATCCGCATGCTCGGCGAAACCGCCGAGGTGGCCAGCGGTGGCGGCGGCGGCAAGGGCTCCACCAAGACCCCCACCCTCGACGAATTCGGCAGCAACCTCACCCAGCAGGCCGCCGACGGCAAGCTCGACCCGGTGGTGGGCCGCCAGCACGAAATTGAGCGGGTGATCCAGATCCTGGGCCGCCGCACCAAGAACAACCCGGTGCTGATCGGCGAACCCGGCGTGGGCAAAACCGCCATCGCCGAGGGCCTCGCCCAGCGCATCCATTCCGGCGATGTGCCGGACATCCTCGAAGACAAGCGCGTTCTCACCCTCGACATCGGCCTGCTGGTGGCCGGCACCAAGTACCGCGGTGAGTTCGAGGAGCGCCTCAAAAAAATCATGGAGGAGATCCGGGGCGCGGGCAACGTGATCCTGGTGATCGACGAGGTGCACACCCTGATCGGCGCCGGCGCCGCCGAGGGGGCCATCGACGCCGCCAACATCCTCAAGCCGGCCCTGGCCCGCGGCGAGCTGCAGTGCATCGGCGCCACCACCCTGGATGAATACCGCAAGCACATCGAGCGGGATGCGGCCCTGGAGCGCCGCTTCCAGCCGGTGCAGGTGGGTGAGCCCTCCGTGGACGACACCATCGAAATCCTGCGGGGTCTGAAGGAGCGCTACGAGGCCCACCACCGCCTCACGATCGCCGACGAGGCCCTGATTGCCGCCGCCACCCTGGGCGACCGCTACATCTCCGACCGCTTCCTGCCGGACAAGGCCATCGACCTGATCGATGAGGCCGGCAGCCGCGTGCGCCTGATGAACTCCAAGCTGCCGCCGGCCGCCAAGGAGATCGACAAGCAGCTGCGCCAGATCCAGAAGGAGAAGGAGGACGCCGTCCGCGAGCAGGACTTCACCAAGGCCGGCGAACTGCGCGACAAGGAGGTGGAGCTGCGCGACCAGATCCGCACCATCCTGCAGACCCGCAAGGAGGAGCCGGAGGCCGCCAAGGCCGAGGGAGACACCGCCAGCGAGGCCACCGAAACCGCCGCACCGGCAGCCGCCACCACGGCCACCGCTGTGGCCGATGCCGACCGCATGCCGATGGTCACCGAGGAGGACATCGCCCAGATCGTGGCCTCCTGGACCGGCGTGCCGGTGCAGAAGCTCACCGAGAGCGAGTCCGCCAAGCTGCTGAACATGGAGGAGACCCTCCACCAGCGCCTGATCGGCCAGGACGAAGCCGTGAAGGCCGTGTCCCGCGCCATCCGCCGCGCCCGGGTGGGCCTGAAGAACCCCAACCGCCCGATCGCCAGCTTCATCTTCTCCGGCCCCACCGGTGTGGGCAAAACCGAACTCACCAAGTCGCTGGCGGCCTACTTCTTTGGCAGCGAGGAGGCGATGATCCGCCTCGACATGTCGGAGTTCATGGAGCGCCACACGGTCAGCAAGCTGATCGGCTCCCCTCCGGGCTATGTGGGCTTCAACGAGGGCGGCCAGCTCACCGAAGCGGTGCGCCGCCGGCCCTACACCGTGGTGCTGTTCGACGAGATCGAGAAGGCCCACCCCGACGTCTTCAACCTGCTGCTGCAGCTGCTGGAGGACGGTCGCCTGACCGATTCCAAGGGCCGCACGGTGGACTTCAAGAACACCCTGATCATCATGACCTCGAACATTGGTTCGAAGGTGATCGAGAAGGGCGGCGGCGGCCTGGGCTTCGAATTCTCCGGCGCCGATGCGGAGGAAACCAACTACAACCGCATCCGCTCCCTGGTGAACGAGGAGCTGAAGCAGTACTTCCGGCCGGAGTTCCTCAACCGCCTCGACGAGATCATCGTGTTCCGGCAGCTCAGCCGCGATGAGGTCAAGGAGATCGCCGAGATCATGCTCAAGGAGGTGTTCGGCCGCATGGAGGAGAAGGGCATCCATCTCTCCGTCACCGACGCCTTCAAGGAGCGCCTCGTGGAGGAGGGCTACAACCCCAGCTACGGCGCCCGTCCGCTGCGCCGCGCCGTGATGCGCCTGCTGGAGGATTCCCTGGCGGAGGAATTCCTCTCCGGCCGCATCGGCGAAGGCGACAGCGCCGTGGTGGATGTGGACGACAAGAAGCAGGTGGTGATCCGCAAGCAGGGCGAAGGCAGCGTCGCCATCCCCGCCCTGGCCGGCGCCAGCGTCTGATCCAGGGACCCGGCGGCCTCAGCCCCGCTCAGTCCTGGCTCCCCTGCTCCGGCGGGGGGGCCACCACATAGCGACGGCCGTCGTCGCCGATGTAGGTGAGGTTGCCATCCGCATCCAGCACCGGCGCCGCGTGGGGCGTCACCGGGGCTGGATCCCCCTCGGGGGCCTGCGGATCAGGCATCGGGCCCCAGCCCTCAGGCCACCGTGGCCATGTGGCGCATCAGGTCGATGCACTTGCAGCTGTAGCCCCACTCGTTGTCGTACCAGGCCACCAGCTTCATGAAGGTGTCGGTGAGGGCGATGCCGGCGCCGGCGTCAAACACCGAGGTGCAGCTCTCGCCGAGGAAGTCGTTGGACACCACCTCGTCTTCGGTGTAGCCGAGGATGCCGGCCAGCTCCCCCTGGGAGGAGGCCTTCATGGCGGCCTTCACCTGCTCGTAGCTGGTGGGCTTGGCCAGGTTCACGGTGAGGTCCACCACCGACACATCGGGGGTGGGCACGCGGAACGCCATGCCGGTGAGCTTGCCGTTGAGCTCGGGGATCACCCGGCCCACCGCCTTGGCGGCCCCGGTGGAGCTGGGGATGATGTTCTGGCCGGCGCCGCGGCCACCGCGCCAATCCTTCACCGAGGGGCCGTCCACGGTTTTCTGGGTGGCGGTGGTGGCGTGCACGGTGGTCATCAGACCGTTCACGATGCCGAAGTTGTCGTGCAGCACCTTGGCCATCGGCGCCAGGCAGTTGGTGGTGCAGCTGGCGTTGGACACGATCGGCTGACCGGCGTAGCTCCTGTGGTTCACCCCCATCACGAAGATCGGGGTGTCGTCCTTGGAGGGGGCGCTCATCACCACGCGCTTGGCGCCGGCGTTGAGGTGGGCCCGGGCCGCCGCATCGGTGAGGAAGAAGCCGGTGCTCTCCAGCACGTAGTCGGCGCCGATGGCGCCCCAGTTGAGGTTGTTGGGGTCGCGCTCGGCGCTGATGCGGATCGTGTTGCCGTTCACCACCAGCTGGCCGTTCTCCACCCGCACATCCCCCTGGAAGCGGCCGTGGGTGGAGTCGTAGCGGAGCATGTAGGCCAGGTACTCCACATCGATCAGGTCGTTGATGCCCACCACCTGCACATCCGCCAGGGTGACGGCACGGCGGAACGCCAGGCGGCCGATGCGACCAAAGCCGTTGATGCCGATGCGGATGGTCATGGGGGCGCTCCTGGACGCGAAACAAACCGGGAATCGGCCACCTTACCCGGCCTGCCCAGGGGGCCTGAAGCCGCCGCTCAGCCTTCCTTCTGGCCGTTCTCGAACTGCTCGCTGAGCAGGCGCCGCTGGTATTCCGCCCCCAGGGCCGTGAGGTGGGCCTCGGCCGCCTCCAGCAGGTCGTCATCGATCTGCTCAAAGGCGCAGCCCTCCGGCACCGCCATGCCCAGCACCAGGGCCAGGGCATCAAACAGGCGCACCTGGTCGTTCTGCCAGGCCTGGTAGTCGCCGGCGAAATCCACCATCTCCTGCTCCTCCAGCTCGCCGCGCTCCACCGCCTGCCGCAGGTTGTGCAGCTGGGCCAGCCGCGCAGAAGTCACCACCGCATGGGCGGCGGCCAGGGCCGCCAGGGCATCGCTGGCCTCGCGCTTCAGCACCGTGAGGTCGCGCTCCCGCACCGCCTCCTCAATCGAGAGGGGCTCCCGCACCCCAGGGAGCTGGCTGGTGGCGGCCTGCTGGCGGGCGTCGGGCAGCTGGGGGGCCAGCACCGTGGGCGGCGGCACAAAGGCGGGGGCCGGCTTCAGGGCCGCCCCCCAGCGGATCAGCGTGTCCGCCAACCGCGTGCGCCATTGCCGCCTGGCCATGCCGTTGCCTAAGGATCCCCCCAATCTGGCGCCGAAACGCCCCGTTGGGCCAAGTGCCGGCGCCGCTGCGCCACAGGGGCCAGCACTTCTACAGTGGTGGATTGGAATTTGGCCGTTTCGGCGGGCCCATGCAGCAAGCCCATATCCAGAGCCACGCCATCGCCCCGGCACGGGTGCTGCGCGGCCCGGGCGCCTGGGGGGAGGCCCTGCCGGCCATCGCCGCCTTGGGCCAACGGCCGCTGCTGCTGGGGCGCAGCGCCGCCACCGCGCCGCTGCGGCAGGAGCTGCAGGGGCAGCTGCAGGCGGCGGGGCTGGAGCCGGTGGCCGCCTGCCTGCAGCACGATTGCTGTGAATCCGATCTGCAGCGGCTCGCCGGCGAAGCCCAGGCCCAGGGCTGTGATGCGGTGCTGGCGGTGGGGGGCGGCAAGGTGCTCGACGCCGGCAAGCTGCTGGCCCACCGGCTGGGGCTGGCCTGCATCACCGTGCCCAGCAGTGCCGCCACCTGCGCCGGCTGGACGGCCCTGGCCAACCTGTATTCCGAGCAGGGGGCCTTCCAGGGGGATGTGGCCCTGGAGCGCTGCCCCGATCTGCTGGTGTTTGACCACGCTCTGGTGCTGCAGGCGCCGCCCCGCACCCTGGCCAGCGGCATCGCCGACGCCATGGCCAAGTGGTATGAAGCCTCCGTGAGCAGTGGCGCCAGCGGCGATGGGCTGGTGCAACAGGCGGTGCAGCAGGCGCGGGTGCTGCGCGATCAGCTGCTGCTGGAGGCGGAGGCGGCCCTGCAACAGCCCGGCTGCGAGGCCTGGGCCCGGGTGGCGGAGGCCTGTGGCCTCACGGCCGGCCTGATCGGTGGCATCGGCGGCGCCCGCTGCCGCACCGTGGCGGCCCATGCGGTGCACAACGGCCTCACCCAGCTGGCCGCCAGCCACGGCCGGCTGCACGGCGAAAAGGTGGGCTACGGAATCCTGGTGCAGCTGCGGCTGGAGGAGCTGATCGGCGGCAACGGCCTGGCGGCCCAGGCGCGCCGCCAGCTGCTGCCCTTCTTCCAGGCCCTGGGGCTGCCGGTGAGCCTGGCGGATCTGGGGCTGGGCCAGGCCAGCCTGGAGGAGCTCAGCGCCGCCGCCGCCTTCGCCTGCCGCGAGGGCTCCGATCTGCACCACCTGCCCTTCCCCGTGGGCCCCAGCGACCTGCTGGCCGCCATGGTGAGCACCACGGTGGGCCAAACGGCCACCGCCGCTTAGGTGACCCTGGAGACCCCAGCCAGCGGGCGGGCCCTGGTGGAGCGGGCCGCCCGCACCCTGCTCGACCCCCTGGGGCAACGGCTGGCGGCCAGCGTGCAGTGGTGGGAGCTGCCACCGCTGCCGGGGCAATGGCCCGTGGCGGTGCTGGGGCAGGGGCCACCGCTGCTGTTGCTGCACGGCTTTGACAGCTCCCATCTGGAATTCCGGCGCCTGGCGCCGCTGCTGGCGGAGCGGCAGCAGCTGTTCATCCCCGACCTGCACGGTTTCGGCTTCTGCCCCAGGCCGGTGGGGGGCACCTACAGCCCCGAGGCGGTGTTGGAGCACCTGGAGCGGGTGCTGGAGGCGGTGTTGCAGCGCAGCGGCGCGGCCCGGGTGGGCCTGATCGGTGCCTCCATGGGCGGAGCGGCGGCCATGGAGCTGGCCCGGCGCTGCCCGCAGCGGGTGGAGCGGCTGCTGTTGCTGGCCCCCGCGGGCCTCAGCGGCCAGCCGATGCCGGTGCCGCCGCTGCTGGATCAGCTGGGGGCCCGCTTCCTGGGGCTGCCGGCGATCCGCCGCGGGCTGTGCCGCAGCGCCTTTGCCCAGCCCGACCGCGACGTGGGCCCGGCGGAGCTGGAGATCGCTTCCCTGCACCTGGCCTGCCCCAACTGGGCCGGCGCCCTGGCCCGCTTCGCCCGCAGCGGCGGCTTCGCCGGCAGCGGCAGCCCCTTGCCGCCCCAACCGATCCAGGTGATCTGGGGCCGCGAGGACCGCATCCTCAGCCGGCCGCAGAAACAGGCGGTGCAATCTCTGTTAGGAGAGCGCATCACCGAGCTGGAGGGGTGCGGCCATCTGCCCCACATCGACCAGCCCGCCACCGTGGCCCGTGTCTGGCATGCCTGAGTCCTCCCCCGACAACACCAGCGGCAGCCCCGTGCTCAACCTGCTGGCCAGCGGCCTGCAGCTGTGGATCCGGCAGCAGTGCCAGGCGGTGGAGAGCCTGGAGCTGCAGCTGCACGGCTCCGCCCTGGGGCTGCTGCGGGGCCGGCTGGAGGGGGTGAGCCTGGTGGCGCGGCGGGTGGTGTACAGCGCCCTGGAGATCGAGATGGTGGAGCTGCGCAGCAGCGCCATCCAGGTGCAGCTGGGCAACCTGCTCAAGGGCCAGGCGGTGCAGCTGCACCACGCCTTTCAGATCGAGGGCTATGTGGCCTTCACGGCGGCGGGGCTGTGCCGCTCCCTGTGCATGCCCCAGTGGCGGGGCCTGGGGGATCAGCTGGCGGAAAGCCTGCTGGGGCTGACGCCCCTGCAGGAGGTGCGCATCGAGCGCGATCGGCTGGTGCTGCAGGCCCAGGGCATGGCCTGCGACACCCTGCCGGAGGCGGTGGAGGGCCACCTGGAGCTGCGCCGCGCCGAGGGGGAGCAGCGGGTGGCCCTGCCCGGCGACCCCAACATCCAGATCCAGAGCGCCAACCTCGAGGGGCGGCTGCTGCAGCTGCACGGCAGTGCCAGGGTTTCCCCCTAGCGAATCAGCGGCGCCAGCAGCGTCACCACCGTGTAAAAGGCCGCCGGGGTGAACAGATAGCTGTCGATGCGATCGAGGATGCCGCCGTGGCCCGGCAGCAGATCGCCGGAATCCTTCACCCCCGCATCGCGCTTCATCATCGATTCGGTGAGGTCGCCCACCAGGGCAAACAGGGCCACCACCGCCCCCAACAGGCCACCGGCGGCCCAGCCGCCGTGCCAGCCCAGCAGCACCCCGAAGCCGGCCCCCAGCAGCACCGCACAGCCC
>Ga0208048_1002060_pt1 | contig 9973 bp, 8 predicted proteins | sample Malawi_45m_30L_FD_184163 | JGI IMG/M metagenome (GOLD analysis project Ga0208048, IMG submission 184163) | Freshwater microbial communities from Lake Malawi, Central Region, Malawi to study Microbial Dark Matter (Phase II) - Malawi_45m_30L... | ecosystem: Environmental > Aquatic > Freshwater >... | reverse complement strand
CGGCCCGCCAGATGCCGGGCGTAGTTCTCCACGCCGTTGCAGTAGCCCACCTGCTCCAGCATCTCCAGGTCGTAGGTGGTGCGCTGCTCCAGGCGCTGGGCCTCCAGCAGACGGCCCTGTTCATTCAGCACGTCCAGGCGCTCCCGCAGTTCGCTGCGGATGGCCTTGATGGCGTCCTGAAGCCGCTCCTTCGGGGTCACGAAGTGTTTGGCCGGGTAGATGTTGATGCTCTCCAGGCTCTGCAGGATCTCGCCGGTGGTGGGGTCCACGTAGCGGATGGCCTCCACCTCATCCCCGAACAGCTCGATCCGCACCAAACGGTCTTCGTAGGCGGGGCCGATCTCCAGCACATCGCCCCGCACCCGAAAACGGCCCCGGGAGATCTCCAGGTCGTTGCGGGAGTACTGGTTGTTCACCAGCTCCCGCAGGGAGCCCCGCAGGTTGAGGGTCTCACCCACCTCGAAGCGCACCGCCGCCTTGAGGTACTCACTGGGGATGCCCAGGCCGTAAATGCAGCTGATCGAGGCCACCACGATCACATCACGACGCTCAAACAGCGAGCGGGTGGCCGAGTGGCGCAGCATGTCGATCTCCTCGTTGATCGACGCTGTTTTGGCGATGTAAGTGTCGGAGACGGGCACATACGCCTCCGGCTGGTAGTAGTCGTAGTAGGAGATGAAATATTCAACGGCGTTGTGCGGGAAGAATTCCCGCAGCTCATTGCAGAGCTGGGCCGCCAGGGTCTTGTTGTGGGCCAACACCAGGGCCGGGCGGCCGGTGTTGGCGATCACGTTGGCGATGGTGAAGGTCTTGCCGGTGCCCGTGGCCCCCAGCAGGGTCTGATAGCGGGCGCCGCCATTCACCCCTGAGCTCAGGGCACCAATCGCCTCCGGTTGATCCCCCCGGGGCTCATAGGGGGCCTGCAGCTGGAAAGGGCTCGCCATCGGGCCATTCTCGCGGCAGGCCCCAAGGGGCTGTGGCAGAGCGCCCTCAGATGGCGACGCGGTTGGCGCTGCCCAGGGCTTCCCGCAGGCCGCGCACCACCGCCACCATGGCCAGCTCATCGCCGAGTTTGTTGACAGCGGAACCCACCCCCACACCGGCGGCGCCGGCGGCGATGGCCATGGGCACGGTCACGGCCGAGAGGCCCGAGGCGCACAGCACCGGGGCGAGGCAATCGGCTGCAGCGAGGGCACGGCCAATGCTGTGGGCCGCCGCCAGGGTGGGGGCGGCCTTTTCGATCAGGCCGAGGCTGCCGGCGCTGAAGGGCTTGGCACTGGTGCCCCCTTCGGTCTGAATCAGGTCGGCACCGGCGGCCACCAGGTCCACCGCCAGCTGTTCCTGCTGATCCAGGGGCAACACGTGGGGCACCGTCACGCTCAGCACCACCTCCGGCAGCAGGGCGCGGGTGCGGCGGGTGAGCTCCAGCACTTCGGCGGCGTCGAACACGCGGCCCAGGGAGTAGAAGGCATCGTAGTTGCCGATTTCCACCAGGGCGGCGCCGGCGGCAACGGCGGCCGGGAACAGCTCCGGATCCACGGCACTCACACAGATCGGCAGGCCGGACACGCGGGCCGCCAGCTGCACCAGCTCGGGGTCACAAGCCACATCGATCAGATCGGCACCGCCCAGGCCAGCGGCGCGGCTGATGCGCTCCACACTGGCGGCGTCAAAGTTGGTGAGGCCGGCGATCACCTTCAGGGCGCGGCGCTCGGTCAGGGCCAGACGCAGGGCAGCGGGCAGCTGGGCGAGACGCGACATACCGATCCAGAAACGCAGAGGAGCGATTCTCCCACGCAGCTCCAGGGCCGGGCAGGCTGAGGCCATGGCCGCCCCCTGGAGCCCCTTTCACCTGCGCCTGCACCGGCTGCTGCTGCGCCGGCCGCAGCTGCTGCCGCAACACGCCACGCTGCTGCTGGCGGTGTCGGGCGGCCAGGATTCCATGGCCCTGGTGGGCCTGCTGCGGGATCTGCAGCGGCTGCACCACTGGCGGCTGCTGCTCTGGCATGGCGACCACGGCTGGCGGCCCGACTCCGCCCAGCGGGCCAGCGCCCTGGAGTCCTGGGCCCAGGCGCAGGGACTGCCGCTCCAGCTGGAGCGTTGGCAGCGGCCCCAACGGCAGGAGGCCGCCGCCCGCCACTGGCGCCTGGAGCAGCTGCAACGCAGCGCCGTTCAGTCGGGGGCCAGCCGGGTGGTCACGGGCCACACCGCAAGCGACCGGGCCGAAACCCTGCTGCTTCAGTTGGCCCGGGGCAGCCACCGCCAGGGCATGGGCAGCCTGCGCTGGCTGCGGCCCCTGAACGCCACGGTGCAGCTGGCCCGGCCACTGCTGGTGTTCAGCCGCAGCGAAACCGGCCAGATCCAGCGGCTCCTGCAACTGCCCCTGTGGCCCGACCCCAGCAACGACGACCCCCGCTTCAGCCGCAACCGCATCCGCGCTGAAGTGTTGCCGGTGCTGGAGGCCCTGCACCCCGGGGCCAGCCGCCGTCTCAGCGGCCTCAGCAGCCGCCTGGCGGATGAGCAGGAGGGCCAGCAGCAGCTGGAGCAACTGGCCCTGCAGGCCCTGTTGGTGGAGCCGGCCAATCCCCACGGCGCCCTGCGGCGGCGAGCCCTGATGCAGCTCGAGGCGGGCAACCGCCGGCGGCTGCTGCGGGCCTGGCTCGAGCAGCAGGGGGCGGCGGCAGTCTCCGCCGCTGAGCTGGAGCGACTGCTGGAGCAGCTGGAGCCCCAGCGGGGGCCCGGGGAGCGACGCCTGCCGGGGGGCGGTCACCTCCACTGGACGCGCGAACGGCTGCACTGGGATGCCGGCGGCGGTAAACCAGGGGAGCCCCCTGGCGACGCCGACCGGCCCGCAGTTCCCCATGAGCACGAGCCTTGAGCAGGCCTACGCCGCGGTGGAGCAGGCCTACGGGGAGGGCGACTACCGGATGGCCCTGGACATGGCGGAGGCGCTCCTGCCCCAGATCCAGAGCGGCCGCGACGATCAACTGCAGGAGCGCCTGCAGCTGTTGATGGGGCATCTCCATCTCTATGGACTGCAGCAACCGGCCCAGGCCGCCGCGGCCTATCGGGCGGTGCTGCACAGCAGCCAGGACCCCAGTTACCGCGTTCTGGCGGAGGAGGGACTGCAACAGGCCGGGACCACCAACACGGATCAACCGGCGACCCCATGGCTCGATGCGCTGCGGTCCTCTGAGGGGAGAGCGCTGGGGGGCAGTGAACCATCCGCGACCGCGCCCACCACCCCGGCCACCACACCACGCCAACAGAAAGCCCCCGATCCCTACGACCGGGGGCTCCTGGTGCTCAGCCTGCAGGGGCGGCCCAGCGAACTGGACCTCCCCTAGGGGCAGGGCATCACCAACCCGTCGCTCAGCCGGCGGCGGCGGAGCGGCGGCGGCGGGTGCGGCCCTCGAGTTCGGGCTCCTCCACCTTGGCGGCCGCAGGGGCCGCGCCCACGGCAGCCAGTTCACGGCGGGGCTCCGGAGCGGGGGCCGTGCGCTCAGCCCGCGGGCCGCGGTCCACCCGCTCGGGCCGTTCCCGGCGGTCGTCGCGGCCGCCACCGCGGCCACCGCGGGGGGCGGGGCGGGTATCGGGCTCAGCATCGGCACGGCCCTTGTAGGCGGGGGTGCCACCGGGGGCGGGCTGCACCAGACAGATGATCAGCGGCTCCACCTGCAGCTCACGGCGCAGGCGGCGCTGCAGGCCGATCTCGATCTCCCGCTGCACGCCCATCCAATCCACATCGGGGGCCTTGCCGCCACTGTTGCGCGACAGCTGCTGCCAGCGGTTCTCCAGCACCCAAGTGATTTCGCGCTCAGCCCAGAGGCTGAGCTTGCGGGCATCGGCGGCGGTAACCACACCGCGCAGGTTGACCCGCGGCGGAGCGGCCATCACACCATCGGTGCTGATCACCGCCAGCATCGTGATCACACCGTCTTCCGCCAGCTGCTGGCGCTCCTTGAGCACCCGGGCGTCGACGATGCCATTGCGGGAGGCATCCAACAGCTCGATGCCGGCCTTCACCGGTTCCCCCTTGCTGATCGAATCGGGGGTGAGCTGCACCACATCACCGTTGTCGATGATCAGGATGTTCTCGGCCGGCACACCCATCGACTGGGCGGTCTTGCTGTGGCACACGAGCATGCGGTGCTCACCGTGCACGGGCACGAAGTACTTCGGCTTGGTGAGGGCCAGCATCAGCTTCTGGTCCTCCTGGAAGCCGTGGCCGGACACGTGGATGCCCTCGCCCTTGCCGTAGACCACCTTGGCGCCGAGCATCATCAGCCGGTCGATGGTGTTCACCACGGAAATGGTGTTCCCGGGGATGGGGCTGGCGGAGAAGATGATCGTGTCGGTGGTCTTCACCTGCACCTGCGGATGTTCACCGCGGGAGATGCGGCTGAGGGCCGCCAGCGGCTCCCCTTGGCTGCCGGTCATCAGCAGCAGGGTTTCACGATCGGGCAGATCACGGATCTGCTTGATGGGCACAAACAGATCATCGGGGGCACGCATGTAGCCCAGCTCGCGCGCCTTGGCGATCACGTTGAGCATGGAGCGGCCCAGCAGGCCCACCTTGCGACCGTTCTTGAGGGCCAGCTCCAGGATCATCGCCACGCGGTGAATGGAGCTGGCGAAGGTGGTGATGATCACCCGGCCTTCCGCCTGGGAGATGTGGCGATCCAGGCAGGGGAACACGGAGCGCTCCGGGGGGCAGAAGCCCGGCACCTCGGAGTTGGTGGAATCGCTGAACAGGCAGAGCACACCCTGTTCGCCGTAATGGGCCAGGCGTGCCATGTCGAAGGTTTCACCATCGACGGGGGTGTGATCGAACTTGAAATCACCGGTAAAGATCACCGTGCCCACGGGGGTGGTGATGGCCAGCGAGAAGCTGTCCGCCATCGAGTGGGTGTTGCGGATGAATTCCACCGAAAAGTGCTGCCCCACCTTCACCACATCGCGGGGCGCCACGGTCTGAAGGATCGTGCGATCCATCACACCGGCCTCTTCCATCTTGCCGGTGAGCATCGCCAGGGCCAGGCGCGGGCCGTGGATCACCGGGATGTTGAAGTTCTTGAGATGGTGGGCAATGCCACCGATGTGATCTTCATGACCGTGGGTCACGATCATGCCGCGAATGCGCTTCTGGTTCTCGCGCAGATAGCTGGTGTCCGGCATCACCACGTTCACGCCGTGCATGCCGTCGCTCGGGAAGGCCAGACCGGCATCCACCAGCATGATGTCGTCGCCGTACTCGAACACGCAGGTGTTCTTGCCGATCTCATGCAGGCCACCCAGGGGGATGACCTTCAGACAGGGTTGTTGGGCTTGGTTCGTCATTCAGAAAGGGGGTTCCGGCGCAGCCGGAGAAACAAAGAAAACGTCGTCGGGAGCTGTTGTCAAAACGCCTGAGATGGCGCCTTGAAGGGCCTTGGCGTCACGTGGGACGCAGGGCTGCCAGCACGGAATTGAGTCGATCGCGCACGTCGTTGGAGGCGGGGAGAAGGGGAAGTCTTGGGGCACCCACGGGCCAGCCCTGCAGCTCGAGGGCGGCTTTCACCGGGATGGGGTTGGTGGTGCAGAACAGGGCCTTGCACAGGGGCAGCAACTGGTCATGCAGCGCCAGGGCGGTGGCCAGGTCGCCGGCCAGGAAGGCCTGCACCAGGCGCTGAATCTGGTCGCCGGCGAGGTGACTGGCCACGCTCACCACGCCCACCGCACCCACCGCCAGCATCGGCAGGGTGAGGGCGTCGTCGCCGCTGTAGATGGCCAGGCGCTCCCCGCAGGCGGCCCGCAGGGCGCTCACCTCTTCGGTGGTGCCGCTGGCGGCCTTGAAGCTCACCACGTTGGGCAGGTCCATCAGCCGGGCCGTGGTCTCCGGGCTGAGGCTGCAGCCGGTGCGGCCGGGGATGTTGTAAAGCATCAGGGGCAGCCCGGGCGCGGCCGTCGCCACCGCACGGAAATGGGCCTCGAGGCCCTCCTGGGGCGGCTTGTTGTAGTAAGGCACCACCACCAGGGCGCCATCGGCCCCCAGGGCGGCGGCCTCCTGCAGCGCCTCCACCGCTTCGGCGGTGCAGTTGCTGCCGGTGCCGGCCAGCAGCCGGGCACGGTCGCCCACCGCCGCCTTCACCGCGGAGAACAGTTGATGCTGCTCCCCCCAGCTGAGGGTGGGGGATTCACCGGTGGTTCCGCAGAGCACCAGGCCATCGGAGCCGTGGTCCACCAGGTGCACCGCCAGGCGGGCCGCCAGCTCCAAATCCACCGCACCGGCAGCGGTGAAGGGGGTGACCATGGCCGTGAGCACCCGGCCGAAGGGGGCCGGTGAGGCAACGCCTGGGTTGAGGGGAGCAGGGGCCATGGATCAGGCGGAACCGGCGGAGGAACAGGCCGGCGCTGGGGCCAGGGCTGCGCTGGGGTCCAGCAGCAACTCGGCGATCTGGATGGCATTGAGGGCGGCCCCCTTGCGGATCTGATCACCGCAGAGCCACAGCTCCAGGGCGTTGGGTTCGCTGAGGTCCTGGCGGATGCGGCCCACGGCCACCGGATCACGGCCGGTCACATCCGTGGGCATGGGGAAGCGGTTGGCGGCGAAGTCTTCGATCAGCTCCACACCGGGGGCCTGGGCCAGCAGGGCGCGGGCCTCCTCCACCGGGAAGGGTTCCTCAAATTCGATGTTGAGGGCCTCGGAATGGGCCCGCAGCACGGGCACCCGCACGCAAGTGGCCGACACCCGCAGCTGCGGCAAGCCCATGATCTTGCGGGTTTCATGGAGCATCTTCAGCTCCTCCTCGCAGTAGGCGTTGTCCTGCAGGGGGGAGTTGTGCAGAAACAGGTTGAAGGCCAGGGAGTAGGGCAGCACGCTGCTCTGGGGATCTCCGCCCTCCAGCACGGTGCGGCTCAGGTCGCGCAGCTCCTCCATGGCGCGCGCGCCGGCGCCACTGGCGGATTGATAGGTACTCACCACCACCCGGCGCAGGGGGCGACGGGCCGCCAGGGGCGCCAGCGCCAGGGTCATCAGGATCGTGGTGCAGTTGGGGTTGGCGATCACCCCGTTGTGGCGGAAAGCGTCCTGGGGATTCACCTCCGGCACCACCAGCGGCACCTCCGCATCGAGGCGGAAGGCACTGGAGTTGTCGATCACCACCGCCCCGGCGGCCGCAGCCACGGGGGCCCATTGCTTCGACACCGAGCCCCCGGCGGAAGCCAGCACCACATCCACACCCGCAAAAGCCTCAGGACTCACCGGCTCGACCGTGAGGGTCTGGCCGTTCCAACTCAGGGTCTGGCCGGCGGAGCGGGGGGAGGCCAGCAGGGTGAGCCGGCCCACGGGGAACTGGCGTTCCGCCAGCAGGGCCAGCAGCTCCTGGCCCACGGCGCCGGTGGCTCCAAGAACGGCCACATGCAACGGGCGCTGGGGCAGGGCGCGACGGTGATCAGAGCGGGTCAACGGACGGGGCGAATGCAACGGCTGAATTCACTGGCGGGGCCAGGGCTCAGACGCCCATGGCCGGAGCGACCTGCCGGAAGCTGGACGGGATCGCGGTGGCAACTGCCACCGGATCACGCCGCGGGGTTCTTCAGGTCACTTGTTCTTGGGAGCCACATTACGTGGCCATGCCCGCTCTGGCGACACGGGAGCCCGCAGCCAACCGATCCATAGGATTGGGGGCTGCCCTGCCGAATCGATGCCGAATCGGTTCGGCCTGTTCGGTTCCTTCAGCCCGCCCCAGTCTCCATGAGCCCTGCCGCCAGCACCGCCAGCAAACCCGCCGCCAGCAAGGCTGCCGCCGGCAAGGCCGACCTCAAGGTGAGCACCAGCCCACGCCCCGGCAGCCGCCTGGCGGTGGAGATCGCCGTGCCGGCGGGCCGCACCCAGACCAGCCATGACAAGGCCCTGGAGACCCTCAGCCGCAGCATCAAGCTGCCCGGTTTCCGCAAGGGCAAGGTGCCCAGGGCGGTGCTGGTGCAGCAGCTCGGCCCCCTGCGCATCCGGGCCACCGCCCTGGAAGACCTTGTGGACAGCGTCTTCCGCGATGCCCTGCAGCAGGCGGACATCGCCGCCATCGGCCAACCCAGCGTGGAAGGCGGCTTCGAGGCCCTGCTGGAGCGTTTCGAGCCCGGCAAAGACCTCAGCCTCACCCTGGAGCTGGATGTTCAGCCCACCCCCAGCCTCAAGACCACCAAAGGCCTGAAGGCGGAAGCCGAAACCGTGGCCTTCGACGCCGGCCGGGTGGATGAACTGATCGAGCAATCCCGCCGCCAACTGGCCACCTTGGTGCCCGTGGAGCAGCGGACCGCCGCCAGCGGCGATGTGGCCGTGATCAACTTCCAGGGCACCTACGCCGACAACGGCGAGGCCATCAGCGGCGGCAGCGCCGATGCCATGGAGGTGGAACTGGAGGACGGCCGCATGATCCCCGGCTTCGTGGAGGGAATCATCGGCATGAAGCCCGGCGACACCAAGACCGTGGCCTGTCAGTTCCCTGAGGAGTACCCCCAGGAGGATGCCGCCGGCCGCAAGGCCAGCTTTGAGATCAGCCTCACCGAACTGAAAGCGCGCGAACTGCCCGCCCTCGACGACGCCTTCGCCCAGCAGGCCAGCGACCAGCAGACCCTGGCGGAGCTGCGGGCCGACCTGGAGACCCGCCTCAAGGAGGACGCCGAGCGCCGCAACCGCTCCAACCGCCACGACGCCCTGCTGGCGGCCCTGGTGGAGCAGCTGGAGGTGGAACTGCCGGAAACCCTGGTGCAGCAGGAGATCGTCTCGCTGCTGGAGCAGACCGCCGGCCAGCTGGCCCAGCAGGGCATGGACGTCAAGAAGCTGTTCACCCCGCAGCTGATCCAGAGCCTGCGGGACACCTCACGGCCCGAGGCGGAAGAGCGCCTGAAGCGCAGCCTGGCGCTGCAGGCCCTGGCGAAGGCGGAGCAGATCGAACTGGAGGCCGGCGAAATCGAGGCCAAGGTGAAGGAACTCAGCCGCGGCTTCAGCGACAGCTCCCGCATCGATCCCGCCCGCCTGCGCCAGGCGGTCCAGGAGGATCTGATGCGCGACAAGCTGCTGGGCTGGCTGGAGAGCCACAGCACCGTCACGGAAAAAGCCCCTGAGCAAGGGAACGACGCGACAGCTGACGCCAAACCCAAGGCCAAGAAGGGCGGCGGCAAGAAGGCCGCGGCCAGCGCAGACGCCTGATCACACCTGATCCCCATAGATTGGCCGGACAGACCAGCGTCCGGCCCGCGTGATCAACGCCAGCACCCCGCATCCCATCCACAACCGTTGGCCGGTGGCCGCCCCTGGCGTGCTGCCCACGGTGGTGGAGCAGTCGGGCCGTGGGGATCGGGCCTTCGACATCTATTCGCGCCTGCTGCGGGAGCGGATCATCTTTCTGGGCACCGGCATCGACGACCAGGTGGCCGATGCCCTGGTGGCCCAGCTGCTGTTCCTCGAAGCCGAGGACCCCGAGAAGGACATTCAGATCTACGTGAACTCACCGGGCGGCTCGGTGACGGCCGGCCTGGCGATCTACGACACCATGCAGCAGGTGGCACCCGACGTGGTGACCATCTGCTACGGCCTGGCAGCCTCCATGGGGGCCTTCCTGCTCTCCGGCGGCACCAAGGGCAAGCGCCTGGCCCTCCCCAATGCGCGGATCATGATCCACCAGCCCCTCGGCGGCGCCCAGGGCCAGGCGGTGGACATCGAGATCCAGGCCAAGGAGATCCTGTTCCTCAAGGACACCCTCAACGGGCTGCTGGCGGAGCACACCGGCCAACCGCTGGAGAAGATCGCGGAAGACACCGACCGTGACTACTTCCTTTCCCCGGCGGAAGCGGTTCAATACGGCCTGATCGACCGTGTCGTCACCGACGGCAGCCCGGTTTGATCCTTAAGGACGGCTGACGAAGCGAGGGATCGGGTCGATCCTGGAGTTTCGGGCCCACAGCCCCGCCTCCCCAGAGGTTCCTCCAACGG
>Ga0208048_1002058_pt1 | contig 9998 bp, 9 predicted proteins | sample Malawi_45m_30L_FD_184163 | JGI IMG/M metagenome (GOLD analysis project Ga0208048, IMG submission 184163) | Freshwater microbial communities from Lake Malawi, Central Region, Malawi to study Microbial Dark Matter (Phase II) - Malawi_45m_30L... | ecosystem: Environmental > Aquatic > Freshwater >... | reverse complement strand
ATTTTTTAGAGCATTATCAATCTGTTTTAAAAAATGCAGTGCATTGATAATCGTATGATTCTCTGGTAAAACTTTCTCGGCTTCTTTTAAAATACTCGCATCACCATAAAGATTGATTAATGCAATTATTGCATCTTGATTTTTTTTATCCATTGATTTCGTCAAATCCACCACTTCTGATTTGTCTTTTTTCTGCATGGCTTGATATAAATGATCGAGTTGATCGGGCTCTATATTTGATGAAGCAATCAATGTGGTAAAAATATCAAGATGATTAAAATCAAATATGGGATGTTTGATGCCAATCGTATTAAGTGTCTTAATTAAAAGTGTTTGAATTTCAAGATCAGCTTCAATGCCTTGAAATCCATAGAGCTCAGCTCCAATCTGGAAAGGCTCTCTTGATTGAAGAAAGCTTGCAGGTTTTGTTCTTAAGACTGAACCTGCGTAAGAAAGTCTTGTCACTTCATCATTTTGAATAAGATGTGCATCGATACGAGCCACTTGGGGGGTGATATCAGCACGGACCCCCATGAGTCTGCCTGATAACTGATCTACAACCTTAAATGTATCGAGATCCATATCCTGACCATTACTATTTAAGGATTCAATATATTCCAACATAGGTGGAATCACATAGAAATAACCATGCGCTTGGTAAAGATCGAGAATAGAGCGTCTTAAAGATTCAAGATAACTAGCATCATCAGGAAGCATGTCTTCAACATAATCTGGAAGTGTCCATTGATTCATCGATTAACGACCTATGAATATAAAAAATAATCCTAGCAAACAAGACACCAGACCCATAAAACGGATCTGACCACTTTTCATTGTAATGAGTTTTTTAAACGTATCACGCCAGCCTTGAGGAAAAAAAAGGGGCATAAGACCTTCTATGACTAACATCAATCCTAAGGATGAAAAAAGCCAATTTTTCATCTTTTACTCTTTCTTCTTCCTTGAGCCTCGCAAGTATTTTAAAAAGTCAGACGTTGGGTCAAGCACCATAACGTCACTCTTATCTTTAAAGCTATTCTTATAAGCTTCGACACTTCGGTAAAAAGTATAAAACTCCGGATTCTTACCATAGGAATTGGCATATATTTCTGCAGCCTTTGCATCCCCATCACCTTTTAATTTTTGAGCCTCTTTATAAGCTTCGGCGATTATAATATCGCGCTGTTTTTCAGCATCCGCACGAATTTTTTCTGACGCTGCAAAACCCTGAGAGCGTAATTCATTAGCGACTGATTTACGTTCTGCATCCATACGTTGATACACTGATTCACTCACTTCTTTTGTAAGGTCAACGCGTCGTAGGCGGACATCTAGTATTTGAATACCAAGAGAACGCAAATCACGATCAGCACGTTCAGTTAAAATTTGCATAATCTCAGTTCGCTCTCCTGAAACGACATCGTGAATTGTTCTCTTACCAAATTCGGCGCGCAATCCATCATTCACTGTTTGTGAAATTCTTCTCTCTGCTTGAATCTCATCACCTTTCACTGACACATAATATTTCGCAGGATCAATGATTTTCCATTTGATAAACGAATCCACTAAAACATTTTTCTTTTCACTTGTAATAAAACGATCAGCTTCCTGAACATTGAGCGTCAAAATACGATTATCAAAAAAACGAACATTTTCAATAAGAGGAGTTTTGAAATAAAGTCCGGGTTCTTTCTTAATTGAGACAATTTCGCCTAGCCTAAAAACAATGGCATGTTCCCTCTGATCAACTGTAAAAGTAGATGCCGCAAGCATCATGATTGCGATTAAAAAGCTAACTGCTATGTACGTTATTTTTTTCATAATGATTACCTTACTTCACGCTCTCTTGATTTAAAAGCATCTCTCGATCTTTCCAGATTTTGAAGAGATGTTTGATTTATATCCACCTGAGGTGAAACATTGATTGTGGAAGATAGATTTTCTTTAGAACCAGATGACGTTTGCTGAATCAATTTATCTATGGGTAGATACAAAAGACTATTTGAATTTTTTTGGTCCACAATCACCTTGGAAATATTTGATAAGATTTGCTCCTGTGCTTCGATATAGATTCGGTCCCGCATCACTTCAGGTGCGCGATTATATTGTGTCAATATTTGTTCAAAACGACTCGCATTACCTTTAGCTTCATTTTCTACTTTCACGCGGTAGCCTTGCGCTTCAGATGTTAATCTTGATGCTGCACCCTTTGCTTTTGGAATAATATCATTAGCATAGGCCTGACCTTCATTTTTTTGACGCTCTAAATCTTGTTTTGCCTTCACTGCATCGTCAAATGAAGCTTGCACCTGTTCTGGTGGTTGCGCATTTTGCATGGTGACACTCGTCACATTGATGCCCGTGTTATAACGATCCAATATTTCTTGCATTAATTTTTTAGCTTTCACAGCAATTTCTTCACGACCTTCATATAAAGCGAAATCCATTTTGCTTTTACCCACGATTTCTCGAATTGCACTTTCAGCAGCCCCCCTGACAGAAGTATCTGCGGAACGGTTATTAAATAGAAAATTTTCAGCTGATTTAAGGTTGTATTGCACAGCGAATTGAAGATCAATAATATTTTCATCGTCTGTGAGCATCAGTGACTCTCTGAGTTCTTTAGACCTAGCGACGCTATTACCAGACGAGCGATAACCCACTTCAAGTGTTCGAACTTGTTCTAGATTGACCACTTCTACTGACTCGACAGGAAAAGGAATGTGCCATCGTGGGCCTGGCATTGTCACTTCTGTATTTTTTCCAAATCTAAGGACTACACCGCGAGAGCCTTGATCAACGATATAGAATCCGGTCGCTGCCCAAATTAAAGCAATAATAAGTACAATGGCTGACACTGGTAATTGATCTTGCGGCGTTTTGGATTGTGAGTCCCCACTATTCGGCTTAGAATTTTTTTGTGTACTTTCTTTTTTTCCAAAAAGTCGGCCTATTTTTTTACCCAAATCATTGAGGAGTTCATCTAAATCAGGGGGTCCTTGATCTTGGTTATTATTTTGTTCAGGATTTTTTGCCATATGAGTCTTCTAATTATGTATTGTTTAAAGGAATTTCTTCAAATTTATCGGTGTGTGTTATTTGGCTTACTTCATAGGTTTCGAGAATGGCTTCCTTTAAAAGTTCAATCCCTTCACCTGTCTTTGCAGATAACTGGATAGATGAAATTCTACCATATTCATCCCTTTCATGATTTGCCTTTATATCAAGCTTATCAATCTGATTTAAAACAAGAATTTGAGGTATAGACGAAGCTTTAATTTCCTCTAAAATCTTATAAACTGCGACGATTTGCTCATGATGATTAGGGTTAGCCATATTGACAACATGAAGCAATAAGTCGGCTTCTCTTGATTCCTCAAGTGTGGATTTAAAAGCTTCAATTAATGTCGTCGGAAGTGACTTGATAAAACCGACTGTATCGGACACGACACATTCAATTCCCTCTCCTATAAAAAGCTTTCTTGAGGTTGTATCAAGTGTTGCAAAAAGCTGGTTCATTGCTAAGGTATCGGTACGTGTGAGTTGATTAAAGAGTGTCGATTTGCCTGCGTTCGTGTAACCTACGATTGAAATATTAAGTACACTCGAACGACTTCGTTTTTTTCGCTGCATGGTACGCTGTCGTTTTAATTTATCGAGTTTTTCTTTTAACTGCTTTATTCGAAGCCTCAGGATGCGGCGATCAAGCTCTAATTGCTTTTCCCCTGGACCGCCTCTCACGCCAATACCACCCTTTTGTCTTTCTAAATGGCTCCAGCCTTTAATTAAGCGAGAAGATAGGTGATCTAGTTGTGCTAACTCCACTTGGAGTTTGCCCTCATAACTTTTCGCACGCTTTGCGAAAATAAATAAGATAAGTGCAGTGCGATCTAAAATACGCTTAGTAAAGTATTTTTCTAAATTACGCTCTTGTGAGGGGCTTAAATTCTGATTAAAAATCACAATATCTGCTTTTGATTCTTGGATGATGAATTTCACTTCTTCAGCTTTTCCTGAACCTAAAAAATATTTAGGGTCAGGCGCTGATCTTTTAATGTTGATCGTGCTGACAATATTCATATCGGCACTTAAAACTAACTCTTTTATTTCTTCGACATTCTCTTCGAAATAGATATCACCAAAATTAATACTGATGACACAAGCGGACTTACCTTCATTCGGACGTTCAAACATTAATTATCATCTGCTTTAGGCCCGATATTGACATGGCGCAAGGGTACAATGGTTGAAATAGCATGTTTGTAGACTAATTGGCTTACTGTGTTTTTGAGAAGGATGGAGTATTGGTCAAATGATTCAATATTCCCTTGTAATTTAATACCATTCATTAAGTAAATAGAGACGGACACATGTTCTTTTCTGAGCTGATTTAAAAAATCATCTTGTAAATGTGTGCTCTTTTTATCCATGGTCAATTCCAAATACAGTTATGAGTAAAGATTTAAGCGCTTCAAAGTTTCATCACGCCCTAAAATAGCCATCACTGCATCAATGCTTGGAGATTGGGCAATACCTGTCAAAAGCACGCGCAGTGGCATCGCAAGTTTTGGAAATTTAATCGCATGTGATGTCACAAATTCATTCATAGCATTATGAATGGCTTCTTTCGTCCAATCAATCTCAATTAAAGCAGCTTGAAAATTTTTTATAAGGCTTAATGCTTCTTCATTGATATATTTTGCAAAATCTTCAGGATTCGGTTTTTGATATTCAAATACGTAAGCAATATCTTTAGCGAGCGCAGTTAAATGATTTACACGTTCACGGTGAATATCAATCGATTTCTTCAAAAGTTCAACATCAATAGGTGCCCTAATAAGTGCTTTTAAATAAGGCGCGATTGCAACACTTATACGATCGAGTGGTAATTTTTTGATATAGTGACTATTTAACCAATCTAATTTTTTAGTATTGAATTGTGCCGATGAAGAAGTAATATGGTCAAAGTCAAACCATTTACAAAAGTCAGTCATATTAAAAATTTCATCGTCACCGTGGCTCCATCCAAGACGTGCTAAATAATTAAGGATGGCTTCAGGTAAATATCCTTGATCAAAATATTGCATCACACTCACAGCCCCATGTCTTTTTGATAACTTTTGGCCATCATCTCCCAGAATCATCGACAAATGCGCATAAGCTGGGATATTTGCGTTCAAAGCTTTTAAAAGATTAATCTGACGAGGTGTATTATTAATATGGTCATCGCCTCGAATCACATGGGTCACTCTCATTTCCCAATCATCAATCACCACACAAAAGTTATATGTAGGTGTGCCATCTGATCTTGCAATAATCAGGTCATCAAGTTCTTCATTAGCAATGGTGATCTCACCTTTAACTAAATCACGCCAAGAGACATTGCCTGATGTTGGATTCCTAAAACGAATCACAGGTTTTATATCTTGAGGTATGCTGGGTAGATTTTTCCCAGTTACAGGACGCCATTTACCATCATATTTGGGTTTCAAGCCAGCTTTCATCTGTGTTTCACGAAGTATTTCTAATTCTTCTTTAGATGAATAACAAAAATAGGCTTTTTCGTCTTTCACTAACTGATCAATATATTTTTTATAAATAGCCATCCGCTTTGTTTGATAGATTGGACCATCATCATAATCAAGATGAAGCCAAGTCATGCCATCCATAATAGCTTGCACTGCTTGAGGAGTGGATCTTTCTAGATCGGTATCCTCAATCCGTAAAATAAATTGGCCATGATTTTTTTTGGCATAGGCCCAAGAAAATAATGCAGTTCTCGCACCTCCAATATGAAGATAACCTGTAGGGCTTGGAGCAAAACGTGTCACAACGCTCATAAATATTTCTTCTTAAAGATTGGGGCCTGCAAACAAATCATGTTGATCATAAGATTCAATTTTAACATCGACAAAATCACCTGGCTTTAAAAGCTTGCCATCTCGCAAATAAACTTTGCCATCAATATCAGGTGCATCTGCCATGGATCTTGCAATCGCATAGTCTCCTTGATGATCATCTACTAAAACAGTTAGTGTTTGCCCGACTTTATTTGCATGTTTTTTACGGCTAATACATGCTTGCGTTTCCATAAATCTTTGCAAGCGCTCTTCTTTAACCTCTTCCGCAACCTGACCTTTTAAAAAATTAGAGGTGGCTCCATCTACAGGCGAATATTTGAAACAACCCACTCGATCTAATTGGGCATGTTCTAAAAAGTCTAAAAGCCCTGCAAATTCAGATTGTGTCTCGCCAGGAAAACCTACAATAAAAGTACTGCGTATCGTGATATCGGGACACATCTCTCTCCATTGGCTGATACGTAAAAGATTATTTTCAGAACTTGCGGGTCGTTTCATTAATTTTAAAATACTTGGACTTGCATGCTGAAAAGGTACATCAAGGTAGGGTAAAATCATCCCTTGGGACATCAAAGGAATGATGTCATCGACATGAGGATAAGGGTAGACATAATGTATTCTGATCCATACACCTAATGATCCTAAAGCCTCTGCTAAATCATAAAGTTTAGTTTTGATTGGACGTCCATGCCAAAAGCCACTTCGATATTTCATATCTACACCATAAGCACTTGTATCTTGTGAGATGACCAAAATTTCAGATACACCGCTATTTACTAGAGTTTCCGCCTCACGCATCACATCATCAATAGAACGACTGACGAGGTCTCCTCGCATGGACGGAATAATGCAAAATGAACATCGATGATTGCACCCTTCTGAAATTTTTAAATAAGCATAATGCTTAGGCGTTAAACGTACACCTTGGGGAGGCACCAAATCACTAAATGGGTCATGTGGTTTTTTTAGGTGCGTATGGACAGCCGTCATGACCTCGCTTAATGCATGGGGCCCTGTAATCGCGAGTAAATTCGGGTACTCCTTTTCAATGATCTCTTTTTTGGCACCTAAACAACCCGTTACAATTACTTTGCCATTTTTTTTAATAGCTTCCCCTATCGCATCCATCGATTCTTTAACAGCAGAATTAATAAATCCACAAGTATTGACGACCACTAAATCGGCATCTTGGTATGACTTTGAAATGTCATAACCTTCGGCACGGAGTTGAGTCAAAATGCGCTCAGAATCAGATCCAGCTTTAGGACAGCCTAGGGATACAAATCCTACTTTAGGGATGGAAGACGCCACTAACCTTCAACAATCCATTGAGTTATAGCGACTGATGCAATACCCAATACGATCAAGACGACTTGAAATATAGTGGAACGAAGTTCTGTTTTCCTATGAAGCCCTGGGATCAAATCTGCAATGGAGACATAAATCATACTGGAAGCTGCAAGCGCTAAAATAAAAGGGACCCAATTCATCATGAATTCCAAAATAAAGTAAACTAAGAGTCCACCTAATACAGTAAAAAAACTAGCGATCAAGTTAAAGATAAAGGCCTCTTTTTTCTTATAACCTGAATGAAGCAGAATTAAAAAATTACTCACTTCTTGAGGAATCTCGTGCGCAATGATAGCCAAAGCTGTGACAATGCCAACCGCCGTATTCGCCATAAATGCTGAACCGATTAAAATGCCATCCACAAAATTATGAAACAAATCACCGACCATAATCATACTGCCACTTCGTCCTTCATCATGCGCATGCTGGGGACTTTTAGAAACAGAGCCTTCATGATGCAAATCATGCACTTCACAATGATCCCCATGACAGTGACGCCACAAGAGTAATTTTTCAAGGATAAAAAATAAAAGAATACCAAATAAAACAACAAAAGTTGTCGTTTCAATATTATTTGTAAGCTTAAAAGCCTGTGGCAATACTTCTAAGAAGACGGCACCTAACATCGCCCCTACAGCGTAACTCACTAAATGTGAGATAAGGTGTATTCTTGTATGAAGTGTCACAAGCGCTGCTGCAATCACACTTAATATGCTACCAATAAAGCAGCAGGATAAAATCCAAAGAAGTTTATGCATGAAATTGACTAGAAATCTAAAATCTGAAGATTATATCGAAACTTGAAATAATTTGATGTCTTTATGATGCAATCCAAATGAGAGAAGCCATACGACCGGTTTCACCATCACGTCGATACGAAAAATAATTTTTATGACGAGCGAATGTGCAATAGTCTTCAGTCATACTCCCACCGTAAATTTGAGTCACACCATAGGCATGAAGACGAATTTTTGCAAGCATATAAATATCAGCTAAGCATTTTTGATTGGATACTGACTTAAAAGCTTTTTTAGCCTCATCATGTTTTTCACAAAAACTTTCTCTCACTTCACTTCCGACTTCAAAATGATTTTGACTGATAGCAGGGCCTAACCATATCAGTATTTTATTGGATGGCAGATTCATTTTATGAAGTGTATTTTCAATCACCCCATTTAAAAGGCCTCGCCAGCCTGCATGGATGGCGGCTACCATCGTCCCTTCACTATTTGTAAGCAACAAAGGTAAACAGTCTGCTGTTTGAACTGCACATACAATATGTTTATCTTTTGTGAAGCTCGCATCGGCATTTAATAGAGGCGACGGTAACTCGACCACATCAGCGCTATGTGTCTGATTAAGCCAAAAAGGTGTGCTGGGTAAATATTGATTTAATAATTGCCGATTAAAATTCACGGCGTTGATATTGTCATTCACGTAAGTGGCTAAATTAAAACTACTATATTTGCCTTGACTTTTTCCACCTAACCTTAAGGTTTGCATTGATTTAATATGGAAAGGTACTGGCCATTCAGGAATAAAAAAATTACTCATCATCATCCCTAATATCTTCATCCATATCGTCACTTGACTCATCAAGATATTCCTCAAAACCAAAATTATCTGATGAATTCAAAACTTCAAACTGTTCTAATCTAATCAACTCAAGTAAATGTTTCATATCCTCAGGTAAATCGATCGACCATTCCATTGCTTTACCAGTGAATGGATGAATGAGTCCTAGTCGAATCGCATGAAGCGCTTGACGATGAAAGCCTAAGATATGTTGATGCAGTTCATCGCTCATTGATTTAATTGGCATAATACTTTTTAAACCATAGACAGGATCACCCACAATCGGTGCTTTTAAATACTGCATATGGACTCGAATTTGATGTGTGCGACCGGTTTCAAGATTACATCTTAAATAGGTGTGCACACCAAATCGCTCTAAAATTTCATAATGGGTAATGGCAGGCTTTCCAGATAAATGAATCGCCATGCGTGTTCGAATGGATGGATGCCTTCCAATCGGTTGGTTGACTACTCCATTTTTCCATAATTGCCCCCACACAATTGCCCTGTATTCTCTTTTCACTGTTCTTGCTTGAAGTTGTTGGACTAAATATGTTTGTGCACTTAATGTTTTAGCAACGACTAAAAGCCCGCTCGTTCCCTTATCTAATCGGTGGACAATACCACATCGCGGTATATATGCGCTATCAGGCATATGATGAAGGAGTGAATTCAGAAGTGTGCCTGACCAATTCCCTACCGCAGGATGCACCACCATGCCTGCAGGTTTATTAATCACGAGCAAGGTTTCATCTTCAAAAATAATATCAAGTGGAATAGTCTCAGGTAAAAATGCATGATGTTCTGGATTTTGTTGAATAATGATTTTAATTTCATCCCCTGCATAAACCTTATGTTTTGAAGATACAGGGGATTGATTAACAAACACAAATTGATCCTTGATCCACGCTTGTAATTTTGTACGTGAAAATTCAGGCAGGAGTTGTTGCAAAGCGACATCCACCCTTAAGCCAGCATGACTCTGCGGTATGACCAATAATCTTTCATCATGACTCATAATGCTATAATTTTTCGTATATTTTTAAGGCCAAAGGTTTGTATGCGTATTCTGACAGTCATTATTATGATGCTTTTTTTGGAGTCTTGTGCCATTTTTGGACCCCCTACTGAACTCGATGATACAAAAGGCTTATCCGCACAACGTATTTATGAAAAAGCCTCAGAACGGATGACAAGTAGGGACTATAAAAA
>Ga0208048_1002053_pt1 | contig 10012 bp, 1 predicted proteins | sample Malawi_45m_30L_FD_184163 | JGI IMG/M metagenome (GOLD analysis project Ga0208048, IMG submission 184163) | Freshwater microbial communities from Lake Malawi, Central Region, Malawi to study Microbial Dark Matter (Phase II) - Malawi_45m_30L... | ecosystem: Environmental > Aquatic > Freshwater >... | reverse complement strand
TTGTTGCTGTCCGAGAGGACAAGGACGCCGCCGGCAGGCTTGAGCAGATTCGCCGCGACGATTTTGCCCCCGGAAAGCACGAAGGAACCTGACGCGTTGCTCACCGAAAGAGTGCCGAAGGTCGCTCCGCCGGATGCGACGTTCATTGTTCCCGCCACGGGGACGTTCACGTTGTCACCCGATTGGAAAGCCGGATTGGTGACCGAATTTCCGTTGTTGTCCGTGCCGGTGAAGAGACCCGTTACGCCGTTGGAAAGGGTGTTGGTCGATCCGTTCCAAACAAGGTTCCATGGTCCGCCCGATGTGGTGCCTTCGAATGTCCAATCAAGATCGGGATTGAAAGCGAAGTAGCTGGATGCCGACGAAGAACCGCGCACGAAAAAGCGAAACTTGGCAGTTGCTCCCGGTGCGATCGCCAGCGCGCTGGTGAACCAGCTCTGCGAGCCGCTGACGAAGTTGTTGGTGTTCGTCGTTCCCATGCCGGTCATCGATCCAACAAGCGTCGAACTCACCCAGTCGTTGGTGCTCGCGTAAAGGTCAACGGCCGGGGCAAGCAGGCTGTTCTTGAACTGGACTCCGGAAAAGTTGGTCAGCGTGGCCGCGGTTCTGGCGCCGGCGGTCAGCGACCACTCCAAATAATCTCCGTTGGCAACCGCGGCAGCGAAAGTCGTGCCGCTGGTGTTCCAACTGATCCACCGCCACATGGTTGAGCTACTGCTTATGGCGATGCCGCTGCCCGGCGAGACTGCGCTTGCCGTGATACCGTCAACCGGCGCATTGCTGGCGGAAACAGCAGCGTTGCTGATCGTCGAGGTCGGAATGTCCCACGAGACGAGAGGAGCGCCCTCCGCCACGCCGGGTAGGAGGACCCAGAGACATGAAGAAACAATCGCAGCCCGGGTGAGCAGCGAAAGACACCTTCCTTTTCTGGAGGCTCTCGGCATTAGGGATTTAGACAGCGATGACCGCGCTGCGCTTGATCTAATCTCCGTCATCCTGCCTCTGATGCAAGCAACCGAACAGCACACAAGTGTGCACTGGGCAAGCCCCCTGCCCGAATCAGGGATTCAGGGTGAACTTAATCCTCATGAACAGCTTCGAGGATCCCGCCCCGGACAGTGAGTAACGCACGCGCTGGAAGCCCGCGGCCACCCCGCTCTGGTCGGCCAGAACACTGCGCGACGGAGGACTGGTGAACGAGGTGAAGCCGGCTTCGTAAGAACCCTCCACCGACACGGCCAGTTTGGGATCGTTGGTCCGCTCCTCGACAGTGAGGGAGAGCAAGGTGCCATTCCACGAAGGAACAGGAATCTTGGAGCCGTCTTGGGTTTGCAGGGAACCACCCACCCCGTATTCGACGAGTGCGCCCACACCGTCGAAATCCGTGTCGCTGTTCGCATCGGCACCGCCGAATTCACTCTGGAAGGTCGGCGAAATGAGCAGCGTTCCCGATGCCGACCCGAGGTAATTCAAATCAATCACCTGCGCGAGGACCGCATAGCTGCCTGCACTCGTCGGCAAGTTGGACGAACCGCTGTAGGTGACACCGCAGGGAAGCCCGGGCGGCGTCGTGACCGCAGTCACCGGCGTCACTGCGCCCGCCGACTGTTCGAGATTCCCCAAGGACACGGAAGCGGACGCTTTGGCCAGCGCGATCGTCCCGGTATTTGTCGCGAGGGCGTAATTCGCGTCACCCGAAGTGGAAGCACGCAATTGGACGGATCCGGTTCCGGACAACGCGGTGATCGTGTTGCTGACCAGCGAGAGAAGCGCCGAGTCTGCCGGGTTAACGAGCGCGAAAGCAACCGATCCGCCAATCGCCGACGCGGAGATGTTGGTCGATGTGTTGTAGACCAAGGTGGCGGGCGGGTTGAAGGTCACGGATTGGGCGGCTTTGACCAGGGAGACAACGAAATCCGCCTGGCCTGCGAGGAAGGCGCTTGTCTCGGCGAAGCTGGCGCGCACGGTGACGGAACCGGTCCCCGACGTGGCGCTGAGTTGAGAACCGGTCAGCGAGGCGCCGCTTCCCGAGACGATCGAATACGATGGCGATCCATCGCCGGTGCTGGTGGCAGAGAGAGTGATGGATTGTCCGTAGATCACGGATGTCGGCGTCGCACCGAAGCCGACCGTCGGCGTCGACTTTGTCCCGACCGTGAAGGAGGAAGCCCAGAGCGTATTGGCGAAATCCCCCGCCCCCGCGGTCCAGTTGACAACGTCGGCGATCTTTCCGAGCAGGAATTCCCGAGTGCCCGACAAAGGCCCGCTGTAATAGCCCGACTCGTTGCCAGGAACGGTGACGGCAGTCACGCCGCCCACCAGATTGCCACCGTGCACTGCAGTGGGTTCGGCTGATGTTCCGGAAGATGTGGCGTCGCTCGACCAACCGTTGCGACTTTGCAATGCATAGATGAGCCGGTCAGCAACCGGCACGCCGGTGCCCGTTCCTTGGTAGATGATTAACTGATCGCCCGCAGTGGCAAAGTTGAAGCTGCCGGCTTGCGACCACGGTGCACCCGCCCCGCTCGTCCATTTGAGCACCGTGCCCTTGGCCACGGGTGCACTTGCTGTATAGGAGACGACACCCTCGGCCGCACCGGCATAGAACCCTCCTGCCGCCAGCCACCCGTAGTCAGTCACGCGGAAGGTTGCACCTGCCGGGATATCGACAAGCGTGAGAACACCGAAGGCATCCGTGCTGTCGTTGCAAGCCACGATGGCAAGATCGCCGGGCGAGAAAACAAATTCGGCGGATCCGGTCACGGTGAGCGCTTGGTCGACCGGCGTTGCCGCTGAGTAATTCGCGTCACCCGCCTGACTCGCCGTGATCGTTGCCGATCCGCCTGTGACGATGGTGAGCGTGTTGCCGCTTACTGACGCGACCGACGGCGAAGAGGAAGCGAAAGAAACCGGAAGCCCGGAAGTTGCGGTCGCCGTCAACGTGCGCGGAGCGTCTCCAACCGCGGCCGTGGCCGGATCGAGGGTGAAGGAAATCGTCTGCGGCGCCTTGGCCAAGGACACAGTCACATCCGCTTCATTCGCGGAATAGTCGGCGGTCTCGGCAAAACTCGCGCGCACCACAACCGAACCGGTGCCGCTTGTCGCCGTGAGAATATTGTTGGTGATTGTTCCTCCCCCGCTCACCACGGAGTAAGTCGCCGCATTGCCGCCCGTGCTTGTCGCGGAAAGTGCGACCGATTGCCCGTAAGTCAGCGTCCCGGGATTGGTGAAGGTGATGACCGGAAGCGGCTTGTCGAGGCTTTGCACCGTGAATTGATCGACCGACACGTCCTTCACCCCGAGGAAGTGCGTGTCACCGTTGGGTTTTGCGATGTAAAAGCCCACCCAAATTTCCTGATCGGGCAGGATGTTGACGCCGCTCACCGACTGGGTGACAGGAGCCGGAGTGATGACGTTGCTCGAAATAATATTGGACAAAGAGACCCATCCGTTGGTCGAAACGGCATTGGTCGAAGCGAAATTCGGAGGGTAGTTCGACGGGTCTGCATCGGAAGTGTTGGTGGCGTTGAGAACCTTGTAGGACGCAGCAAGCGTTGCCTGCAGATTGGCCGCATTCATGCCGACCGAGGCATTGGTCAGAGCAAGCGGCGTGAAATTGACGCGGAATCCTTTGATGAGCCCCGCACTGCGATTAGCCATGCGGAAGACGAGCATCTGGGATTTTGCCGAGGATCCGACGCCGCCGAGGGCGAGCCCGTTCGTTGTGGTGGCCAGCACCAAGGTGCCCGTGTTGAACGTGCCCGGCCATGTGAAGTAATTGGTGAAAGGAACGGGCGTGGCGTTTGTGTTCGTGATGGAGAACGCGGCCGCCCCGGGCATCAGTCCATAGTTGAACCAGTAACCGAACGAATTGGAGATCGCGGAGAAATCGAAGGCGACGGATTGGTTGTTTGTGAAAACACCGACATTGGTCCGCGTCGTGTCGGCCACGGCGAGCGTGGCCGAAGTGTTGGTCACGCCAAGGCTGTTGGACGCCACGAGAATATAGGTGCCGGCATCGGACGGGGATGCTTCCGGAATACCGTAAGCAGGGGATGTCTCTTCGGTCAGCGGGGTATTCGTGCTGTTCTTATACCACTGGAGCAGCGGAGTCGGACGACCGTCGATCGTCGCTTTGAATTGCACCGGCGAGCCCGCAGCGACGAACTGATTGACGGGAGCGGAGAGAATTTCCGGTGCTTTATCCAAGCCGATGGCCCCGCTGGTCAGCGAGACGAGGCGGACATTGTCGATGGCGGAGACCGTGTTGGAACCGCCTCCCTTGGTCACGTTCCAACCGATGCGGATTTCCTTGCCGGGCGCAATCTCAAGGCCGGAGATGGCATTGGAAAGATCGGCCGCCACGGGGACCGTTTTGTTGGTGAAAGCGGCGATCAGCTTCCAACCGTTGATCAAGGTCGTGTTGCTCGCACCAGCGAAACTCGGCGGATAGGACGAAGCACTGGTCGAGTCGAGCACCGTATCGGTCGGGGTCACCAGATAACTGACCGAAACGACATTGCTCCAGTTCCCTCCGTTGGTCGCGTAGCGACCGGCGTTGACCAGATCCCAGACAAGACTCAGGCCGGTCAGATTGGAAACGCTCTGGTTGGCCACGCGCAGAACGAAAAATCCGGGCCCCGCGCCGGTCGAGGGGCAATAGCCGAGTGAATTCGTGATACTGTAGAAAGTGCCGGTGGACGGAATGACACCGTTTGAAGTGCCACGCACTTCCGACGGCGGAATGTAATTGGTCGTGACCACGCTTGCGTTGGTTGCGAACTGTTGCTTGTAAGCGCTCCAGCCCGGAATAGTGGATTCCTGCACCCAGTTGCTAAGGGTCACATTGGTTCCGGGCATGTTGGAAAACGCCTGCGCGTAGCCGCTGGCAAAAGAAAACTGGTTGGCCGTCTCGGGTGAGTCGACCAGCGCGGCGGCCTGCGAAGGAATCACGGTGAGCGTGGCCGCGGAGCTGGTTGCAGTGTTGGTCACACCACCGGTCACATTGCGGCAGACAACATCGTAGCTACCCGCGTCGTTGGTCGTGACACCGGTGATGGCGAGCGTGTCGTTGGTCGCATTGGCAAGATTGGTGCTGCCTTTCCGCCACTGGTAGGTGATCGGTTGCGTGCCGGATGCGCCGACGGAAAATGTCGCGGTTTGGCCAACCGAGACACTTTGGCTGGCCGGCGCTGAATCGATGGAGACCGGTGTCTCGACGATATTGCCGACCGCGGTGAGCAAAGCGGCCGCGCTGCTGACGGATCCAGCAGAGTTGCTCACCACCACATCGTAATATCCGGCCGACGACGAAGAAGCGGAGGCCACCGAGTAAGAACTGCTCGTGGCACCGACAATGTTCACTCCATCTTTCCGCCATTGGTAGGAGGGAGCCGGTGTCCCCGTTGCTTCCACCGAGAAAGCCGCGGAATTACCCGCCGCGACGGAAACGCTGACCGGCTCGGCGATGATAGCCGGACGCTCGGTTGCTTCGATGAGGTATTTCTCGAAAAATCCGATCGCCTCCGGACGCTGATCGATGGGGCTGGGGAAGTTGGCGTTGATGCGCGAGGTTTCGTAGAGGTAATAGGAGTGCTCCCCTCCGGGCGTGTAGAGATACCGCTCGAGACGCGCTCCCTGGCTGCGCTGCATCATGTAGGGTGCTTCGGTCTGGTTGGGCCACACGTCATCGTCCGCCGTTCCGTGCACGAAGAGCATGGGCGCTGCACCCTTGTTGGGGTAACGCACCGGAGAGGCTCGGCGGTAAAGGGTGCGATTGTTCCACGCCGTGTAATCGAGGAACTGGTTCATCTGGTGATAATTCGGCAGGTCGCAGGCGCCGTAGAAAACCGCCGAACATTGCACCGCGGTGGTGTAGTTGTCGTAGGAATTGCCGCGGACCGGCGGTTCAACCTTGAGATCCGCAGTGCTCACGCCCACGTCATCTTGCGGTCCTGTCATGGCCAGCATGGCTCCCATGTTGCAACCCCACGAGAAACCGCAGACGCCGATCTTGTTTTTGTCGATTTTGTAAACACCGGTGTCTCCTTTTTGCTTGAGCCAGCGCACCGCCTGCTTGGCGTCCCAGAGATTGTAAGGCCAACACTGCTGGGTGGAGGACGACATGGCGTAGTTGAAGGCCATGACGAACCATCCGCGTCCTGCCAACTCTTGCGCAGCCTGCACCTCGCGTGCATCGAGTTTGTCGCCGTTGTTGCCTCCGCCGCCGTGGATAATGACGACGGCAGGCACCTTATTGGTCGAGGCAGAAAGATTGGCCGGATAGTAGAGATCGCCGAGAGTGCCGCCGGAGGCCGCTTCCAGCTGTGAGATACCCGAGCTGTAAGCCGAGAAACTCACGTCACTGTTCGTCGTGATCGTTTGTCGCGAGTAGGTGTTCACCTTGGCCGGCAAGCTCGTCACGTTGCCCGAGGCCGAAGTGACGACGCAGTCGTAGGAACCGCGCTGCGCGCTGGTCACGGCCAGCAGGTTGTGCGTTGCGTTGGTAGCACCTGCGATATTCGTTCCGTCTTTGCGCCATTGGTAAGACAAGGAGGCCGCTCCTTTCGCCTCGACGCTGAGCGCCGCGTTGCGAGAAAGACCAGTGGCGACCGAAAGATTGCGGGGATGCGAAATAATGATGGGGTGGCCGGGACGACTGACCGTGAAGTCGCTCAGGGTGACATTGTCGATCGCGGTGGTGGTGACCGGATCCGCGTTCGGATTCTTTTCGTCCTCCTTGGCAATGTGCCACGCGAGCCAGATTTCCTCGCCGGGATTGAGGTTCAAGTCGCGCAGATAAAACTCGTAGCTGTTGACGCGTTTGGAAGAAGTCGGTGCAACTTCTTTGACCACGCATTTCCAAGCGACGAGGTCGCCCACGTTGTTGCCATATTCGGTGCGCATGGCCTCGCTGAAATTGCCGTTGTAGGAGTTGAGATATTTGTGCGTTTCGATGAAGCGCGAGGAAATGGTCCCCTGCCCCGCCTGGAAAACCCGGTAGGCGAAGGCTACCGCATCCTTGTTGTTGGTCGATGTGGCGACCGTGTCATAGGTGACCTTCATCCCGGTCATCGCACTTCCGGTGGAGTTCTTGATGCGCAGCACGACATTGACCGACTGGCTGGAAAAAATTTCCGTGCTCCCCGCATTGTAAGCGCTCGGCGTTCCACCCAAGGCGCGGTCCGAGGTGTTGGTGTTGGCGAGGCTGTTGAGTGTCGCGCCGGCGCCGACAGAACCGGCGGCCACGGCGGAAATGTTCGAAATGGAAGTGGCCACCATCTTCCCGGTGGAAACCTGACCGCGCGTCATGTTGGCATACCAACCGGGCACGGTGGAATTGTTGGTCCACGAAATGGATCCGCTCGTCGGCAGCGCGTTGAAGCCCTGCACATACAGCTCCCCCAATGCCACCTGATTGGTCCCGGCGTTGTTGGCCACAATGGCGATTTGGGCGTTGGCTCCGGAGGCAAGGAAACCGCCAATCACGCACGCAGCGAAAGCGCGACAGACAGGAAACCGGGAGTGCGTGGCGAGAAACGCCATAAGACTCTGAGTCCTAGAACCTAACTGCGTTCAGATCTCATGTCTGAAAAGAAGTGTGCACACATGTGCAACGAGTAGGCAAAGCCCATAGGGCGACTTTCTGCCGGAACAAAAGGTTTCTTGAACCCTTGCCCTGAGCAGGCCCTTAACGACTGCCCAGCCTGTCCCGCATGGGCGGAGTCAGTCCGAGAACCTTCTTCGCGTCTTTGAGCAGGCGCCGGCGCGAGGGCCAGAGCATCAGGGCAAGCAAGCCCGCTGCCGCGAGGTAGCTCGAAGGCTCGGGAATCGCGGTGATGGTGAAGGTGCTCGTGCCACTGTCCCAACTGCTGGTGAAGCCATTGTCGAAGCTGAAGGCGGAACTACTGAAACTTCCGCCCCATACTGTTGGCAGATAGCTGCTTAAATCGGTGCCGAACGTCAGCACATTGCCTTCACCGAAGTTTTGCACGGCAAGCAGCGCACTCGGTGTCACGCTTGGATTGTACGTGCCGAAAGACAGCGTTCCAGTGGCACCTGTGCCGTAATCCAGAGTGCCGGTGCCGGAAACTGTCAGGGCGCCGAAAACCTCGCTCACGCCGCCGGCGCGGGTGATTGTTCCGCCGGTGAGACTGACCGAAGCCAAATCATTGACTTGGTTGTTCTGCGAAATGAGCAGGGTCGCACCACTCACGCTAAGCGAGGCGGTTGAGCCGAGGGCTGCACCGCTGGCGTTGGCCAACTCGAGAGTGCCCGCGCTTACGGTGGTCGCGCCGCTGTAGCTGTTCGAACCCGAGAGGATGACCGTGCCGGAGCCTGTCTTGGTGATGCCGCCTGCACCACTAAGCACACCCGAGAACGTGGCTTGCCCGTTGGCCGCAGCAGTCAGCGTGCCTGCGTTGTTGACCGTTACGTTGCCGCTGAAGGTCGCGCTGCCCGCTTCCTCGATACCCAGCGTGCCGCTGCCCGTGGCGGGTTGCGCCGTATTGATGACAAAGTTGTCGATACCGATGCTATCGCGGTTGCCCGCATTGGTCGTGGCATTGAGCGCGGTGAAACGGAAGACGATGTTTGCCTGGTTATCCAAGCTGCTTCCGAAAGAGTTTGTGGTGAAGTTGGTCGAGGTTGCGCCCCACGCACCCGGGTCGGCCCAAGTGCCGAGGAGAGTGTAGGAAGACGGATTTGTGCCAAGCCCGTATTCGATATTCCAAGTGGACCCGCGGGGTTGGGAACTCAGCATGAGGAGATCCAAGGAAATGGAGGTGACGTTTTGATTCAGCGTGTTGAAGGTGTAGTTGAACGAGGCACCGGGGTCGCCGAAGCCCGAACTTTGGCGGACGCCCAAAGCGCGGTTGGTCGAGTTGTTTTGCTCGGTGGTGGTGGCGCCCGAGGTCAGGCCGGTGGTGGATGCGTAGTTGTAGAAACCGCCGGTCGTGTTGCCCCAAGTGTTCGAAGATGTGATCGAGCTCAGAGTGCCGAGCGAATTGGTGGTCGCACCCGTGTAGATCGACCAGCCGGTGGGAGCGGTGAGCCCCATCGTGTTGAAGTCCTGCGAATAATAGACGCCGCCGGCCCCGGCCGTGCCCAAGACGAAGTTGTTGCCGATGCTGCGGCCATTGTTGGCGATAACGCCACCGTTGGTCACGGTCACCGAGCCGGTTCCCAAAGCGTTGTCCACGGTTGCAGCCAATGAACCTCCGCCGACCGTGACCGCACCGGAGAAGCTGCCGTTGGCACCGGAAAGGATGACTGTGCCCGATCCGCTCTTGACCAGAGATCCGGCACCGCTGAGCGTTCCGCCGTAGCTGCCGTTGCCACTTTGGGCAAAGGTCACGGTGCCACCGTTGCTGATCGCGCCCTGCAGCGATGAGGTGTCGCCGGTCAAACCGCCGGCGCTGACCACGGTGCCGCCCGAATAGCTGTTGGCCCCGGAAAGCGTGACCACACCCGAACCGCTCTTGGTGAGCGAACCGCTGCCGCTGACCACGCCGGAATAAGTGCCGTTGGTCGATTGATTGAACTCGACATTGGCGCTGTTGCTGATCGCGCCCTGCAAGCTCGCCGTGCTGCCAGCCAGCGTTCCGGCATTGATCACCGTGCCGCCGGAATACGAGTTAGCGCCACTCAGCGTGACCGTGCCCGCGCTATTTTTGGCCAGAACGCCCGAACCGGTCATAGCCCCAACGTAAGTGCCGTTGGTTGTCTGATCGAAAATGACAGTGGCGTTGTTCGTGATAGCATTCTGCAAGCTGCGCGTGTCGCCGGCCAATGCACCGGCGCTGACCAGCGTCCCGCCGTTGTAGGAATTCGCGCCGGCGAGCGTGAAGGTGCCGTTGCCTGACTTGGTCAGGCTGCCGCCCGAACCGCTGATCGCACCACTGTAAGTGGTCGAGTTGTTGCCGCCCAACGTCAGGTTTTTGGCGCCCAGCGTCACTGTGGCATTGGTCGCACCGGAGAGAGAACCGATGGTCAGGCTCGTGCCGGCGAGTGT
>Ga0208048_1002050_pt1 | contig 10028 bp, 6 predicted proteins | sample Malawi_45m_30L_FD_184163 | JGI IMG/M metagenome (GOLD analysis project Ga0208048, IMG submission 184163) | Freshwater microbial communities from Lake Malawi, Central Region, Malawi to study Microbial Dark Matter (Phase II) - Malawi_45m_30L... | ecosystem: Environmental > Aquatic > Freshwater >... | reverse complement strand
GGGTAGGCTGACGGTCGCTTTCGGGCGTGTAGCTCAGTTGGTTAGAGCGCCACCTTGACATGGTGGAGGTCCCCGGTTCGAGTCCGGTCACGCCCACCAGATCCCGTGTTTGCGCGGTCTGGTGACGTCGCGGTCTCCGAATTCGGTTCGTTTCGCAACCACCATGCAACGACGCAACGTGTACCTGGAGGCGTTCCGCTTCCACCAGAAGGCGAGGAACCTCTCGCCGGCGACGATCCGCGTCGCGGGCGAGTCGCTGGGCCAGTTCCTCGCCGCGCACGACCCGACGACCGCCACCAAGCAGGAGGTCCAGCGGTACCTCTCCGGGCTCGCGGCCCGGTGCCGACCGGCGACCGTGTGGACCGCGTGGCGCCACCTCGTCGCGTTCTACAAGTGGCTGCACGAGGAGGGCGACATCGCGGTCAACCCGATGCACGGCATCCCCCGACCGATCGTTCCGCCGACCGAGGTCGGCGTGCTCACCGCGGCCGAGACCGTGTCGCTCGTCGCCGCCTGCGACGGCGCAGGCCGCGACGACCGACGTGACATGGCGATCATCACGATGATGCTGGACACCGGGATGCGACTCGCCGAGGTGACCGCTCTCGCCACCGAGGACGTCGGGGAGGACTACAGCATTCGCGTGTTCGGGAAGGGACGGAAGTTCCGAACCGTCCGACTCGGACCGACCGCGACGAGGGCGCTCGCGAGATGGATGCGCGTCCGCGGACAGCAGCCCGGTCCGCTGTGGTCGGGGAGGCGCGGCGCCCTGGGGCGAACGGGCGTCGCGCGAATCGTCAAGCGGCGCGGTCGGCTCGCGGGGCTCGTCGTGCACCCGCACATGCTGAGGCACACCTTCGTGGACAGATGGTTGAGGGCCGGGGGTAGCGCGGTTGACCTCGCACGACTCTGCGGCTGGACGTCGTCACGAATGGCGGACCGTTACGCCCGGCTTCATGCGGACGAGCGAGCACTAGACGCGCATATGCGAGTCTTACCTCTGGACTCTGCACTTACTGATGTCGTTCCCCGCAACTGATTCGTTCCCGGTGGGTCGGTAGGTCGTCTCTCCCTCGGGAGTTCTTGACCGCCAAGATTTGGCTAGCTGCTCTCTGGTTGATTTGCGATTTGTTCCCGGTGGTATGCGAAGTACTGGGGATCCATTGCGTGTTCGGCAATGACGTGGAGGGGTCCAATCTCTGTTCCATCCATGTTGTTACGTGCGATGAATCCATCTAGAACGACCCATGCGCCGCGGTCAAACAGCCTGTGATGATTTGGGCAGAGACACATGACGTTCTCAACAATGTCTGGACCTGCGTGTGGTTCGCCGAGTGGTTTGATGTGCGCAGCATCAGAAGTAGGACCACCGGGTGTGATGAGCTGGGCTCCGCAGAGTTGACACGTGTCGTTGTGCATTTTCTTGACCCATTCGGCGATCGCTGCATTCCGTTCAATCGCGAGTCGTGTCTGAGCCCCCCGACCGGGGACCATCGCCCCAGCGGGAACTGGAGGAGGTACAGATTGTTCTGTGGTCTCTACTGCCAAACCCAGATGATTGAGAAGTAGTGATGCTGCTTGTTCGTCAGGTAAGAGGCGGAGTATCTGGCGTGTCAGTTCGTTCAGTCGGTCGGGATGTGCACCTAATTCTTCATAGACGTCAGCCGGGAGTCCTAGCTGCGGACTCACTTGATTCAGCAATTCGCGAGCCGCGGGTTGACTAGTCGGCACCTCGTCTGTGATGCCGAGGAGCTCAAGGAGCCCGGCGTTGAAGAGAGCCGCGACGGGGGACTCTGGATTGCGTCCTCCGCCAGCGAGTTCCGTGACTGTGGCGAGCTCTGACCGAACTCCGCTCCAACCGGTGAGGCGTGGCAGGCCGCGGACGGCTCGCGATACGAGCCAAAGCGCAATTGCCGGCTGATGGGGGGCAGGGGTGCCGCCGACTTGGGCCTTGCGCGTGGCTTGCAGCTTGGTGATCCAATCTTGTATCGGGTCGGGGACGACCCCCTCAATTTCTCGTCTGATGACCTCAAACCCGAGGTTCCGCAAGGCGTGGTTCGCCTGGCCTGGACCTTCTCCGCCCGAGAATGCAGCTGCGGGTAATAGTTCTCCGGTCATCTCGCGCACTGCAACTCCGATTACGGCTTTGGGTGGTACCCATAGCCCGCGATGAACGACGACCCAGCTCGTTCGTTCCCCGAATCCATCGGGCATGTCATTGTTCGCGAGCCACGTGAGCGCGGAAAGAACGTGTTGATGTGTGAGTCCATCGGGAATACCCCTTCGCGCAGCGTGACCTGCATTGGCTGCCGGTCGTCTGGGACCTTCGGATGCAACGTATTGAATGATTCCTTCTCGTGTACGCAGATACTGGGTCAATGGTCGCCAAGCAACTCCACGACCATCACGCTTTCCGTTGATGTGTATCTCTTTGAGAGCCTCATGCTCTAGTCGTTGGTCTTCTGCGAGTTCGTGCCAGTCCGTGAGTGAGTAGATGTGGTCCCAGTTCTTGCCGCTCGGCCACACGTAGTCATTGTCCCTCCACAAGACTTTGGCAGTGACGGTCGCGTAGGCCCATACCGCACTATGTCCCCAGAAGAGAACTAAATCTCCGGGCGTCAGTTTGCCCCAGGCCCGGACGGCCGTGGGTGAAACCCCAACAGACCAGATTCTGGCTCGCCCAGTCGGGTGGGCTTTCAGGAAATCACGAAGGTCAACGTTTGCGCCAGTCTCGGTCACTCGGCGCTTCAGGTCGTACTCCACAGCGAGTGTCGCGAGGTAGTTGTCAAGAATTGGATCATTTGGTCGTCGGTAGGGCTGTGTGAGGATGCCTCGCAAGGTAGATCACCGAAGTCCTGTGTGTTTGGTGGCGTTGCCGAAAGACTTGTCAATTGGGTATCGCTCTGCGTTGAGTTGAATCTTCCTACGCACTTCCGCGCGAAGATCAAGTCCGGCGATGTCCCCGAGCCTCACTACGTACATGAGAACATCTGCGAGTTCCTCACCAAGTTGACTCTTGCCATCATCGTTGCCAAGCCAAGCTGTCACCTCTTGGTCCGATTTCCACTGAACCAGCTCGGCAACTTCCCCAACCTCACCAACCAATGCGAGAACGAGATTCTTGATTGAGTGGAACTGCTCCCAGTCACGCTGATCGGCGAAGATTCGTAGCGACTTGGCTATCTCCCCCAAACTGTCTGACATGTCACGACACTATTGCCTGCGAGGCGAAGTGCTTAAAGCGGTTGAGTCCAGCAAGTGAGGGAACGACTCTCGTGGAGCTTTTGGAACAATTGTGTGCGACAAGAAGTAGCGCAACAGCGACGAGACCCGATATACAGGGTTTTCGCTCGGTCGGACACTCGTGCTTCCCCTGAAAACTGAAGAGCTGCGCGATACTTGAGTCGTGGGAAGTCGGCGCGCGAAACCGGGAACTGTGGGCGCCCTCTACGGCACGGTCGGCGAGATTGTGGCAGGACAGCAGCAACTATCCAGTCACTCTCCGGACCTCGTTGGCGTTGCAAGGGAACAGCTGCACTCCTCGGGTCGCCCACGAACGGAGACCTCTCCCGTCACGTGCCGCGATGCGTAGTAGAGAAGTCACCTGCAAGAACGAAACACCCCCACTTAGCAATCATCTGGCTCAGTCCCGGCACTTTTCTGAAGTCAAGGGACCGAAGTCACCCCAGATCTTCAGATTCAAACCGTTTGACCGCACCATGCTTTCGGCGGCGACGAGGTCTTCGTGGAACATCGGCCAAGTCTCTGGAGATCTTCCTTGCCAGTCGCCGAGCTAACTCAACTGGAACCGCGTTGCCGACCATCTTGTAACCATCGTTGATGCTGCGGTAGCGAAACTCAAAGTCGTCTGGAAACGTTTGGATCCGTGCGCACTCGCGGACCGTAAGTCGTCGGTATAGCTCTTCCTTGCCTCGGACGAACCGCCGCTTGTCGGGGCCGACGATCTCCATCGGCGGTGCTTGGGGATGCAGTGGGGCGTGGCGACCGCTGGCTTGAATCGTGAACGACGGCTGATCCCAAGGGCGAACTCGGTTTCTGGACATGTAGATCATTGACAGCCCGCCAGTCATGTAGTGGTGGTTTGGGAGTCGTGGTTGGCGCGTTGAGTTGTTTGTGCGCGAATCCGGAAGAGCAGAGTTCCGCAGGTCCCAAATCGCCGTCTTGAGGGATGGTCGCGTTTGCTCCGGCGACGGAGGTACGAAAAATAGATCGGTGTCGCTCCGGTATCCGACGATGATTACCCTCTCGCGATCCTGTGGTACACCGAAGTGGCTTGCATTGAGGAGTCCATACGACACGTTGTATCCCAGCTTGCTGAAGCCGCTAAGTATCTTCCAGAACGCCCGACGGTTTCTCTCAAAGAGAATCCCAGGGACATTCTCAGCCAAGAAGAACAGGGGGTCTTTCTCGGCGAGAACCCTCATGTAGTCCATGAAGAGTTTCCCCCGGCCGTCGCTGATACCGCGTCTTGCTCCAGCTTCGCTCCAACTTTGGCAGGGCGGTCCACCAATGAGCCCGTCGCAATCCGGAAGCTCGGTCGCGTCAATTTCGGAGATACTGCGCCTATCTAGGTTCGTCCGGGGGAAGTTGGCCTCAAATGTTGCCCAAATTGATCGGTCAAACTCATTAGCCCATACGATTTGCACTCCGGCCCGCTTGAACCCGAGGTCAAGTCCTCCAGCCCCACTGAACAGTGATGCAACACGAAGTCGTGGCCGCAGCGCTGACTTCTTTGCCATTGAACCAAAGATGATAATTGTTGGGTGTGCCGGTTTGCTGTTGAAGCAGTCCCGGGGTTGCGAATTCCTGCTGCATCGGAATCAGGTTGACCGCGTAGGGATTCGCAAACGCAGATCAGAGCTTGGCATGAGCCTTGGACGACGACCGCGAGGTTGTCGGGAAGAAGCCCCCATGCCCTCCCCGGATTTGTAGATCCTGAAGTGGGTCGGGGCTTCCGAGGAGTACCCGCTGGCTATCATCTGGACGGATGAGAAGTGCGGATCCGGGATGGTGTTATGGTCAGCATTAACCCGGGTAGCGGCGCCTATGGGATGTTTCCCAACTACGACTACACGGCTTGGCAGGCGCTCGGCGAGTTCCTGGACAACTCCATATCAAGTTTTCAGAAGAATCGTGAGCTGCTGATTGCGGCCCATGGCAAAGACTTCGTCCTGAAGCTGGTTGTCACACACGACCCTGACAAGGATGTGCTAGAGATCTCAGACAACGCAGCAGGCATCTCCGACAAGGATTGGCAGCGGGCATTCTCGCTAGCGAAACCCCCAGAGGATCTGAGGTTCATCGGCCGATACGGCGTCGGGATGAAGGCCGCTGCACTGTGGTTCGCCCACGAGTTCACGGTTACTACCACTGCGCTTGGGGAGGCGCATGAGAAAACTCTCCACTGGGACAACCCGAAGGTCGTGAAGGAGGACCTGACAGAACTTGAGGAGGAGACCCGCAAGGTTGACGCCAAATCTCACTACACGCGCATCACTCTTCGGAGGCTCATTCATCCGCCGCAAGGGAAGACAATTACGAAAGTCAAGTCATTCCTCCCACACATCTACCGCGAGTTTCTTCGCAGCGGTCAAATTGAGATCACCTGGAATGGAGAATTGCTAAGCAGCGAGGAGCCGGACATCCTCGTTGCGCCTCCGCAATGGGCGCTAGACGAAGAACCGCGGGAGTGGGAACAAAAGGTAGTCATCAATATGCATGATGGGCGGACGATTCACGGCCGTGTCTTTGTTCTTGCAAATTTCAAACGGTCGTACACGGCGCTGAATCTCTTCTGGCACAAGAGACTCATCAAGGGCAACACTGACCCCAATCACCGACCCTCCGAGCTGTTCGGTGCTCCTCAAAGCTTTGAGACAGGGCGACTCTGCGTTGACCTGCATCTTGACGATTATGAACCGACAATTGACAAACGCGGATTCAAATTTCGTGATGGGGAAGCTACCGAGGAAGAGATTATCAAGGAACTCAAACGTGTAGCTCGCGAGACCATTCGGCAAGCAAACAAATACCGAGAGCCCTCGGTATCTCCTGACGACGTTCCGAGTAGTGACTCGCTCACCAAGGCGGCAGAGCAGATCATCTCAAATCCGTCTCAGCCCACGCCTGCGCGACCTTATCCACAGCCGATTCCTCGTATGCCGAGCAGCAATGAGGTGGTCGCGGTCCATGAGTTTGATCTCTGGATCCACAACGAACATTGGAGATTTCAGTTTCAGCTCGGTGCACGTGCCTCGGACAACAAGTTCGTTGACATAGCCCAAATTGACTCCCCGGACTCCTCATCTGAGGGCGAGGGTAGCGAGCCTCATCACACTCTCACCATCACACTCGGGCACCAGCACCCATACGTCAACAAGTTCTGGGGCAGTAGCCGAGATATCAATGAAATTCTCTACCATCTCGCGGCAGCAGTCGCCTACGCAGAAATTGCGGCCGTCGGCCTCGGAGCGGAGAATGTAACGTTCGTGAGGAGCAATATTGATAGTTATCTCAGATTCGTCGCGCAAAATCTGTGACTGCGAAACAATTGGAAACCCTCCATGACTGCGAGAAACATGACCACCACTGATACCCCTTTGTTGACTTGGGATCCTAAATTCGGACACGAGTTTGATCGCTTCGTCCACAAGAAGAAGCCTCCGCAGCAGCAACAGTTACGAAAAGAGAGCCCGCGCGTTCTCGGAGCGTGCGTGGATCCAACGACTGTTCTGGTCGCTCCAAGGCGGAATGCGGGGCTCGTTCTCGGCTATGTGCAGAGCGGTAAAACCTCCTCCTTCACCGCAGTTGCGGCGATGGCGAAAGACAACGACTACGACTTGATCATCGTCGTCGCCGGAACAACAGAGATACTCACCAATCAGACGAATAATCGGCTGAAGGAGGACCTGGATCTCACCACTAATGACGTCGTGAACCGATGGCTCCACAGCGTGAGTCCTGAGATTGGTCCGAGTCCGGCGGCCCAGCAGCTCCAACAGAATCTCTCCACACGCGCCGACCGACGTCTCGCGAACATGCCGGTGAATCTGCCTACGCCGATTGTCGTGGTCATGAAGCAGAACATCCAGCTCAAGAAGCTGAATGAATTGATGGCCGGTTTGGCTGGCCCGGCCAAGGACAAGCTACGAGGACTGACAGTCTTGATCGTTGACGACGAATGCCACATGCACACTCCGAATGTCGGCAAACCAAGAATTGAAGCCGAAGAGGAAGAGAAGTCCACCATCTACAGGCGTATGAGGGAACTTCGCAGCTACTTCCCGCATCACACTCTCCTTCAGTACACGGCAACACCGCAGGCGAATCTCGTCTGTGACTTACAGGACGAGTTCAAGTCTGATTTCGTGCGACTTCTGGGCACCGGTGATGACTACGTGGGCGGGGATGCCTATTTCTTCGGCACTCCCAAAGGCGCGAAAATTCGGACGATTCCGGCAGCCGAGCAAGGTCACGCACTTGGTGCGGCGGGACCCAAAGGTCGCTGTCCCGACTCTCTGCGAACTGCCTTCGCGAGTTTTCTCCTTCTATGCGCGAATGACCGCGTGGTGCATCCGAACATCCTTGAGCATGAGCGTTTTGACATGCTGGTTCACGCACACAAGACGAACAAGGTGCAGGACTCGTTCAATACGTGGCTGCAGAGTCTCCGCGACACGTGGAAGGGCATTCTAGGTTTGAATCCACTTCATCCAGATCGCGTGTCTGAGCGTGATCGGTGGTTTCTGCCAGCCCATTCGGATCTGACTGCTGGTGGCAATGACATACTCCGCCCTTTAGACGAGCTGTTTGGGCAGCCCCTTACTGAAGTGCTTGATGAGCTTCGCATCTGGAAGGTGAACCAGCGGAAGGACGGCACGAACAATGTTGACTTCAACGTGAGCAAGTACAACGTTCTCAATGGCGGCGAGATGCTCGGTGTGGGATTCACCGTTCCACGTCTCCACATCTCACATGTTCTTCGGCCGCCTGGACAACGACAGCTTGACTCAATTCAGCAGCGTGGTCGGTTCTTCGGATACCGAAAGCCCTACTTCCACAAGACTCGCGTCTGGATGGAGGATGAACTACGAAAGTACTTTGAGCTCTACGTCGTCCACGAGCGTGATTTGCGGCAGAGTCTCAGGCGCTACGACGAGCAAAACCTAAGTTTGAGGAACTGGAAGGTTCGCTTTCGCATGCAAGTTGAGGCCGGCACTGTGCCCAACGATTCAAAAACGGCTGCGCAGCTGACACGTGCCAAGGCCATCCGGCTCTACATGCGGCAGTTCAAGACGGACACCGGGTGGGTGTATCAGCGAAATTGGACAGACAACCAGGAGACGAAGAACGAAAATCGGGAACTTGTCCGGCGATTCCTCGGTGGAGAAGATGACTTCGCAGAGTACAAGAAACTTGAATTTGAACAGGCGCCGCGCGAGCTGCGCGGACCGGGTGAAAAGTCCCAAACCGACCACCAGCAATCAACTTGCACCCTCGCCGCACTGATGAGACTCTTGAGCGAGTACATACCAGAATCCCGGGACCGTGCGAACTTTGAGATGCTCAGAACGACCCTTGACGAAATCATGTCCCCTGAAGGCAAGTTCGGCGACCTACGTAACCAGCCGGTGGACGTGTTCCATATGGCAGGCGGATTCCTTCCCCAGCGAAGAATCAGAAGAGTGGTGGAGAACGGGAGTTTTGACTTGATGCAGGGCTCAAATCCTGCAAAAGGTAAAGGACCGGTCGTTTACGTGGGCGATCGTGGCGTTCATCGGGCGAGGATCGCATTGCAGCTGCATTTTCTAAACCATGGAGACGACCCTGCTGCACCCGTGGAAGAGGACGTCGTATATCTCGCCGTTTGGGTCCCAGATGCGCCGCGAAAGTGGGCTGAGGGATTCCTCATTCAGGCAGAGTAGAAGCCAATCGTTTCTGCAAGTTTGCGGTTCGTTCCACTAACTCACAAATATCCGACGAACGTCGGTCTCACTGGAGTGTCACGGTCCGCGCTCGCAGCGACTCGTGGGACAGCGTTGGTGTCCAGGAGGTTGAGGCGACCCGAGTCGCTCAACCCGGTTTCCCCGAGGAGCACCGCGTGGTTCGCGACGACGTTGTTGAACACGCGGCGCACGTCTCGCGCGTTCCCGAAGCCCTCGCCGCGCGGGAGCCCCGCGATCAGGCCGCGTACGGCCGCCATCGCGTCGGGTGTGATCTCGTACTCGTACTGTTTGACGAGCCCCGCAAAGATCTCCGCGAGCTCGTCGTCGCTGTAATCGGGGAACGGCACCCCGACGTCAAACCTGCTTCGCAGCCCGGGGTTGGCGTCTAGGAAGGTTTGCATCCTGTTCTCGTACCCGGCGACCACGAGCGCGAAACGGCCGCGGTTGTTCTCCATGAACGTCAGCAGCGTCGCGATCGCCTCGTGCCCGAAGTCGTTGTTGTGCCCGGCGGCGAGCATGTACGCCTCGTCAACGAACAGGATCCCGTCAAGGGCCTTGCGGCACACGTCCAGCGTCTTGAGCGCGGTCTGGCCGATGTACGGCGCGACGAGCGTGCTGCGGTCCGCCTCCACGAGGTGTCCGGACGACAGCAGCCCGAGTTGCTTGTAGAGCTTGCCGATCAGTCGCGCGACGGTGGTCTTGCCGGTGCCGGGGTTGCCGGTGAACACGAGGTGCGGTGAGAGCGCGACGGCCTTGTACCCGGCGTCGGCGCGTCGTTGCGCGACGCGCTGCTGGGCGGCGAGCTGGCCGACGAGTCGTTTCACGTCGTTGAGACCGATGAGGGCCGCGAGCTCGTGGAGCGGGTCGCCGTTCCCGGCACCCTTGGCGTCGGCGCGCACGACGACGTGGTCGGGGCAGCGCAGCTTGCTCGGGATGTCCGACAAGTCGTCCTCCTGCTCATGCTCCTTCTCTTCTTCCTCGGTGGTTTCGCTGCCGGGTGTGATGGGGTCTTGTTCGTCGTCTCGCGGTTCCATTTCGTGGATCACGTCCGCGACCTGCAAC
>Ga0208048_1002049_pt1 | contig 10031 bp, 8 predicted proteins | sample Malawi_45m_30L_FD_184163 | JGI IMG/M metagenome (GOLD analysis project Ga0208048, IMG submission 184163) | Freshwater microbial communities from Lake Malawi, Central Region, Malawi to study Microbial Dark Matter (Phase II) - Malawi_45m_30L... | ecosystem: Environmental > Aquatic > Freshwater >... | reverse complement strand
GTTGGAGTGGGTGGTGGTGGACATGAAAGGGGCGGAGTGGCAGGCGAGTTTTAGGATTGGCTAGGAACTCGGACGAACCGCTCCGCTGATTGCATCAGCCCTCTCATGTAGCCGTACGCAAAGAGCCGGCCCAGCATCGTGTAGCCCGGCTCGCCGCCTTCCTCGCCGATGAGTTGCGGAACGTGGTCGGGCCGCATCGGGCCGGTGAAGCCGGCTTCCCGATACGCTGCCATCGCAGCGACCATGTCCGTGGGGCCGTTGTCATGGAAGGTCTCGACGAAGTGTTCCGGCCCCGTGCCACGCACGTCGCGGAAATGGACATAGCGGATGTGCGAGCTGAGCCGACGGATGGTGGCCGGAATGTCCACGCCCATCGCAGCGAAGGTGCCCTGGCAAAAGCAGATGCCATTGTGCGCGCTGGGCACGAGGTGGACGAGGCGCTCGAAGCTCTCGACCGAGTTCATGATGCGCGCCTTGCCTTGGAACTCGGGCAGCGGCGGGTCATCCGGGTGCATGGCGAGGAACACGCCGCACTTCTCCGCGACGGGCACCAACTCGCGCAGCAGCCGCTCTAGGTTCACCCAAAGTTGCTCCGCCGAGATGCAGTCGGCGGCGATGGTGCCGGCCGTGGCGCTTGGGGATACCGCCCGGTCCGCCGCCGCGAGATCAAACTCCGTCACGCGCGCGCCACCGCGCTCGGGCGCGTCCAGCCGCGTGCGGACCCAGTCGGTGCCGGCCATGAAGTTGTAGCAGAGGATGGGAATGCCGAGGTTGCCCATCTGGCGGATGAGCGACTTCATGGCAGCCAGCTCGGTGCCGTCGTCACGCCCGAGCTTGAGCCGCTCGATAGGCAGGCTGCCTTCGACGATGCCGAGGCGGAGGCCGTACGCTGCGATCTGGCACTTTAACTCCGCGAGCTTCGCCGGGTCCGGCCCGGGATAACGCACCGTGATGTCCTGCACACCGCATTGCGCCGCGAGTGTGAGGTGGTGCTCGTCCAGCGGCGTGAGAACTGAGGCGAGGCGCATGGATGAACCGAGGTGCAACACCACGAACCTTTGGCCACCAACCAATCAGCGGCAAGCCCGAACCCACCCCGCCAGCGAAACGGCCCTTGCCTAATTTGAAAGCGGGCCGTTGCTGGCGGCTGAGCAGACCTTAGCCGCTGACAGAGGCTAGTTCCTCATTGGAGACAGCATTGATGATCTTGAAGTGCTCGACGTGGAACGCAGGGTCGGCGCGGAAAGTAAGCTTGCCGAAAAATCTCTTTTCCATCTCGATGAGGATCTTCTCGTCCTCCTTGCGCAGGCGGTCGAGCACGGCGGGGTGCGAGATAATGCGGAGCTGAAAATCCTCGTCAGTACGGGGTCGTCCCTTAAGGATTTGCTGGAGCTTACGCTGAATCTCCACGCTCATGGTCAGGGCGCTCTTAACCTTGGCGCGGCCCTTGCAGTAAGGGCAGTCCTGATACACGGTCGATCGGATGCTCTCCGTGTGGCGCTGGCGAGTCATCTCCATGAGGCCAAGCTGAGAGATGGGAAGGATGTGGGTCTTGGCGCGGTCACGCTTAAGCCCCTCCTTGACGCGCTGATAGACAGTCTGTTGGTCACGGCGGTGGCGCATGTCAATAAAGTCCAGCACGATGAGACCACCAAGGTTGCGCAAGCGCAGCAGGCGACAGATTTCTTCCGCAGCCTCGAGATTGACTCTTGTGATGGTGTGCTCTTTGTCCCTGTCCGGCTCCTTGCTCTTGTGACTGCCGGTGTTTACATCAATGGCCACAAGCGCCTCAGTCTCGTCCACTACCAGATACCCGCCGCTCTTGAGATGGACTTGCCGAGAGAACGAAGCCTCAAGCTGGCGTGAGATGCCGAACCGGTCGAAAACAGGCTGGGGCTCGTTGTACAGCTTTACTTTGTCGATGGAGCGCTTGGAAATCTTGCCAATCATGGTCTGCATGCGCTCAAACTGCTTGCTGTCGTCAATGACGATTCGTTCGACGTCTTCAGTGAGGAAGTCACGCACGGTACGTTCAATGAGGTCAGGCTCCTGAAAGACGCAGGTGGCAGAATTCTGCTTCTCGATGCGCTCTTGCACGGCTTTCCACTCCTCCAGCAGGAAAGCTAGATCGCGGATGAAGTAACGCTCCTGCTGGGCCTCGCCGGCGGTGCGGATGATGACGCCCATGCCGTCGGGGATGTTAAGCTTGCGCACGATCTTCTTGAGCCGCTGCCGCTCCTCAGGGTCGTCAATTTTGCGCGACACGCCGGACTGGTCAGAGTTGGGCAGCAAAACGAGGTATCGGCCCGGCAGAGCGAGATGCGTGGTGACACGCGGACCCTTGGTGCCGATGGGGCCTTTCGTCACTTGGATGATGATGTCAGTGCCCTTGGGGTAGAGCCGGGGGATGTCTTTCTGCGTGACCTTGGGCTTGTCTCTGGGCGGCGACTTCTTCTCGCGCTCAACGAGCTCGACGCCACTGTCGAGGTTGCTGGGCACGATATCCCAGTAGTGGAGGAAGGCGTTCTTCTCAAAGCCGATGTCCACAAAAGCCGCCTTCAACCCGTCCTCGAGATTACGAATTTTTCCCTTATAGATGCTGCCTACCAAGCGCTCGTCGCTGGTGCGCTCGATGGTGAACTCCTCGAGCCGACCATCCTCCAACACGCCCACGCGCGTCTCGAGCGACTCGGTGTTGATGATGACCTCTTTGTGAACTTTCTTCTCGGGCTTGATAAGTTTTTTGACCTTGGCAACGACTTTCTGCGCGGCTTGTTTAATGGAACCAAGGATGCCCTTGGACTGATCCCTAACCTCGACAGGCTGGAACCCGCCCTCCGGCTCAGCATCCACCTGCTCGGGCGTTTCAAGGTTCGGCTCGCGGTAGTCGTGGCGACCGGCAGGCTTGGACACGGGCGCGGCTTCGCCCTCGGCAGGCAACCCCGCAGCGAGGTTTTCGGCGCGACGGATTTCATGTTCGCGATTTTTCGCGAAGACACCCTCCTCGCTGCTGAGTTTTTCCGGGCCATCGGTGGCAGCGAGGCGGGCTTGGAGCGCAGCCTTGTCTGGCTTGGCGTTAGGATTGAGGCCGCCGGAGGGGCGGAAGCGGTGCGAACCGCGACGGTTAGAGAAACGATTGCTCATATGGGTTTAGTAAGACCTGCGGTGCAGGTAGATGTTTTGGAGAAGGCCCGCGGCGACCAGGGTGCAAATCACTGAAGTCCCGCCGTAAGAAAGCAGCGGCAGTGGCACGCCTGTCACGGGCATCAAACGTATATTCATGCCGATATTGATGAACATATGGCTGAACAAGAGCGCAACGACTCCTGCGGCCATCATTCTACCAAGGCGGTCGCGCGCCTGGCTGGCGATCCTGACCCCGGCAAACAGGACCACCGCATAGAGAGAGAGCACGACGATGCTCCCCACGAATCCACTCTCCTCGGCAAGCACGGAGAAAATGAAGTCGTTGTGGGCCACGGCGCGCGGGAGGTAACCCAACACGTTCTGGGTGCCCTGCCGCCAGCCCTTCCCGGTCAGTCCGCCGGAGCCGACCGAGATGAGCGCCTGCTCGACATTGTAGCTGTCGTTGCGCTCCTGTGTGCGGGCCTTCTGAAGCTCCGCCGCCGTGGCGTTGGGCGGAGCGAAATGCTTGTGATCCAGGCCAAAGTAAACGAGAAGTCGGCGGCGTTGGTAATCCTCCAACTTGAAGCGCCAGTTCGGCGGCGCGAAGAGGACATCCACTAAAATCAGTGCCACGATGAGCGCCGAGCCACCAAGGAACCGTCGCAAATACTTCGCGGGAATACCCGCGACATACATCATCACGAAGCCCGTCGGGATGAATACCAAAGCCGAGCCAAGGTCCGGCTCCAAAAAGATGAGCGTAAACGGCAGCCCCAACATAGCCAATGCCTTCCAGAAATTGCCTATGAGTTTTAATTCCTCCAGCGGGCGTGCGAGAAAATTGCCCAGTGCAAAAATGAAGGCGATCTTGGCAACCTCCGACGGCTGCAGTTGAAATACACCAAGGTCAATCCACCGGCGCGCGCCGAAACGTAGCGCGCCAATATGCGGAATGAGCACCAGCACGAGAAGTAGGATGCTGGCCCAGTAGCCCAGATAAGACCAGCGCGCCAACGTCTGGTAAGGGATGAGGCACGTCATCGCCAGCGCGCCGAGCCCCAGCGTGTAAAAGACAGCCTGGCGAAAATGAAGTTGCTTGAACCAAGGCACCCCCGCGCTGGACTCGGTCGCATAACGCGCGCTATGGATGAACAAGACACCTAGAGCCATTAGCCCAAGCAGCGCGCAAAGCAGCACCCAGTCAATCCGGGCAGGCTTCTCAGCGATATTGGTGCGGGCGAGCATCAGGCAGTTGGCAAGTGATGGGTGTCGAGTGACTTGGGACGGAGGTTCGGATCTAAAAAGCGCGGCCTCTTGCTTTTTGCCTCAACCCGATTCTTTCCCACCGGGGAAGGGAGAATGATAGCCAGCGCGAGGCTGATTATAGTGTTGTGTTCATCAGAGATTGGACTGCTTTTTTCCCGATCGCCACGAGCGAGAGCCAATGTAAGCGAGAGCGTTGGCAACGAGTTCTCCCTAGCTTCGGACGTAACCGGCCGAGTCGCATTTACCCGCATGGTCGTTTCTCGCCGCATTAGTTCGTTTGGGCTAAGACTGCGTTTTTTTGCCCGCCGTCGCGCTCGTGCTTAAGCAAAGCCTCATAAATCAAGCGTGCGATCGGGGCGCAGGTTTTGCCGCCGGACACGCCGCTCTCGACCATTACAACGACCGCCCACTTGGGCCGGTCCACTGGTGCAAATGAGGCGAACCAAGTCGTCTTGTCCACCACCCTGCCGCCCTGCTCAATTTCCGCCGTTCCAGTCTTGCCGCCAATCTTGAGGCCCCGAATGGTGGCCCCAACACCGGTGCCGCCCGCTTCCTCCACTTCCGCGAGCATCGCTTCGTGGATCAGTCGCAAGTTCTCCGGTTTCACGCCTAGTTCGTCGCGCACTTTCACCGGGAACTCATTCGCCCGATCGCCGGACTGCGGGTCGCTCGGCTCCATCCTCAGCACTAGGCGCGGTGAGAGAACCTTCCCACCATTGGCAATCGCAGCCGTCATCACGGCAATTTGCAACGGGCTGACGGACACTTTGCCTTGACCAATAGCCAGGTTGGCCGTGTCGCCGGGTTGCCAGCGGCGCAGCAAGTCGGTCTGGTCGGGAAATTCTCCGGCGGTCTCTTGACGGGGCAGGATCCCCGTACGCTCGCCGAGGTGAAACTTCTCACCGAGCAGAATCATCTTTTGCAGCACGCCCGGCTTGAGTGCTTGGTGAATGAAATAGGCGTTCGAGGAGTGCATCAGCGCCTTCTTGAAATCGTAGGGACCGGCCGCGACGGTATCCTTCACTTTCCGGTTACCCACGTGATAGCAACCCTTGCCGGGCCGCTCAGGGTCTTCCACGACGTTAAAAAACTCCTTAGGGTCAAGCCGCTCCAACTCGAGGGCGGCCAGGCCGGTAAGCATCTTAAGCACCGAGCCAGGATGGTAGTTCTCTTGCGTGGCGCGGTTGAGCATCGGTCGCTGCACGGGGTGGTTCAGCACGTTGGTCCAACGCTCGGTCGCAATGTGGCCCATGAACTCTACCGGCTCAAAGGTCGGCGCGGAGGCCATCGCCAGCACATCGCCATTGTGGACGTCCAACACCACCGCCGCGCCGCGCGTCTGCGCGCCAAACAGGGACGTAACGAGGGCAGCCTCAGCCGCACGCTGAAGCCGTAAGTCGAGCGTGAGCACAAGATGATTACCTGGCTCGGGCGCGCGCAGCATAATCTCCTGCTGCCGATAACCAAGGCGGTTCACGGTCATGGACTTCGTGCCTGCAGTGCCGCGTAACTGCACGTCGAAAATCCCCTCCATGCCGGTCATGCCCCTCCAATCAGGCAGGCGGTAGTGATAGAAGGCGTCCTCTTCCACCTGCGAACTCTGGTCGCGCGTAAGCGTGCCGAGGACCTGTGCAGCCAAGCCGCCGTGGGGATAAACGCGCAGCGGCTGGATCTCTAGGTCGAGGCCGGGAAACACGCCGGGCCGTTCGGCGAAGCGCGCGACCTGCCCGGGGTTAAGGTTTTGCAGCAAGGGAATGGGTAGCGCACGTACCTCGTTGTAATGCCGCTGAAACCGGCGCTGATCGATGACCTGCGGCTGTTGAAGCCAGTCGCTTACCTGCGCGGTGATGTTGCTGACCACGTTGTAGCGCGCAGCCCATTCCAGCGACTCGCGCTCCGCCCGAGTGAGGCGCACGCCAGCTGGCCGAAGACGGATATATTCAGTTTGGAAGTGCTTGCCTAGCTCAGCAAGGTAAAGCTCGACGCTGTAGGTCGGGCGGTTCTCTGCGAACGCCTGGCCATGGCGGTCGAGAATCTTCCCGCGCACAGCCGGCAGTCGCACAGTGCGCACGGCCTGGTCCTCAAGGCTGTCAGCAAACTTCTTCGAGGAGAACACCTGCACATACCACAACCCCGCCAGCAGCACGCCGAACCCACCGCCCATCAGGATGGCGAGTACGCGAAGCTGCGTGTCGGGCGGCTTGGTTGGGTTAATGGGAACCATGGGCTATTGGGCGGAAAAAATTGAGTTGAGGAGCCAAGCCGGCGGGTGGCTGCGGTTGGCTGACAAAGAGGGAACACGCGAACTCCACACAGCATACGCAACACGCAGCAAGCAGCACACGCTGGTGGTTCAACGTCTGATATTCATGCTTAACCATATTCATCAGTGGTTCAAAATCTGGTTCGCTTGATTTGCCGTGTCTCGCTGTAGTGCGATTCCGGCAAGGGCTGATAGGTAAACAGCTGTTTCACCTGCGCGAAGAGCCGGAAGACCAGCGGCGTCACGAGCGCTCCGCCCGCCGCCATCACGAGCCACTGCCCGAGCAGCCGCCAAGACAGCGGCACCGGGTGGTGCGTGTTCATCAGCACAACCATGACGCACGCGGGCACCAACGAACTAGCGAGGAAACCTGTCATCACCTGCGCGTAAAGTTGGTCGCGTAGCACAAGGTCGCGCTGGCGATGCAACATGAAGCCGGTTAGCGACAGCGCAAGCGTGGTGACCCCGAGCGGGTTAGCGGAGAAAGCGTCCTGCATCAGCCCGCCCACAACGGCGAGCATCGCCATGGTCGGGAGCGAGGAGGAGAGCGCGACATACACCATCAGCGCGGGCAGCAGGCTGAACTGCGCACCGAGTGTGGAGCGGAAGCCGTTGAACGTAATCTCGAACGCAACCGCGAGCCACGCAGCGAGCAGGATGGCGATGGTTTCGAGGCGGTTCATGGCAGAGGGGGAGGATTGGAATAAAGCGAGAGAGAGACGGCCGCATTGGCGTTCTTGCCCTTGGTCGAGGTCTTAATCTTGCTTCTCTGGGTCTTCATTGCACCACTACCCATACTCGGTCGAGGGAGTTAAGGTTCACCGCCAGCTTCACGCGCGCTTCTTGGTAAAGGCCAAAGCCGACGTTCCGCACTTCCACGATTTCACCAATGCGGATGCCGCCGGGGAACATGCCGCCAAGGCCGCTGGTGAGGACGGCGTTGCCGGGTTTCAACTCCAGCCCGCTCGTCACAATGGTCTGGCCGCCCTTCACCGAGCTACCGCGAGAGAGATAGGTGAGCGTCACGACGGCGGGGTCGGCAGCGTAGGGCATGATGATACCGTTTTCGGCGGTTTCCTTGACCAGCGCGGCCACGCGACAGTTCTGGTCACCGAGCAACACGACCTGCGACCGCGTCGAGCCGACGGCGGCGACCCGGCCCACGAGGCCATCGGGTGCGATGACTGGCATGTCTGCGCGCACGCCGTCACGGCTGCCCACGTCAATGAACACGGTGCGCCACCAGTTCGCCGGGTCGCGGGCGATTACGCGCGCGGGCTTGAGTTGCCACGGCACGCGGGCGGGCAAGCCGGCGTGCTGGCGGAGTTGCTCGTTTTCACGGAGGGCTCCTTGCGCTTGGGCGAGGTTGAACTCGAGCTTCTGCTTTTCGGCGCGAAGCTGCTCGAGTTCGCGCACGAGGTCTTCGCGGGGAACAATGGCATTACCCGTGCGACGGGCAGCACTTTGAGTAGCCTCGGTGAGGCCAAAGAGCGGGAGGAACAGGCCGGTTAACGCGAGCTTGACGCGATTGGTCGTGGACTCCGGCAGGCTGAGGAATATCAGCCCAACCAGCGCCACGAATCCGAGCGCGATATATTGCGACTTGCGTAGCATGGCCCGCAGACAAATGCGGGCGAACAAACCGATCAGCCTTGGCTGGAGGTGGCGACGCGCTTGAGGAACTGCAAATTTTGGAGGACGCGGCCGGTGCCTTCGGCCACGGCGGTAAGCGGGTCGTCGGCAATATGAACCGGCAAGCCGGTCTCCTGCGCGACGAGCCGGTCTATGTTCCGCAGCAACGCGCCGCCGCCAGCCATGACGATGCCGCGGTCAATCAAGTCCGCGGACAGTTCAGGTGGGCAGCGTTCCAGTGTGATGCGGATCGACTCCAAGATGCTCGATAACGGTTCCTTCAGGGCTTCGCGAATCTCTTCTGAGCGGATGGTGATGGTCTTGGGTAGTCCCGCGCTCAAGTCGCGGCCCTTAACCTCCATCGTGAGTTCCTGCTCCAGCGGAAAGGCCGAACCGACGCGGATTTTGATCTCTTCCGCGGTTCGTTCGCCAATCATCAAATTGTAGGTGCGCTTCATGTGCGCGACGATGGTCTCGTCAAACTCGTCTCCGCCCACGCGAAGACTCCGGCTGAACACGATGCCCGCGAGTGAAATAATCGCGATCTCGCATGTGCCACCGCCTATATCCACGATCATGTTACCCGCCGGCTCATAAACCGGCAAGCCGACGCCGATAGCCGAAGCCATCGGCTGCTCGATTAAGTAGACTTCACGAGCCCCGGCATGGGTGGCCGAGTCTTTTACCGCACGACGCTCCACTTCAGTGATGCCCGATGGGACGGCGACGACCACGCGTGGCGCGATCAACTTGCGATGGTGGACCTTCTGTATGAAGTGCCGCAACATCGCCTCCACGATTTCGAAGTCGGCGATGACGCCGTCTTTCATCGGACGAATGGCGAGGATGTTTCCGGGAGTGCGACCGAGCATTCGCTTGGCCTCCTCTCCGACAGCTAGCACATTGGTCGTCCCCGCTTGGATGGCAACGACAGACGGTTCCCGTAAGACAATGCCTTGATCACGCAAGTAAACCAGGGAATTTGCAGTCCCTAGGTCTATTCCGATATCGTTGGAAAACAGGCTTTTAACTTGCGACAACATGAAATGCGCCTAGCAATGTCGATAGCGTATGGGTCCGCTGGAGGGGCGGCAAGCCATTTCAAGGCTCAGAGTGTCAAGTTCCACCGGGCGGCGAAACCGTGCTTTAAGGCGACTGTAATTCGCTCAGGGCGATGGACTTTTCAAGCTGCACTTGGGCATTCACGTCGAGGATTTGCAAGGTCAGGCGCGGTTCGGCGCGCTGCCAGTCAATACGCAAGCGGCCCACATTCGCTTCATGAAAGGTCTTCGCGTCGTGGCGGTACCGGTTGGGTGTAGGTGTCTGGCGCGGGTGCCGCTGCGTCATCGCGCTGGCAGTGAGGTCGTAAAGCGGGTAGCCGGCCGGGCTATCCATGCGGGAAAGCTCGCACCAGTGACGGTCGCCGCTGACGAAGAGGACGCCGTTGGCGCGGGTGCGGCGGAGGAGTTCGAGGAAGCGCTGCTTCTCGCGCGGGAAGTTCGCCCACGACTCGCAGCCGGCGAATTCCGCGACGAACTGGATGCTCGACGCGATGAGGCGCACCTCCGCCGGTTGGCGCAACTGCTCCTCCAGCCAGCGCCATTGGGCGTCGCCGAGCACGGTGGCCTGCGGGTCTGGGCTGGGCACGTAGGGGCCGCCGCTGGGTTCCGCGCCGTGGTCGCCGCGCACGAGCGGGCTGCGGAAGTAACGGGTGTCCAAGAGAATGACCTGCACGCGCCGGCCA
>Ga0208048_1002042_pt1 | contig 10047 bp, 11 predicted proteins | sample Malawi_45m_30L_FD_184163 | JGI IMG/M metagenome (GOLD analysis project Ga0208048, IMG submission 184163) | Freshwater microbial communities from Lake Malawi, Central Region, Malawi to study Microbial Dark Matter (Phase II) - Malawi_45m_30L... | ecosystem: Environmental > Aquatic > Freshwater >... | reverse complement strand
TTCTGCCGTCATCAGATCAATCGACCTGGCAGCATGCTATGCCGAAGCAACTGGCGAAAGTGTATTGACCCAGTGATTTCCTGCTCAGGTGTTATGTTGAAAGGAAACACCGATGAGCATTCAGATGGAAGACGACATCAAGCGTTGGACGGCCAAGCGCAAGACGGCCTTGATTTTGGACATCATCCAAGGCCGCTGCACAGCGCCGAGCCGCTGGGCATGAAGGCGCTGGCCGAAAGGGCCCAGCGCCTGGGACAGCAGCTGGCGCGCGAGGCCGCCTCGCGGATCAGGTCGGCCGAGGGGGCCTCGTACAGGCAGTAGGTCTTATTCTTGTCGGCGCTGAGGAACTAGAACAGCCAGTTCACGCCCACGTCCGCGTTGATCTGCTTGACCGCCAGCGCGCCCTCGTTGCTGAGGTTGAGCTTCTCGGCGAAATTGCGCTCGATCAGGTACAGGCCCACAGTGGCTCCCTTGCTTGAGGATTGAGCCCGCGCCAGATTGTGCCGGCCTCAGCCCAGAGCGTCGTGGATCTGCTCATGAAACTGTGCCATCGTCATGGCCACGTCGATCTCTCGCGGCAGCGCGTCGCGCGCGGAGAAGACCCCCAGCAGCTTGCCATCCGCATCCACGACCGGCAGGTGCCGAAAGCCCCGCTCCAGCATGATCAGCACCGCCTGCGACACCGTGGTGTCGGGCCGCACGGTGTGCGGGTTACGGGTCATCACATTGGCCACCGGCGTGGTCTTCGGGTCGAGCGCCTTGGCCAGCACGCGCGTCATGAGGTCGCGCTCGGTAAGGATGCCCAGCATCTCGCCCGCGGCGTCCAGGATGAGCACGCTGCCGCAGTTGGCCTTGGTCATCACGCAGGCCGCCTCCCAGACGCTGGCATGGGGCAGCAGGTTGACGATGTGGCGGGCGGCCATCGACTTGGAGACGATGCGTTCGGTCATGAGTAGTCTCCTGGTGAGGCCGCGGGCAGGCTCAGCGCAGCGAGGCGTTGAGCTTGTCCAGGGCGGCAGCGCCGGGGCACAGCGCCTCGGGGCCGAGAGTGTTCAGGGGCTGGTGGCTGGTGTTCATGGCCGCATGCAAGTCCAGTGCCAGCGGATCCAGGTACAGCAGTCCGGTGATGACCTCGCCGCGCTCGTGGTGCTCGTGCATGTAACTCAGCGCCTCGTAGCGCTTGGTGATGTCGTAGCCCTCGTCCAGCTTGCGCAGGCGCAGGATGCTGCCGTCGTGCTGCTCCACCTCCACCACCGAGCCGGGCACGTACTGCGTGGTGATCTCGCTGCGCTCGGGCATGAAGTCGATGCGGCTGACGGCCTCGTTGTGCTGGCGCACGTAGTCGTAGCTCTTGGTCGAGCCGCTGTGGTTGTTGAAGGCCACGCAGGGGCTGATGACGTCGATGAAGGCGGCGCCGCCGTGGCCGATGGCGCCCTTGATCAGCGGCACCAACTGTTCCTTGTCGCCCGAGAAGCCGCGCGCCACGTAGGTGGCACCCAGTTGCAGGGCCATGCCCACCAGGTCGATCGGATTGTCGCTGTTGATCACGCCCTTCTTGCTCTTGGAGCCGCGGTCGGCGGTGGCCGAGAACTGGCCCTTGGTCAGGCCGTAGACGCCGTTGTTCTCGACGATGTAGGCCATGCGCACGCCGCGGCGCATGGCGTTGGCGAACTGCCCCAGGCCGATGGAGGCCGAGTCGCCGTCGCCTGACACGCCCAGGTACAGCAGCTCGCGGTTGGCCAGGTTGGCTCCCGTCAGCACCGAGGGCATGCGCCCGTGCACCGTGTTGAAGCCGTGCGAGGCGCCGAGGAAGTAGTCCGGCGTCTTGGAGCTGCAGCCGATGCCCGAGAGCTTGGCCACGCGGTGCGGCTCGATGTCGAGTTCCCAGCAGGCCTGGATGATGGCCGCGGAGATGGAATCATGCCCGCAGCCGGCGCACAGCGTGGAGATGCGGCCCTCGTAGTCGCGCCGTGTGTAGCCGACCTTGTTCACCCCCAGCGTGGGGTGGTGCATGCGGGGCTTGGTGATCCAGGTCATGCGGTGGCTTCCTTGTTCGCGCGGCCTGCTGCCGTTGCAGCCGCCTCGCCCGGCCTTGCCGCCGAGGCGGGCAGCCGGTCGAGGATGGCTGCGCTGATGAAGCGCGCGGTGATGGGCGTGCCGTCGTAGTGCAGCACCTTGACCAGGTGCGCCGGGTCGGTGTCGAAGGCATCGATCAGCAGCGTGCGCATCTGCGCGTCGCGGTTCTGCTCCACCACGAAGACGCGCTCGTGGGTGTCGATGAATTCGCGCACCGATTCCGGGAAGGGGTAGGCGCGCAGCCGAAGCCCGTCCAGGTGCACACCGTGCGCGGCCAGCTGCTCGAAGGCCTCGTCCATGGCCGGGCTGGTGGAGCCGAAATAGATCACGCCCAGCGTCGTCGGCTGCTCGGCCTGCCGCAGCGCGGGGGCGGGCACCATGTCGGCGGCGGTGCGGAACTTGCGCATCAGCCGCTCCATGTTGTACAGGTAGTCCGGCCCGCGCTCTGAGTAGCGCGCATACGGGTCGCGCGTGGTGCCGCGCGTGAAGTAGGCGCCCTTGGTGGGATGAGTGCCCGGCAGGGTGCGCCAGGGGATGCCGTCGCCGTCCACGTCCTTGTAGCGGCCGAAGTCGCGCCCGGCTTCCAGTTCATCGGCCGTCATCACCTTGCCGCGGTCGTAGGCGCGCTCATCGTCCCAGACGAAGGGCCGGCACAGGCGCTGGTTCATGCCGATGTCCAGATCGGTCATGACGAAGATGGGCGTCTGCAGGCGGTCGGCCAGGTCCAGCGCCTGGGCGCTGAACTCGAAGCATTCGAGCGGGTCCTCGGGCAGCAGCAGCACGTGGCGCGTGTCGCCGTGCGAGGCCCAGGCGCAGGCCAGCAGGTCCGACTGCTGCGTGCGCGTGGGCATGCCGGTGGATGGGCCGCCGCGCTGCACGTCGATGAGGGTGACCGGGATCTCGGCGAAGTAGGCCAGGCCGATGAACTCGGTCATCAGCGAGATGCCCGGCCCCGAGGTGGCGGTGAAGGCACGCGCCCCGTTCCAGCCCGCGCCCACCACCATGCCGATGGAGGCGAGTTCATCCTCGGCCTGCACGATGGCAAAGCGCTTCTGTCCGGTGGCCGGGTCCACCCGGAACTTGTCGCAGTATTTCTGGAAGGCCTCGGCCACCGAGGACGAGGGCGTGATGGGGTACCAGGCCGCCACCGTGGCGCCGCCGTACACGCAGCCGAGCGCCGCCGCGCTGTTGCCATCGGTGAAGATGCGATCGCCCACGTTGTCGGCGCGCTGGACCTGCAGACCCACCTCCACATCCAGATGGCTGCGCACCCAGTCGCGCCCCATCTGCAGCGCCTTCATGTTGGACTGCAGCAACATCTCCTTGCCGCGGTACTGCTCGGCGAAGAGCTTCTCGAACACGGCCGCGTCCACGCCCAGCAGCACCGACAGCGCGCCCACGTAGATGATGTTCTTGAAGAGCTGCCGCTGGCGCGGATCGCTGTAGCTCGTGTTGCTGATCTCGGTCAGCGGCACGCCGATGGTGTGCACGTCGTCGCGGAACTTCGAGGCCGGCACGGGACGGGTCGAGTCGTAGAACAGGTAGCCGCCAGGCTCGATCTCGGCGATGTCGGCGTCCCAGGTCTGCGGGTTCATCGCCACCATCATGTCGATGCCGCCGCGCCGCCCCAGCCAGCCGCGCTCGCTCACCCGCACCTCGTACCAGGTGGGCAGGCCCTGGATGTTGCTCGGGAAGATGTTGCGCGGGCTCACCGGCACGCCCATGCGCAGTATGGCCTTGGCGAACAGCTCGTTGGCCGAGGCCGAGCCCGAGCCGTTGACGTTGGCGAACTTGATGACGAACTCGTTGACCGACTCTATGCGCTTCATGCGGCCTCCACCGTGGCGCTGTTCATAGTGCCGTCGCGGCTGGCCGGGCCGGCCTTGGCGGTGTCGAGGCGGAACTTCAGCATGTCCCAGGCCCCCGTGGGGCAGCGCTCGGCGCACAGCCCGCAGTGCAGGCACACGTCCTCGTCCTTGACCATGATGCGCCCGCTCTTCAGCGCCGCCGACGCGTACAGCGACTGCTCTGCATTCAGCGCGGGGGCCTTCAGCCGGTGGCGCAGTTCCTGCTCGTCGCCGTCGTGCGTGATGGTCAGGCTGTCCATGGGGCAGATGTCCACGCAGGCGTCGCACTCGATGCAGGTCTCACGCGTGAACACGGTCTGCACGTCGCAGTTCAGGCAACGGTGCGCCTCCTTGAAGGCGGTGGCGGCATCAAAACCCAGTTCCACCTCCACCCGGATGCTGGCCAGCGCCTTCTCGGCCTTGGCCCAGGGCACCTTGAAGCGGGGCAACTCGGACACATCGTTGTGGTAGCTCCACTCGTGGATGCCCATCTTCTGCGACATCAGATGGGTGTGCGGCGGCGGGCGCACGGCGACGTCCTCGCCGTTGAGGAAGCGGTCGATCGACACCGCGGCCTCATGGCCATGGGCCACGGCGGTGATGATGTTCTTCGGCCCGAAGGCCGCGTCGCCGCCGAAGAACACCTGCCTGAGCGTGGATTGGTGCGTCCTGGCGTTCAGCACCGGCAGGCCCCAGCGGTCGAACTCGATGCCGCAGCCCCGCTCGATCCAGGGGAAGGCGTTCTCCTGGCCCACGGCCATCAGCACCGTGTCGCAAGGGAAGAAGGCATCGGGCGCGCCCGTGGGCTTGAGCGTGCGGCGGCCTTTGTCGTCGTAGACCGCCTCCACGATCTCGAACTCCATGCCGACGAGGGTGCCGCGCTCGACCACGAAGCGCCTGGGCACGTGGTAGTTGAGGATGGGGATGCCCTCGTGTATCGCGTCCTCCTTCTCCCAAGGCGAGGCCTTCATCTCCTCGAAGCCGCTGCGCACGATGACCTTGACGTCCTCGCCGCCCAGGCGCTTGGCCGATCGGCAGCAGTCCATCGCGGTGTTGCCGCCGCCCAGCACGATGACCCGCTTGCCCACGCTGGTGATGTGACCGAAGGACACCGAGGCCAGCCAGTCGATGCCGATGTGGATCTGCGCGCTGCCCTCCTGCCGGCCGGGGATGTCCAGGTCGCGCCCGCGCGGCGCACCGGTGCCCACGAACACGGCGTCGAAGCCCTGGTCCAGCAGCGCCCGCATGGAATCGATGCGCTGCCCGGCGCGGAAGTCCACGCCCAGTCCCAGGATGTAGCCGCACTCCTCGTCGATCACCTCCTCGGGCAGGCGAAAGCGCGGGATCTGGCTGCGGATGAAGCCGCCGGCCTTGGCTTCGCCGTCGAAGACCGTGACCTGGTAGCCCAGCGGCGCCAGGTCGCGCGCCACCGTCAGCGAGGCCGGGCCCGCGCCGATGCAGGCCACGCGCTTGCCATTGGACGGCGCCACCTGCGGCAGGCGGGCGCGGATGTCGTCCTTGTGGTCGGCGGCCACGCGCTTGAGGCGGCAGATGGCCACCGGTTCGGGCTTCTCGCCGTTGTTCTCCTCGACGCGGCCTCGGCGGCAGGCCGGCTCGCAAGGGCGGTCGCAGGTGCGGCCCAGGATGCCGGGAAACACGTTGGACACCCAGTTGACCATGTAGGCGTCGGTGTACCGACCCTGGCCGATCAGCCGGATGTACTCCGGCACGGGGGTGTGGGCCGGGCAGGCCCACTGGCAATCGACCACCTTGTGGAAGTAGTCGGGATTGCCCGTATTCGTAACCATCAAGAGCGTCACCTCCAGCGATCCTGTGGGGAATCGCGGCGGAGTCTATGCCCCAGGCGCCGCGCTGGGAATGGGGGTCAGCCCTGCCGGGGCCGCCGCCCTCAGATCTCCAGGCTCAGGCCCTCGTGGGCCATGATGACTTCGGGCCCGTCGCGGCCGGCGCGCTCGGCCCGCAGGCCCGCCAGGATGGCGTCCAGCGCGTCCTCGGTGCGGGTGGGGTCGTGGTGGGTGAGCAGCACGCGCGAGACGCCGGCCTCCTCGGCCAGCGCGATGCCCGAGTGGTAGGTGCCGTGTCCCCAGCCCACCCGGCCGGCACGGTACTCGGCCTCGGTGTACTGCGCGTCGATCACCAGCGTGTGCATGCCCCGCAGGGTCTGCACCAGCACCTCGCGCTGGGCCGCGATCGCCGCGGCGTACTCCTCGAACTCCTCGTCCCCGGGGCTGTAGATGTTGAACGGCGTCTACGGCTTCAGCTCCACCTGCCCGGCGGCATTGAGGTGCACCCGCTCGTCGGAGAGTGCCGGCCGGGTTATGTAGCGGCACAGACTACCCCAATCGCCGCCGTCTCAAGATCTACGCCCGTATGGCACCAGGCAACTGGATGCAGACGCCGCTCTCTCAGCCGCGACGGCCTCGCCCGGTTACCCGGGCAAGGCGGAGCGGGTGATCCTCTTTCATCTCGAGGCTTTCGACTGGAACTGTCCCCAGCACATCACACCCCGCTTCTCGGAGGCTGAAATGGTTCAAGCATTGGAGCCTGTGCGCATCAGGATTGAGCAGTTGGAAGCAGAAAACGCCAGGCTGCGCGAACGCCTTGGTGAAGCGCCACCCTGATCCGAATTGTCTCGGGTATAAAACATGTTTGACAGGCCTGCCCGGCATGGCTATATGTAAAATATGTTTTACACACTCTCGGGGTCGCTGAAGATGGCAAACGCTGAACGATATGCCTGGTGGTCGCTGGTCGCCTGGATCGGCATCATGTTCTTCCTGCTCATGCGCTTAGCGACGGGCGTGGCGAACTCCCTGGGCTTTGAAATCGTCGAGCAGTCGGCAGCCCGGCTTCTGGGCATCTACATCAGCATCACCATTGCCGCGATCATCGCTGAGAGCGTCATCGCCGGCGCAACGGCCGCCTACGCCGCCACCAAGGGCGTCGAGAGGGACGAGCGGGACGCCATGATCGCGCAGCGCGCCAGCCTCGCGTCCTACTGGTTCGTGGCGATTGCGCTGAACGTGATTGTCTTCCACGTTCTTGCATCGGCCACGTACGGCTCTCCGCTCATCAGCGGCCTGAACATCACCAGCACGACCGGTATCGCCTTTGCCATCCTGTTCGTTCTCGTCGGCGCAGAAATCGTGAACCGCGCAGCGCTCATCTGGAATTACCGGCGCCCATGACGCCCAGGAAGGGAAAGGTCGGCAACAGGATCAGGGACTTGCGGACGGAGCGAAGCTGGAGCCAGGGAGAACTGGCCGAGCGCGTCGGCGCCACCCGGCAGACCATCAACGCGATCGAGCAGGAGAAATACGCCCCCACGCTCGAGCTCGCATTCCGCATCGCGCTCGCGTTTGAGGTCGGCTTCGAAGATGTCTGGACGTTCCGCTAAACTTCCATCAGCCGACGGCGCGCGCTACCTGGCCAACAAACACCTGCGCCATCGGTGATGACAACAGGGGCACCAGGCTCAAGATGAAAGTGCATAGATGATGTCGACGGCAATCCGACCCGACCGGCGAGTATCGAGCGGGTGCTCGGCAAGTTCCGCGACAACGCCAGCCGGGCGCTGGTGCCGCAGGCGGTATCGATGCTCGAGCGGGCCTGCATGAGCATCGATACGGCCACCGACTTGGATCTGGTCGGTCAGGCGCTAGAGGGCCCGAGGCGCTGAGGCCCAGGCTGCGCGGCCGGCCTCACTCTTTCCACTCGAGCGGCGTGATGCTGCTGAAGCTGTCGGTCCAGAGGCCGATACCCGGGATGTCGTCCACCCGGGTGCCGGTGATCCGGCCTTGTGCATCGCGGATCGGCCTCCCGATCGACGGGAAGCTGCGGATGTACTCCTCGTCGCGGGTCATGATCAGGTAGTGGTTCTCGCGGATGAAGTTGTCCATGTCCTTTTCCTGGAATCGGGTGCGGACCATCATCCCCAGTGCCTCGGCCTGTCGTTTGACGACCGGATAGAGGTTCAGGTAGGCGTTGGTGATGTTGACGATCAGGAAGCCGTCCGGCTTCAGGTGCTCTGCGTAGGTTTGGAAGGCCTCGCGGGTCAGCAGATGCACAGGCACCGATCCGCCACTGAAGGCGGCAAGCAGGATGACATCGTAGCGGCGGTCCTTGGGGAGATTGGCAAAGGTCAGCCGCGCGTCGCCGATCAACACACGCAGCTCGGCCGGCGACTCCTTGAGGAAAGTGAAGTAGCCCCTCGCGATCCGCTCGGCCTCCGGGTTGATCTCGAAAAAGTCGTAGCGGTCGGTCGGGCGAGAGTAGAGCGCAACCACGCCTGCGCCGAGGCCCGTCACACCCACATCGAGGCTGGGTCGCTTGGACCGGAGGTAGTTGAGCGTTTCTCCGATGCCGCTCTCGGGCGCGTAGTAGCTGACCGGCTTGCGGATCAGCTCTGGTGCGAGCGGCTGGATGCCGTGGGTGACCTGTCCGCTGTAGAACACTCGATGATCCTTCAGGGGCGCGGCTGGAAAGCGGCGTTCGACCACGGCCACGACACCGTAAAAATTGCGGGACTGGTCGAGCGTGGTCTCGATGGCGCCCGACGCCGAGTTGACGCGGCTGCGGATCGGGTTGTCCATCCAGAAGGCGAGACCCGCGCAGACCACAAGGGCGAGGCCCAGCGCCGCGCGACGCGGCGTGCCCGAAGAGCCGGCGGCTGGGGACACCCCGGCTGAGGCCGCGCGCCGGGCCCGATAGCCGCGAAGTTCGCGATCGAGTACCAGTACGCAAAGCGCAGCCGAGGCTGCGAGGCCGATCGGCCACTCGTGGAAGTCGCTGAACACATGTGTCGCGATCAGCGCGATGAACAGACCCCCGCAGGCGCCACCGAAGGACATCCAGAGGTAGTAACCGGTCAGGAGCGACGGATCAGTCGGGCGACGCCGGTAAAGCTCGCCGTGGCACACCAGGCAGACCAGGAACAGCATGATCGCGAACAGATAGCGCAATTCGCTGACGCCGTATCCCGAGTAGACGCCGAGCAGGTCCGGAATCGCGTGCCGACCTGCGATGAACAGGACCGCGATCAGGCCCAGCCCAGCTACCAGCCCTGGCCGATACCAGCGCGAGTGGTCGAAGCTGATGATGAAAGTGATCAGATAGACCGAGAGGGTCAGGATCCAGAGCCGTGGCTCCGGCGCGATGTTGTGGCTTGCCTGGTCGGTGGTCGCGATGAACAGCATCGAGGCCAGCGCAGGCAGCAGCACCCAGGCAGCGATCTCTCGCCACCGGGACCCTTGACGACCCGAGGCCTCGCCCGCTGCGCCTTGTTCGGGGCGCCCGACGGCAGAGGCCTGGGTGTCGTCGGAGGGCGGCTGGGCGCTGCTCGCAGCAACGACCGGCAGAGGCTCGGCGGACCGAGACTGCAGGATCGCCACGCTGCCGCAGCCGACCGCAAACACCCAGAACGCCCAGGCCCAGCCGACGCCAAGCACCGGCAACTCGAACCAGGGCTCAAACAGGTACGGGAAGGACAGTAGCGCGAGTAGCGAGCCGAGATTGGATAACGCAAACAGCCGGTAGACCGAGCCTGCGACGGCGGTCCGTGCGTACCAATGCTGCAGCAGAGGGCCGGTGCTCGCCAGACAGAAGTAGGGCAGGCCCACACTGAGGGTCAGCACCCACAGGATCTGCGGGACCGGCGACTGCGCGCCCTGCGGCCGCAGATCGGGATCGGGGATCACTGACGAGGCCAGGATTGCCGCGCCCGCGAGCAGCAGCAGATGGATCACGGCCTGCTGACGGGGTGAACGGATCGAGGCGAGGCCATGGGCGTAGAGGTAGCCGCCGAACAGCGCGCACTGAAAGAACAGCATCGCGGCGGTCCAGACCGCGGGGCCACCGCCGAACCAGGGCAGGATCGCCTTGCTCACCATCGGCTGGACCTGGAAGAGGAGGAAGGCGCTGACGAAGATGGTCAGCGCGAACAACAGGATCTGAGCTACCCGCAGGGCAGCACCGGAAGCAGTGGTCATCGATCGGTCCCGGAAAAGCGTTCCATACCCAGTTGGCGTGGGCGCGCCTCGAATCGACGGGAATCGGAGTGCACAGCCGGGGCTGCGCGGCGGGCGCCTCTTTGGGCACCTCTTTG
>Ga0208048_1002040_pt1 | contig 10052 bp, 8 predicted proteins | sample Malawi_45m_30L_FD_184163 | JGI IMG/M metagenome (GOLD analysis project Ga0208048, IMG submission 184163) | Freshwater microbial communities from Lake Malawi, Central Region, Malawi to study Microbial Dark Matter (Phase II) - Malawi_45m_30L... | ecosystem: Environmental > Aquatic > Freshwater >... | reverse complement strand
TCGCCCGCGCGTGATTTAGAGGAACTCCTTTTTCGGCGCTTGTCTCATCAAAGCGCGTGCCATCCAATGCGGCCCTTGAGTGCGCCTGTCGCCAGCCCATCCGACCCCGTCCACCTGCCATCAGGGCTGAACCAAGCACTTTGGTTCGCCACGTTCAACGCGCTGTCGTTTCCCATCGTGGTCGGCAGCCCGATGATTCTTTACGCGAAGACCCTCGGTGCCAGTGCTACGGTGCTGGGCATTATCGCTGGAATGATGCCATTGCTGGTCATCTTCCAAATCCCGGCGGCCAACCACTTGGGGCGGATTGGTTACAAGCGGTTCGTGTATGCGGGCTGGGGGCTGCGCGTGGTGTTCATCGCCGCGCTGGGCGTGGTGCCGCTGCTGAGCGCGTTGGACGCCACGGCCCGGCTTGCGCTGGTGTTGCTGGCACTCTTCGCTTTCAACCTCTCGCGCGGTATCTCGAGCTGCGCGTGGCTGCCGTGGATCACTACGCTCGTGCCTGAAGGGGTGCGCGGCCGCTACCTCGCGCGTGACGCTGCTTGCGTGAATCTTGGCAGTTTCATGGTCATTGTGCTGGCGGCGCTGGCCTTGGGCGATGCCCCGGCAGCGTGGCAGTTCACCGCGCTTTTTGGCTTCAGCGCCGCTATGGGCGGCCTGAGTCTGGTCTTTCTCAAGCGCATTCCGGACGTGGAAGTCCCAGCAGCGGCGCGGAGCAATTCCAACGAGCCCGTGCCGTGGCGGGCCATCTCACAGCACCCGCCATTTCGTAAGCTGCTCCGGGTCAATGTCGCTTGGCCGCTGGCGGTGGGCGGGCTGGGCGCATTCACCACCGCCTGGCTCAAAACAGAGGCAGGCCTCAGCGAAGGCCGGGTGCTTCTGATTAGTTCTGCAGCGTACCTCGGTGGGTTGAGCAGCCTGTGGTTGCTCGGGCCGCGCTTGGACCGGCTTGGTAGCCGGCCGGTTATGATGTTCTGCATGGCGCTATGGCTGATAATCGTGGGTGGTTGGGGCGCACTGGCGGGCCGGGTACTTCAACCCACCTTGCCGGTGCTGCTCGGGCTGCAATTCCTCATGGGCCTGACCGCTGCGCTGGTGAGCATGGCCAACGTGCGGCTCGCGATGGCCATCATTCCACCGATGGGCCGGGACCATTTCTTCGCGCTGTTCTCGGTCGTGGGCAGCCTTGTGATGGGGCTCTCACCCATCTTGTGGGGCGTGCTGATCGACGGGTTGCGCGGGCTGGATGTGGCGTGGCAAGGCTTCGCCCTTAACCGCTATAGCCTGTTCTTCGCGCTGTCAGCGTTGGTGTTTCTCGCGTCGCTTGGGCTGTGTGCACGACTTGAAGAGCCAAAGGCTGCGAGCATGGAGGCTCTGCTGCGGGAAATTCTCATCGAGTCGCCCTTGCGCGTGTGGGTGCGGCTATGGCCACGAGCGTGAAGGTCATCACTCCTTGGCGGCTGGCTGACTGGCTTAGCCGGACCGCTGAGGTGGTAAAATTGTTGGTTGCTGCTCGCGCTTCCTTGGCTTCCGCCGCAGCCCGTTCTGAAACCAGAGCTTCCACACCATGAGCAGGGCCTCTTTGACGATGCCCTTGGACATCTTCGAGTTTCCCTGAAAGCGATCGGTGAAAATGATGGGCACCTCGGCGATGGTCATGCCCTGCCGCCAGACGCGGTGCGACATCTCGATCTGAAAGCTGTATCCGTTCGACTGCACGGTATCGAGGCCGAGCGCCTGCAGCGTGGCGCGGCGGAAGCACTTGAAGCCACCAGTAGGATCGCTCAACGGCAGGCCGGTGATGATGCGCACATACTTCGCCGCGCCCAGCGAGAGCACGAGGCGGTTCAGCGGCCAATTGATCACGCGGATGCCGTTGCAGTAGCGCGAGCCGATGACAAGGTCGGCGGACTGTGCGGCGGCGAGGAACTTGGGGATGTCGTCTGGGTTGTGAGAAAAGTCGCCGTCCATCTCCATGATGAACTCGTAGTCGCGCTCTAGTGCCCACTTGAACCCAGCGATGTAAGCCCGTCCGAGGCCGTTCTTCTCCGCGCGGTGCAAGACGTGGATGGACGGATGCTGCGCGGCAAGTTCGTCTGCGAGCTTGCCGGTGCCGTCAGGGGAATTGTCGTCCACCACCAACAGATCCACGAGTGCGGGCATCTTGAGGATGCGTTCGGCCAGCGGGGGAAGGTTTTCCCGCTCGTTGTAAGTCGGCACGATGACAAGGGCGCGTTGGCTCATGCTCACTGGCTGCCTAAGCGTCGAGGAACCGGCTGGGCAAAACAAGCCGGGATTCCCTGTAGGCCGCATGTGTGGCGGGCGATAGCGTGACCTGCACCGGCGATTTGCAACCGCCAACTGAAGCGAATCGCAGGTTGAGAGCCTACTACCAAGCGGGCGTGCCCGACGGCGACTGCAGATCGCCGGCACGGGGCTTGTCACACACGGCGGGACACGACAGGCTGCGGGCATGACCACCAAGCGCCTGACCCACGAAACCTCAATCAGCTCCTCCCGTCGCCGGTTCCTCGCCGCGCTCGGGGCCACGGCTGCGGGAGCCGCGCTTCCTGTCCGCGCCGCAAGCCCGGCACTCACCAGCTTCTTCGTCGTCAGTGACACACATTACTTCGCCGACAAAAATCAGCCCGGCCAACTCGACGCCAACTCCGCGAGCTACAACCGTCGACTCGTGGACACGCTCAACCGCCTGCCCGGCACGGAGTTCTCCGCAGCCGTGGGCGGCGGCACGGTGCCGGTGCCGATGGGCGTATTGCACACGGGCGACGTGATTGACACCGGCGACAAGGGCGGGCCCGCCCACGAGGCAATGCAGCGCACGGAGTGGGCGGCTTTCGCGGCGGAATACGGACTCACCGGCAGCGAGGGGCGGCTGAAGTTTCCTGTGTTCGAAATCCCCGGCAACCACGACTCGCCGCACGGCGCGGGGCATGCCATTGAGCAGATGGTGGCACGGCAGCGGGCGCGGAAAGGCTTGAAGGCCATCAGCAAGAATGGCCTGCACGCGTCGTGGGACTGGAGCGGCGTCCACTTCGCCACGCTCGGACTGATCGTCGGCACGGACCGGAGCGTGGACCGCAAGCGGCGCTACGCGGCGAGCGACAGCCTCGCGTTCCTGCTCGAAGACCTGGCCAACACGCCGAAAGACCAACCGCTCGTGCTCATGCACCACGTGGACATGGCGCGCTACACCGTCGCAAAGCCCGACACGGACTACACGAAGTGGGAATGGGACCCGGCGGATGTGGCGGCGTTTCACGCGGCCATCAAGGGCCGCCGCACGGCGATTTTCTACGGGCACACGCACTTCCGAAACGTGTTCCGCTGGGACGGCACATCCATCAAGGCGACGGAAGGCGTGGCCGTCTTCAACGTGGACAACGGAGCGCACTTCAGCGGCCCGGCGCAGGCGTTTTTCCATGTGGAAGTGCGTGGCGACGGGCTGACGGTGCGGGAGTTTACCACCACGGATGGCTGGCAGACTGGCACATGGACGCCGCAAATGTGGCGCGCGGCGGTGTGACTGGGTCGGTGGTTTGCAGCGCGCGACGGCGCGGGATGGAGCCGAGAGCGGTCGGTCGAATCATGCGCGGAAACTAGCAGGCTCGTCGCGTCTGGTCAGCCGGGATTTACGTCATCAACACCGCGCTGGACGCGGGAACGGCTTACGACGCAACCTTCCGCATGACCTCGCCACAAACTTCCTTCCCCCGTGCCGGCGGTGTGCAACCGTCGTCTGTATCTCCCGTGAACTTGAAACTGCTCGTGCCAACGCCCGCCACGCACGGCGACTGCAAGTCGCCGGCACAGTTGTCGCGGCGTGGCCTGATCGCCTCGCTCGGCCCGCTCGCGGCGGCGGGCGCGGCCTTGCCGCAGGCGTTGTCCGCAGCGGCCCCGGGCGCGAGCGTCGCGGACCGCACAAGTTCCATTCGCATCACCAAGCTCACCGCCACGCCGATGCAGCGGAAGGTTTACCTCAAGCTCGAAACGAACCACGGCGTGACAGGCTGGGGCGAGATCGACCAGCTTGAGCCTTACGTGGCCGCGCGGCTGGCGCAGTCGCTCTTCGAGCTGCTCGACGGCGAGAACCCCACGCGCATCGAGTATCTGTGGCAGAAAATTTACCGGTCGCATCGCGACATGCGCGGCGGGCCGTTCATGACCCACACGCTGGCGGGCATTGACATGGCCTTGTGGGACATCGCCGGCAAGCTCTGGGGCGTGCCAGTGTATCGCCTGCTCGGCGGGCCGACGCGCGACAAGGTGCGCGTCTATCCTTCCGCCACGGCGACCAAGGTGGGCGCGGGGCCGGAGCAATTCTCCGGCACGCCCGCCGACATGGAGCGGCACGTGCGGAACATCGCCAACGCCCGCAAGCAAGTCGGGCCGGACGGCATGGTGATGTTCGACGCGCACTGCGCGCTGCCGCCGCCGTTCCTCATCCAACTCGCCGGCGCGATCCAAGCCTACGACGTGACTTACATTGAGGAACCCGCCGTGCCGGGCAACATCGAGGTCTTCAAGCGCATCAAGCAGCACGTGAAAATCCCGCTGGCTGTCGGCGAACAGGCGCGGACCATCTGGGACGTGATTCCCTACTTGCAGGAGCGCATCGCGGAGTTTGCGCAGGTGGACATGGCGCACACCGGCGGCCCGTCGCAGTTGCTGAAGATCGCCATGATCAGCGAGGCCTATCACGTCCCCATTGCGCCGCACTCGGTCACGACGGACCTCGGCCTCTCCGCGAGCTTGCACGTCTCTGCCTCCGTGCCGCTCTTCCTCATCCACGAGTATTACCCGAGCATCACGCCGAAGGACTTGATCCAGAAATCCTGGTCCGTGGACAAGGACGGCTATGCCTCGTTGCCGACCACGCCCGGCCTCGGTTGCGAAATCAACGAAGCCCGGCTCGAAGAAATCTCCAAGCAACTCTCCAAACCCGAGTGGCCCACGCGCGGGCGGCTCAAGGACGGTTCCATCGCCGACTATTGAGCTGGCGATTGACCCGCTGCGGCAGCCCAAGCATTCTCACTCCCATGAATTACTCCTTCGCCCGATGCCTCACTCGTCTCACCGCCTCCGCCATGATTTTCGCCGCACTTCTCGCGGCGGCTGCCGATGCGCCGCTCAAGCCCGACGACAAGGGTTTCATCCGCGACTGGCTGCTGCTCGCGCCCATCCAGTTGACCTCGGAGAACGCCGGGGCCGACGAGATTGACAAGCCGCAGGTGCCCAACGAAAGCGCCCTCAAGCCCAAGGCTGGTGACGCGGTCAAGGTCGGCTCCAAGGAACTGAAATGGCGCGCGATCAAGGCCAAGGACTACTTCTTCGATGTGAACGAAATCCTCGGTGGGGCGAACGAAAACGTCACCGCCTACGCCATCGCCTATGTCGTCGCGCCCAAAGAAGTAACCGGGGCGCAGTTGCTCATGGGCAGCAACGACCAAGGCAAAGTCTGGCTCAACGGCAAGGAAGTCCTAAAGTTCACCGAGACCCGCACGCTCGATCCGGACACGGACAAGGCCACCGGCCTCACGCTCAAGGCAGGCGTCAACGTCGTGGTCTTCAAGGTCATCAACGAGAACAACAACTGGCAGGGCTGTCTGCGCTTCACCGACGCCGCCGGCAAGCCGCTCGCCGGCCTCACGCTGAAACTCGCGCCGTAAGTCGACGGGGTGGTTCCCGGCTGCCTCATGCACACGCTTCCTCGGTTGTGGTTCGTTGCCGCGCTCGCGTCACTGTTGCCGGGGCTGGCTGGTGATGTTCAAGCGCAAATCCAGCAAGCGCTCCATTACACCCTGCCGTTCAAGTCCGGCGAGGGCTACCCGCGCTATCGCATCCCGGCGATTTGGTGGGCTCCGAAGAAGCCGCTGTTGGCCTTCGCCGAAGGGCGCGTGGGCGGGCGCGGTTTGACCGGCGACATTGACATCGTGTTGCGCCGAAGTTTTGACCTCGGACAGACGTGGCAGCCGATGCAAGTCGTCGCCAACCTTGGCGCGGACACGTGTGGCAACCCGTGCATCGTGCGCGATGAATCCACCGGCCGGCTTTGGCTCGCGCTCACGCGCAGCCGGGGCGCGGACGTGGAGGCGGATATCGTCGCGGGCAAGGCCCCGGGCACCACCGTTTGGATTTCGCACAGTGATGACGATGGGGCAACTTGGGCCGAGCCAAAGGACATTTCCGCCACTGCCCGCAGGTCAGATTGGGGTTGGTATGGCACGGGGCCGGGCGCGGGCCTTTATCTGCGCGGCGGGAATCAACCCGACCGCCTTCTGATCCCGAGCTACCACAGCGCGGGCGGCACATATCGCACGCACAGCCTCTACTCGGATGACCACGGCGCGACGTGGCAGCTCGGCGGCATCGCAGCGGACAATACCAGCGAGCCGCAAGTCATCGAACTCGACAGCCGCACACTGTTGATGAACGCCCGGACCATCGCAGGCTTCGGCGGCTTCCGCACGCAAGTCATCAGCCGCGACCGGGGCACCTCGTGGCAGCCAGCCGAGGGCTTGGCATCGCTCGTGGAAAACAAGTGCCAAGGCTGCATCTACCGCTGCTTCCGCTCCGGCTCAACCGGCCAGTTCGACTGGATTTTCGCGCACCCGATCACGCCCGGTCGCGTCGGCGTCCATGCGTGGATCAGTGAAGACAGCGGCCGCACCTGGCCGCACGCGCAGCAGCTCTGGAGCGGCCCGAGCGCCTACACCGCGATGGTGCGGCTGCCAGGTGGGTTGGTCGGCATCCTCATTGAGTGCGGCGAGAAACAGACCTACGAGCAAATCGCCTTCCTCAAGTTTGCCCCCGAGTGGCTCAAGGCCGGCAAGGCTCCAGCCGTTTTGCCGCCATCGGGCAAGTAACGCGCGGACACCCTGTCAACAGGCTTGAACTGCCCGCACCAGAGCCTAACTTCGGACTGCACCGACTCTCCATGCAAACCACCGGGCGGCTCGCGCCGTGCCGTTACTACCAACAACGCGAGATTCACAACCATCATGAAACGGCACCACACGATCATCCTGCTGCGTGGCACATTGATGCCACTGGCCGCTTTATTCTTGTGGCGAAGTGAGGTGTGCTTCCCCGTCTCTGTCTGGCGTCCCGTATGAAAGCAACTTCGCGACTGGTTCTCGTTTTCTGCACCGCCGTCCTCGCCTCAGCCGCTGAACCACCCGCCGCGCCATTCCCCGTCCCCACCATTGACCTCGCCGCCGAAAAGCACCGGCAGGTCATCGTGGACCGCGAGGCCGGCCAGTATCTCGGCCACCCGACCACGGTGCTGCTCGAAGACGGCAGGACGATGCTCACGGTTTATCCCAAGGGCCACGGGCGCGGTGGCATCGTCTATAAGCGCAGCACCGACGGCGGGCTGACGTGGAGCGACCGCCTGCCCACACCCGCGAGCTGGGCCACGAGCAAGGAAGTGCCCACATTGCACCGCGTCGTGGATGCCGCCGGCAAGAAGCGGCTCATCATGTGGAGTGGCCTCTATCCCGCGCGTCTCGCCGTGAGTGAGGACGACGGCAGGACTTGGAGCGAGTTGAAGCCGGTCGGCGACTGGGGCGGCATCGTGGTGATGGGTTTCACCGAGCCGCTGAAGACACCGGGCCACCACCTCGCGATGTTCCACGACGACGGCCGGTTCTTCACCGTCAAGCCCGCGCCGGCCAAGCCCGTCGAGTTCAAGCTCTTCAAGACCTTCTCGCGCGACGGCGGCCTGACGTGGTCCGCGCCCGAAGTCGTGCAGCAAGACACCAAGGTCCACCTCTGCGAACCCGGCTTCATCCGTTCGCCCGACGGCCGGGAAATCGCCGTGCTGCTCCGCGAGAATTCCCGAAGCAAGAACTCCCACATCATCTTCAGCCGCGACGAGGGCGTGACCTGGACCGCGCCGCGCGAAATGCCCGACCCGCTCAACGGCGACCGCCACACCGGCAAGTATCTGCCCGACGGCCGGCTCTTCGTCTCCTTCCGCAGCCTCGCGCCGCGCGGGAAAAAAACGCCCTTCGCCGGCGACTGGGTCGCGTGGGTAGGCCGCTACGACGACCTCGCCACCGGCAAGCCCGGCCAATACCACGTCCGCCTCATGGACAACACCAAAGGTTCCGACTGCGCCTATCCCGGCGTCGAAGTCCTGCCCGACGCGACCATCGTGACGACGACCTACGGCCACTGGACCACGAACGAAGCTCCCTACATCGTCAGCGTCCGGCTCAAGCTTGCCGAACTCGACGCGAAGGCGAAGGCGGCGCAATGAGCGTGGACTTGTCCACGCCGGAGGGCCGCGTCGCACTGGCGCCATTTTACCGCGACACCCTGCTCGGCGACGTGATGCCGTTTTGGCTGCGCCACGGACTCGACCGCGAGCACGGCGGCATCCTCACCTGCCTTGACCGCGACGGCAGTGTCATCGACACGGACAAAAGCGTGTGGTTCCAAGGCCGCGCCGCGTGGATGTTTGCGACGCTCGCGAACACTGTGGCCTCTTCTCCCTCGCCCCCACCGGGGGAGAGGGATGGGGTGAGGGGTGTCCGTCCGGGTTCAGAGGCCGAAATCGCGGCAGTTGGCGGGCCGTTGGTTCTCTCCCCCCACGGGGGCGAGGGAAGTCCGAAGCGCGCCGACTTCCTTGCCGCGTCGCGTTCCTGCATCGAGTTCCTCCGCGCGCACTGCGCCGCGCCGGACGGCAAGCTCTACTTCACCGTCACGCGCGAGGGTGCGCCGCTGCGGATGCGCCGCTACGTTTACAGCGAATCCTTCGCCGCGATTGCGAATGCCGCCTTCGCCAAGGCTGCCGGCGACGCCCGCGCCGCCGAGGACGCGGTGAAGTTCTTCGCCACCTACCTGAACCACAGCTTCACGCCGGGCGTGATGCCGCCAAAGTACGAGGCCACGCGCCCGATGAAAGGCATCGGCCCACACCTGATTGGCATCGCGACGGCGCAGGAGCTGCGCGCGAACCTCGGCGACGTGACCGTGAACGGGCGCACCTGCACGGAGTGGATTGACCGCAGCCTCGCCGAGATGGAGCGCGACTTCCTCAAGCCAGACCACCGCGCGCTGCTGGAATGCGTCGCGCCGGACGGCAGCGTGATTGACCATCACGAAGGCCGCACGCTCAACCCCGGCCACGCGATTGAGTGCGCGTGGTTTGTGATGCACGAAGGCGCGCTGCGCGGAGACCGGCGGCTCATCCAACTCGGCGCGACCATCCTCGAATGGATGTGGGCGCGCGGCTGGGACACCGAGCACGGCGGCCTGCTCTACTTCACGGACCTCTTCGGCAAGCCCGTGCAGGAATATTGGCACGACATGAAGTTCTGGTGGCCGCACTGCGAGGCCGTCATCGCGACGCTGCTCGCGTGGCAGTTCACGGGTGAGGCGCGCTTCGCCGCGATGCACGAGCAGGTTCACCACTGGAGTTTCAAACACTTCCCCGACCGCGAGCACGGCGAGTGGTTCGGCTACCTGCACCGCGATGGCCGCATTTCCTCGCGCGCGAAGGGGACGATTTACAAAGGCCCGTTCCACCTCCCGCGCATGCTCTGGTATTGCTGGCAACGGCTGGAACAGGCCCAATTACCGGCCTATCATTTGCCGCGAAAGAACGCATAGCGCACAATACCAACACCGCTCAAAAACCTTCTTCTCCGTGTTCCCTACGCCCTTTCGCGGTTAATCCAACTATGAAACATCTCTCCCTCACCGGCCTCGTGGCCGCCACGCACACGCCGTTCCACGCGAACGGTTCGCTCAACCTCAACGCCCTCGAAGCCCAAGCCGCGCACCTCGCGGCCAATGGCGTCAGCTACGCCTTCATCGGCGGCACGACCGGTGAAAGCAGTTCGCTCACACTCGAGGAACGCCGGGCGTTGGCCGGGCGCTGGATGGATGTTGTGCGCGGCGCGAAACTGAAAGTCATCGTCCACGTCGGCGCGAACTGCCTCGCCGACGCACGTGTGCTCGCGGCGCAGGCTCAGCAGCTCGGCGCGGTCGCCATCTCCGCCCTGGCCCCGAGCTACTTCAAGCCG
>Ga0208048_1002036_pt1 | contig 10073 bp, 8 predicted proteins | sample Malawi_45m_30L_FD_184163 | JGI IMG/M metagenome (GOLD analysis project Ga0208048, IMG submission 184163) | Freshwater microbial communities from Lake Malawi, Central Region, Malawi to study Microbial Dark Matter (Phase II) - Malawi_45m_30L... | ecosystem: Environmental > Aquatic > Freshwater >... | reverse complement strand
GTTAAGACGGGCGATTGCATCGCTCGGTGGCACCCGCATTGAAAGCGATCCCGAGAAAGCGCAACGTCGTCTTTACATCGATGAAGAGGCGCGAACAAGGGAGATTATTGGTTTCACCGTAACCGGACGGCCTCGCGATGTTCGCTTGCAATTCAAAGTTGTTTTCCGAGTTGTTGATCAGTCTGGGCTTGAAACAGTGAGCCGAAGCGAAATCCTCTTACATCGTGATATTTCAACGAGCGATGTCTTGCAGGGCGCAAAGCAGCAAGAGGAGCGCTTTTTGCAGCGAGATATGCAAGCTGAAGTGATCGAGCGGATCTTGCGCCAATTACGAAGTGCTTAGGTAAGCATCAGAGCGGGCTCAACGAGAGATTAATGACCTTTAGCAAACCGGTATGAAGTCTGAATCGATGAATTTCGAGAAAAGATTGCAAGGGGCCAAACCACCACCCTGGCTGCTGATACACGGCGAAGAACCACTTTTGCATATCGAAGTAGCTGACAGCATAAGAGCCTGGTTGCGAAGCTTGGGCTTTACCGAGCGCGAAGTGATCGCAGTCGACCGATTCTTCAAGCTCGAGCAACTCGAGCGTGCGGTCCGATCAGGTGATTTATTTGCCACAGCAAAACTGATCGAATTGCGTTTTACTGCCAAGCCACATCAGGCAACGATTGAATGGCTCAGTGACTGGGCAAAAGAAGCTGATCCAGCGGCTTGTGTGATGATTTCATGCGGCAAGCTTGAACGTAGCCAGTTGGCAACGCATTGGTTTCGCGACTTGCAGGCAGCTGGCTGGGCAATTGAAGCGGCAAGCATTCCTCGAACAGGTCTAGCCGCCTGGATTAAGCAACGTTTGGCCATGGAGTCACTCAGCGCAAGTGACGAGGTGATTGATTTGATTGCCTCAAGAACTGAGGGCAATCTGCTCGCCTGTGCCCAGGAAATAAAGAAGTTTGCCATGCTCGGTGAGCCCCGCATTGATCTTGCGCTCGCCCAGGTAAGCCTGACCAACTCAGCGCGCTGGAACAGCTTCGACCTCCAAGCCAGTTGCCTTCTTGGTGATCGCAAAAGAGCCTTGATGATTCTTGACGCCTTACACGCCGAAGGCGAGCCACTGCCCCTGATGCTATGGGCACTTGCAGATGCTGCCCGGCAGCTTCATGCACTGCATGAATTGCTTGAAAGCGGGCAAGCGCGAAGTCAAGCCTTTCGTCAATTACGACTGTTCGGCAACCGGGAGGCACAATTTAACCGAGCCCTTGACCGAATTCAGAGCGAGCAAAGCCGGCGTTTACTGGCCACAGCAGCGAGGACCGACCGCGCGATTAAGGGTATCGGGCAAGACCCTCAAGAGGCAATGCGCGAGCTTGTGCTGCAATTTAGCGCTCAAAGCCCCGCGAAGGATCGGCTACTTGCTGCCGGGAGCCGGCAAGCGGGATAATGAATTGTTCTAAACAAGATCTGGACTAGGTTATTTAACAACATGGATCACGCCAAACAAGAAGATTTTGTGAGTTGTCAGCGATGAATGACCGCGCCTTAGTGCCGAGCACTGATTACCAAACCATCATCGATGCCCTTGGCGAACGCGCAAAAAGGGCATCCCAGATCATGGCAAGTGCGCCAACGGCTGCAAAAAACAAAGCCCTAAGAATTGCCGCGCAGCTTCTTGACTCGCAGGCTAAAGCGCTCCAAGAAGCTAATACCCTCGACCTTCAACGCGCCGCTGAGGCAGGCCTTGACGAAGCAGCGATCGACCGGCTTAAGCTAAGCCCGCAGGTCATTGAGGGCATGTGCAAAGGACTTGAACAGGTTGCCTCACTTAGCGATCCCGTCGGCGCTATATCGGAACTGTCGCAACAACCCTCAGGGATTCAGGTCGGAAGAATGCGTGTCCCACTCGGTGTGATCGGTATCATTTATGAATCACGACCCAATGTCACGATCGATGCTGCAGCGCTTTGCATCAAGTCGGGCAATGCCACGATTTTGCGCGGTGGCTCTGAAGCGCTTCATTCCAATCAAGCGCTTGCTGCCTGCATGCGTGAAGCACTGGTGGCCGCAGGCTTGCCCGCCGACGCAGTCCAGGCTATTGAGCATAGGGATCGCGCCTTGGTGGGCACCTTGATTCAGTCGCCGCAATGGGTTGATGTCATCGTGCCCCGTGGCGGCAAATCCCTTGTCGAACGGATAAGCCGCGAAGCCAAGGTCCCGACAATTAAGCATCTTGATGGTATTTGCCATGTTTTTGTTGATCGGGATGCCGATTTGGCGATGGCCACTCGAATCGCTGACAATGCAAAAACACAACGTTACTCACCTTGTAACACCATGGAGACGCTGCTCATCGATTTGCCTGTTGCCGAGGCTTTTTTGCCGATGATTGGTGCGATCTACAGCCAAAAGGCTGTCCAAATGCGAGTCGATACTGAGGCAGCGAGGATTTTAAAGGCTGCGAATGTTGACTGTCTTCCTGCAACTGAGGAGGACTGGTCTACAGAGTATCTTGCAGCAATCATATCAATAAGAATAGTTAACGGCATCGATGAAGCGATGCAGCATATTCAACGATATGGATCTCAGCACACCGACGCAATCATTACTGAAAACCATACCAAGGCCATGCGATTCATTCGAGAAGTAGATTCAGCCTCGGTCATGGTTAACGCATCGACACGATTTGCCGATGGTTTCGAGTTCGGGCTCGGCGCAGAGATCGGTATTTCAACTGACAAATTACATGCGCGAGGTCCCGTAGGTCTTGAGGGTTTAACCTCGCAAAAGTATGTTGTTTTTGGTAGAGGCGAGATTCGTCAGTCATGACCTACCTCTGGGTCAAAACGCTTCACATCGTCTTTGTGACAAGTTGGTTTGCAGGCCTTTTTTATCTGCCGCGCATCTTCGTGAATCTTGCAATGATCGAAGCAGATTCAGTGGCTGAGCGAGAGCGACTACTCTTGATGGCGGGTAAGCTTTACCGATTTATGCGCCCCTTGATGTGGCTTGCGCTTGGGCTGGGACTTTGGCTGTGGCTTGGATTAGGGATTGGTGCTGGCAGCTTATGGATGCATCTGAAACTTATATTAATTCTTATGTTGCTGGCGTATCACATCCTATGCGGAAGGATCTTGCAGGGTTTTCGCCAGGGTGAAAACAAACGCAGCCATATTTGGTTTCGGTGGTTCAACGAAGTACCGGTCATCGGGTTGCTTGCGGTCGTTGCGCTGGTCGTGATTAAGCCCTTTTCCAGTCCATGACGTTGAATAGACTCTTTCGATATTTTGCACCCTGTCCACGCGGGCTTGAACAGTTGCTTGCCGAGGAACTCAAAGCGCTAGGTGCTCAAGAACTAAGAATCAAGGCCTCGGGTGTGCTATTTGAAGGCGACCGCGCTTGCGGTTATCGTGCCAATCTGTATAGCCGAATCGCGAGTCGAGTGCTTTGGTGGGTCGGATCGGGTCCTGTACGTCAGGACGACGATATCTACCGAATAGCTCGACGCCAAAACTGGCCGGCATACTTTGATGTCACGAAACGCTTGAGGGTTGACCTCAGTGCAACTCGGGCCAGAGCAAGATCATTACAATTTTTAACGCTGCGAATCAAAGATGGCATTGTTGACTGCTTTCGTGATCAAACCAACGAACGCCCATCAATCGACACCCATCAACCCGATGTACGCATCCTAGGGCATCTCGAAGAGGATAGCCTTGATATTTATATCGATTGGAGCGGTGAGTCTTTATTCAAGCGCGGATGGCGAGGTCGAGACGATAAGGGCGAAGCACCGCTCAAAGAAAATCTGGCAGCAGGCCTGGTTTTGCTCAGTCAATGGCGCAAAGAACAAGCACTTGTTGATTTGTTTTGCGGATCAGGCACGATATTGATTGAAGCAGCACAGATGCGCTTTGGTCTCGCACCTGGCCTTCATCGAGCTTTTGGATTTCAAGCGCTTTCAGACTACGACGACATCCTCTGGCACTCGCTTGCTGATGAGGCAAGGACTTTTGCAGTCGAACGGCAGGCTCAAGCGCTAACAATGCCGCCACTTATTGGTAACGATATCGATCCCACTCAAATCGCTAAAGCAAAGCAAAATACAGCCAAGGCCGGCCTTCCAGAGGCAGCCATCAACTGGCAATGCGCCGATGCTTTTAAGATCGTCAGGCAAGATGATCAGGCACTCGAGAACGATGATGGCTTTATTGTTTCCAACCCGCCCTATGGCGAGCGAATTGAATCGTCGGGCGACGTCTTGCAAGGCAGAAGTTTTCGCGACCGTTGGCCTGGCTACACCCTTTGCATCCTGAGTGCCCGAGAGGATTTGCCTTCGCTTTGGAGGATGAAGCCCAAGCGACGTGTGCCATTGATGAATGGCGCAATCCCTTGCCGCTTTTTCATTTTCCCGCTCTACCAACAAAAGGCATTAACCTTAGCCGCAGAGCCGCCTTTATCTGAGCTTACCGAGCCATCAAAGCATTGACCCCATCTGAGCATTGACCTCATCGAAGCGTACTGAGCCCATCATGCAAGCGCGACCGCCCACAGAAATCGCATTAGTGCTTCAAGAAGCACGCGATAAGGTACTTGCACGTATCGAACATGCTGCATCCACGCGTGCTGACTTTACTGGGCTTGCTTCCCCAAAACTTCTCGCGGTCAGCAAAACCTTTCCGGCCGAATCGGTGCTGGCTTTGGCGCAATCTGGCCAGCGAGACTTTGGCGAGAACTATGTTCAGGAAGCAGTCGAGAAATTGATCGCCTGTCGGCAGGCCAATCCCGCGCTTGATCTTTGCTGGCACTTCATTGGTCCTCTACAGTCCAACAAAACCAGGCTTGTTGCTGAACATTTCGACTGGGTCCACAGCGTTGATCGGCTCAAAATCGCTCAGCGACTCAACGAACAACGTCCGCCTGAACTGCATCCCCTGCAGATTTGCATTCAGGTCAATATTTCAAAAGAATCCACGAAAAGCGGCATCCAAACCGATGAAGTGCCAGAGCTAGCGCTCGCCCTTATCAAGCTGAAAGGGCTTAAGTTGCGCGGTCTGATGGCCATCCCGCAAGCTAATGACGATCCGAGTGCGCAAACCAGCGCTTTTGCGGCGCTTCGCGAATGTTTGCTTGCAGCGAACCGCGTGCTCGGTCCCGATGACCAAATGGATCACTTATCTATGGGTATGTCCGCAGACCTTGAGCTGGCTGTGGCTCAAGGTGCAAGCTGGCTGAGGGTTGGTACTGCGATTTTCGGGCGTCGGGTCGTTCAATCGACCACTGATGCAGACTCGACCAACTAGGCCATTGCTTTGACAGCAGCAGACAGGCGACTGATATAGCGTGCTGCTGTATTCTTGTGGAGAATATTCTTGTCTGCGATGGAGGCGATCACGCTTTGCGAAGCCGACAATTGCGCTTGAGCCTTGGCTTTGTCACCGGCTTCGATCGCTTTGCGTACAGCCTTAATTGCCGTGCGATAACGGGAGCGAAGCGATGTATTGTGCGCGTTGCGTTTAACGTCTTGGCGGGCACGTTTGCGTGCCGAAGCAATGTTAGCCATGTGTTGCGAATCCTCAGCGAAATCTTAGATTATACATGTCATTGTTCCGTTCGGCTGCTCTGATAAGCCTCCTCACCCTGATTTCGCGCATCACTGGTTTGTTGCGCGAAAACCTGACCGCGGTGCTCTTTGGAAGCAACGCGATGACTGATGCCTTCTTTGTCGCTTTTCGGCTGCCGAATTTGTTGCGACGATTGTTTGCAGAAGGGGCATTCTCCCAGGCTTTCGTCCCAATGTTGGCCCAGGCCCGACAACAAGGCAACGAGGTCGCCTACCAGCGATTCATCGATCAAACCGCAAGCCTCATGTTCTGGTTTCTCTTTGGCTTATCGGTGCTTGGGGCAATCGCTGCGCCAATGCTTGTGTGGATGATGGCCGGCGGCCTGGCAACTGAGGCCCAGGCGATGATGGCTGCAACTGAAATGGCAAGGTGGATGTTTCCCTATATTTTGCCTATATCGCTCGTGGCCTTTGCCAGCGGGGTCTTACACGCAGAAGGCCGCTTTGCAACCCCAGCGTTCACACCCGTGCTCTTAAATCTTTCAATGATTTGCGCAGCGATTGCCTTTCATGATCGCGTCGATCCGCCAGTGTTTGCCTTAACAATCGGTGTTGTCATTGGTGCTGTCATGCAATTAGCCTTGCAGTGGTGGGCTTTGGCGCGTATTGGGCGCAGGCCAAGGCTAGCAATTCGTTTGCACGCCTTGCGCGAGGCCTGGCAATCGGCAGCCACTCGAACCATGCTTGCGCGGATGGCTCCGGCGGTACTTGCTGTTTCCGCAGCACAAATCAGTTTGATTTTTAATACTCATATCGCTTCAACACTTGGACCAGGCCGAGTCTCTTGGGTGTCCTTTGCCGATCGGCTGATGGAGTTCCCCACGGCCTTACTTGGTGTTGCGCTGGGTACGGTGCTTCTTCCCGGACTTTCCAAAGCCAGCGCTGCCAATGACCATATTGGTTACAGTAAACAGCTCGACTGGGGATTGCGTTTAAGCGTCTTACTTGCCATCCCTGCAGCGATCGGCTTATGGCTGCTTGCGGAACCGCTGACCGCCGTGCTCTACCACTACGGGCGATTTTCCCAACACGATGTGGTGATGACGGCGCAAGCAGGGGCCGCCTATGCACTCGGTCTGCTCGGTCTGATCGGCGTAAAAGTGCTCGCACCAGGCTTTTATGCCCAGCAAGACGTACGAACACCGGTAAAGATTGCGCTGGGCATGTTGGTGCTCACTCAGACGCTCAACTTGATCACCGTCCCCTGGTTTGAACACGCAGGTCTAGCGCTGTCAATCTCAGTGGCTGCGCTGTGCAATGCCTTGCTTTTGTTGCTCGGCTTGTTGAGCCGCAAGCTTTACATGCCTGAAGCCGGGTGGCTCAAGTTCTTAGGGCAGGTACTCGGCGCAAGTCTGGCCATGTCTGCACTGCTCGGGTGGTCAGCGCAGCAAGGGTGGCTTCAGTGGCAGGCGATGGCTGCGTCACCCTGGCTTCGCGCCTTTCATGTGCTTTGGGTCATTGTTGCAGCCGCGGCGGTTTATTTTACTTGCCTGCGCTTACTCGGCCTTCGCTTAATGCAATTTATAAAACCTTAGGATAAGCATGATCGATTCACTCACATTTTTTGGGGGCGGCAATATGGCATCGGCCATTGTTGGCGGCATGCAAAGGGCGCAACGTCTACCAAAGGTACTTCGCCTTGTTGATCCGGAAGCAAGCGTCCGACAAAGCTGGTCTGATCGCTACGGCGCTGTCTGTTTTGCAAGGCCTGAAGAAAGCCCCTGCGAAAGTCAATACTGGTTGCTCGCGGTTAAGCCACAGCAAATGAAGGATTTATGCCTGTCATTAAAGGCAGCGCAAAAGCCAGCGCCTGAGGGGCACGAGGCCTTGCCAGGGACCCAATCGCGTGGCGTGATTAGTGTAGCGGCAGGGATCCGAATTGACAGCCTAAAGCAATGGCTTGGCGATGCGCACCGTTATATTCGTTGCATGCCAAATACACCAGCACTGATTGGTCGCGGGGTGACCGCCCTATACACCAATCCGCAATCGCCAGCGGACGACAAAGTCATCGCTGAAGGCGTCATGGACTGTGTTGGCAAAACCCTCTGGCTTTCCCAAGAAAGCACCATCGACGCTGTCACCGCGGTTTCCGGTAGTGGCCCTGCCTATGTCTTTCGAATGATTGAAGCGATGCAAGACGCTGCAGAAAATCTGGGTTTGAGCCCTGAGCAATCGCGGCTTCTCGTGATTGAAACCCTGAGGGGTGCAAGCGAACTCGCAGCGCAGTCAAGCCTCGCGCCAGCCCAATTGCGTGCGCAGGTCACCTCCAAAGGCGGTACTACCGCTGCTGCGCTTGATGTTTTTGAGCAGGAGGATTTTGGTGGGCTAATTCACCGTGCCCTTGCTCGCGCAGCGGCGCGGTCAGCTGAGCTTGCGCGAGGCGATTAAGGCGAGTAATCGTGCCTCTCGCCCAAGTCGTGCGGACAATGCCGCGTTGGGCATCACCCAATGCATCACGAAGCCATGCGTGCTCAGTGTGCCTTGCAATTCGCTCAGCACCTGAATTGCGGTCAGATCAAGGTCAGTAAGCGCACTTAGATCAATAACTAGATCGGTCTTTTCTCCATGAGATTTTTCCGTTAGCGATTGAAGTCTTACTTGCACAGCCTCGCATAAGGTTTCGGCATTTGCAAAAAGTAAGGCACCCTCAAGGCGAACACGATAAGCATTGAGCGACGCAATGCCCGAACCCGCTTCGGTAGGCGACATCACTTCAATGGGTGAACGCCCTTTGTTGGGTGATGAGACATCGAAGGACGAACTTATCTCAATGAGCGAAACATAAGACTTCCCTCGCAGTGCACGCCAAAAGCCCGATAGGCCAAGGCTTGCGATGGCAAAGACCATGCTTAGCAAAAGACCGGCGATGATACCTTCATTAAATCCAAGAACGATCACCCCGAATGCGGTCACAAAGCATGTCAGACCATCTCGTCGATCAACCCGCCAGGCTTCAGCCAACATACCCCATTCCATCATGCTAACAACAGCCAGGATGATCATTGCTGCGAGAGCAGGCATCGGAAGCAAACTCAACCATGCCGTCGAACTCGCCAGTGCAAGCGCTAAGAACAAAACACTTAACACGCTTGCCAGCTGCGTGTTGGCACCTGCCTGAAAATTCACCGCCGAGCGTGAAATACTACCCGTTACAGGAAATGAACCACTTATTGCAGCAGCAATATTCGAAGCACCCAAAGCAAAAAGTTCCCGATCTGCAAGAATGCGTTCGCCACGCCTTCGGCCCAAAGCAACCGAACTGCTTTGGCCAAACAGAAAGACCATGAGCGCCATCGAAAGCGCGGTTGGTAGCAGACTATCCCATTGCCGCAGACCAGGCCATTGAAGACTAGGCAAACCCGAAGGCACTTCGCCGACAAGCCTAACGTCTCCCATGCCAAACCAGGCCACAATGAGCGAAGCCATAACAATCACCGTAAAAGGTAACAGCTTGCTCAGTATGTCGGCCAGACGAGCGCGACATCCGATTGTTCTAAAAAAATCAATTGCATAACGTTTTGCCAACCAGAGCGCAGCCAATGATCCTAAGCCTACACCGACAGAGTTCAGGTTGATTTGAGGTAAAGGCATGCCAAGCAAAGTCCATGCTGAGGGCTCTGGACCGAGGAGGTAGCGCAGCTGACTGAAGGCAATCATTAACGCTGAGCCGCTGGTAAACCCACTTAAGACGGGCCGACTGATGAGCGTTGACAAAAAACCCAAACGCAACATGCTTGCAATCGTCAGCACAAGACCTGCCATCAAGGCGACAGCGGCCGAAATCGCAATAGCCTCTTCGGTCGATGCCGGTCGCATACTCGCAAGGCTCGTGCCCATCATCACTGAGGTGATGGCCATGGTGCCCACTGATTGCACCGAACTGCTGCCAAACCATGCATACACCAGCGAGGGCAGCAAGCTTGCATATAAACCCGTGACCGGCGGCAGCCCCGAGACAATTGCGTAGGCCATCGACTGCGGCACAAGCATTAAGGCAACAACCAGACCCGCACTTAAGTCACCGGCCAGCCAGACCGGGCGATATTGAAGGACCCAATGAGGAATCACGCCCTGAAACAGTTTCATAGCATCGCGGATCAGAGATAGGGCGAAATCATGGGCGCGATGATACGCTCAGCCCTGTGCGACCTCGATTGAATGCGATCCGTTTCTATTCAAGTCTAGAGAAAATATATGAACAAGCGTTATAGCTTAGTAAGCCAGGACCCGGCATACCGCGCCTTTTATCAGGTCATCGATGCCTGGATCGATCAACATTTTGAAGATGAGCTTGCCTTTCTTCAAACCTTGGTCAAGGTCCCCACCGATACACCGCCTGGCGATAACGCGCCCCACGCCCATCAAAGCGCGGCCTTGCTAAAGGCCATGGGCTTTGATGTTGAGCTACATCCGGTTGATGATGCCGATGTCAAGGCTCAAGGTATGACAAGT
>Ga0208048_1002028_pt1 | contig 10091 bp, 8 predicted proteins | sample Malawi_45m_30L_FD_184163 | JGI IMG/M metagenome (GOLD analysis project Ga0208048, IMG submission 184163) | Freshwater microbial communities from Lake Malawi, Central Region, Malawi to study Microbial Dark Matter (Phase II) - Malawi_45m_30L... | ecosystem: Environmental > Aquatic > Freshwater >... | reverse complement strand
AATTGACCCATGCTTCGCCCGTGCGCGAGTCGATCGTCGCCGGCGGCTTCGATGTGCTTTTCGTGCGCGAGTTGACCGGCGGACTTTATTTCGGCGAACCGAAATATATGAAGCACGAGAGCGGCGAGTGGTTCGCCGTCGATACGATGATTTATTGGGAGAGCGAGATCGAACGCATCGCGCATGTCGCGTTCCAAGCGGCGCAGCGCCGCCGTCACCATGTCACCTCAATCGACAAAGCCAACGTGCTGCAAAACGGAATTCTTTGGCGTCAGACGGTCGACCGCGTGGCCAATGAATATCCCGACGTGAAACTGCGGCATCTCTACGTGGACAACGCGGCGATGCAACTCATCCGCAATCCCAAGGGATTCGACGTCATCCTGGCAGAAAATCTTTTCGGCGACATCCTGAGCGACGAATTGGCCATGATCGCCGGTTCGCTCGGCATGCTGCCCAGCGCGAGCCTCGGTATTTCGCGGGGCAACGGCCGCTATTTCGGCATGTATGAACCGAGCGGCGGCACCGCGCCCGACATCGCCGGCATGGGAATCGCCAACCCGATCGCGCAGATACTTTCCGCCGGCATGATGTTGCGCTACTCGGCCGGTCGCGAGGATGCCGCCTCGGCCATCGAGGCCGCGGTGCAGCGCGTCATCCGCGCCGGTCTGCGCACCAAGGACATCCACACCGAGGGCACGCAGCTGGTCAGCACGGCCGAGATGGGCAAGGCCGTCGTCGAAGCGTTGTAAGGCTCTTGTTCCCGCCGCGGCCGCCCTGCGCTATGCTTCGCGTCCGTCACCTGCCGTGAATTTCCGCAAGCAATCCGCGCCCGAACCCGCGGGGTTCCAGATCGCCCCGATGGTCGACATCGTTTTTCTGCTGCTCATTTTCTTTTTGGTCACCTGGAATTTCGCGCGCTACGAGACGGAGCTCGACGTCAAAGTTCCCACCGCGAAGGAGGGCAAGGAATCGCGCCGCGCGGTCGGCGAGGTGATCATCAATGTGAAGACCGACGGCTCGATCGTCATGAACCGCAAAACGCTTTCGTCCGCCGAACTCGGCGCGACCTTGCGCAAAATTGCCGAGCTTTATCCCGACCAGGCCGTGATCCTTCGCGGCGACGAGGGGACCGATTACCGCCACATCGTCGCGGTTCTCGATGTCTGCCGCGGCGCCAATATCTGGAACGTGGCCTTCGCCACGGGCCGTCCCGAATCGTGAAAATCTTTCTCTTCATTCTGACTCTCGCGTTTTCCGCGCGCGCATTCGCGCAGGAAGAGCCCGAAGTGCGCCGGGCCGAACCGGCCATTCCCGTTGCGCCGGCGGTTCCCGTGGCCGCGCCGGTTGCTCCTGCTGTTCCGCCGGCCTCGCCGCCCTCTGTCTTTCCCGCACCCGCCGCGCCGACCGTGGCCGCCCCCGAAGCGGTTCCCGCGGGCGAAATCCGCGCCATGCCGGCCGGCATCACGACCGATCCGCTCATGGCTCTCTTCGAGCAAGGCAACGGCTTCTACGCGCAGAAGATGTATGATCTCGCCGTCCCGAAATATCAGGAATTCCTGCAAATGCGCCGGGCCGGCGCGCAGCGCGAGGCCGCGCTTTTCCGCATGGGTGAAAGCCTGCGTCTGCTCCGGCGCCAAGCCGAGGCCCAGGCCGCATTCCAGACCTTGGTCGCCGAATATTCCACCGGCGAGTTCCTCGGGCCCGGCGCTTACCGCCTCGGGGAAATAGAATACGCGGCAAAGAATTACGAAGCGGCCGCGCAGGCCTTCCGCACCGCTGCGCACCATGTGCGCGATGCCAAGCTGCGGCTGGCTGCCAAGTTTTTCGAAGCGCGTTCGCTCGATGGGGCGAACCGCAAACTCGAGGCGCTCACCGTTTACCGCGAGGTGGCGCGGACCGAAGGCGAGAATCCCTACCGCGAGCGCGCCATGTTCGATCTGGCCGAAGCCGACGCGCGCGCGGGATTGAGCGAGGGTGCCTTCCGGCAATTCAAAAAACTGGCCGAGACGGCGAAGAATCCGGCAGTGCGCACCGGATCGGCGGTCAAAGCCGGGTTGCTCGCCATCGACGCGAAAGATTACGCGGAGGCAAGGCCGCTCCTGGAGTGGGCCGCGGGGAACAAGGAACTTTCCTCGTGGCGCACGGCTGCGGGCCTCGGGTTGCTGCGCTTGGACTACGACGAAGCCAAATACGCCGATGCGGCGCAAAGAGCCGACAAACTGATGGCCGATGCGAGCGGTGATTCGCGCGCCGACATCCTGCTCATGGCGGCCAACGCGCGCCGCCAACTCGGCGAACAGGCCAAAGCCCTCGAGTTGTATGATCGCCTCGTCGTCTCTTATCCGGAATCCTCCGCGGCCCGCGAGGCGGGGTTCCATCGTTTGGTTTCGCTCGTGGCCCAGCGCGATGAGAGGGCCGAGGCACAGATCGACCGATTCTTGGCCAATGATTCCGATCCGGCGGAACGCTCGCGGGCCTCGTTGCTCAAGGCCGAGATGCTTTTCGAGCGAAAGGATTACGCGGGCGCGGAAGAACTCTATTCCGCCGGCGCGCGCGGGTCGGGGACGGAGAAATACCGCGCGGATGCGCTCTACAAACTCGCGTGGTGCCGCATGCAGCTCAAGAAATACGACGGCGCGATCGCCGCACTGACCGATTTTCTCGGACGCTATCCGCGTGCCCCGCAGGTGACCGCGGCCTACCTGCAGCGCGCTCTTGCGCAGATGCAGACGGGACAACTCGATGAAGCGCTGACCGATTTGTCGGCTATCGTGGAAAAGAAAAAAGATGCGCCGGAACGAGAGGCGGCCATGCTTCAGCAGGCGCTGCTGCTCGGCAAACTCTCGCGGCCAAGCGAGATGTCCGAGGCCTTCAAGCGGCTGCTCGCCGAATACCCGCAAACCAAAGCGGCGGCGCAGGCCAGTTTCTGGATCGGCTACGCGGCCTTCGAAGGGAAGCAATACAGCGATGCGGTGCCGGCGTTGAAAAGCGCGCGCGAAATAGACAAGGAAAACTATGGCGAGCGCGCTTCGGTGCGGCTGCTGCTCTCCTCCTACTATTTGCAGGATCGCCCGTCGGCCTCGGCCGAAGCCAAAGCGCTTGGTGCGGAAAAAAGTCCGGCCGAAGTGCGCAAGTGGCTCGGACTTTCCGCGCTGGAGGCGGGTGACTTCGCCGAAGCCAAAGAATTCCTCGCGCCCCTCGGTTCGGCCGAAGATGCGGATGATGAACTGCGCTTCGCGCTGGCGCGCGCGCAGGCTGGAGCGAAGGACCACGACGCGGCCCGCGCCACGTTGCAAAAACTTCTGCCCCGCTTGGTCCAACCGAAGGACACGGCCAAGGCCCATCTCATGCTGGCCGAAACGATGATCAGCGCGGGTGACGGCGCCGCGGCGAAGCAACACGCGGAAGAAGCTCTGCGCTTGCAGCCGGAAGGCCGCGTCAATGCCGAGGCGCGCATGATCAACGGCCGCGCGTTGCTTGCCCAGGACCGCTTCGACGACGCGGCCCGCGCGTTCATGGCCATCGCTTTGCTCTATGACGAAAAAGATCTGACCCCGCAGGCGCTGGTGCTGGCCGAACAGGCCTACCGCCGCGCGCAGAATATTCCCGATGCCGAACGCGCACGCGAAGAACTGCAGCGCCGCTATCCCGACTTCAAACCTCCCGCGCAGTCCTGACCATGGCGTTGTTGTTGCCGGCGGGAGATTTCCGCGCCTTCATTTTCGATTGCGACGGCACGCTGGCCGACAACATGCATCTGCATTACGAGGCGTGGAGCCGCGCCATGCAGGATTTCGGCGGATCGTATCCCGAGGAACTTTTTTACGAGTGGGGCGGCGTGCCGACCGGGGACATTGTGCGGCGCCTGAACGAAAAGTTCGGCTTGTCCCTCGATGTCGAGGAAGTGGTCACCCGCAAGGAACATTACTACCGCGAGTCGATCCCGAAGGTGGAGCCGGTGCCCGAAGTCATCGCGCTGGCCCGGGAATACCACGGCAGGATTCCCCTGGCGGTGGCCTCGGGCGGACACCGTGATCTGGTCGAACGCACCCTGCGCGAACTCGCCGTGGCCGAACTTTTCGACGCAGTGGTTACCGCGGAGGATTACGTCCGTGGAAAACCCGCGCCGGATCCTTTCCTCAAAGCAGCCGAGCTGCTCGGCGTTGCGCCTGTGCACTGTCTTGTCTTCGAGGATACGGCAACTGGTGAGCAAGCGGCCCATGCCGCGGGGATGCAGTGTGTGCTCGTCGGCTAAAACGATTTAGGAAAAAACCGCAGAGGGCGCAGAGGACGCTGAGAGGAAGACAGATTTGTCTCAGCTGAGTCTGCCTGACGTTCGAGGCTGTAAGACCGCAGACAAATCGGCGCGGATACAAGCACGGTCTGTGCTCGATGATCTTCCGGATCAGAGCTCTGTGTCCTCTGAGTCCTCTGCGGTTACGGTTTTTCGGCGAGCGGCAGCAGGTGTGGCAGCGACGAAACGCGACTACTTTTCCAAAATGGCGAGAACGGCTTTCTGCGTGTGCAGCCGGTTCTCGGCCTGATCGAAAATCGTTTTCGCGTTTGCCTCGAAAATTTCGTCGGTGATTTCTTTGCCGCGGTAGGCGGGCAGGCAGTGCATGACCAGCGGTGAACCGCCGGCCGCGTCGACCGCCGCCTTGTTGATTTGGTAACCGGAGAATTGCGCGATGCGGAACGCGGCTTCGTCCTCCTTGCCCATGCTGATCCACACGTCGGTGTAGAGCGCATCGGCCCCGCGACACGCCTCGAGAACATCGGTGGTCACCGTGATGTTCTTGCCCGCGCGCGCGACCAGTTCGGCCGGTGGCTGGAACTTCGAAGGCGCGGCGATGCGCAGGTTGAAGCCGAGTTTCGACGCAGCCCAGATCCAGGAGCGCGCCACATTGCAATCGCCGTCGCCGATGAAGGTGACGGTGAGTCCGTCGAGCGAGCCGCGCTTTTCCATGATGGTGACCAGATCACTGAGAATCTGGCACGGATGCTCGAGGTCGGTCAGCGCGTTGATCGTGCGGATGCCGCTGAGTTTGGCGAATTCTTCCACATCGCCCTGCGCGTAGGTGCGGATGACCGCGCCCTGTGCCATGCGCCCCATGACGCGCGCCGTGTCGCGGATCGGCTCGCCGCGTCCGAGTTGGATGTCATTCGCGGCGAGAAAAATGGGTTGTCCGCCGAGTTCGCGGATCCCGACCTCGAAACTCAACCGCGTGCGGGTGGACGATTTGGAAAACATGAGCACCCAGCACTCGTCCTTGAGCGGCGCGTCGGGATGCGGTCCGCGCCATTTTTTCATCTCGGCGGCCATGTCCAAGATGTGGGCGATGTCGGAGCGGTCCAGCGTCTCGATGTCGAGCAGGTGCTTCATGCGGGACCAAAGTTTAGGCCAAAGGTTTTGCCGCGGCCAGCATGTCGCGCAGGATGCCGAGGGCCTCATCGCACTCCCCGGCCGTGACATTGAGCGGGGGGAGAAGCCGAATGGTGTTCTCACCCGCCGGGACCACGAGGAGCCCGGCTTTGATCAGGCGCAAGGTCAGGCGCAGGGCCGGCGTTCCGGTCTCGCCTTCATTGGCGGCGAAGTCGGCGATTTCCAAACCCAGAAGTAATCCAGCTCCGCGCACCTCGCGGACAAGCGGGAGTTTTTTCGCGCTTTCACGCAACTGCCCGCCGCGTGCGGTCGCGTTGGCCAGCAGGTTTTCTTTTTCGATCGTGTCGAAGACGGCGTTGGCCGCGGCGCAGGCGAGGGGAGATCCGCCGTAAGTGGTGCCGTGCGTGCCGGGCCCGAGCACGTCGGCATAAGGCTCGCGCACCCAGAAAGCGCCGAGCGGAAATCCGCCGCCGATGCCCTTGGCCCAACTGACCGCATCGGGGACGACATCCGGCGCGCCCGTGGCGTGCCATCCGCACCAATGTCCCGTGCGTCCGAGTCCGCACTGCACTTCGTCATAGAGCAAAAGCAAACCATGCTCGTCGCAGAACGCGCGCAACGCGCGGAGAAATTCGGCTGGCAGCGGGCGCACACCGCCTTCGCCTTGGATCGGTTCAACCAGAATCGCCGCGGTGCGTGGTCCGACAGCATTGGTCACGCATTCAATTTGCGCGGGCACATTGATGAAGCCGTCGACCGGCGGACCGAATCCGAGCTTCACTTTGCTCTGTCCGGTGGCGGCGATGCCGCCCAGCGTGCGTCCGTGGAAGGAACTATCCAGAGTGATGATCTCGTGGCGTCCTCGGGCCGACCCGTTTTTGCGCGCGAGTTTGTAGAGGCCCTCGTTGGCTTCGGCGCCGCTGTTGCAGAAAAAAATTTTTCCGCGGGGGCCGACCATTTTTCCCAAGCGCGCGGCGAGCAGGGCCTGCGGTCGGGTCAAAAAAAGATTCGAGGTGTGGACCAGTTCCCCGGCTTGCGCCGCGAGGGCATCGCGCAAGGCGGGATGCGCGTGACCGAGGGAATTCACCGCGATGCCGGAGGTGAAGTCCAAGTATTCGCGGCCGTCCTCGTCCCACACCCGCACGCCTTTGCCGCGCGCGAGGCAAAGCGGGAAGCGTCCGTAAGTCGGCACGACATGACGCGCGTAAAGCTCGGTCGTGGACTGCGGGTGGTTCGACATGGCGCGCAGGATGTTGACGGACAGCGGGCAAGGCAAGCCGCGCTTCGCCGGTTACGGGGCGATGGCGGGCAGCGAGTCGTTCTCGCGCGCGAGAATGGTGAACGCGTGGAGTTTCAGCGCCGGAACAAAGTGGTTTTCCGCCGCGTAGCGCGCCACCGCGCCCGCCGGATCGTAGATGTCCGGCTTGCTTATCACGATGACGCGCGGAGGAAACTTGAAGCGGATGTCGTCCCATTGCGGCGCTTGCATGGCCCAGGCGCGGCCCGGGACATTTTCCAGCGCGACCGGCGTGAAATAAATGAACGCGGCGGCGGCATCGGCCGCCCACCAGACTTCTTTGTTTTCGCGCAACGCGGCGGCGGCGATGGCGGCCGCCGTGCGGTAGTCGTCCTTGGCGTGCGCTTCGCGCCAGCGCAGGTTGAGCGAAGATCCCAGCCAAAGCAGCGGGAGTAGAACGGCGGCGGCACGAACGACGATGTGTTTCTGGGCCAGCGCAGCGGGAAGAAGTGCGGCCAAGGCGAGAATGACCGCGGGCAACACCGGCATGAAATGACGCGGCAGCGGGCGGTAATCGGAAACGAGCATTCCGAACACGGCGATGATCGAGGGCAAGACGATAGCCAGAGCGAAGGCGATGAGGAGTCGGTGATCGATGCGATGGGTGCGCAACCATTGCAGCGCGAAAACACCGAGCAGCCCGATGACCGCGGCGAGTGGAAGCAAGGCGACGGCATGTGCGCGCAGGGCCGCGCCGGGCGCGGTGCGCAACTCGACCCGGCCCGGACCGAACCCGGAAAAACCGAGGAACTCGTAGGCGACATAAGGCAGCGAGACAATGCCTGTGCCCGGACGGAAATATCCGCCACCGGCCGTCTCGAAGGTGAAGAGGTAGAACGCGGCCAAGGCAACAAACGGGAGGGCGATAGCGGAGAGCAAAATCGTGCCGGCGCGTTTCGGTGTTTCCGAAGTCTGCGGAGTTTTCCACAGCCAGAGCAGCACGGGAATGAACGCGACGGCCCAGAGCACTCCAAGCAGACTCGATCCGGCGAGCAGAATGAGACCGAGCGCGAGCAAAAGAATTTCCGGGGTTTTCCATTCGTCGGGAAACGCTCCGGGCAAAGCGGCGCGAAGAAGTGCCGCGGTCGGCCAGCAAGCGGCCGCGTATTGCATGATGTAAGGGCGCGCCTCGTCGAGATACATCCACACCGTGGGACAAACGAGCGAAAGTCCGGCTGCGGTCAGGGCCAAACGCGGTCGCGCGCGCAGGAGCAAAAGAAAAGCGAGCTGACCGAAGAGGAACAACGGGATGTTCGCGGCGCGCATGGACCATTCGCCACCGCCGATGATTTTGTGCCACGCGTAAAGATAGATGTTGTGGAGCGGCATCTGGATGGTGGAGCCGCCCACCGCTTGCGCGTATCTCCACGCCTCGGAGGGGTTGGGGGACATGGCCACGATCAGCGATGTCGCTTCATCGATCCAATAGCTCTGACTGCTGATGGCAAAACCCGCGACCGCGGCCGAGGCGGCCAGCATGGCGATGAGCACCGCGCGGGAAATGCCCGGCATGGGAAGTTGGTCGAGAGGCAAATTCACTGGGTTTGTTAGAAACAGATAATCGAGATCTGTTTCTAATCTGTGGAGGAGGGCTTGGGCAGGCCGAGGACCTTGTCGCCGGCCAAGATGCCTTTTTTTGCGAACCAGCCCTGCGGAACTTCCAAGGCGTAGACCAAATCTTGGAAAACGCTGTTCATGACGCTTTCGTCAAGTGGTTGCATATCATGGATTTCCCGAATAACACCCTCGCCGTTGATGTACGCGATGGAGAGCGGGACGAGGGTATCTTTCATCCAAAATCCCATGGGTTGCGGCCGCGAAAAGACAAAGAGCATCCCGCTGCCTTCGGCCAACTCTTTGCGTCCCATCAATCCGATGGTTTTCTCGTCGGGATCGTCGGCCACTTCGGCGTCGATGCGGATCTCGCCGATGGTCAGGGCGATTTTCGGCAGTTCTGGTTGGGCCGGGGTGAGGGCGAGCGCCACCTGAGCGGCCCAGGCAAAAACCAGGGCGACCGCGACCATGGCGCGCATGCGCGTCGGTTGGCGGTTGGTCGCAAGCATCGACCCAGGAAAGTATCCTGTCGGCCCGTTTTGCGACACTTTTTTCATCAGAGAAAAATCATTGTTGCTATTAGAGGAATTAATAGTAGGCTTAATTGCGCTCCGCGGAAGTCGCGGAGCGTTTCGTTAATTGGATGGCAAATTTTTTCCCACGTTGGGCCAATTGGATACCGCTGAAGCTCTTGCTCATTGTGACGGTGCTGGGCGCCGTGGTCACGGGGGGCATCTGGTATTACTTCACGCCCAAATACACCAATGTGGGCTACATGCCGGACCAGCCGGCGCCGTTCTCTCACGCCATCCACGTCGAGCAACTCGGCATGGATTGCCGTTACTGCCACAGCTACGTCGAGGTTGCGGGCCACTCAAATGTCCCGAGCACGCAGACCTGCATGTCGTGCCACTCGCAGATCAAAGCGCAGAGCCCGAAGCTCGCCGCGGTGCGCGCGAGTTGGGAAACCGGCACGCCGGTGCAATGGGTGCGCATCCACAAAGCGCCCGACTACGTGTATTTCAACCACGCGGTGCACGTGAATCGCGGCATCAGCTGCTACAGCTGTCACGGACAGATCAACGAAATGCCCGTCGTCTATCAGGCGCAGCCGCTCAGCATGGCCTGGTGTCTCGAGTGCCATCGCGAGCCGGAAAAATTCCTGCGCCCGCCCTCGGAAATCTACAATCTCAACTGGCGTCCCGCTTCGGCGCAGGAGCAACTCGCCATGGGCACGCAGTTCAAAAAGGAATGGAACGTGAACCCGCCGGTCACCTGCGGAGGATGCCATCGCTGATATGAAACGCGTCCTTCCCCATCCCGCCCGCGAGGCGAAGCCGCCATTGTGGCGCAGCTTGGATGAACTCGCTTCCACGCCGGAATTCGTCGACGCGCTCGAACGCGAATTTCCGCAGGGCGCGGCCGAATGGCACGGCGGCGAAATTTCGCGCCGCAATTTCCTCCAACTCATGGGTGGATCGATGGCCCTGGCCGGCATCGGTCTGACCGGATGCCGTCGTCCCGAAGCTTACCTTGTTCCTTTCACCCAAGGCGTCGAGTGGACCATCCCCGGGAAATTCCTCTACTACGCGACATCGCAACCGCGGCGCAACGGAGCCACGCCGCTCATCGCCACGACGAGCGATGGGCGTCCGACCAAACTCGAAGGCAATCCGCTCCACCCCATCAGCAACGGTGGCACGGATACCTTCGCGCAGGCTTCGGTCCTCGATCTTTACGATCCGAACCGTTCGCGCACGATCAAAGCGGACGGACAAAAAACCGATGCGGCCGCGCTTGCCGCCAAGCTCGATGAAATCCGCGCCGCAGCCGAAGCGGGCGGCGGTGAAGGTC
>Ga0208048_1002020_pt1 | contig 10116 bp, 10 predicted proteins | sample Malawi_45m_30L_FD_184163 | JGI IMG/M metagenome (GOLD analysis project Ga0208048, IMG submission 184163) | Freshwater microbial communities from Lake Malawi, Central Region, Malawi to study Microbial Dark Matter (Phase II) - Malawi_45m_30L... | ecosystem: Environmental > Aquatic > Freshwater >... | reverse complement strand
GACCTGGGGGCCTCCTGCAGCAGCGACACCTCGGTGCAGGTCGACCGCGGTGAAGCCAAACAAATGAAAGCCGCCCAACGCAGTGCCATCACCGTGCGCGTCTGGAACGGTGATGACCTGGTGGGCATCAGCAGCACCTCGGACCTCTCCGATCAGGGCCTGGCGCGGGCCCTGAGCGTGGCCCGTGATGCCAGCGCCTTTGGCAATGCCGACGACACCCCAGCGTTTTCGCCGCTGGCCACCGCACCGTTGCAGGAGCTGGATCAGCCCCTGCACGAACCCCTGAACATTCTGCGGTTGCTCGAGACCCTCAAGGAGGCCGAACGGCAACTGCTCGATCGCCATGCGTCGATCGGCACCGTTCCCTACAACGGTCTGGCCCAGCGCAGCAGCGAGCGGATCTACCTCAACAGCAACGGTGCCTGCCGGCAGCAGCTGCAGACCACGGCAAGTCTTTATCTGTATGCCAGAGCCGAAGAAGCGGGGCGCAAACCGCGCAGTGCCGGCGCCGTCAGACTCGCCTATGGCGCCACAGAGCTCGACATCACCGGCTGCATCGACGAGGCCGCCGAGCGCACCATCAGCCACCTCGACTACGCCCCGATTCAGACCGGGCACTACACCTGCGTGTTCAGCCCGGAGGCCTTTCTCGATCTGATCGGGGCCTTCAGCAGCCTGTTCAATGCCCGCGCCGTGCTCGACGGGGTGAGCCTCAGCAACCGCGAATCCCTGGGCCAGAGCCTGGCCTGCCCCTTCTTCAACCTGCACGACAACGGCCTGCATCCAGGCAACATCGGCGCGTCGAGCTTCGATGGCGAAGGCACGCCCACCCAGCGCCTGGCCCTGGTCGAGGGCGGGGTGCTGAAGAACTTCCTGCACTCAGAAGCCACCGCCCGACGCTTTGGCGCGGCCCCCACCGGCCATGCCGGCATGGGAGCCAAGGTCTCGGTCGGGCCCGATTATTTCGAGATCGGCCCTGCCGGCAGCGGCGGGCCCGAGCTTGCGGGCCAGAGCGGCCTGGATCACCTCAAGCACCAGGGCCCCTTGGTGTTGATCGATTCGCTCTCGGCCCTGCATGCCGGCGTCAAGGCCAGCCAGGGCTCGTTCTCGTTGCCGTTCGATGGCTGGTTGATCAACCGGGGGGAGCGGGTCTCGATCGAGGCGGCCACCGTGGCCGGCGACATCCGAACCGTGCTGAAAGCACTGATCGGTTTTGAAGGGCCTGCCAAGGTGACCCCCGATGGCGTGTGCCCCTACGTCTGGGTCGACGGGCTCTCGATCACCGGCGAGGCGTGAAGCTGCTGTTCTGGGGCACGCCGGCCTACGCCGTGCCCAGCCTGGATGGCCTGGTCGCAGCCGGCCATCAGCTGCTGGGGGTGGTGAGTCAGCCCGACCGGCGCCGCGGCCGCGGCAAGGCCCTGCAGCCCTCGGCAGTGAAAGCACGGGCCCAGGAGCTGGGGATCACGGTGTTCACCCCCGAGCGCATCAGGCATGATCGCGAGCTGCAGCAGCAGCTGGCCAATCTGGGGGCCGATGCCTCGATCGTGGTGGCCTTCGGCCAACTGCTGCCGAGCGCAGTGCTCGATCAGCCGCCCTACGGCTGCTGGAACGGCCACGGATCGCTGTTGCCGCGTTGGCGCGGCGCGGCACCGATTCAATGGTCACTCCTGGAAGGCGATCACCAAACCGGGGTAGGAATCATGGCCATGGAGGAAGGCCTCGACACCGGCCCGGTGCTGCTGGAACGCGTCACGCCGATTGCGCTGTGTGACAACGCCAGCTCCCTGGGCGATCGGCTCAGCCGGCTCACCGCTGAGCTGCTGATCGAAGCGCTGCCCCGCATCGAAGCGGCTGGCCCCGGCACGCGCCAGCAACGCTACGAGCGGCTGGGGCTTGTGCCGCAAGGCGACGACGGCGCGGCCTATGCCCGTCTGCTCAACAAAGACGACTTTCTGATTGATTGGCAGCAGCCCGCCCTGGCCATTCACCGCCGCGTGATGGGCCTGTATCCCGGTGCCACCACCAGCTGGCGCGGGCAGCGCCTGAAGCTGCATGTCACAGAACCGCTGATCGCACGACTGGCCGATCAACTGAGCCCCCAGGCGGCCCAGCTGGTGGACCGCTGGCCCAGCGCTGGGCAGATCGGCGGCACGGTGCTGGCGGCGATCCCGGAGCTCGGACTCGTCGTCAGCAGCAGCGGATGCCCGCTGTTGATCCGCCAGGCCCAGCTTGAGGGCAAAGGTGCCAGCGCTGGCACCATCCTGCTGCAACAGCTGGGAGCAGCGCCCGGTGATCGCCTGGGAGCCGCCTAGGTGACGTTCGATGTTGTGTGGACTCACACACATGGACGCCGCCGTCAGCCACGGCTAGAGAAAGGCAAGACGCTTCCTCCAGAACCATGGGTGACCTGTCCTACGTGGGTGAAACCGGCCGTGGCTGCCTGATTTACCGGGAAACCAACGGGCGCTACCTGGTGGACCACAGGGACCACCCCCGTGGCCGCACCCATGCGGCCACCCTGGCGAGCGCCTATGCCGCCTGTCAGCTCATCGAGATGGAGTTGCAGCACGCCCACGCCAGGGGGTGAAGCCCCCTAGTTCTGCAAGGCAGCCTTGCGGTACTGGTTGTGCAGGGCTTCGAGCTGTTGATGCACACCCATCAGCTGCTCACGGATGGGGCCGGTGTTGTCAATGCGCGACAGGGTGAGCAGCATCGACTCGAGCTGGCCCTTGCAGTCAATCAACACGCGGCACTCGGTGGAACCGGGCTCGTAGGGCATGGCATGACCTCTGGCAGGGTTATCTCAACCCAGATTGCAGGTTCATGGTGTCGCATCCGATGCCATCGCCATAGAGGAACTGGGCGCGCTCAAGAACCTCCAGCAATTCGCGATCGTTCAAATCAAGCGCCGCCGGCAGCAGACGCGGCAGTTCAGCGCGAAAGGCGCTGGCCACAAGCACGGAGTCCTGCCGGTATGCCGCAAAAAAGCTCTCCTGCGACGCCAGCACCCTGAACTTGATCGCTTCGAGCAGGCGTGCCTGCAAGGCCTGCGGCCTGATGCAGCGGCAACGGCGCGGGTCCAGTCCGATCTCCAGTCGGTCGCCTTCACCAAGGGCCTCGATCCAGGGAGCCAGGAGCTCAAGCCGGTCGGGGCTGTGGTGGTGCTTGCGTTTGGTCTCCGGGTGCGGCCAGTAGATCAGTGCTGAACAGGCATCGCTGCTGCCGGCTCGGCGCAGCTGCACGCGCCAGAACGAAAAGGTCTCTGCCGGGTGGCGATCACTCCAGAGCAGCTCCACCACCTGAGCATCGGGAGCGCTCAGATGCCAGCGGCAGCCGGCAAAGGCGAGGTTCAAGGTGCCGCTGAAGAATCCGCTCAGATCGACGCCGTGTTGGGCAAACAGCGGCGCCTGCAGGCTGATGCTGCCGGCCGGATAGGGCGAATCCGGCGCCTGGCCAGAGGCGACGCCGTAGCCGCGCACCACCGTGCCTGTGTGCCAGTGGCAGGGCGGCTGGGCAGCGTGCTCCGGCGGCATCTAGACCTCGGCCCCGCTGCGGGCGTCGTAATGGCAGCAGCGCTCGCACGGGCCAGCCGGCAGCACAGCGCAGCGCAGCAACGGACTGCGCGCATTGAAGCGGCAGCTCGGATCCCCGATCACCCACTGCTGGCGCCAGAGCCTGGCATCTGCAGGGCGCTGCTGGGGCTTGACCTGCAGCGCCACGCACACCAGTTGGTAGTGGCCGGCTTTGTACTGATACCGGTGGCTGCGCTGCAACACCAGAAAGCTTTGGCCAGCCGCCAGAAACCAGCGGCCCGGCTGCGGCACATCGGCGAGTGCTGCCACCTCGACACGCTCGATCAAACGGCCGCTACCGCTCTGGCGCAGTTCAATCTGCATGGCGTCAGGGGTTCACATCGAGGGGCTTGCGCACCGAAAACCCCCAGACAAACAGGGCGGCGACCAGGGCCAGCAGCAACCACTCAGGCGGCAACAAGCGGGGCGTGGCCAGACGCAGCATCAGGCGCACGCCCACCAGTCCCACCGCCAGAAACCCGGCGGTCTCAAGGTGCTGAAACTCCTCCAACCAACGCACAAACAAACCTGCCGTCAGACGCAGGGCCAGCACCCCCAGCACGCCGCCGGTCATCACCAACCACAGGCGATCGCTGACCGCCACCGCCGCGGCGACGCTGTCGAGCGAAAACGCCAGATCCGTGATCGCCAGGGTGCCCACCACCGAAGCCAGCGAAGGCACGGCGGCCAGCTCAGGTTGGCTGAGCGGATCGGCTGGTGCGTCAGGTGTCTGCTGGGCCGTGCCGAACAGCACCCACAGATGCTGCGCGCAGAGCCACAGCAGATACCCGGCGGCCGCCAGCTGCAGCGGCCAGTAGGCCAGCACCCAGCGGGCTGCAGCAATCAACAGCAGGCGAAACACCAGTGCCAGGGCCAGGCCGAGGTTCAGGGCCAGGGCCTGACGCTGCCGGTCGTGCAAGCCGCGGCTGATCGCGGCCAGCGCAATGGCGTTATCGGCCGAGAGCACCACCTCGAGCGCCACCAGCAGCGGCAGCAGCAGCAGCAGCTCACTCCATTGATCGGCACCCTCCAGCAACGGAAGCAGCGACTGAATCGACTCGGCTTCCATGCCGGTGGAAAGACGGCACTCTAGAAACGGCCCATTGCCGTGCGTCTGATCGATGCCGATCGAGCTTGAACTGGTGCATGCCAGCGCCGAACGCTGCGTGGTGCTGGCGCGGTTGATCGAAGCTGGCGCTCTGGTGGCCGCTGCCCTGGGGGAAGCGGCCACTGCCGAGGAGGCCGAAGAGAGGGCCCGCGCCCGCCTGCGGGCCCAGCCCGTTGAAGCACCAGTGCCACCTGTAGCGTCTTCAGCTCCAGCTCGGGCTGCGGCTCCAGCTCCCGTGCGCCCCCAAGCCGAAACCCAGACCCAAGCTCTGTCACCAACTGTTGTCGCCGAGCCCGAGCCCGAGGCCGAACCGCCTGCCGATCCCGACGATTGGAGCAGCGAGCTGGCCCAGCTCGATCTGCAGCTCAAGCGGTTGGGCTGGAGCCGTGAGCAGGAAGCCACCTACCTGCTGCGGGCCTTTGGCCACAGCAGCCGCTCGCGGCTGACCACCTACGCCGATCTGCTGGCCTATCTGAGGGCACTGGAACGCTTCCAGGCAGGCGAGGATCCCGGCAGCTGTGCCGTGCCGCTCAAACGCAGCGACCTGTTGGGCCAAAGCGACCAGCTCCTGAGCCAGCTGGGCTGGACTGCCAACCAGGGCCGCCAACTGCTCGAGAGCCGGTTTCAGCGCAGCAGCCGGCAGCAACTGAGCGATAGCCAGCTGCTCGAGTTCAACATGCTGCTTGAAAGTGAGTTGTTGAACACGCCGCTCAGCAGTGGATCCGCAGCAGGGTGAGCCCGAGCTGGAGCGCCTCCTGATTGGCATAGGCCTCGCGCTCCAGCAGGCGTTCACGGGCATCGGCACGGGCATAGGTCGGTTGCTGCAGCACGCTCTGCAGGCGCGCCGGCAGCTGCTGGGGCAATCCCAGGGGCCGCGGCGTCGCGCTGATTCCGCCCCCTGAGCAGCTCTGGGCCACGTGGATGGCCTCGTGATTGAGCACCCGGGCGAACTCGGCGCTGCCCTTGTCAACCACCGCGGGCTTGATGCGCAGGGTCCGCGCCGCCGGATCCCACTCGCCGGCAGCACCCGATTTGCGGGGTTGCTCGAGCTTGAGCCGTACCCCCAGGCGCTGCAGCTGGGCCCAGAGATCCGAGATAGCGGCGCGTTCGGCCTCGAAACGGGGTGGATTGGCCATCAACACCTTGATTTCAGCGAGGCTGAGGTCCGGCTCGCCAGGACGCTTGCGATACACGTAGCGGGTTCCCCCGTTGGGCAGGGGTTCGCTGCGCGGGCGCCACTGCAGATCGGCCGTTGCCAGTCGCTGCAGCAGGGTCCCCGCAGCCGCCGGGCTTGATCCAGGCGGAACCGCAGCGGCCGGCAGGGCGCTTCTGGGACGTGAGGCGCGCCCCGGTGGCGGGGTGCTGAGGGCTGTCAGGGCCACCGCGCTCAGCAGCACCAGCAGCGCCGGCACAGCCCACAGAAGTGTCGAGCCTGCGCTCTGACGTGTCGGCACAACGGGCGATCTCGCGCGGACCTTGCGCCTCAGTCTGGCCGCTCTTGAGCGGGCCGCGCTGGGTGGGGATCGATTGCGAAGATCAGGAGCTTCGCCCCTCTCCCCATGCCCCTCACTGCCTTGGTGCGCCAGCTGCAGCAGGTGCCCCTGAGCGCTGAGGTGGCCGCCCGCATCGAGCGCCCTGAGCGGCTCCGGCTCGGCGGCGCCAGCAGGGCCGCACGCGCCCTGGTCAGCAGCGCCCTGGCGCGGGTCCGCCAGGCCCCGTTGCTGGTGGTGGTACCCACGCTCGAAGAGGCCGGCCGCTGGGCCGCCCTGCTGGAGCTGATGGGCTGGAGCAGCTGCCAGCTGTATCCCACCAGCGAAGCCAGCCCCTATGAGGCGATCGAGCCGACCAGCGAGATCACCTGGGGCCAGCTGCAGGTGCTGAGCGAGTTGCTCGATCAGGGCGGCGGCGGCAAGGACCGCGGTGATCTGGCCATCGTCGCCACAGAGCGGGCGCTGCAGCCCCACCTGCCGCCGCCACAGGCGCTGCAGGCCCAGTGTCTGAGCCTGCGCAAGGGTGAGAGCCTCGAGCTCGAGGTCCTGGCTGAAACCCTGACCCGCCTGGGCTACGAGCGGGTCACCAGCATCGAGCAGGAGGGCACCTGGAGCCGCCGCGGCGACATCGTCGATGTGTTTCCGGTCAGCAGCGAGCTGCCCGTGCGGCTTGAGTTCTTTGGCGAAGAGCTTGAAAAAATCCGCGAATTCGACCCCGCCACGCAGCGCTCGCTCGATGCGATCGAGGTGGTGCGGCTCACCCCCAGCGGCTATGGGCCGCTCATTGCCAGCGCCCTGCGCGAGGCCATGCCCGATGGTTTGGAGGCGCTGCTGAGCCCTGAGGCCCTCGAGCAGCTGCTCGAAGGCGGTACCCCCGAGGACGGTCTCAGGCGGCTGATGGGGTTGGCCTGGCAGCAGCCGGCCTCACTGCTTGATTACCTGCCGCCCCAGACCCTGATCGCCGTTGACGAGCGCCGCGCCGCGCTGGCCCACGGCCAGCAGTGGTTTGACCACGTGGTCAGCCACCACGCCGACGTTGAAGCCGAGCTGGGCGACGCGCTGCCGCAGCTGCTGCACCGTGATCCAGCCGAAGCGCTGGCAGAAGCATCAGGCAGCTTTGCCGGCTTTGACCTGTGCGAGCTGCACGAAACCGACCACCACCCCAACCAACTCGATCTGGCGAGCCGCACGGTGCCGGCCTATCCCAACGCCTTCGGCAAGCTGGCGGGCCTGATCAAAGACTTCCAGCGGGAGCGGGCCAGCGTGTGGCTGCTGTCGGCCCAGCCCAGCCGCGCCACCGCCCTGCTGGAAGAGCACGACTGCATCGCCCGCTTTGTGCCCAACCCGCTCGACACCCCTGCGATCGAGCGGCTGATCGAGCAGAACACCCCCGTGGCCCTCAAGACCCGCGGCACCGCCGAGCTCGAGGGGCTGCAGTTGCCGGCCTGGCGGCTGGTGCTGATCACCGACCGGGAGTTCTTCGGTCAGCACAGCCTGGCGGCCACGGGCTACGTGCGCCGCCGCCGCAAGGCCGCCAGCCGCACGGTCGATCCGAACAAGATGCGGCCCGGCGATTTCGTGGTGCACCGCAACCACGGCATCGGCAAGTTTCTCAAGCTCGAGAAGCTCGCCATCGGCGGCGACTCGCGCGACTACCTGGTGGTGCAGTACGCCGACGGGTTGCTGCGGGTCGCGGCCGACCAGCTGGGCAGCCTGGGCCGCTACCGCGCCATCAGCGACGCCCCGCCCGAGCTCAACCGCATGGGCGGCACCGCCTGGAGCAAGGCCAAGGAGCGCGCCAAAAAGGCCATCCGCAAGGTGGCCGTCGATCTGGTCAAGCTCTACGCCGAGCGCCACAAGGCGCCGGGCTTCGCCTACCCCCCCGACGGTCCCTGGCAAGTCGAACTGGAGGACTCGTTCCCCTACGAGCCCACGCCTGACCAGGTCAAGGCGATCGCCGATGTCAAACAAGACATGGAGCAGCCCCAGCCGATGGACCGGCTGGTGTGCGGCGATGTGGGCTTCGGCAAGACCGAAGTGGCGATCCGCGCCATCTTCAAGGCCGTCACCGCCGGCAAGCAGGTGGCGATGCTGGCCCCCACCACGGTGCTGGCGCAGCAACACTGGCGCACGCTCAGCGAGCGCTTCGCCCCTTACCCGCTCAAGGTGAGCCTGCTCAACCGCTTCAGGACCGCAGGCGAGCGCAAGACGATCCTCGAGGGACTGGTCGAAGGCTCGGTCGACGTGGTGGTGGGCACCCACCAGCTGCTGGGCAAGGGCACCACGTTCAAGCAGCTGGGGCTGCTGGTGGTCGATGAAGAGCAGCGCTTCGGGGTCAACCAGAAAGAAAAGATCAAGGCCCTGCGCAAGGACGTCGACGTCTTGACCCTGAGCGCCACGCCGATCCCGCGCACGCTCTACATGAGCCTCTCGGGCGTGCGCGAGATGAGCCTGATCACCACGCCGCCGCCGCTGCGGCGGCCGATCAAGACCCACCTGGCCTCGCTCGATGAGGAAGCCGTGCGCAGCGCCATCCGCCAGGAGCTGGACCGGGGCGGGCAGATCTTCTACGTGGTGCCCCGGGTCGAGGGCATTGACGACGTGGCCACCCAGCTGCGCGCCATGCTGCCGGGGCTGCGGCTGCTGGTGGCCCACGGCCAGATGGCTGAAGGCGAGCTCGAGAGCGCCATGGTCGCCTTCAACGCCGGTGAGGCCGATCTGATGCTCTGCACGACCATCGTCGAGAGCGGCCTCGACATCCCCCGGGTCAACACGATCCTGATCGAGGACGCCCACAAGTTCGGCCTGGCCCAGCTGTATCAACTGCGGGGCCGGGTGGGCCGCAGCGGCATCCAGGCCCATGCCTGGCTGTTTTATCCGGGCGATGCGTCGCTGAGCGAGGCGGCGCGGGCGCGGCTGCGGGCGATTCAAGAATTCGCCCAACTGGGCTCTGGCTACCAGCTGGCGATGCGCGACATGGAGATCCGCGGCGTCGGCAACCTGCTGGGCGTCGAGCAGAGCGGCCAGATGGAGACGATCGGCTTCGACCTCTACATGGACATGCTGCAGGAGTGCCTGGCTGAGATTCAGGGTCAGGACATTCCCAAGGTCGACGACACCCAGATCGACCTGCCGATCACGGCGTTCATACCCGGTGACTGGATCTCTGACAACGACGAAAAGATGGCGGCCTACCGCGCTGCCACCGGCTGCAGCAGCAAGGACGCCCTGCTGGAGCTGGCAACAGGGTGGGTGGAGCGCTACGGCGCCCTGCCCGCGCCGGTGATCGCCCTGCTTGAACTGATGGAGCTCAAGCTGCTGGCCAAGCGCTGCGGCTTCTCAAGGCTGAAGGGCGAAAAGCCCAACATCGCCCTGGAAACCCCCATGGAGGAGCCAGCGTTCCGGCTGCTGCGCCAGGGGCTGCCCCAGCACCTGCACGGCCGCCTGGTGTATCAGGCCGGCAGCGGCAGCACCGCCAAGGTGCTGGCCCGCGGCCTGGGGGTCTTGCCGATCGAGAAGCAGGTCGAGGAACTCAAGAACTGGCTGGAACTCATGGCCGCGCAGATCCCCGATGCCGATGGACTCACCAGCACCCAACGCGCCGAACAGGCGGCCAGCCAGAACGAGGCAGTGCTTGCGGTCTGATCCGCAAAGACCCCCGCCAGAAGGCAGCCAGAGACGCAACCCCGCAAAAATCCGTTACAATTGTGGGAAGTTCTGTAACGGGTCGTCATGGGCGAGGTGCTGGAGCTTGGCAGTGCTGTGGATGGCAGCTTTGGTCTGCTCTCGGCTGCGATCAGCCTGGCTGCCCTTGGCCTCTATGCCCTGATGAATGGCAACAGCAAAAACGACGACGACGATTCATCCCCAGGTGGCGGCCTGATGCAACCGGTCGCCGGGGCTGCCTGAGCCCACAAGCCGGGTCCATCAACGCGTCATGAGGGCT
>Ga0208048_1002017_pt1 | contig 10121 bp, 10 predicted proteins | sample Malawi_45m_30L_FD_184163 | JGI IMG/M metagenome (GOLD analysis project Ga0208048, IMG submission 184163) | Freshwater microbial communities from Lake Malawi, Central Region, Malawi to study Microbial Dark Matter (Phase II) - Malawi_45m_30L... | ecosystem: Environmental > Aquatic > Freshwater >... | reverse complement strand
GCTGACCGCGGTGGCGCGGGTGGTGTGAGCCGGAAACTTGCTCCAGTTGCCGCCATCGACCGCGTCCTGGTGCGCATCAGGCCGCAGTTGTTCGGCTACCAGTTCATCTACGAACTGAAACGCTGAGGCATCGCAATGCTCGAGGTGATCACTCCCGCTGAGATGGCTGATGTCGTGAACATCGCCGCTCTCGAGCAGGCCGTTTCAACGAACAGCTACCGAGACAACACGCCCTACCCGCACATTGTCATTGAAAACTTTCTTCGCGACGAATGGTTCGAAGCCGTTGTTGCCGAATTTCCGGCCATTGCAGCCGAGAAGTGGACGAATTACTCGCATGTGAACGAGCGCAAGTTCGCGAATCAGAAGTACGAGACGTGGGGTTCGGCAACTCGACACGTTGTCTCCGTTCTCAACTCGCCCGCATTCGTTGATTGGCTGGGCCGGGTGACGGGAATCGAGGGGCTCATCATCGATGAGTCGTTTGAGGGTGGCGGAATGCACCAGTCGATCGCCGGTGGATACCTGAACGTGCATGCCGACTTCACGGTGCACCCACATCACCGCCATTGGCAGCGTCGGGTGAACCTGCTGTTGTACTGCAACCGGGATTGGCGCAGTGAGTACGGCGGTGAACTCGAGCTGTGGTCGCGTGATATGAAGCGCTGCGAGAAGCGTGTCGCCCCGTTGAAGAACCGTGTTCTGATCTTTAACACCGACATGGATTCGTTCCATGGCCATCCCGACCCGCTGACGACCCCGGTTGGTGTTGCCCGCCAGTCGCTCGCGCTGTATTACTTCACCCAAGAAGAGGCACCTGTCGTGCGCTCCACCGAGTACCGGGCGCGCCCCGGTGACGGAGCCAAGCGAGCACTGATTTTTGCCGACAAGCAGGCGCTGCGAGGTTTCGACTGGGCCAAGCGCAGGTTCAATCTCGGCAACGACTTCGCCAGCCGGGTGCTCGGTGCAGTCGAACGTTTCCGCCGCCGCTAGACGCGCTTGCGGATGGTGACGCTTTTGCCGACCGAGCTGCGGCAGGCGCCCGAGGCGAGGTCGAAACGCCAGCCGTGGAGGGTGCAGACGAGTTCGTCACCCTCAATGACGCCGAAGACGCCGAAGTCGGCCTGACGGTGTGGGCAGAAGCGGCCGACGATGTAGTCGCCGACCTGCACCTCGTCTTGTGCGATGGCGGGGGTTTCGGTGGCCTTGCGATAGGCCTCGACTTCGGTGCGGCCCATGCGTTCGGATGAGAGTGACTTGAAGAAGTTGTAGACGTTCTCGTTGAAGTCGCCGTCGCGCCAGGCGCGGAAACGCGCGGACAGGAAGAGTGCATTGGACCAGTCGACGGCCTTGTCGGCGACGATGGTTTCGAGAAGTTCGCGCTGGATTTCGAATCGGTAGCGGTAGGGCTGGTTGGTGTAGCGCTGGACATCGGAGTATTCGAAGTGCAGCAGGATTCCGAGATCGTCGTGGCCGGTGGTTTGGATGAGAATGTTGCCACCGATGCCGACCGACACGGTGGGGCACATGGCCATGAGGGGACGAAACCACTTTTGGATTTCACCGAGAAGATTGTCGGTGGGTGCGTGCCAGGTGGCCTTGTGTTGTGCGAGACACGGTTGCCAATCGGCCTGGTAGGCGGCGAGGTGAGCACCGATCGAGTTCCAGATGTCGTGGAGTTCGACGTCGGCGACGGGGTGTGTGACATCAATGCTGCTTGGTGTGACGTCGATGGTGGTGCCCGGCATGTTGAGAATGGCAGGTTTGTTGATTTGTGCGAGACGCTCGATGAACTCGGGCTGGTGCGGGAAGATGGTGATCTCGTCGCCCGTCACCTTGTTGAGGTGGAACAGTTCGGGGTCGAGAAAGCAGGGCGGGCCGGCGCTGGGCACGACGACACGGGCGTCGAGGCTTTTGGCGTAGGCGAGGGCACGGGCGAACTGCGACTCAACCTTTGATTCAGCGAGGCGGCGCTTGTCGGCTTCGGGCATGTCATAGACCATCGGATACCAGATGGCCCCGCTGTACTGCAGCAGGTGAATATCGATGGGGCCGTGTTTGCGGAGGGTATCGGTGTCGTGGATGCGGCAGTCGTTCTGGTTGACGGCGATGGTGTCACCATCCATCACCACGAGGGCCGAGTCGCCGCCGGGGCCGTCGGTGATGCTGGTCTCGACGTGGATGGCAATCGACACACCGTTGGTGAGTGGTTGTGCAACACCGTGCTGCGTGCGCACGAAGGTGCGGAAGCCCAACTTGCCGAGTGTGCGTTCGAGTTCGCGCGTCGGGAAGTCAGGCAGGAGAACGGGTGTCGACTTGTTGACGTGGTTGGCCAGCCAGGCCTCGTCGAGGTGGTCGCCGTGGATGTGCGAGATGTAGAGGTAGGTGGGATTTTCCAGTTGGGCAAGCAGTGCGGGGTCGAGTTTGTCGTTGCGCGGGAAGGGGAACCACGAGCCAAAAAAGGCCGGTTGGAACCACGGGTCGCAGAGGATGCTGACACCCTTGGTGTCGATGAGCATGCCTGCGTGGCCGACGGGCGAGATACGCATGGGGGTGGGCCGGTTCGGTGCCGTGGGACTCAGGCGACGGGCGGGTCGGTGAACTGTTGGCCGTTGCGCGAGACATGTTCGGTCCACGCCGAACCGTTCCAGTAGCGCAACTCGAAGCGACCCGAGGGATCGGGGTACCAAGCAGCGGGGGCCACGGCGTCGCCGACGCTGCTGGATGTCGCGTTGACGGGGTTGCTCGAGGCCACGGTGGCGGCGGGCTGGCTGACCGGCGTGGGATTCGTTGGCACGGTCGACGTGGGTGTCGGGCTTGTGGTCGGTGTTGGTGCCGTCGCGGTTGTGGTGTTGTTGATGGTGCCGGCGATGGCGGCGCGGCGCACGAAGGCGGTCACCTGCGAACCGGTGGAGACGATCTGGAGGATTTCCCAGCCCTGGGCCGAGCGTTCGGTCATCAGGCGTGCCAATTCCGAGGGGTCGGCGCTGGTCAGCGCGGCGTATTCAAGCATGGGGTGAGGCTACCTGCGGCTAGCCAACGGCGTCAGTTCGTACCAGGGCATCGATGTCGGTGTCGGTGGGCGGGCCGTCGTGGATGAGATGGCCGTCACGTAGGGCGACGATGCGTTCGACACGGCTGACGAAAGAGAGTTCGTGTGTGGCCACGACGAGTGTTGCGCCGTCGGATCCGGCCTGGGCGAGGAGGGCAAGGAGGGCTTCCCGGCCCGCGGCGTCGAGGCCGACGAAGGGTTCGTCGACGAGGAGCAGTTCAAAGGGGCGAATGAAGGCGATGGCGATGGCCACCTTTTGGCGCAGACCGCGCGAGAAACGTTGCGGGAGTTCTTCGGCGCGGGCGTAGAGACCGAGGTGATCGAGAAGATCGGCGGCGTGTTGTTCCCACTCGGTGACACCGTGCATGCGCGCGACATATTCGAGGTGTTCCCACACCGACAGGTCGTCGTAGAAGACGGGCGTATCGGCGAGGTAACTGGTCAGGGTGCGGGCCTCGAGGCTGGATGGTGCGTGGCCGTCGATGTTGACGCTGCCGGCGGTGGGGTCGAGCAGGCCCGCGGCCATGCGAATGAACGTGGTCTTGCCCGAACCGTTGTGGCCGAGGAGTGCGACGCGCTGGCCGTGTTCGATGCGCAGCGTGAGGGGGTGAAGTGCGGGCGCCTCGGCGTAGTCCTTTTCGATCGCTTTTGCTTCGACGGCCGCGGGTGGCAGTTGTGAGGTGTTTGTTTGGTTGGTGTCGTTGTGGCGCCGGCTGGGCGGTCTGGGGTGACGGCTCATCGCGACACACCCGCCTTTCGCGACCGTTGGCTTTCTTCGACCGACTTCCTCCACCAGCGGCGGATTGCGTCGCGTTGACGCACCCAGCCCGCGACAAGCAAGAGAACGAGTGCAACACCGACGCACATGCGCACGGCGGTGGCGACGGGATGGTCGCCCGATTCGACTGCTTCACGAACTGCGACGACAGACAGGCTGCCGAGCGTGGCGACAACGACGGGGAACACGGCACGGGTCATCGTGGTCAAGCCGGCAACCTCGGGCGGCATGAAGAGGGACTTTGTGTTGTCACCCAGTGGGTCGGGCGCGCCCTTGACTGCATTGATCACTGCGCCGGCCATACCGGTGGCGAGAGCGAACGGTGCGAGCACCACGGCGGTGGCGATGGCGGCACCGTCGTGTTCGAAGATCGCTGCGGCGATGATGGCAATGATACTGAAGGGGATCAGCATGACAGCGGGAACAATGAGATGGCGCAGCATGAGTGCGCCGCGGTCGACGGGTAGTGAATCGGTGCGCTCGGGTTTGTCGACTTCCTGCGACAGGGGCTCGACGAGTTCGAGACCGAAGACGAAAAGACACAGACCGCTGGCAACGACGGCGGGTGTTGTGCCGCGGTAGGCGGCCACCTGTGCGAGGGCGGCGAGAACGACCATCAACATCATGCGTGCATAACGACGTGCAGGGAACTTGAGGAAACTGTGCACGCCGCGGCGAACGACGGGGGGAAGCGCCCCGTGGCGCTTGAGTGTGACCCACGATGTGGCGCGCATCTGTTCCTGGCTGAGCTGGCGACGCAACAACATCACGGTGCGAATGTCCTGGAGTGTGACGGCGAAGCGCAGTTGTGCGACGAGATTGCTGCGTCGGGCGAGAGCCTCGACCGACAGTGTGCCGACGACCAAGACGCCGGCGATCGCGACGATGCCTGTGACGACGGCGGCGATCAAGTCGATGGTCTCGATCCGCAGTGGCCACAGCGCCAAGCCGCCGAAGGCGTCAAAGGGGCCCGGCGTGGAGGTGTCTGCAACGGTGACGGTGGTCTGCCAGAACAGTAGTGCCGAAGCGAGAAGTGTGGCGAGTGAGGGATGGATGCGCAGGCCGTGCACGACAAGCGCGGCGCCCACCCATACGAGACCCACGCATGCGCCATAGATGGCACCGTAGAACGCCCAGGCACCAAGTGAGCCGGGGAGGCGACGCGCGGCGAGTTGGCCTGCCGCCGCGCCGGCAAGTGCTCCGGCGAAGGCTGCCGCGCGCAGACGTTGGATGGCGGGTTTGCGCAATGCGTCGCGGATGGCGATGGGGGCAAGGAGAACGTGGCGCACTTCGGCGTCTTCGACGGCGATCGGCCCACCCCCGGCGCCGCTGCGTGCGCCGAGGAACAAGGCGATGGCGACGATCAGCCCGAGAATGTTCGGACCGTGGGCCGTGATATCGGTGATGTCGTTGGTCGATGCGACAGAGTCCTCGAAGACGCCCGAGATGAAAAGCACGCTGCCGCCGATGAGGATGGCGGCGAGGTACACGCGGTAGAGGGCCTCGAACCACTCGGTTTCCTGCACGCGGCGGTGACGGCGCGCGGAACGCATCTCGCGCAGGGCGAGAAGTCCCGTCGAGGGGGGTGGCGCCACGGTGGCGGTGTCGGACACGGCAACCATCCTGCCACCGCATGCGACAAAGAGACGACAGACTAAGGGAACATGGATACCGAGACGATGCAGTTGTTGTCGGCCCTGTTGGCCTTGTTCGCCGCGGGTGGCACGTTGGTTCTATTGGTCGCGCGGCTTGCTGCGGCGCGGTCGCGCGGCGCGGCGAATTTCGTGGTGGCGTGCCGGCCTCTCGCGCTGCCGTTGGCGTTCATCGTGGCGGGCTTCGCGACCTTCGGCAGCCTGTGGTTCAGCGAGGCGGCGAAATACAACCCCTGCAAACTGTGTTGGTACCAGCGTATTGCGATGTATTCGCTCGTGATCGTGTTGGGTGTCGCACTGGGACGGCGGTGGATTGCGGGGCGGCGGTTGCCGGCGGGTGATGCGTTCGCCTCGCTCCGCGAAATCACGCCGTATGCGCTGGTCCTGGCCGCGCTGGGCAGTGTCGTATCGGCCTACCACTACTTGTTGGAGTGGAACCCGACGTGGGAGAGCAACGTGTGTTCACTCGATGTGCCCTGCACTACCATCTGGTTCCGCGAGTTCGGTTTCGTGACGTTGCCTTTGATGGCGCTGTGTGGTTTTGTCAGCATGATCATTTTGCTGTCGACGACGTATCGTTTGGTCCATGAGCGTTGACCCGAACGGACGCAAGTCGTTGTCGACGAAGTGGATCGTTGCAGCCATCGCAGCGGTGTTGGTGGTGATCGCCGGTATCGCCATCGTGGGCGGCGGGTCCGACGACGATGCGTCGACGGCCGACGGCGCGGGTGCGCAGGTGACACCGGGCGGCGGGGCTTCAAGCGGGGCCGCGGGTGGTGCGCCCGGTGAGTTCCAGCCCGTCACGGCGATGGGTGAGGCGTTGGTTCCACTCGAAGAGTCGGTTCCCGCCCCGGGTAGCGACCCGGCAGAGGGTGTGGCCGCGCCGATGTTGGCCGGTTTTGACTTCGCGGGTTCAGCCGTGACCGTGAGGCCGTCTGGTAAGCCGGTGCTGTTGGTGTTCCTTGCGCATTGGTGTCCGCATTGCAACGCCGAAATTCCGCGTCTCATCGAGTGGAGGGAATCGGGCCAGATGCCCGACTCACTGGAGGTTGTGGGCATCGCCACGGGTTCGCGTGACGACCAGGTGAACTGGCCGCCGTCGCAGTGGTTGGTCGACAAGGAGTGGCCGTGGGCCGTCATGGCCGACAGCAAGGACCAAGAAGCTGCATTCGCGATGGGTGTGAGTGGTTACCCCGGCCTGGTCTTGCTCGCCGGTGACGGCACCGTGTTGGCGCGGCGCAGCGGCGAAGCGAGCGTGAGCGAACTCAATGACTGGGTGGGTGCTGCGATGCTGAGTGCGTGACTTGACCGCTGAATGTTGCGGTCAAGGTCTCGCGGGGTGATGCACACGCAGCCGTGTCGGACACCGAGAGCCATTCACGTGGCCATCATGCGGAGGAAATCACCGGGCAAGCACAGAAGCATGTTCGACACCGCGGGGCTGGGGTATCGGGTGGCTTCGCCACGCACCTGCAATGGATGGTTTCGTCGACGATGGTGTTTTGAGGCGCGATGTCGGGACTGATCTCAGCTTTGGCCGTCGTCGCCGAGTAATCCACGGGCGGCGTCCTCGGCGAGGCGCATCACTTCGCGTAGCGGCAGGCCGCTGTCGCGGGCGGCGCGGGCTGCGTGATCGAACTCGGCTTTCACGCGGTGGTCGTTGCACTTCACATCGATCGAATGGCCGAGTACTTCGACGGTGACTGTGCGGCGCGCGCTGGTGAAGCGCTGCAGGGCGGTTGCGCGAATGCCGAGCGAGCCGGTTTCGCGCGAGATGATCGAGCGCATGTCGGCCGCCGACTCGGGGCGGCACAACACCTGCAGACAGTGGCCGTGGCGATCCTTCTTCATCAGGATTGGTGTCACCCAGGCGTCGTTCGCGCCGGCAACCATGAGAGTCGAGACGGTGTGGGCGAGAACCTCGGGGGTGACGTCATCGGTGTTCGTTTCGAGAACAATCAGAGATTCGACGTCGTGTGGCGTGTCGTGGTCGGCGGTGCCGATGAGAACCTGGACGACATTGGCATGGTCGGCTGGGTTCTTTGTTCCCGCGCCGTGGCCGATGTTGGTGACCGTCATGGTTGGTGCGGGGCCGAAGGATGCAGCGAGTGCGGTGATGATGGCGACACCGGTGGGGGTGGAGACTTCGTAGTCGAGGTCGATTCCACGAACGGGTGCGTTGCGAGCGGCGAGCATCCTCGCCACTGCCGGCCCGGGGCTGGGGATCTTGCCGTGGGCCGAGCGAACCGTGCCATGCGACGTTGCGATGGGTGAGGCAACGACGTGGGTGATGCCGAGAAGGTGCAGTGCGGTGCACGTGCCGACGACGTCGACGATGGCGTCGAGGCTGCCGACCTCGTGGAATTCGACGTCGTCGAGGCTGATGCCGTGCACCTTGGCTTCTGCTTCGCCGAGGGTGCGGAATACGCGGAGAGCGTTTGCCTGGACGTCGTCGGGGATATCGGCGTTGGTGATGAGAGCGACGATGTCGCGGTACGGACGATGCGGTGCATGTTCCTGGTCGCGATGGTGGTCGTCATCGTGGTGACGATGTTCGATGACGATGGCGCGGGTGGCCGAGATACCGCAGCGGTCGACGCAGTCGGCCGTGAGTGCCCAGCCGTCGACGCCGAGGCCCGACACGATGTTGGCGACTTCCATTGCATCGGCGCCGGCATCGATGAGTGCACCCAACAACATGTCACCGGCGACCCCGGCCGAACAATTGATCCACGCGGTATTCATGCGTATTTCCTATGCGCGTCGGTTGAGAATGCGTGCGACGGCGCATGCCGCGCCGAAACCGTTGTCGATGCCGACCACCGTGACTCCAGCGGCGCACGACGCGTGCATGGCCAGCAGTGCTGTGACACCTTCGAGCGATGCGCCGTAGCCCACGCTGGTGGGAACCGCCACGATGGGTGCGCCACTGAGGCCCCCGACGACGCTGGCAAGCGCACCTTCCATGCCGGCCGCGCAGATGATCGCATCGGCCGCCTGAACGGTTTCGAGGCGATCGAGGAGGCGGTGAATGCCCGCCACGCCGACATCGACTATTCGCTCGGGTGCAAAGCCGTACGCACGCAGTGTGAGAATCGCCTCGTCAACGACGGGAACGTCGGCCGTCCCCGCACTGATGACAAGCACACGGTGTTGCGACGCACGGTCGGTACCGGGCAGGCGCCAGGCGAAGGTGTTCGACGCGCGTTGCGCACCCGGGTTGTCGGCGAGAGCGGCCTTTGCCTGTGCGTCGTCGACGCGGGTGAGAATGACGGGGCCCTCGCCGAACTTGAGCATCTCAGCGACGATCGTTGCGCACTGTTCGGGCGACTTGCCGGGGCCGTAAATGGCCTCGGGTGTTCCTGACCGCAGCGTACGGTGATGGTCGACGAGTGCATCGCCCGCTTGCGTGAATGGCAGACGGCGAAGAATCCCAGCGGCAGCATCGGCGCTGACCGCTCCCGACTGCACGTCGGCAAGCAATTGGCGGAGGGTCTCGCTAAACACGCCACAATGTTGGCATCTCCTCGCCTAGCCTTCCCAACGTGACCTCTTCGGCCCCCCGTCGCGTCGGCTTCCTCGGGCCGTTCGGCACGTTCACCGACCAGGCTGTACGCACCCAGCTTGATCTGGCCGCGATGGAGCTGGTGCCCTTCCGCACGGTTCCCGACGTGCTCGACGCGGTCGAAGCGGGGGAAACCGATCTTGGTTTCGTGCCGATCGAGAACTCGATCGAAGGCACGGTGAACCTCACCCAAGACGCACTCGTCTTCGACCATGAGTTGTACATCCAGCGGGAAGTCGTGCTCGACATCAAACATTTTCTTCTTGCACTGCCCGGCGTGAAGCTTGCCGACGTCAGGGAAGTGCATTCGATGCCCGTCGCAACGGCGCAGTGTCATGCATTTTTGCGCAAGGAACTTCCGAAGGCCGAGGTGCGGGCGGTCACCAGCACAGCCGAAGCCGCGCGTCGCATTTCCGAGGACTGTTTGGCGGGCGTTGCCGCCATCGCACCCGAGTCGGCCGCAACGTTGTATGGCCTTGACGTCATCGCGCGCGACATCGCTGACCACGACAACAACCAGACGCGTTTCGTGCTGGTGGGCAAGGACACGGTGAGCGCACCAACGGGTCACGACCGCACTGCGATCGTTGTGTTCCAGCGTGCCGACGAACCGGGCAGCCTGATTTCGATCCTGCAGGAGTTTGCCGCGCGCCGTATCAACATCGACAACCTCCAGTCACGGCCAACGAAAAAAAGTGGGCTCGGCGACTACTGCTTCATCATCTATGCCGACGGCCATGTGGGGGACGAGTTGATGGCCGATGCGTTGCGCGAACTGCACGCCAAGCAGGGCGGCGTGAAGTTCTTCGGATCATTCCCCGCAGCCGGTCAGGCCGCACACAACGCCCGCGAACACGCGGACAGCCGTTGGCGCGACGCCGACGACTGGGTGGCACACCTGCGCAGCCGCATCACACGCTGAGGGCCGGCGGCGATAGCCTCGCGGGCGGAACGGTGGCAGAGTGGACAAATGCATCCGCCTTGAAAGCGGAAGGCCCAAAAGGCCCGGGGGTTCGAATCCCTTCCGTTCCGCCAAATGTTTTCAAGGGCAGTTCGTTGCGTTGTAGGCGGTGG
>Ga0208048_1002015_pt1 | contig 10133 bp, 5 predicted proteins | sample Malawi_45m_30L_FD_184163 | JGI IMG/M metagenome (GOLD analysis project Ga0208048, IMG submission 184163) | Freshwater microbial communities from Lake Malawi, Central Region, Malawi to study Microbial Dark Matter (Phase II) - Malawi_45m_30L... | ecosystem: Environmental > Aquatic > Freshwater >... | reverse complement strand
ACCACACCGGTGGACCTCTCGGGCCACCAGCTCTCGGGCATCACGTTCCGCTTCCCCAGCCAGCGGGCGATCCTGGCGGCCGGCGCCCGGTTCGTCCTGGGCAACGGGACGCGCCCCGACCTCTTCCGTCAGCGGCATCCCGGGACCGCCGTCTTCGGCTGGTACGAGGGCAGCCTTTCCAACGGGGGCGAGCGGCTGGAACTGCGGAATGCAGCCGGCCGGCTGGTCGCCGCGGCCGGCTACGGCGATTCACCGCCGTGGCCCCGATCGGCCGATGGCGGCGGCAACTCGCTGGAATTCCGGGATCCCTCGACCGATCCCGGAGATCCGACCGCCTGGACGGCCGGTGCCCCCGGGGGTACCCCGGGACGGCCGCCGCAACCGGCTTCCATCACCCCGGCGGTGCGCATCCACGAGGTGCACGCTTCTGGCCTGCCCGACTGGGTGGAATTGCACAACCCGGGTCCCACCGCCGTGGACCTCGGCGGCTTTTCGGTCACCGACAACGGGGAGGCGCGACGCTTCGTGATCCCGGCGGGAACCCGGCTGGGCCCGGGTGCATTCCGGGTGTTCTCTAGCGCCGAGGGCGGCGTCACCGCCCCCGACCGCCTCCCCTTCGCCCTCGACGCCGACGGGGAGACCCTCGTGCTGCTGGATGCCGACGGGGAGCGGGTGGACGGGGTGCGTTTCGGGCCCCAGGTCCCGGGATTCTCGATGGCCCGCGATGGCTCCGGCACTTGGGTGCTGGCCCACCCCACGCCGGGCGCCGCCAACCAACCGCTGGCATCGCGGGAGCTTTCCACCGCCCTCAGGCTCAATGAATGGCAGTTGTCGCCGCCGGCGGGTCTGCCGTGGATCGAGGTGCACAACCCGGACGCGCGACCGGCGGCTGTCTCCGGTTGGATGCTCCTGGCGTCCAACACCGTGTTCCGCCTTCCCGGCCCGGCGTTCGTCGCCCCCGGGGGCTTCCTGGTGCTCCGGATCGGCCCAGGCTCGTCACCGACGCGGATCGACGGGGACCTGCCCGCCGGTGCGGGGTTCCTGGCGCTGCAGGAACCCGGCGGGGCCGAGGTGGAGCGTTTGTCCTACGCCGCCCCGGTCCGCGGCACCACGCTGGCCCGGATCCCCGACGGTTCCGGCGCGATCCAGGCTCATGCCTCCCCCGGAAGTCCGGGCTTTAGCAACCGGGTCGAAGTTCCCGGGCAGACCCTGCGCCTTTCGGCGTTCCTCGCCCGTTCCGGCGTCGACTGGGTGGACGTGGAGAATTTCGCCGGGGTCCCGGTCTCCCGGGCGGGCCTTCGGTTGGTGATCGACCCACCCGACCTGCCGTCCCGCACGGTCGAACTGGACGGGCCGGCACCGCTCGCGCCCGGCCAACGCCTGCGGATCCTGGGCGGGACACCGGCCGTGCCCGTGGCCGACCCGCTCCGGCTCTGGTCGCCTCTGGCCACCCTGCCCGACGACGGTGGCGAGGTGCGCCTCGAGGGCGACGATGGCCGGGTCTGGGACCGGGTCGACTACGGTCCACAGGTCCCGGGTCGACCGGTCTGGCGCAACGGCCCCAACTGGGTGCTCGCCTCAGGATCCGACGGCCCGGAGCCGCCGTTCACCCTGGCGGCGATGTCGGACGGTTCCGGGGTGCGGATCAACGAGTGGCTGGCCAACGGCGGCCGCGCGATGGAATTCGTCGAACTGCACAATGCCGACCCTCTTCCGGTGGACCTTTCCAGGTGGGTGCTCACCGACGATCCCAGCATCCGCGGGGCCACCAACCGCACCCTGCCCGCACCGGGTTTCCTCGCCGGCAAGGGCTTCGCCCGCTTCCGCATGGACGGAAGCACCGCCGAGGTGCCGGGATCCCAACTGGACTTCCGACTCAACGCCCTCGGGGAGACCCTTCGGCTGGTGGCCGGCCACGGGGGCGTCGTGGACTCCGTGGACTACACGGTGCAGGACGAGGGGGTCTCGGAAGGTTTCCTCCCCGATGGATCGACCACGCGGGTACGCTTTCCCGGCCGGGCCACCCCGGGCCGTTCCAACGCGCAGCCGGAGGCCGACTCCGACGGCGACGGGATGCCCGACGACTGGGAAACCCGCAACGGCCTGCGTCCCGACGCCGCCGACGGCGCCGGCGACCCGGACGGCGACGGGGCGACCAACCTGCGGGAATTTCTCGCCGGCACCGACCCACGCAACCCCGGGAGCGTCTTCCGCCTTTCGGTGGCCCGAGAGGGCCGCGGGTGGTCCCTGCGCTTCACCGCGCAGGCGGACCGGTCGTATCGCCTGGAGATTTCCGACAGCGTGGCCGGCCCCTGGGACCGCTCCCAGGACATCGCCGCCGGCACGACGGCCCGGGAGGTGTCGCTGCCCCTGACGTGGGATGCGGGCCAGCGGTTCTACCGGATGGTGGCTGTGCCCTGAGGGCCGCGGACAGCCTGGTTCAGGCGAAGATCTCGTCGACCACCCGGCCGTGGACGTCGGTCAGGCGGAAGTCGCGGCCGGCATGGCGGTAGGTCAATTCCTCGTGGTCGAGGCCCAGCAAGGCCAACAGCGTGGCATGCAGGTCGTGCACATGCACCTTCTGGTCGACACCGTAGAACCCGTAGTCGTCGGTGAGCCCGTAGCTGAAGCCGTTCTTCACGGCCCCGCCGGCCAGCCACATCGTGAAGGCGTGGGGGTGGTGATCGCGTCCATCGTCGCCCTGCAGCGTCGGGGTCCGGCCGAACTCCCCACCCCACATCACCAGCGTCTCGTCCCAGAGTCCCCGGGCCTTGAGGTCCTGCAGGAGCCCGGCGATGGGGCGATCGACCTCCGAGGCCAATCGTCCATGGTCGCGGGTGAGGTCCGAATGCTGGTCCCAATACCCGTGGGTCGCCTGGACGAATCGCACCCCACGCTCGCTGAAGCGGCGGGCCAGCAGGCATTGCCGCGCGAAGGAGGAGGTCTTCGGGTCGTCGAGGCCGTAGAGGCGCCGGGTGGCCTCGGATTCGCGCCCGACGTCCATCGCCTCGGGCGCCTCGGACTGCATGCGGAAGGCCAATTCGAAGGCCTCGATCTGGGCCTCCAATACCGGGTCGGCCCCGACCGCACCCTGGTGGTCCCGGTTCATCCGGCCCAACAGGTCGAGTTGCGCGCGCTGGGTGCGTGCCTCGCCGTCGGGGTCGTGGAGGTAGTGGATGGTCGCCCGGTCGACCGGCACGCCGCCGCCGATCGGGGTTCCCTGGTGGACCGCCGGCAGGAAGGCGCTCGACCAGTTGCCCACCCCGCCATGCCCCAGGGTGGGGTTGATGGTCAGGAAGCCCGGGAGGTTGCAGTTCTCGGTGCCCAGGCCGTAGGTGATCCAGGACCCCATGCTCGGCCGGACGAAGGTGTCCGACCCGGTGTGCAGCTTCAACAGCGCCCCGCCATGGGCCTCGTTGGTGCCGTGCACCGCCTTGAGGAAGCACAGGTGGTCGGCCATCGCCCCGACCTTCGGGAAGAGGTCGCTGACCATCGCGCCCGACTGGCCGTAGGGGCGGAACTCCCAGGGGGATCGCCGGAGGTTCGAGGTCTTGGCGAACTGGATGCGGGGTTTCTCGAAGGGCAACGGTTTGCCCGAATCCTTCAGCAGGCGGGGCTTCCAGTCGAAGGTGTCCACGTGCGACGGCCCACCGTGCATGAAGAGGAAGATGATCCGGCGGGCCCGTGGGCGGAACCGGGGCGGCCGGGCCGCCAGCGGACCCCTCTGCCCCGGGGCGTCCGAGGCCGCCCGGGCCCGTCCCGCCGACGACAGCAGGCCGGCCAGGGCCAGGTGCCCGAACCCGAGGGCCGTCCGGCGCAGCAACTGACGCCGGGAGACCCCCGGCCCTTGGAGGTTGGATCGGGGAGTCATTCGCGGTACTGGAATTCCGAACTGGCCAGGAGCACCTGGCACCAACCGGCCCATCGCCCGGGCGAATCGGGATCGGCAGCGGTGACCCCAGGCCCCTCGAGGAAGGCCCTGGCGCGGTCGATTTCGATGGTGGTTGGCGGCCGCCCGAGGACCCGCTCGTAGGCCAGCACCACGCGCTCGGCCACCTGAGGCCGCAGGCTGGCGGACTGGCCCTCCAGCAGGACCGCCATCGCCCGCGACTGCTCCTTCAGCCACGGGCTGTTCATCCAGAAGAGCGCCTGATGGGAGACCACCGTCGGCGTCCTCCGGGAGACGCCGACGCTCGGGTTGGCGAAATCGAAGAGGGTGAGCAGGTCGTAGACACGGTCCCGGACCACCGGCAGGTACAGGGTACGACGCAGGGACGATTCCGAGACCTCATCGTTCGGAGCGTATTCGTCGTTCTTCCAGGTCACAAGGCTTCCGCCGAAGGTCCGGTCGAGCCGTCCGGCCACGGCCAGCACCCCGTCCCGGATCATCTCCGCCTCGAGCCGCTGCCTCGGGAAGTGCCAAAGCCAACGATTCTCGGGGTCCAGCCCGGCTGCCTTCGGGTCGGCGTGGATGCGACCGGCCTGCCGCCAGGTCGCGCTGGTCAGGATGAGCCGATGCAGCCGCTTCAGGTCCCATCCGTGGTCGACGAGGTCGCGGGCCAACCAGTCGAGCAGCCCGGGATGCGTCGGGCGATCCCCGCGCCGTCCGAAATTGTCGGGACTGCGCACCAGGCCGTGGCCGAAGTGCGCTTGCCAGACGCGGTTGACCAGCACGCGCGACGTGAGCGGATGGTCGGGCCGGGTGAGCCAGTGCGCCAGTTCTAGGCGGCCGCTCCGGCCCGACGGGATGGCCGGCGGACTGGCGACCCGGATCGCCTGGGGGAAACCCCGCGGCACCGGGTGGGCCGCCAATTGCAGATGACTCCCCCGGATGTGGATCGGCAGGTCGGCCACGGTTCCCTCCTCCACCGCCAGCGCGTGCGCGGGGGCGCCTGGATCCCGCTGCTGGAGGGCCTCCCGCTCCTGCCCGTTGCGTGCGAGGGCTTGCCGCGTCGCCTCCGGGAACAGGGGGCGGGCGTCCTTGGGCAACGCCAGCGGACCATCGCCCCCGAAGATCGCCTCCCGGGCCTCGGCCCGCCGGGCTTCCCGCTGCCCGGACGCGTCGAGATGGTCGAAATCCCAGCGCAGCAGCGCCGGCCAGTCACGCGCCTGCTCCGGAGCCTCGAATGCCTGACGCACCCGGTCGGCGGTCCAGGCCTCACCGGCGATCAACACCTCGTCCAGCAGGCCTCGGAACCGCACGTGGCCATCGGGGCGGCGGGCGAGGGAAACGTGACCGGTGCCCGGCACCCGGGCCTTGCCCACCTCGGTGCCGCCGGCGGCCAGGCCATCGACGAAGAGGGCCAAGGTCCGCCCGTCGTAGGTCGCCACGAGGTGATGCCAATGGTCCCGCTTCAAGGGCTTCGCCGCCCGGACGGTCGTCACGTGCTCGCGCCCGCCCCCGATGTTCACCCAGGCCATGGCGTGGTCACCGTCGAGACCGAGGGCATAATGTCCCTCCACCCACTCGTTGACGTTCTTGGAAACCAGCCAGCGACGGGTCTCCCCTCCCTTGGGCCATTCGTCGGCCCGGACCCACGTCTGCAGCGTCCAGTGGGGTGGTTCGAGCGCCGGCGTCGACGGATGGTCGAGGTGGTTGTCGCCCCCGGCGCGAAATCCCTGACCAAGCCGGCCGGGTCCCAGCCGCAGTTCCGCCCGCGGGGTTCCCTCACCGAATGCGGTGACCAACGCCTGTCGTGCCGCGGGATCGCCAGCCAGTTCGAGGACGGCCTGACGCACCGACGGGCTGACGGTCCCGCCCTTCCACCAGCCACGCCATCTCGCCTCGGGACCCTCGGCGGGACCCGCCACCTTCGTGACCCCCGGATCGTCGCGCAGCCATCCGGGAAGCCCTTCCGACAGGGCTTCCCGCCAGTCCTGCCCGAGACGCTCGCGGGCCGAGCGTTCGATCGAGTCGTGCTCTTCCTGGAGGCGTTTCAGGTCGGACCTGTGCGCCTCGATCGCCGCCAGGCGTTCGGCCGGAGTGATCCCGCGTTCGTTGAACTTCGACACGAAGGCGAGGTTCTCCATCGTCTTGGTACTGCGGAAGATGCCGGCCAGCGCGTAGTAGTCGGCGGCGCTGACCGGGTCGAACTTGTGGTCATGGCAGCGGGCGCACTGGAGGGTCAACCCAAGGAAGGCCCGACCCACGACATCGATCTGCTCGTCCACCAGGTCCATGACCAGCTTCGGCTTGTCCTGCTCGGCCAGCATCTTGGGCCCGAGCACGAGGAAGCCGGTGGCGGTCCACCGGTCGAAGACCACCGACTCGGCAACGCCGGTCCGGTCGACCAGGTCGCCGGCCAATTGGTCCCGCAGGAACTGGTCATAGGGCTGATTGGCGTTGAAGGAGCGCACCACCCAGTCGCGGTAGCGCCAGGCGTTGGACATGACCTTGTTCTCGTCCTGGCCGTTGGTGTCGGCGTACCGGGCGAGGTCGAGCCACCAGCGTCCCCAGCGCTCGCCGTAGGCCGGCGATGCCAACCAACGCTCCACGAGGCGGTCGAAGGCCGCGCCGTCATCCCCTGGGGAACCCTGCAGGCCGGCGGAAATCTCCTCGACCGTGGGAGGCAGGCCGGTGAGGTCCCACGCGGCACGTCGGACCAGCGTCCGCCGGTCCGCCTCCGGCGCGCGCCGCAACCCCTGCTCGGCCAGCGTCGCGTCGATGAACCGGTCGATGGGGTGAAGGGATCCCCGGGCCTCGGGGACCGGGGGCGTCCGGGGCGGCGTGAGCGACCAGAGATCGGATCCATCACCCCGCCCCGTGGCGGCCCCCTCGGCAACGACCGGACCGGAGCCGACGAGCCCCAGGATCACCATCAGGGCGACCTCGACGGCGCGCCCACGCCGGGAGGACGGGCACCCGGTGCCGGAGGGGACGAAACTGCGACGGTGCATCAGCATGGAGAATCCGAGTTAAACCTGCCATCAACCCGTCGGAGGGCCAAGCGCCGAGTCGGAAGAGCCGGTTCAGCGGTTGCCGTGACAACGAGCAGGCAGGCCATCGATCGGATCGGACCGGCGGGTGGTGGCGTTTGTCCCCCCAAGCGCACCAACCCCGGTGTCGGACCGGTGTTGATCCGAAAAAACGGTGTCCGCCTCGGGTGCGATGTCATGGACATGGTCGACCGCTTGGCTGAGCCTTCCGACCCCAAGCCTGAACGACCCTCAGGGAACCTGGATGCCCACCCGCGCCTCGGTGGCTCCGGCCCGGATTGGCACCCTCTGGGTCCGGCCGCCGGGCCAGAGGACCTCCAGGGCCACGGGGTCCACCGGCAGGGCGAGCACAGGCACCGGGCTGTCCTGGGACCAGTACCCGGAACCGGCGTGGATCTCGCGCGCGGGACCCGGACCCCGCGTGGATCGCAGGCGCACCACCGCCCCGACACCGTCGGGATTGCCCACGGGTCCGGCCAATCGGACCCGCAGCCCGGGGCGCCCATTCCGGTTCCGGAACAGACGGGTGGCTTCGCCGTTTTGGCCCACCACGAGGTCGGGCCGGCCATCCGCGTCGTAATCGGCCACGGCGGCGCCGCGTTGCTCTCCGTGGATCACCAGGCCGCTGCGCCGACCATCGAGGGGGGTGAATCCACCACGACCGTCGCCCAGGAGGCAAAGCCCGCGACCCCCGTCGAGCCGGCCGGTCTCAGGCTCCATGGCGAAGAAGTTCTGGGACAGGAACACATCTTCGCGGCCATCCCCGTCAAAGTCGGCGACGGCCACGGCGAAGGCCGGGGCCCACTGGGCAAGGTCGGGGAGCGGACGCACCTCGAAGCCGTTGGTCCGCTGCAGGAACAGCGTGGTCTCAAGCCACACCGCCTGGAGTTCGAGGCTGCCCGGTCGTCGTTCCCCGAGGATCTCGTCGATGCCCGCCAGACCGAACTGGCGAAAGGTCGGGAATCGGGAAGCCAGGGCCGGCATGGCCTCGAGGAAGCGGCCCAGGTGCATCCAGGGCACGGTCTTGCCAAGGCCCGGGTCCCAATGGGACTCGATCGCCATCCACTCCCCCGTCCCGGCGAAGTCACCGGCATGGAGGCCCAGCGGACGATCCCTGTAGCGCTCCTGCCGGAGGTTGCGTCCCCAGTTGGAGGCCAGCAGGTCCAGGCGACCGTCGCCGTCGAAGTCGCCGGTGCTCACCCCGTTCCACCCACCGGACAGTCCGCCCAGCGTCTTTGGCGCGGCGTCGGGCTGGCCCGCGAACCGGCTGGACCTGGCCTCAGGGGTCCAGATCAACCCGGGATCCGGGTTGACGGGACGGACGCAGCCATTGCCTCAACGTGCTTGCCAGCTACGGGGACCGATTGGACCCTCGCGGGGCGGGCGGAGGAGAGCTTCGCTCGTCTCGTCCATGAACTCCTCTTTCCGCCCCCTCCGCCTTGGCATCGTAGGCACCGGATTCATCGCGGACGTCATCGCCCGGGCTCTCGAATGCACCCCGGAGGTCGTGCTCGCCGGGGTGGCCAGCCGCCGGGCGGACAAGGCCGCCGACTTCGCCGCGCGGCACGGCTCGGTGCCGGTTCACGCGACCTGGGAGGCGCTGATCGCCTCCGGGACCGTCGACGCGGTGTACGTCGCGACCCCTACCGCCGTCCGCGAGCCCATCTGCATCGCCGCCGCCGCGCGGGGGCTCGCGGTGCTCGCCGACAAGCCGTTCCGGGATCTGGCCTCGCTTGGGCGCATCACGGATGCCTGCCGGCGCTCCGGGGTCGCCTTCCTCGATGGCACCCACTTCACGCACCACCCGCGCACCGCGACGATCCGCGAAGCCCTGCCCCGCCTGACCGGTGCGCTCTCGGGCCTGCGGACTTCGTTCTTCTTCCCGGCGCTCGACCGGTCGAACATCCGGTTGCGGCCGGACCAGGAGCCCACCGGGGTGATCGGCGACATGGCCTGGTACTCGATGCGGGCGGTCGTCGAGTACTCCGGCAGCGATGCGCCGGTGGCCGAATGCCGGAGTTGGGCCGAGCGGGATCCGGTGACGGGCGGGTGGTTCCGCGGCGCGGGATTCCTCCGGCTGGATGACGGATTCACGGCGACCTGGGATGTGGGCTATTCGGTGGGCGCCTGCCTGATGGACCTCGACCTCATGGGACATCTCGGGGTCGTCTCGCTCGACGACTTCGTGCTCGACTGGGAGGGCGGCTTCGCCACGTCGGATGCCACCCGACCGGTCGGCTTCACCCATCGCTTCGGCATGGCCAACCCGGCCACCTGGGTGCGGACGGAAACCCCGTCGCCGACGCGTCAGGCCACCCGGATGCTCGAGGCCTTGGCACGGCTGGCCCGCGATCCCGGGGGCCCGGAGGTCGGGGCCAGCATCCGCCGCAGCCTGCGCACCCAGGAACTCGTCGACGCCCTCGTGGCCTCGCTGGGAGTTGGCTGCTAGGCTCCCGACCAGGCGGGTCCAGGTTCCGCCAACCGATCATGCACCCCACGATCCAGACCCTCATCGATCGCTACGGTCTCGAGCGCCTGCCGGTCGAGGGCACCCTCTTCGTCCAGACCTACCGGACCGCCCGTGAGACGGAGCCGGGGCGACCGGCCGGCACGGCGATGGTTGGGCTCTATTGCGAGGAACCCCTGAGCCAGTCGCTCTTCCACCGGCTCACGCTCGACGAGGTCTGGCATTTCCACGCCGGGGATCCGTTCCGGCTCATCCTGCTGCATCCGGACGGCACCTCCGGCGACGTGGTGCTCGGGCCGGATCCCCTGAAAGGCCACCACAGCCAGGTGGTCGTTCCGGCCGGTGTCTGGCAGGCGGCCCACCTGATTGCCGGCGGGTTGTACGCGCTGTACGGCTGCACCCTCGCCCCGGGCTACACGCCCGACATCTTCGAAGGGGGCACCCGGGCCGCGTTGATGGCCACCCATCCCTCCCGCCGGGACGACATCGAGCGGTTCTGCTGCCCCGATCACGAAACCCGGATGCCGGGCTGACCGGTTGCCGGTCCGCGCGCACGCGTTCCCATCGGTCTCGACTTGCTTCCAGCCATGCCTCCCCAAGGACTTCCGATCACCGGCCGGCGCCTCCCTTGCGGCCGGGTAGACACATGGCAGGCCGGCTGGCCCACCCACCGAACCCAGGCGCCGGGAAGGATTTCCGGGGCCGCCCGATGGATGATCCTGGTCCTGAT
>Ga0208048_1002014_pt1 | contig 10137 bp, 10 predicted proteins | sample Malawi_45m_30L_FD_184163 | JGI IMG/M metagenome (GOLD analysis project Ga0208048, IMG submission 184163) | Freshwater microbial communities from Lake Malawi, Central Region, Malawi to study Microbial Dark Matter (Phase II) - Malawi_45m_30L... | ecosystem: Environmental > Aquatic > Freshwater >... | reverse complement strand
GCCAAGACGATTGCTTCAGAACGCTGCTCATCCCGGACGCCAAGGCGACGCTGATGAGCGCCGGCAGTCTGTAACCTCGATGTCGACCGCGGCTCGGATACATCCACGAGATCATCGCAGGAAGAATGCCGCTGAAGGACACAGAGACGGGATCGGTGGCTTGCGTGGGCGTCGCCGCAGAGGGGTTGGGCGGCAACCTCACCCGTTTCAATAGTGTACCGGGCCCATACGACAACAGTTATGTTCTGGGCGCGGTCTTCATAGGTTTGGCTGCTAGGGGCTACGCTGTCCATAGCCCTATTAGGCGCTGGAACAAAAGGCGGCAAACGTCTGCAACGACCCCGATGCTGCAACGATACTCAGGCCAGGGTGCACTCGGGGCCTGTCGGATTGAAAAGGGCGTTTAAACTTCTTTTGCTTATTCGCAGGACGGGAAAAGTTGACAGCCGGATTCTCCGGTAAGTGTGAATAAGCGCATACTTCTATAACCTTGGAGCTTCAAAGCATGCCCCTTCGCCTTTCCACCGTCTCGCTGGCCGCTGCCAGCCTCCTGGCTACTTTGACCAGCGCCGTCTTGGCCGGCGGCCACACCGCTGCTCCCGCTACAGCGCCAGTCAACCCCGTTGCACTGGTGGACCAGTTCGAAGCCACCGGCGGCAAGTTCGAGGGTTATCGCCGCTCCGGCGCCAAGGGCGTCTGCGCGATGGGCGAATTCGCAGGCAGCGCTGAGGGCAAGGCCATCTCCAGCGCCTCGGCCTTCAGCGGCGCCAAGATTCCGGTGATCGTGCGCTTCTCGGTAGGCGGCGGCAACCCCAAAGCACCTGACAACGCCAAGAGCCAGCGCAACATGGCCCTGCAGTTCGACCTGCCGAACGGCGAAGTTTGGCAACATGGCAATATCAGTGCGCCGGTATTCGGTGCCGCCACGCCTGCGCAACTGCTCGGCCGCTTGCAATCACTGCAGGCTGACCCCACCACCAAGGCTGCAGACCCAGCCAAGGTGAAGGCCTTTGCCGACGCAAACCCAGAAGTACTGCTGCAGGGCCGCTGGTTTGCCTCGCAGCCCATTCCGGCCAGCTATGCCAGCGTGAACTACTGGGGCGTGCACGGCTTTGCCTTCACCAATGCCAAGGGCGAAAAGACCGCCGGCAAGTGGGTCTTCGAACCCGTGGGCGGCCTGCAAGGCCTGACCGAGGATGAAGCCAAGGCCAAGGGCGCAAGCTTCCTGTTCGACGACCTGCGCCAGCGCGTGGCTGCTGGCCAAGTGGCCTTCAACTTCAATCTGGAAGTGGCCGAAGCCGGCGACAAACTCGACAACTCCACCATGCCTTTGCCCGCAGGTCGCAAGAAGGTGAGGCTCGGCACCCTAAAAGTGACCTCGGTGGCCCCCGATGCCGGCGGAAGTTGCTTGACCATTAACTTCGACCCCAACCGCATGCCCAAGGGCGTTGAAGGCCTGGGCGATCCGATGCTGACCGCCCGCACCGCCACATACGCCATCGGCATGGGGCGTCGCCTGGGTGAAGGCGCCAAGCAACAATAAAAAAAGAGGCCAGCCGCTGGGCTGGCCCACTTTTCGGCGCTTCCCTAAATGCGCCGCTGATCAGCGCAACACCGGCGCCAATGCCGGTGCCGACACTGCACCGCTGTTCGAATCTCGCATGGCCTTCCTGGCCACCTCGTTGTAGCCTCGCCAGAAGTCCCAGCCGTAGTCGCCCTTAATGCAGCCCAGTGCCACCGCGCGAAGGCCCACGGCTTGATAGCGCGCAAAGGCCGTGTACTCCACGTCGCCCCAGAGCCCGATCATCAATTCTCCTCGCGAGAGATCAAGTAGGGCCTGAGCCCGCCCGGCTTCCTCGGTGTCGGGCAACCCCATGGGCGGGGCTGACAAGCCGGTGATGCCAAGTTCTGACTCAAGTGGGCGGCGTGAATCCTCTGGCTCGGAGGACGGCAACAGCACCACGAACCCAAGCAGAGCCATGGGCACCAACAGCTTGGCACCCCAGTAAGGGTGATCAGTCACATTTGGTCCTTTCAACACTTCGCCTTTGCGAACCACAGCCCAGAGCGGCGTAAAGCCCCAGTCTCCCCTGGCGCAAAATTCCCCAGTTCAAGCTCTTGACGAGCCCGTGATCAAAGTTCGAGACGAAGTAAATCTCCGTGGTGCTTGCTTAACGATAAGCGATCTGACCTCGAAGGTCCCTCTGCACAACCGGCGGGAAAGCGCCCCCAGCAACAAGAGCCTGCCCAGGCGGGGGGCCGTTGGGATGTCGAGCATAGGCGATGTACTGGAGGATACGAGTGTTAAAGATTTCGCAATCGTGGCACGGCGGTGGCTCAAATCTTGATCCCCAGCGGGGCCCGCCCAATAATCGTCTGCGATGCCCCGCAACCTTTCCAAATCGCGCCTGATCGAGTTTCGGCAGTGCCCCAAGCGGATGTGGCTGCAGATCCACCACCCCGAGCAGCGCCAGGCCGACCCCGACACGCAAGCCCGGATGGACATCGGCAACGAAGTGGGCGCCCTGGCGCGCACCCTGCTGGCCCCGGCTGGCGATGGCATCTTGTTTGATGCGCAGCAGGAAGGTTATGCCGCCGTCTTCGAGCGGTCGATGGTGTCACTGCAAGCGCGCCGCCCCCTGTTCGAGGCGGGCTTTCAGCATGGGTCCCTGTTTGCGTTGGTAGACGCCCTGCTGCCCACCGATTCCCCCGAGGGCTGGCGCCTCATCGAAGTGAAGTCTTCTGCCAACGTGAAAGACTACCAACGCGACGACCTGGCCATACAAGCCTTCATCCTGCGCCAAGCCGGTGTGCAGCTCGAAGCGGCGGCGGTGGCCACCATTGATTCCACCTGGGTGTACCCCGGTGGGGGGCACTACCAGGGGCTGTTGAAGCAAACCGACTTGCTCGACGAGGCCCGGGCGCGTGAGGCTGAGGTGCAGGATTGGCGTGATGCGGCCCTGCAAGTCTGCGAACAGCCCGAGCCCCCCAGCGTGGCCATGGGGGCCCAATGCACGGCGCCCTTCGCCTGCCCCTACACCCAACACTGCCAGGCCGCCGCAGCACCCGCTGATGCAGGGATTACAGCGCCCATTGAATGGCTGCCTGGCCACCAGTCTTCAGGACTAAAAGCGTTTGTGACCACTCACAAACCGCGTTCGATGGCGGAACTGCCCGATTCGCTGTTGTCGCCCGTGCAACGCCGCGTGAAGCACGCCACCCTTTCCAACACCCCCTGGGTGGACAGTGCCGCCCTGCAGCCGCTTTTGAAGGGCTTGGCTTGGCCCTTGCACTTCTTGGACTTTGAAGCCGTTCAGTTCGCCATTCCCCGCTGGGCCGGAACCCGACCGTTTGAACAGATCCCCTTTCAGTACTCGCTGCACACACTTGAATCTGACGGGCCCCAAGGCAGATTGACCCACACCGACTTTCTGGACTTGTCCGGCCAAGACCCGCGAAGGCCATTGGCACAGCAGTTGGCCAGCGACCTCGGCAACAGCCAAGGTTCGGTTCTGGCCTACAACAAGGGCTTTGAAAGCATGGTGCTGCGCGCCTTGGCGGCGCAGTTTGATGACCTGGCGCCGGCACTTAGTGCCATTGAAGCGCGGCTCGTCGATTTGCTGCCGATCACGCGCGCCACCTACTACCACCCGCTGCAACAGGGCAGCTGGAGCATCAAGCGGGTGTTGCCCACCATCCCAGGGCAAACGGGGTATGCAGCACTGGGCTCGGTGGCGGATGGGCAAGCGGCCGTTCAGGCTTACCTCGAGGCTGTTCGGCTGGCTGAAACAGACCCCCATCAGGTGAACCACCTTGCACAGGCCCTGCGTGCGTACTGCGAGAAGGACACCGCAGCGATGGTGGCGCTGTGGAAATACTTGAAGGGCGTTTCTGCGTCAGCGTGAGCCTCTGCAAGTGAGCCCTCCAACGCTATACCTGGACTTCGACGGTGTCCTGCATCCTGGGCACTTCCGAGAGGGTGAGCAGTTCTGTCAACAAGGCTTGTTGGCAGAGGCGATCGCGGGCCATGAGCTCGACATCATCATTTCATCGAGCTGGCGATTTCAATTCACTCTGGCCAAGCTGAAATCGCTGCTGCACCCTGAGATCGGCCGCCGAGTCACCGGGATCAGCGGAGCGGCTCTTTTTGGATCTCACTCACGCTGGCGCGAGATTGAACGCCACGCCATGTTCAACCGGATCCACAACTTCCGCGCCCTGGACGACAGCGGGTTTCTGTTTCCCGCAGGCTGTAGCGCACTGATCCTGTGTGATGGGGCGAGGGGGATGCAAGCCATGCAAGGGCAGGCGCTGCGGCGATGGCTCGACGGGCCTGGCTGAGGCACTCATCGATACATGCCTGGAGCCACCGTATGCCTGTATGTACATCCAGCTCACTCGGTGAGCCTGTCGCTGGGCAAGATGGTTTCTGCCCTTTGAGGGCCAAGCGAACAAACCCAAGCGCTTCCTATGACCGCTCAAGCCGCTGAATCACTCTTGCTCGATGGGCAGGAGGTTTACCTGTGTGAAACGCCGCTGAACGCCTACTTCGCGCTCACCGGCCTTGCCCCGCAGTTCCAAGTTGAAACCACCGCGTGTTGGCGCGGCTACATCGGCTCGTGGGAGATCAAGGATTCGCGCCTCTACCTGATTGATATCGGAGGCAGCTACGAAGATGGATCGCCCATCACCCTGGAGAGCCTGTTTCCCGGCTTTCCCCATCGGGTGTTCGCCCATTGGTACAGCGGCACGCTGCGCGTGCCTCAGGGCGAATTGCTGAAGTACCGCCACATGGGCTGGGCGTCCACCTTCGAGCGCGACCTGCTGATCGACGTCGAAGACGGGGTGGTCAAGGGCATGCAAGTTCAACAAAACCAAGAGCCTGGCACCGGAGAGGACGAGTGAGCACCGATTGGGACGTGGCTATCGGAGCCTACTTGGCCATTGGCGCTGTGCTGCTGCTGGTAATTTACGTCCACCACCGCCTGACCCGTGTAGAGCGCTCGGATTGGGTGCAGGCCGCCTTGAGGGCCAGCGACCCCGAGCGCCACACGCTTGGCTACCGGGTCATGGCCGACTTCGTGGCCCCTGCCCTGGCCGCTGTTTTCATTTGGGCCCTGTGGCCCGCAGCATTGGCCATGGCAGCCAGGTGGAAGTGGAAAGCGTGGAAAGAGGAGCAGCAATTGAAGGCACGCAAAGACGCACAAGACAACCAAGAACCGGTCGAGATGAGTGAGTTGATCGAGCGCTTGTCCATTGAATCCATCGAAGCCCGAGAAACCATTCACGACCCGCTACAGGCAGCCCCGGCCACGCCGTTCGGCCACTTGGGTGCAGCATGGGTTGCGTTTCGATCGCAGCTGCAGCCGCAAGACGAGCTGTGGTCTTTTGTGGCCGTACGCGCGGATGAGTGGGGCTTGCAAGAAGAAACCGGCGGCTACGCAGCCGTGCGCGATGGCGCCATTGCGGCACACTTCACCAGTCGCCGCAAGAAGGCTGGCATGTGAGCGCTGCGAACCCACCAAACAAGTTTGAGCTGGGCGCCAGCAGCAGGTCCGGGCACTTTGGCATTACCAGCCTCGAGCAAGCCCAGGCGTTTGCGGCGCATCCTGTCTTGGGAGACCGGCTTCAGGCTTATGGGTTAGAACTTAAGCCAAGTTCCGCGTAGCCCTTGCTGCTCGATGCCGGGTTTGCTCCAATCACAGACCCCTTCCTTAAATACCGTATTCAGGCGTGTCCACTCAGCCGCCGTGAACGTCACTTTGTATTCCGAAGTGTTCGGCGCCTTTAGCTGACATTTGATAACGTCGGCCGATATCGGAGCTCCAGCTACAAAGCGTGGCGAGCCCGGTGCAGGGTAGAGTTCCGCACACTTGCCCGCTGTTTGAGAAAGTTTCTCCACAATCTTCTTCGGTACAGCATCCCGCGTCAGGCACCCTTCTTCCAGGGTTGCGGGCTTATTTCGAATCACCTTTTCTCGTTTGGTGCTAGCGCTGGTATCAGCAGATATATTTGCAAGCCACAGATCCATTTGCTTGAGCGCATCCATCAGCAAGGGACTAAAACTAGAGTAGTAGCCGTAGCGAAAGTCCTCATGCAGCATGACTTGATTGTCGGCATTACCGTTCGCTTTTATCAAACGCTCTCGCATGGAAAACGAGTGATACTTCAGGTGAATATCTCCAACATCGCGATCATCCGAATACCCTCGATGGTCAATGATTGGTATCTCCTTTAACCCGCCACCACCAGAAGTCAAACGCCCAGTCTGGTAGGCCTGAGTCACGGCACTCAGATCTGCTACGGTGCGCGATGTAGAAAACCTTGCATCCTTGTCATACCCTCCAACCTTTTCGTTGAGCGTCAGGAACTGATCTATCGTTATCACGCCCGCGTTTAGCGCCTGAAGACCATATTGAACGCCGACGTTGTCGATCGGTCTTAAGGCAAATCCGGTGACTGCATCTTTACCAAAAACGTTAACGTTGTGATCATAAATGCTACAACGAACACCTCTCGGATTTTTCACAGGATCGTAGCGCTGGTCGGCAGGTAGTGTTGACGGACAGTAGGCGTTCGGTGCAATTCGCATCGCGCCGTCATAGACAGTACCGGTGTAGATTGTTTTCACCGTCTTTACACCAGCAACGGCCTCTTGCTGAGCGTCGGTAAACGTGTTTGGCGCAACGTTTTTGAAGTAGTTACCCAAAAGGCGCATGTCTGTGATCGAGTATGTCGTTGCAAACCCTACCTCGGGAAAGCTACAGCCGGGCAATATTCCGTCAAGCAAGCCCGGGTAGTTGTCCGCTATCTGATGCTGCTGATACGACCCACCAGAACACCCCCAGCCAATTGTGTATTTCGGCGGCCCGTACGCTTCAATAAACCGCTCTTTGACCATTGCCATTGATTCGGCCGCAGTCAAATCCTGGCAATTGTTTCCAAAGACATTTAAAGACGACGAAGCCATCGCGTAGCCTTGGCTCAAGATCGGATTGTCCAGCACACCCCCTGTGGTGTTGCCCTGACGGTACCATCCGCCAGTGCATCCGCCGCCGAAGGTATAGACAAGTTTTCCGTTCCAGCCAGATGGCGATGAAGCAAAAGTCGGTGCAGCCTCAGCGATCGGGTTATGAATCATCGAGATTTGGTAGATAGCTCGATTAATCACACCGGTTTCCACCCGAACAACGTAGGGAACAGACTTACCATTTACCGTTGTCGTTGCAACATCAGTGGGCAACGCTGTCGTTGACTTCAAAGGAACGAACTGCGGCGTCGCCGCTGTATTGCGGTAGACGTAATCTACTCGGGTGTCAGCGGAGCATTTTGCATCCTTTGCCACCCCAAGAAAGCTAACGCCATCGGGCAGTCTGAATGTATCCGTCTGGCAAGTAAACGGTTGCTGCTGTGGTCCCGAAAATATCGGCCCCGAGATTGGGTGGCCTGTAAGGGTAATTGAAGTAATTGCGTTGTTGGCTACCGCAGTCAATTCGTTCGACCCTTGCCTGATCCCTTTAACAAGGCCGACAAATTCGGTGGGCGTGGCGGAACTTCTTTTGAAGGATTCAGATACATCAGTCCCATTTAGGGTTACCTGTATTTGCACATATTGACTACTGACAGAAATCTTCACAAGTGCATCGTCACCAGATACATACTCAGGCTTTGATGAGAGAAGCGAAACTGCAGGAGCCTCTCCCACGCTTGAGCTGCAAGAAATGATCGTACTTGCCAACAAAGGCAACCCCGCCAAGACTGCGGGGCGCATCGCACTCAATCGGTTATTCATTGACCTCACCTCCACGGTTCGCGCGCGCGTGTGAATGAAGATCGAGCAAGGGTATGCATCGCGCAATAAAAAGGCTAGACCTCTCGCCTGAGAAGGTCAATGGAAAAACCGGGCTGGCGCGTGGGAATTTCAAAACGCCGCTACAGCCACTGGCGGCCTGCGAGAAGCCCGACCGACGCATGGGTCAGCCCCGCGTCTGTCGATCCTGTTGCCACCCGAGGCCGGCACTGGTGCCACCGGCCACAGCGCCGCGCGCCGGCCGGTACTCACAGCCGACCCAACCGGTCCATCCGCAGGCGGCCGATACCTCGTCGATCACGCGGAACAGGTAGGCGTAGTTCAGCTCGCCCACATCGGGTTCATGGCGCTCAGGTACACCGGCAATCTGGAAATGGCCTACTCGTCCGCCGGGCAGGTATTTCCGGATCTTGCTGGCCACATCACCCTCGACGATCTGGCAGTGGTACAGGTCAAATTGAACCCGCACGTTGGGCTCACCGATTTCATCGATCAGTGCATGGGCGTCATCCTGCCGGTTGAGAAAGAAGCCGGGGATGTCGCGCGTGTTGATTGGCTCGATCAGCACGTCCAGTCCGGCCGCGGCGGCCAGCCGAGCGGCTGCACGCACATTGGCCACATAGGTCTGGCGCAGGTCAGCCCGGCTTCGCCCGGCGGGCACCAGACCGGCCATGACATGGATGCGCGGGCATCCCAGCGCCTGCGCGTAGCGCAAAGCGTTTTGGATACCATCAATGAATTCCTGCTCTCGCCCAGGCAGACAAGCGGTGCCACGCTCACCGGCATCCCAGTTGCCCGGCGGCGCGTTGAACAGCACCTGCTGGAGGTCATGGGCGCGCAGGCGCTCGGCCAGCGCCTGTGCCGGCCAAGCGTAAGGAAACAGGTATTCCACCGCGGTGAAGCCGTCGCGCGCGGCAGCGGCAAACCGGTCGAGGAAATCCAGCTCCGGATAGAGCATCGATAAATTGGCGGCAAAACGGGGCATGTCAAGCTTTCAGGCTGCGCGGGCTGCTGTGGGCTCACCAGCGTGCGCCAAAGGTCTGGCGTAACTCATCGATTTGGGCTGGGTCCAGTGCTTGCAGGCCAGGCCCAGCCACTGCGTCCGAGGCTGGCCGGTGCGCGGTGAGCAGATGCAATCGGGCGGTCTCTTCAAGCTCCTCCAGCGTGGCCATGGCGGCAGCGGGCGTGTTGTGCCAGACACTGGGACCCAGGCGCGAAAGCATCACCGCGCGCAGCGGCGCGCCGCGCGCAGCCCAAGCGGCGATGGCCTGGGCCACCCACGCTGCCGCTGCCGGGTCACCAGGCCGGTGGTAGGGCACCAGCGGCACATGGCCCACCTTCATGACGAAATAGGGTGTGAGCGCGGGCAGCAGTTCATCGCCCTGCGTCAGCAGGCTCAGGGCCACGCAGTGGGTGCTGTGGGTGTGGATGACGCAGCTGCACGGTTCGCCCGCGGCCGCGGTGGCCTGATAGATGGCCCGGTGCAGGGCCAGGGTTTTGCTGGCATGGTCACCGCCCGTCTGCTGGCCTTCGCGGTTCACTCGCGCCAGCCGCGCAGGCTCAAGAAAGCCAAGACAGGCGTCGGTAGGCGTAATGAGGCAGCCGTCGTCCAACCTGACGCTGATGTTTCCGGCGGTGGCATGCACATAGCCCCGCGCAAACAAGCTAGCGCCCACGCGGCAAATTTCCTCGCGGGCCTGAGCTTCGCTGAGTGCTGGGGGCATGGCGGTCGTCGCTTTCATGTTATCGGCGTGAGCAGGTTGAATGCGCGGCTGAGGAAGTCATCCCCACCAAAGTTCCCGGATTTCAGCGTCAGGTGCAGGCCCTCGGGCCCGGCCAGCGGGCTGTGCGCGTGGCACCAGGGCACCCCGGGGTCAATTTGCGCGCCGATGCGCAGCTCGCGCACCTGCAGCGCCTGCACACAGGCACCCGACGTTTCGCCGCCGGCCACTACGAGCTGGCGCACGCCTTGGGCCACCAGTCCGCTGGCCACGGTGGCCAGCGCCTGCTCAACCAGATGACCGGCAGCGTCTAAGCCCAGGCGCTGCTGCACAGCGCGCACGCCAGCCGGGTCGGCTGTGGAATACACCAGCACAGGGCCTGCACCCAAGCGCTCCCGCGCCCAGGCCAGCGCCTGGCTGGCCACATCTTCGCCTGCAGCGATGCGCAACGGGTCCAGCGCGAAGGCCGGATGCCCCGCTGCTCGGAAGGCGGCCACCTGACGGTTGGTGGCCTGCGAGCAGCTGCCGCACACCACGGCGCGCGCGCCACGGGCTGGCGGCAATGCGCTGCTGGCGGATGTGGGCACCAAGCCGAAATTGGAAGGC
>Ga0208048_1002013_pt1 | contig 10141 bp, 9 predicted proteins | sample Malawi_45m_30L_FD_184163 | JGI IMG/M metagenome (GOLD analysis project Ga0208048, IMG submission 184163) | Freshwater microbial communities from Lake Malawi, Central Region, Malawi to study Microbial Dark Matter (Phase II) - Malawi_45m_30L... | ecosystem: Environmental > Aquatic > Freshwater >... | reverse complement strand
TGCCATGGGGCTTGCGTTAAATGAGATCGATCGCGAGGCAAAAGCAATCAGCTTTTATGAATTGTTATCGAGTTTTGATTTCATGAGCAGTACACCGACCTTGTTTAATTCAGGCACTCAGCGCTCCCAGCTATCGTCGTGCTACCTCACAACTGTGAGCGATGATCTGGACGGCATTTATGAAGCCATTAAAGAAAACGCCTTGCTGGCCAAATACGCAGGCGGTCTCGGTAACGACTGGACGCCTGTGCGAGCCCTCGGCAGTCATATCAAGGGCACCAATGGTAAAAGTCAGGGCGTCGTGCCGTTTTTGAAGGTTGTGAATGACACAGCAGTGGCTGTCAACCAAGGTGGTAAACGTAAAGGTGCGGTCTGTGCCTATTTGGAGACCTGGCATCTCGATATCGAAGAGTTCCTGGAGCTTCGCAAAAACACGGGTGATGATCGAAGGCGCACCCATGATATGAATACTGCTAACTGGATCCCTGACTTGTTCATGAAGCGGGTGATGGAAAACGCAAGCTGGACGCTTTTTTCGCCGGCTGACTGCGTCGATTTGCATGAGAAAGTCGGCAAAGATTTTGAACAAGCCTATATCGACTACGAAGCAAAAGCAGCGCGCGGCGAACTCAAACTCTTTAAAACAATCCAAGCGGTTCAGTTGTGGCGCAAGATGCTTTCAATGCTTTTTGAGACCGGTCATCCCTGGATCACCTTTAAAGACCCGTGCAATGTTCGTTCGCCGCAGCAGCATATCGGCGTTGTTCATAGTTCAAATTTATGTACCGAAATTACGCTCAATACCAACGACCATGAGATTGCAGTTTGCAATCTTGGATCGGTGAACCTTGTTGCCCACATGCGTGAAGTGCCTGGCGACTCTGGAAGCCGCTGGGAACTTGATCACGAGAAACTGCGCAACACCATCAATACCGCAATGCGTATGCTCGATAACGTGATCGACATCAACTACTACGCTGTTGGCAAGGCAAGACATTCGAACCTGAGACATCGCCCCGTCGGTTTGGGCATTATGGGTTTTCAAGACTGCTTGCATTTGATGCGTCTGCCGTATGCAAGCCAGGAAGCAGTCAGCTTTGCTGACCAATCGACCGAGGCGGTTTGCTATTACGCGTATTGGGCATCAACCGAATTAGCCAATGAACGTGGCGCTTACTCAAGTTTTAAGGGGTCATTATGGGATCGCGGGATATTGCCTCACGACTCCCTCGATCTATTAGCCCAGGAACGCGGCAGCTATCTTGAGGTCGATCGAAGTCAAACCATGGACTGGTCTGCCTTGCGCCAAAGGATCTCGAGATTTGGCATGCGCAATTCAAATTGCGTCGCCATTGCACCGACTGCGACGATTTCAAACATCATTGGGGTGAGCGCCTGCATCGAACCAACGTTTCAAAATCTATATGTGAAATCGAACCTCTCGGGCGAATTCACCGTCGTCAATGATTATCTAGTACGTGACCTTAAGCGGCTTGGGCTTTGGGATGAGGTGATGATTTCGGATTTGAAGTTCTTTGACGGCTCAACAGCTCGAATTGATCGTATTCCTGCCGAACTTCGTGCGATTTACGCAACCGCATTTGAGATCGACCCGAGTTGGTTGGTCGAGGCTGCGTCAAGGCGTCAGAAGTGGATCGATCAGGCACAGTCCTTGAATATTTACATGGCTGGTGCTTCGGGTAAACGGCTTCACGATACATACACCTTGGCATGGTTACGCGGACTTAAAACAACCTATTACCTGCGTACCCTGGGCGCAACAAGCGCCGAGAAGTCAACGACCGATCGCTTGGGACAACTCAATGCTGTATCAGCCGATGGCGCTGGGATGCAAGCAGGATTTAGCTATTCGGCCAGTGCAACACTGAGTTCCTCACCATCAGCTGAAGCCCCTCAATTTTGTGCGATCGATGATCCAGAGTGCGAAGCTTGTCAGTAGGATGCGCGAAGCTTTTCAGTAGGATGCTGGGAGCCGGCCGTAAGCAGGCCAGAAGGATGGTAGAAAAATAATACCGGTACGTTAAATAGATCTGTTTTGATTGTTGTAAAGCGTTCACTTTTTGTTGCAGTGCTTTTGTTCAACGACTATGATCGGCTTGCTTTATTTCAATGCTTGTCGTGACTTGATGAAAAAACACTGTGTACGTATGGATTGAGTAAAGCGAGAGAAACCATGTTGTCTTGGGACGAACCAGAAATTTCAAATCATAAGCCGCAAAGCCTGCTGCCATTTGCATCAGGGGCGGCACCTTTGCCTGCGATGGCAACCGCTGCCTTGCGAATGTCGCAAGCCGCTGATACGCATGCCGTCAGGTCTGAGTCGAACGCCTTTGGATCTGAGCCAAAAGGCCTAAGGTCTGAAACTAATGATCTTGGGTCTCATAGCGTATCGGCCATGACCGATCGCAGGGTTAAAGTCGACGACAAGCGCATCATCAATGGCGCATCCGATGTCAACCAGCTCGTACCATTCAAATACAAATGGGCCTGGGAAAAATACCTTGCCACCTGCTCCAACCATTGGATGCCACAAGAAATCAATATGAGTCGCGATATCGCGCTTTGGAAGTCGCCTCAAGGATTAACCGATGACGAACGTCGGTTGATTAAGCGAAACCTTGGTTTTTTTGTCACGGCAGATTCGCTTGCGGCAAACAACATCGTGCTTGGGACTTATCGTCACATCACCGCACCGGAATGCAGACAATTTTTGCTGCGACAAGCCTTTGAAGAGGCAATCCATACTCACGCCTACCAGTATATTGTTGAGTCGTTAGGCCTAGATGAGGGCGAGATCTTCAATGCTTATCATGAGGTGAAGTCGATCCGGGATAAAGATGAGTTTTTGATTCCTTTTATCGATACCCTCACAGATCCAAACTTTAAAACGGGAACGCTTCAAGCAGATCAGGATTTACTCAAATCACTGATTGTTTTCTCCTGTTTGATGGAAGGTCTTTTCTTTTACGTTGGTTTTGTTCAGATTCTTGCCCTTGGACGCCAAAACAAGATGACTGGTGCCGCGGAGCAGTATCAGTACATTCTTCGTGACGAATCGATGCACTGCAATTTTGGGATCGATCTGGTTAATACAATTAAACTTGAGAATCCACAGCTATGGACGCCAGGCTTTCGCGATGAAATCAAAAGCCTTTTTTTGCGTGCTGTAGATCTTGAATATGCCTATGCCGAGGACACAATGCCTCGTGGTGTGCTTGGTCTCAATGCATCGATGTTCAAAGGTTATTTGCGCTTTATTGCTAATCGTCGTGCGCAGCAAATCGGACTCGATGCGCTCTTTCCCCAGGAGGAGAATCCCTTTCCCTGGATGAGCGAGATGATCGATTTAAAAAAGGAAAGAAATTTCTTTGAAACCCGCGTGATCGAATACCAGACCGGAGGTGCCCTCAGTTGGGACTAAATCCGACGATCTGGTCGATGCGCTCGGTTTTATCTTGTCCTGCCAACTGCCGTTTGCAAGGACAGTGTGCCGAATTCACCGGTGCAACCCGCCAAGAGGTTTGCACCGGTGAGTAGGCTCGATTCGGGGGGATTGACTGATCGCTATCAGCTTTGCCGCTTGAGCCGAGACTTTCATCGTCGTGACCAATGAACAAGGAGTCCCACCATGGCAACCGCCAAGAAATCCACCGCTAAGCCCGCGGCGAAAAAAGCGGCCGCGAAGGCTGCAAAGCCGGCTGTAAAGACAGCAAAAGCAGCCGCGAAGAAAGCCATTGCAAAGCCTACTCCAACGCCTGAAGTAGTCAAAGCTGCCAAAGCACCCTCAAAGAAGGCTGCCGCAAGCATAGCGAAGCCAGCGTCGGCAAAAGCGAGCGCAAGTAAAGCGAGCGCAACGAAGGTGAGCGCAACGAAGGCAAGTGAAGTCAAGGCAAGCGCAAGCAAAGCGCCTAAAGCTGTTAAGCCAGCCGCAAAGAAGGCAGCCAAGCCCGCTGCAAAAAAAGCAGATGGCGCGAAGGCAAGTGCGAAGCCTGCTGCAAAGAAATCAGCCAAGGCCCCCGCGAAAGCAGCTGCAAAAAAGGCGGCACCCGCCTGGCCTTTTCCAACTGGCGATAAGCCCTAAGCTAAGTCCAAAAAAGGCAAACCCTAAAAAGACAAGGCCTCAGACCTTGAGGCTTGAGACCTTGTCAACGGGTTTTATTCGTATAGCACTGCTGGTTCATCCTGCCAATGTTGCAGGTATTGGGCACTTGAAGTGTTCTACCCAGCGTTTGCTCAAGGCTTCGGGAAATACGGGATGATTTTGCGCCCCCGCATGCTCGACTTTGATAGCGCCTAAAATCGTTCCGAGACGGATCGCATCTTCCCAGTCACAGCCTTTCGATAAGGCGTAAAGCGCTGCTCCTCGAAACGCATCGCCACAGCCAGTTGGGTCAAGCACTTGCATGGCAGGCGCAGCAACAATATCGATGGTATGGGTTGGCAAGACCAAACGGCTGCCTTCTGCCCCACGGGTAATGACAAGCGCCTGTAGGCCCTTTGCGAGTTCGACTTCATTCAAGCCTGTCTTTTGCATAAGCATCGAGGCCTCGTAGTCGTTCACGATCAAGGCATCAGCGATATCGATCAGTCCCCGAAGCTCCTCGCCTGAAAACATCGGCAAACCCTGGCCAGGATCGAAGATGAAGGGTACCCCAGCCTGAGCAAAAGCAGCAGCGTGCGCGAGCATGGCCTGTTTGCCATTGGGAGCAACAATGCCCCAGGCACATGATCCACAGTCAGCGATTACCCGCTGCAGGTCGAGTTGATGCGCCATATTCATGGCGCCTGGGTGAAAGGCCGTGATCTGATTGGCTTCAGTATCTGTGGTGATAAAAGCTTGAGCGCTATAACAATCTTCAAGTTCAGTGACTGATTCGAGATCGATGCCGTAGGAGGCCAGTCGTTTCAAGTAATCTTTGGCATCGTGGCCCACGCTACCGATAAGCCTGGCCCAACCGCCGAGCTTTGCAAGCGTGTAGGCAATATTGGCTGCACAGCCACCATCTTGCCTTTGAAGTTTCGGTGTTAAAAATGCAACATTTAACATATGAATTCGATCGGCCAGAATGTGATCTCGAAACTTGCCATCAAAAAGCAAGATAAAGTCAAAAGCGATTGAACCGCTGATCAGTACGGCCTTGCCGGTTCGGTTCGCCTTTACTTGCTGGGTGCTGGATTCGTCTTGATTCTTTTGATCTGGATTCATGATTGCTAGGCCTTTTGTTGATCGAATACGCTGCTTGAGTGCTGCATTGCTGAGGCAGGAGGGTTATCGCAAGTCGCACCTGGGCATGCGCTTGATACTAGCCTTGGCCGACCAGGACACTCCAGCCCTCAAGTTCTCGCCATGCGCTTAAACGGATCTTGGTGTAATAACTTGCCACGTCCTCGACCTGACGCGTCAAAAGCCCTGCGAGGACTAGATAGCCACCGGGTTTAACCAGGGCTTCAAGGCTTGGTGCAAGCAACTTCAAAGGCGCAGCAAGAATATTGGCAAGCACGATATCAGCAGGTGCAAGGCCCTTGTGGCCAGTTAAGTGGGTTTTGAGATCGACCTGATTGCGCGTTGCGTTATCGCGGGTGGCGATCAGCGCTTGTGGGTCGATATCGATCGCTTCAATCGAAGACGCACCTAAGAGGCCGGCAGCGATGGCAAGAATGCCCGAACCGCAACCATAGTCAATCACGCTTTCACGACCGCGCAGATTCGCATCAAGCCAGTGTAGGCAAAGCGCAGTTGTTGGATGCGATCCTGTACCAAAGGCGAGTCCTGGATCAAGTACAAGACGTTTGCGACTTGCGTGAACCGCATGGTTCGGTTCCCAGCTTGGTGATATCAGTAAGCGCTTGCCAATTTCGATGGCTTGAAACTGCGCTTGAGTTAGACGTACCCAATCCTGATCTTCGAGCGCTTTGAGTTGCCAAGGGCTTGCGAGCGTGATCTCAGAGGCCTGACAGGCTTGAGCCAAGATTGCTAAGGCCTGATCCTGCACTTGATGAGGGCTTGATTCAAACAAGGCGGTAATTCGTGTTTGCGCCCAGATACGCGGATGCTCGTCCTCAAGCCCAGGTTCAGCGAAGATCGCTTGTTCAGCATCGGTATCAGCCTGCGCGTCGTCGGCCTGAACGCATACGGCGCCAGCCTCAAGCAAGTGCTCACTGAGTGGTTCGGCTTGTGTTGCTGGCAGTACTAAGGAGAGTTCAAACCATTGCAGGGCGTGTGGGTCGAGACCCTTTTCAGGACTGGGGGCGTTGCGCAAGTTTTTGTTCCAAATAATGAATCGATGTACCGCCTTGCATGAAGCGGGCATCTGCGAGCAATTCACGGTGCAAGGCTAAGTTGGTCTGTATGCCTTCAACCGCCATCTCAGAAAGCGCGATACGCATACGCGCCATTGCCTGCTCGCGGGTATCGCCATAGGTAATCACCTTGGCGATCATTGAGTCGTAATGGGGAGGCACCAAATAATTGGTGTAAGCATGCGAATCCACCCGAACGCCAAGACCTCCTGGAGGATGCCAATGGCTAATGCGGCCTGGTGAGGGGGTAAAGCGAAAGGGATCTTCGGCGTTAATACGGCATTCAATCGCATGACCTTTGAGCACGATGTCCCTTTGCCTGAACAAAAGCTTTTGGCCAGCAGCAACACGAATCTGCTGTTGAACGATATCGATGCCGGTGATCATTTCGGTGACGGGATGTTCAACCTGTACGCGTGTATTCATTTCGATGAAGTAAAACTCATCGTTCTCAAACAAGAACTCGAAGGTTCCAGCGCCGCGGTAGCCAATTTTCTTGGCTGCATCTGCACATCGTGTGCCAATGCGCTCGATCAATTTTCGCGGGATACCGGGTGCAGGTCCTTCTTCAATGACTTTTTGGTGTCGACGTTGCATCGAGCAATCGCGTTCGCCCAGATAAACCACATTACCCTGGCCATCAGCGAGGATTTGTATCTCGATATGCCGCGGCTGCTCGAGGAACTTCTCCATGTAAACGCTTGAATTGTTAAAGGCCGCAGCTGCTTCGCTTCGCGTCATGGTGACCGCATTGATTAAAGCAGCTTCGGTGTGGACGACCCGCATGCCGCGACCCCCGCCGCCGCCTGCTGCCTTGATGATGACCGGGTAGCTAATTTGTCGTGCAATGCGAACAATTTCCTTAGGGTCCTCAGGCAGGGCGCCTTCGGATCCCGGCACTACAGGAACTCCAGCCGACTTCATCGCCTGTTTGGCGCTAACCTTGTCGCCCATGATGCGGATTGACTCTGGTTTTGGCCCAATAAACACAAACCCGGAGCGTTCAACCCGTTCCGCGAAGTCGGCGTTTTCCGACAAAAAACCATAGCCAGGATGAATTGCCTCGGAGTCAGTAACCTCTGCTGCCGAAATAATTGCCGGAATATTGAGGTAGCTTTCTCGTGATGGTGCAGGACCAATGCACACCGACTCATCGGCCAATTTGACGTACTTCGCTTCGGTATCGGCTTCGGAATGAACAACAACCGTTCGTATACCCAACTCTCGGCAGGCGCGCTGAATGCGTAACGCGATTTCGCCACGATTAGCAATTAGTATTTTTTCAAACATCGCTCACTCTGAAGGGCTTGGCCGATTGCTTGTTGCTGTAGCAGCAAGACGTTGACTTACTCGATCACGAACAAGGGTTGGCCATACTCAACGGGTTGGCCGTTTTCAACCAGAATCTGGCTTACGGTGCCTGCTTTACCCGCTTCAATTTCATTGAGAAGCTTCATGGCTTCGATAAGACAAAGTATGTCTTGCTCATTGACCTTGCTGCCGATCTGCACAAAAGGATCGGCACCCGGTTGGGATGCGCGATAAAACGTACCAACCATGGGCGACTTGACGATGTGGCCGTTCGGTTTGGCTTCGCTGCCCGCCGAGTCAGCCGCGCCCTGGGCTGGATTTTGAAGCGCTGCCTGATGGGTGATTTGCGCGCCCGGCATGCTTGGCATCGCCATGGGCGCTTGCATCTGGAGCGCTTGCATTGAGGCAAGGGTATTCATTTGCGGCAAGCTCAGCCCGGGCTGAGCTTTGACAATCCGTACTTTGCCTTCGTTTTCGGTGATTTCTAGCTCTGAAATATCCGATTCCGAGACCAGATCAATGAGCGATTTAATTTTTCTCAAGTCCATCAATGTTTCCTTGATGCTTTGGCAACTAAAGGCCAAACTTCAGCGGTCAGCTCCGAATTCACGCCAGAACGCGCTGTCATGAATCACGCCTGCAAACGCCGTGCTGCGGCTTGTAAGGCAAGCTCGTAGCCCTGCGAGCCAAGCCCGACAATACTTCCCACGGCAAGATCGGAAAAATACGAATGATGCCTAAAGGCTTCCCGCTGGTGGATATTGCTGATGTGTACTTCGATAAAAGGAATTGCCACGGCTGCAAGCGCATCACGTAGCGCGACCGAACTGTGTGTGAAACCTGCCGGATTAATCAGGATAAAACCCACCGAAGCACTTCGAGCCTGGTGAATACGGTCAATCAGCGCGCCTTCGTGATTGCTTTGAAAGGCTTCAAGCTTGATCCCCATCGCTTGAGCGGCAACATGCAGTCGCTCATGAATATCAGCAAGTGTCTCGTTGCCGTAAATTCCCGGTTCCCGAAGCCCAAGCAAGTTGAGATTTGGTCCTTGAATAAGCAGGACCGTTTTTGCAAATGCGGCTTGTTGCGAATCCATTTACAAAGCTGCCCGAACCTGGTCACGCAAGGCATCGATCCGGACTTTTCCGACAATTGTCTTCATCATGCTGCCATCTTGCCCGATGATGACCGTATAAGGCAACAAGCCCTTCTCATTGCCGAATAAGCGCGCGAGTTCGTTTCCAGTCGTGCCACCGAGCAAAAGCGGATAGCTGACTGGCGATTTTGCGGCGAATTGCCGTATGTTAGAGGGTGAATCAATACCGATACCGATAATTTTTACCCGGTCGGGTGAGGATGACTGAAATTCCTTCTGCAGCGCGTCGAGCTCGGGCATCTCCTCAACGCAGGGCGGACACCAGGTTGCCCAAAAGTTAACCACGATGACTTTGCCACGAAGACTAGACAATTCAAGCGGGCTGTTATCAGCGCTTTCAAAACGTTGAGAAAAGAAGGTTTGGCTTGCATGGTTGGCCACCGGGCGAGCGCTGTAATAACGGCTCGCAAACCAGGCGCCTGCTGCGGTGATGACAAAGGCCAGAGCCAATAGACCGAGCATGCGTGCGAGTAAACGTTTGCCCTGAGTTTCTGAAGACGTCATGGCGGGTGATCTTATACGAAAGGTTAGCCCTCGTCAGCAAGGCCAGATTGCGCAGTGGCTATTGTTTTTTCACCAAGGAAGGTGATTGTGTCGCAAGCCTTGCCTCAAGCGTTCGTAGATCCCCGCGTTCAATGACCGACTGACCGCCAATTTGGCTTGGCTGCAATGCTCCGCGAAAATCGTTGGGACGATATATGGCGATCATGATCGCTTCTTGCTGCCAGTGAACACCAAGCGCCTCGATCGGTTTTCCTGTTCTGAAATGACGCAACTCAAGCGCCTCGGGGTTAAGGCCAAGGTCGAGCAATTGAAAATGCAATTGTTTTTCATCGTCGGGGAAAGCTTGCAAATGGATTGGCGCATCCACGCTTGCGATGCCCTTCCAAACCGCGCCAGTTGCAAGAATCGGCGTTGGTAGGATCTTGCGCATCATGGCGATGGCAACTTCCCGCATGCGCATGACACGTTGCCTATGTTTTGGGTCGAAGAGTTCTAAGTGCTCAAAAAGGGCTCGATCGATATCGAGCGAGTCGGGCAGCGCGCTGTTGGGAAGTCTTTGGCCGCCGCTGAGTGCCTCCAGGGCCCGCTTGCGTGCCTGTGCAGGTTCGAGTCCGTGATCTGCGATTAGTTGTGCGATGTGTTGAGCCAATTGCTGGCGTATTTCCTCATGGGTTCTTGACGTCATGGTTTGTTTGTTTGCTTTGGCCGGTCTTGGTTTTGTGGCAAGCGTCCATGGTGCTTGAACGCCGCGATAAAATACTTGAATCGTGCATATTCACATATTAGGTATTGCGGGCACATTCATGGGTGGGCTCGCCGCTATTGCCCGCCAGGCTGGGCATCGGGTGA
>Ga0208048_1002008_pt1 | contig 10150 bp, 10 predicted proteins | sample Malawi_45m_30L_FD_184163 | JGI IMG/M metagenome (GOLD analysis project Ga0208048, IMG submission 184163) | Freshwater microbial communities from Lake Malawi, Central Region, Malawi to study Microbial Dark Matter (Phase II) - Malawi_45m_30L... | ecosystem: Environmental > Aquatic > Freshwater >... | reverse complement strand
GTTGGCTTGATAGCCATCTTTGTCTTGTACAGCATCTACAAGAAGAAGTAACACGGCCCAGGAAACTGAGGGCGGTGTTCGCGAGCATCGCCCTTTTATAACACAGTTAATATATTCCAGCATCGCATAAATAGCTTCAGTTCAAGCAGTGCTCCACATCGATGTGGAGACTTATGCGGATAACCACCGCGTAGCTGGTAGAACCGGCATTGGACTCCTAAACAAAGGAGAAAACAAATGGGAAGACCCATAAAAAAAACAAGAATGTTTAATGATCAACTTCCAAACAACGAAGATTCTACAGCGTATTCTGGAAGGATTGAAGTTACTGCTTACTATCCAGTAGGCGGAAGTTTACAACAAAACGACGACGCTTACATCATGAAACAGAGAGGATCTAACAGATTCCTTATCAGTCAAGGTGATTCATCTACTGCAGTGTACACACTAAAAGGTGTAGAGCCATCAGCATTAACAGAAGGACAGATGTGTATTAGAGTTGCTCTTAGTGATACTGATGATAGTACGAACAGAATTGGTTATGTAACAAGATTATACAACAGGACTATTCAATTTGCAGGTGTACTAGCAGGAGCAACATTTACTGGTTCGGCAAAATACACATTAGGTGCAGCAGCAGGAGAAGATTCTGCATTGAACGGTTTTGCTACAATCGACGTTATCTAATAACGGTATCAACAGTGCAAGGGAGGGTTCTGTCTCTCCCTTCCACAGTTATAAATACAGCTGGATATGGCAAAAACACTACGCACATCAGGAGATTACATCATAAAGGCAGGATCGGGAGCCGCTGGCACCCATCAGATCGACCTGGATTCAAAAACAGTGAGGGTGCGTGGCGACCTAATCATAGATGGGGACACAACCACTGTGAACACAGCCAATCTCTCAGTGGAGGACACATTCATAGAGCTGGCCAGGAACAACTCCGGCACGCTGCTGGACGCGGGACTGTACGTGAACAGGGGCACAGCTGGCAACAACGCACTGTTTTACTGGGATGAGTCCGAAGACAATTTTATAGTGGGCACCACCACCAACGACGCGGGCACCAGCCCCATAACCAACATCACACTGGCCAACATAAAGGTGGCCACCACGCCCACGGACAACAACCACGCGGCCAGCAAGAGCTACGTGGACTCGACGGTGGTAGCGGCGTCGGGCATAACCAATTTTGACATAGTGGGCGACGACAGCACCGGCGTGACGGTGGGAGACAACGACACAGTCAAAATCGCCGGTGGCGCCAACATAGATGTGGTGGTCACTGAGTCGGACACAATCACAGTCAGCCTGGAGCAGAACCTCAACAACATCAACAGTATAAGCAACGGCTCCACCAATGGGGACCTACTCCTCACAGCCAGCGGCACGGGCAGTGTAGTAGTGAACAACATTTTAACATTTGCTTCGACTGCTTCAGATCCTGCTGGCACACCAACCTATACCAAAATATATCACAAAACAATAGGTGGGGGAGACACTGGTATATATTTTAAAAACCCGTCAGGCACGGTAGGAGAATTGATAAGTAAGAAGAAAGCAACTGCCTTGGCAATTGCTCTAGGATAAAGATATGGCTATTACAAATTTTCCAGTAGGAACCAGTACATCAGTGGCTGCATTCACGGCATCCGGTGATGTTGCAGTCACGGTGATTTACATCTGCAACATTTCGGGCTCAGACGGAGACGTTGACGTGTACGTGGTGCCCAGTGCAGAGAGCGTGGGGTCACAACATCTGATCTACAAAAATCTAGTGATAAGATCCAACGACACCTACATAATCGACACAGAAAAATTAATATTGGCCAACGGCGACAAAATTTATATCGCTGCTCCAGATTCTGCAGGTGAATTTACCGCAACAATATCAACCATAGGATTGTAATCACATGGGCAGGTACGCAAAGAACACATCTTTAGATGGCAACGCTGTCGCACTTCCAAAAGGAACAACGGCATCACAGCCAACCAGCCCAGTGTCAGGCATGCTGAGATTCAACACATCACTGAACATGCTGGAGTTCTACAACGGCACAGAATTCAAACAGATAAAAGGTGGCACAGGTGGAGCGTCCACTATTACTGTGGACACATTCACAATTTTAGATGAAGACGCTACAGGAATTCCTAGAGATAGCTACTCTCCATTATCATTGACTCCTGCTGCAGATCAAAATGTTCTTGTGTTCTTGGGCGGTGTTTATCAACCACCATCAGCGTATAATATAAACTCAGATAGCACTTCACCTTATATCAAAATGTTAGCACTGGTTTCTGGAGATATTGACTCTAGCTTGGTAATAATACACGGATTTGATTCGGTCTAAAGACTAACAAAAGGTTGCCACACACCAGGACTGCCTGCAGATATACATACCCAACCCAACACTGACCCTTTAATGGGTTTAGTATTCCACACAATATCACCTTGTGAATATGCACCAGCCGAAGGTATTTTATCATCATACTGATGTATCTGTCCTTGATATCTAATTGGGCCAGCCACATCTAAATCGGCCTTGGGTTTTCTAACCTTAATACCAATTTTGTTATCATGGGAAACAAAAAGAGTGGGTTCGCCACCCGATCCTACGCTGAAATCATCAGAGGCAAAAGTACCAACATAGGCCACAGAGCCCTTGACATCGTGAATTATCTCAATCCCGTGTTTGACAATACTAAGAGAAGAATTAGGATTCAAGGTATTCACCCCTACAAAATTTTTTACAACTCTCAGTGTGTCATTCACATTCAATTCTTTTAATACACCCACTTCTTCTAGTTTAGATTTAGTTACAGAATTTCCCAATCGGTCTTTCCAAAGTACCTCGTTCTTGTCAATTCTTACAGAATTTTTGACATCTAAATTATCTGCTGTGGCGCTGCTGTAATAGAGTGTATCGCATTTTATTTTGCCTTTGATCTCTAGGTCATTTTCTATCACAATTTTATCATCAGATATGGTGATTCTTTTTTTAGAAGCATTGTCATCAATACCTGTGCTGGCAAAATTGGTTATGATCCCACCGTCTATTTTATCTCCAGATAATTCTCGATCACTGATAATATTATTGTGGCTGGCTAGTTTGTTTAATACATCATTGAGCTTGTCATCTGCTTCCACCAATTTTTTAGTAATGCGAGAATACTCATTTGTTAATCTCTGTATATAGGCTTGGGTGACCTTCTGTACCTGCTCTTCGATGACCTGCTTGATGCTGAGTTCTATGGACATATTATCGCATATTTATTGGTAGTATAATTCCTCGAAAAAACTAATAAATAACTGGTAAAACTATGTCTATACAACGAATTCCTGGCCAAATGCTTGAGTCAAATTTGACTCGCAGTACGGATCTGGCGTTTCAAACCAATCTATTGTATCTGGACGTGTCCAATTCCAGAGTGGGCATACGCACTGCCGCTCCAGGCAACTTTGCTCTGGATGTCAACGGATCAGCGAGATTCCAAAATTCGGTCGAGATCACTGGAGATCTAACAGTCACAGGCACCACCACAGTGGTCAACACTACCAACATGGAGATCGAAGACAACATATTGATGTTGAACAGTGGTGGCAGCGTGGGCAACGATGCTGGTATAATGATCAAGAGACAGTCCTCAGGCAACAATGCGGCATTCTATTGGGACGAAGGTGCAGACAAATTCAAAATAGTGACCACCACGTCTGACGGCAGCACAGTGACCAACATTGATGACACTGCCTACACCAGGCTGGCGGGAGCCAATCCTGTGGACAACGAAGATTTTGTAACATTGCAATCAATGAACACAGCCATTTCAATCGCAACCGCGGCATCTTTGGGGAGTTTTACCTTTTCTGGCAACACTTTAACACAAAATGTTACCAATGCCGACTTCGAGATAGAGACCACGGGCACGGGAAATTTTGTGCTGACTGGCACTACGGGATTGATATTGCCCAAGGGAACCACTGCACAGAGACCATCTGGGCAGATCGGCGTGATCAGATTCAACACCGAGACCAACAAGTACGAAGTGTGCCTCGACGGCAGCACATACACTGCACTAAAAACTGAATCCACATCAAAGACTGTGTTGAAGGACGTGTTCACAGGTGATGGCAGCACACAAACTTTTATATCTGCCAACGTAACCACAGCACCAGAGAATTTGATCGTGTACATAGACAGCGTGATGCAGGAACCGGACGTGAATTATATCACAGATGGATCAACATCTTCTATAACCATTACGGATGAAGCCCCTCACATTGGTGCTAGAATAGTGGTGATCAGTGGATTCGCTGACGATTTAATATAGAGTAATACCGTTTTTATCCACAGAGAATTTGAACATCACAATTTTACCGGTTAACTGATTCAATACTCCAATTTCTGGAATCACATTTATTTTGTTTTGCTCTTGTGTCATCAAAAAATGATATAGATCTGATCCTTCTTGCCACCAAGTGCGTATGCCCAGCATGTTGTAACTCTGATCTATCTGTATGGGATTTTTATAGGCCTCACATATGGCAACGACATTCTTGGTGTACTCGTTCATTTTATGCACAAGGTCCGGACGATTCTGCAGAGTCCTAGGTGATCTGTTGCGGCAGGTGGGCAGCCATTCCACGACCACATGATATTTTAACAATCCTACTTTATTTTGATTCTGTATATTTTTCATAAAAGTTTAAAAATTCATTTTGATCCATGTGTGAAAAATTCTTCATCTTGTGAAACAACTTGATCTTGTTGCCCTTGACTGTTCTAACGTAAAGAAATCGAGTGCCCGGATACAGTGTTAACAGTGCTCTAAATGCAGGTGTTTCTTTTTCTGGATCCAACAAGTAATCAAATACCGCGATCACAGGGCTGCCGATCCAACAGGCCAATGCGAGTCCCATTAGCTGCTGAGAGCAGGTGTTGGGATTCCACTGATAGTCTTTGAGATCCTCGAAATCCGGCACACATTCTATGCCCTTCTGCCACACATATTTGGCGTAGAGATTGCGTGGCGCCACGATGGTCGTTTTTTCGCCGCGTTCCTTCATCAAGATATCCAGATCTTCCGCAGAATTGGTACACACATAATCCGCTATAGAGTGCTGTTTTTGCAAGCCAGCTGCTATCAATACATTAGAATGTTTTAACACAGAAGCATTGATATTATCTGCACCCAATTCCCCCATTACTATTATTAAATGACTAGGCATATGTGTTGTTATTACGGGTATTTAACAACGGTTTTATAAGCAAAAAAAATAAATAAATGGTAACAGTTACAAACACTCGAGGATTTAAAAATGGCTATAGGACGTATTTCAGGACAGATGCTCAAAGCCAACCTATTAAGGTCTGGCGTTGATTTAGCATTCGAAACAAATTTATTAGTTTTAGACGTAACCAACTCATTCGTGGGTATTGGTACATCAACACCATCAAGACAATTACACTTGAGCGGCACAGGCGCTCTGAGATTACCATCGGGCACCACCGGACAGCGAGGCACTTCGGCCAATGGAGATATCAGATACAACAGCACCTTGAACACCATCGAAGGATACAGCAATAGCGAATGGAAGAATTTAGCAGATCAAGGTATTGACGACATAGTGGAAGATACAACTCCGCAACTTGGTGGCAATTTAGATGTTAATGGATTTTCAATCGTATCAACTGCCAATGCAGATATTAGTATAACACCTAATGGCACAGGATCTGTGGCCATGACCAAAGTAAACATCGATGGCGGAGCCATAGACGGAACCACGATCGGTGCTAGCTCGGCAGCAGCGGGCACGTTCACCACATTAAACGCCAACACAGTAGACATCAATGGCGGTGCTATCGATGGCACCATAATCGGTGGCAGTGTTGCAGCAGCGGGAACTTTCACCACAGTGGACACATCCGGCAACGTAACAGTGGGAGGTAACCTGACAGTTAATGGTACTACCACAACGATCGAATCCACAACTTTAACGATCGAAGATCCGCTTATTATTTTGGCAAAAAATAATTCAGGTGGAGCAGGCAACACATACGATCAAGGTCTATTATTCAACAGGGGTTCATTAAGCAACGTGTCTTTCATTTGGGATGAATCAGCTGATGAGTTCGCATTCGCCAACACAGCAGCAGAAACAGGCACCACAGCAGGTAACGTTACCATAGACTCATATTCAAATATCAGAGCAGGCATAATCTCTGCATCGACATCATTGAATACAGGAGCAATCAAGGCACTAGACGGAACAGCATCTATCACTATTGCTAACTCCACTGGCGCCGTTACTGCCAATAATTTTTCTTCTAGCGGTGTTACCATAACTGGTGGCACGATCAATGGCACTACTATTGGCGCAAGTTCAAGAAGCACAGGACAGTTTACATCAATAGACGCCAACGCTGGCATTGACATCGACGCGGACAACCAATCATTGAGGATCGGTGCAGGAAATGATTTCACAGTGGCACACGATGGCACCAATACACAGGTCACAAATACCACAGGCATATTGAAGATTGACGGAGCGGCCACCAGCTCGATCAGGATCAACGAGGCGGGAGCCAACGTTGACGTGGTCATCGAGGGAGACTCAGACGCAGATCTGTTCTACGTGGACGCATCAGCGGACAAGATCGGTATCAGCACCAGCACACCGGCCTACTCATTGGACATCAGCACCACAGATGCACTACAATTGCCACAGGGTTCCACAGCAGAGCGACCCACGTGTAACACCGGGGTCATAAGGTACAACACAACACTCAGCACCTATGAAGGATCCACGGACGGATCAACTTGGGCCTCTTTCGCACTGGGCGGGTCCAACGTTTCAATCAACAAGGTCAGCGCTACAGGTGATGGCTCAACATCAACTTTTTCAGGATTCTTCTCAGCTGCACCAGCCGGCGCCAACAACGTACAGGTGTACATTGACAACGTGTATCAAGAACCCACAGAGAACTACACTGTGTCTGGTACAGGCATAACGTTTGGTTCTGCTCCGCATTCGGGAGCAAGGATATTCGCCATAGAAGGTTTTGATAACACTGCGGTACAAGCGGGCGGGGTTGCGAGATCACTGACATCATCAGTGAATTTCACCAGTTCTGCCACCACAATAATGGATTTCAACGCAACTACCTACAGATCAGCTGAATTGTATGTGCAGGTAACCGATTCGGCCAACGGCGAGTATTCGGTGATGAAGGCACACGTTATACATGATGGGTCATCTGCTTACATCAATACCTATGGTGTGGTCAACACAGGCTCATCGGACACTGCTGAACTCACCGCCACTTATTCCGGCGGTACTGTGAGCGTACAAGCTACCAGCACAGGCGGGCAATCCAGTGCAATAGTGCAGTACTCATTGGCAGCAGCATAATTGGGCCTTTAATCGTAAAAATTACCAGATTTGGGTAAATACACGTGCGACACTTGATGGCGCAAATAATAATAACAATAATCATGCGGGAGATATGGAACCATGACATTAAGAAACTTTAGAGTCAATAAAGGATTATCAGTAGGTGATATCGTAATTGACGCTTCAACAAACAAGATAACAGGCTTATCGACCTCAGCACCATCGGCAGACGGTGATGTGGCAACAAAAAAATACGTAGACGACAGTCTATCGGTTTTGAGTCAATATTCAATTCAAGCAGGCAACTCTGCAGTAACAGTGACTGACACAGGATCAGGGTCAATTGCTATCATGACTGATAGCACCGATGTTGTGACTGTGACTTCTGCTACAACCACAATCGCAAACAATGCCTCTTTCAGTGCGGATTTGACCTTAACAGGATCTAACAAAACAGTGACTCTGTCACCAACTGGAACTGGCACAGTGTCAATTGCACCAGCTAGCACATTGACTTTAGGTACTGCAGGAGTAACTTCTACTTTGGCAGGTAACATTTCAGCTACCACATCCAACCAGACAGTAACCCTGTCACCGACTGGAACCGGTACAGTGACCATTTCACCAGCAGGTGCATTGACCATCAACCCAACTGCGGCTTCAACGATCAACAACACGTCGATCGGACAATCAACAGCGGCAGCGGGTTCATTCACCACATTGACCGCAAGTTCAACTTCAACCTTCAATGGCGCAGTGACTATTAATTCCGACCTGACAGTGAATGGTACGCAGACCATACTTAACACACAAACATATGAAGTGGCAGACAACATGATCGCCATCAACAGCAACGTGTCTTCCGCAGCACAGATGCCAAGATTCTCCGGTGTACACATACACAGAGGCACAGGGTCAGACGCGCTGGAACAAGACGTATATTGGATCTGGGACGATGCATACAACGATGACGCATCCACGATATTCCCAGCAGCAGCGGGCGGTGCTTTCACAGCCATGAGATCCACCCACAACGAGGGGGCAGGACTGCCAAACGATGATTTCACACTTGTGGACATCCGATGCAGAGTGATCAATGCCACAGCGACATCAGCTCAGTACGCGGACATCGCGGAAAGATTCGCAGCAGATGCTCCAATGACCGAAGGCGCAGTGGTTATGTTGGGCGGTGCACAAGAGATCACAGAAACAGCAGATGAACTTTCTGATAAAGTTTTTGGTGTTATATCTTCAAAACCAGCCTACATGATGAATGCAGGTGCAGGCAACAACGAATCACATCCTTTTGTGGCTATGACTGGTAGAACTCCTGTGAGAGTGACTGGTGTAGTGAACAAAGGCGACAGATTGGTATCATCTAGCGTGAAAGGCACAGCTAGAGCTGCTCTAACTGGCGAATCTATCAACCCTTTCCACGTTATTGGAAGAGCTTTAGAAAGCAAATCCGATGCGGGTATTGGAATGGTAAATTGTTTCGTGCAAGCAAAGAACTAATAAGTAAAATACTTCCTCAGTAGTTGAAAAGGGCCGCAAGGCCCTTTTCTCGTCTATAGCATAAATATCTACACTGTTTGGCTCACAATGTAATAGAGCTCTGCGAGCATATGCTCGTTGAAATATTTTTATAGAGAGGATCCACAGGTATGGCGATAGGCCGTATATCTGGATCGGTGTTAAAGAGTAATCTTACTCGAAACGGCGTCGATCTAGCATTTGAAACAAACCTACTGTATCTTGACGTGACCAACAGTCGAGTGGGTATAGGAACCTCTGAACCAACATCAGCACTACACGTAAACGGCAACACCACGATCACAGGAAACCTCAATGTGAGTGGTTCGGTGAACTTCGAGACCAGCGCATTAACAATCAATAACCTCAATACCGGCGCAATACTAGTAGACGACAACAACATCACCGGAACCAGATCCAACGAAGACATTATTATTTCGGCTGCGGGCACAGGTAGAATAGTATTAAAGAACACTATAATTGCCAACGCTCTACAATCTGATGACAGCACTACTATTCAAATCAATGATAGTGTTGATATAATAGGGACCTTGACTACTCCTACGATACAAACAAATAATATTTCAAGTGCCGACTCATCAGCCATACAGATCAATGATGGGGTGAACATTTCTGGCAATGTGCACCTGCAGGGAGGCACAATCACACTGGGCAATATAACCGCAAATAGTTTTGATGCAACAATCACTACAATTAATGGAACATTTGAACTCGCTGATCACACCGGAACTGGCGTAATGGCTATGGGTATGTCAGGACCAGGCTATGCGGGCGGTGATGGACAGATGATATTTGAGGGCAACAACTCCAGCGGCTACGCCTTGGTGCCGTCCAACGACAATCAATACACCCTGGGACGTCCAGAAGTGGCGGGACCTGGCTCAGCGGCTTATTGGAGTAATCTTTATGTCTACAACGTGAATTTTCCTGACCTCACCGAGCAGACCACAGCAGCAAGGATAACAGTGGTTGGAGATGACTCTACAGGCACAACTTTCAACGCAGGAGAGACTGTCAAGATACAGGGAGCCGGCGGCGTGACCACAGCAGTGTCGGGAGACACCCTGACAATCACGGGCACGGCTGGAGGTGGTGGATCGATCACCTTTGTGGGAGATGATTCTACAGGCACAGCGGTCAGCACTGGCGAGACTTTGAAAATTGCGGGAGGTGTGGGCATATCCACGGCAGTGAGCG
>Ga0208048_1001991_pt1 | contig 10190 bp, 6 predicted proteins | sample Malawi_45m_30L_FD_184163 | JGI IMG/M metagenome (GOLD analysis project Ga0208048, IMG submission 184163) | Freshwater microbial communities from Lake Malawi, Central Region, Malawi to study Microbial Dark Matter (Phase II) - Malawi_45m_30L... | ecosystem: Environmental > Aquatic > Freshwater >... | reverse complement strand
GGTCCGGCCAAGCCGTCGCCTGGCACGCGATCGCACTTGGACCCAACGGACGCATCGCAGTCGCGGGCTCGCGGCGCACGCTCGCCACCACCAACTCGAGCGACGTGCTCGTCGCCGAGTACGACTCGCAGGGGAACCTCGCTTGGAGCGCGAGCTGGAACGGTCCGGCGGCGCGCGACGACCAAGCCAACGCGGTCACCTTCGATCCCAACGGCCGAGTCGTGGTCGCCGGCTTCACCGGCCTGGCGACCGCGCTCGACGCGCGCGACGGCTTCGTCGCTGATCAGCGGTCCGACCCGAACACCAGGCGTTCGCCCCATACCGACAGGCAGCGCTGCGGCAGCGACTGTCATTCGCGCAGCGAACTCGTCCGCAACGGATGCATGCACGATGAACCTATTGGGACAGATGCAGGTCTGACCTGCGACACGGAACTTTCCAAGGATCGCGGCATCGACCGCTGCAGCAAGATCCGCATCGGCAAACACAAGAAAAGGTGCATGCCCTCCGAGTTCAAGCGAAAGCCGTACGACTTGCGCCGCTGCACCGCGCATCAGAAGGCGACCCGTATCGGTCGAACCTGTGAACGAGAGCTTCCGGACCCGCCCATCCTCCAGCCACGCATTGACGATCGGTTCGGGCGCCCCGGTGATGATGTTGATGACGCCATTTGGGAGACCGACTTCCATGAGTATTTCTGCCAGCGCTAGGGCACTCAGCGGCGTCTCTTCGGCGGGCTTTGCGATCTGCGTACAGCCAGCGGCGAGTGCGGGCGCCGTCTTGCGCGCAAGCATGGCCAGCGGGAAGTTCCACGGCGTCACCGCGGCGACCACGCCGATTGGCTCTGGGACTGCCGATTGAACGCGGCCCTGTCGTCGCGGAGGCAGCGCTTCCGCAGTCAAGCGGAGTGCTTCGTCGGCAGCTGAATCGAAGTAGTCGGCGCTGTAGTCCACTTCGCCGAGAGACTCAGCGAGTGGCTTTCCGCCTTCGGCCGTGATGATGTCAGCTAGGGCGTTCCGCTGTGTGCGCAGACGCTGTGCGCAGCGGCGCAAGAGGTCGGCACGATCTCCCAATGCGGTATCGGCCCAGGTTGGAAGGGCTCGGGAGGCGGCGTCGACTGCGGCCCTTGCCTCATCACTTGCAACAGCAGGTACATGCGCGATTACCTGCCCTGTGGCTGCATCACACACAGCAAGCGCAGCGCCGCTGCTGGGCTCAATCCAACGCCCGCCAATGAGGTTTGCGCAGCGCATGTCCCGAAAGGTAGCAGCGGTAGACTTTGACCATGGCGCGTGCAGTCGTTGACCCTGCGGAACTTCGGCGGTTTGCGGCGGAACTCCGCAAGTTCAATCTTGACTTGCAGGGTGGTATCGCCACGGTTCATGCGCGCCTCAACACGCTTCAGCAGACCTGGCGCGATCAGGAACAGCAGAAGTTCGCTGAGGAGTTTGAGCAAACGATCAAGGTTCTTCAGCGCCTGCTGAAGGCAAGTGAGGAACACATCCCCTTCCTCCTTCGCAAGGCGGATCGGATCGACGAGTACTTGCAGCAACGCTGATGTCTCCCGTGGATTCCGGCGCAAACATCCGCGATACCAAGGCGATACTGGATGCGAAGGCAGTGATCGTGAAGGCTGCGCGCAGCATGGCATCGGTCCTCGAGGAGTCGCAGGCGGATTCGGAACGGTTTGCGATGTGGCTGTCGGGGGAAGCACAAGCTGGGTGGGAACGGCAAGTGCGTCTGCGCACCACGCGGCTCAATGAGGCGCGGTCTGAACTCATGCGAAAGCAGATGCAGCCCACAGCGGATGGTCGGCCGTCATCAACAGTCGATGAACGAAAGGCGGTCTCTCGCGCCGAGGCAGCGCTCGCCTCTGCAGAGGATCGCTTACGGCGGACTCGGCACTGGGTCATGGAGTACCAACGGGTCTTGGCAAACTTCCGCGCGGGGATGGGGGTACTCGGGACATTCGTCGATCAGGTTGCGCCATCGGCGGTTGCCGCGCTCAACAGGATGGCGGAATCGGTCGATGCCTATCTCGCGGCGCAGGCTTCTCCGATTGTCGACACATCCACCAGCGATGTCATGCCGAAGGACGCGGCAATATCGATGCGCCGATCAGGCAGCGATCACCCGGACGCCGATGGAGCGCATTCATGAGCGACTCCTCTCACAAAGCCAAGCTCAAAGACGCGGTTCGTACCCTGCAAACTCAGTGGAGCGTGATTCGAAGCCAGTGGAACGACGCCCAAAGCGACCGTGTTCAGCATGAAGTTGTGGAACGCGCTGAGGAATCAGTGCGGCTGGCAGTTCTGGCGCTTGACCAACTTGGCGAGGCGATCGCGCGAGCTCGCAGCGACTGCAGTGAGGGAGGTGGCATGTGAGTGAGCATGCGACCTCGACAGTCGCCGCGAATCCAGCGTCAGATGTGGAACAGCGACCACTCGCCGAAGTGGCGACTGAGGTGGTGTCGCTCATCGTGTCTGCCCCCGCAGCGCGACTTCAGGCTGAAGCTTCACTCACGGCATTCGTGCAGTCCGTCGAGCCGCCTGAGCAGGCTCGGCACGGCACGGAGTTGCAGCGGCTCGAGGCAGCACGGGAGAAGTTGCGCGCAGAGGTTGAAGCAAAGGCAAATACGGCACTGACACAAGCGACTGAACGACATGCGGCCAATGCCGCCAAGATCGATGCCGAGGAGCAGCGCACCCTCGAGCGTGCGGAGGATCAACTGGACTCGGAGATCGACAAGTTGCAGCGCAAGATGGAGGAGAGAGTGTGGACTGCCGATTCGATCTTCGAGGAGCAGCAGCCTTCGTTTCAGAAGGAGCACGAGGAGAGAACCAAGCAACTCCAAACCACATATGACAGCGCGCACGCAACGCTCGTGAGGGCCCGCGATCTGCTTGGGCGTGCTCTTGCAGTACCCACGGAAAGTTCGAGTGGTGAAGCTCCGGCACTCGGTGCTGATCCGTTGTCTGATTTCAACACCGCCGCCTCGGCTGCAGAGGACCTGCTCGCCCGCGTCCGTCGCATGTCCTTTGCACTCATTCTCCGAAACAAGATTGCACAAGCGGCATGTCTATGTCTCGTTGTTCTGCTTTCGGCTGCGGCAGTGACACTCACGGTGGGTTGGGCAGAGTTGACTGGACCAATGATCGTTGTGACGGCACTTGCTATTGGCTCAGTGTTGCAGGTGGTCGTATTCATGGCTGCTGGGCGCGCTTTGGGTACTACCGCGCACGAAGTCGCTGAACGAGAAGCACATCTCACCCAACTGCGGGCCGCCGTCATGCAGTGGAGCGATGCAACACGGGGTCGTTTGACGGAAGCGGCAACGGATCGACATGCACAAGAGGTCAGAAGTATTCGTGCGAAGCATGATGAGCGGCGTGTGGCGCTTCAGTCGCAGCTGCCGCAGCGGCTCGAGCGCGTGAAGGCGGCGGCTGCCGAACTACGCGCGAAGAACGACGGACAGTTGCGGCAGATACAAGACAGTGCTGCCGGTTCCATACAAGACCTGATGAGACAGATCGACGCTCGTCATACAGCTGGGATTGCGAGCGAAATCGATCGCCACGGCGCGCGAATGCGAGAAATCGAGGCGGTGGTCGAAGCGCGTCGTGCAGTGTTCTGCAGCGAGTGGCGCAAGGCGCAGGGGCAAGTCGTCAGAGATCTGCAGTGGATTGGTGGCGTCGAGCACCGACAGTTCCTGCCGTGGAGCGATCCAACATGGGAGCGCTTCGATGGCTGTACCGAGCCACGAACCGCGATCAGCCTTGGACACATCACGATTCCGCTCAATGGGATCAGGGGTGCCCTGCCAGTTGTACCGGAGTTGGCTTGGCCCGCTGGCACGCCTCGCATCGTTCATGTGCCTGTCACACTGTCCATTCCGACACAGGCATCGCTGTTGATTGAGGCTGGAATGGAGGGGCGTGACGCAGGCATTGCTTTGCTGCAGGAGTCCATGCTTCGGCTTTTGACGATGCTGCCACCTGGCAAGGCACGATTCACGATTTTCGATCCTGTTGGGCTCGGCGAGAGTTTCGCTGCATTCATGCATCTGACTGATGACGCCGAGCACCTCGTGGGCGAGCGCATCTGGACGGAGCAACGTCAGATGGAGCAGCACTTGGCTGATCTGTGTGAACATATGGAGACCGTCATCCAGAAGTTCCTACGGAACGAGTACGCAGACCTCGCCGCTTACAACAGTCAGGCAGGAGAGATCGCGGAGCCATACCGATTCCTTGTAATGGCTGACTTCCCGGTAGGTCTCAACGAGAGCGCGCTTCGGCGTCTCAACAGTGTCATCACAAGCGGTGCACGTTGCGGTGTGTTCACGCTTCTGCTGCACGACACTCGGCAGCCCATTCCAAGCGATCTTGACATGCGCGAACTTCGGTCACGCGCACTCAACCTCGTCTGGAAGTCGGAGCGTTTTGTCGTAGCCGCCACACCGCTTGAGCCCTTCCCATTCACAGCTGGAACACCGCCTGCCAATGACCGCGCGACCGAACTGCTAAAGCGCATCGCTGCTTCTGCGAAGCGCGCCAAGCGCGTGGAAGTCCCCTTCTCGGTGATTGCTCCGCAACCTGCACGGCGCTGGTCCGAGACCACGGCTGACTCGATCACTGTTCCGCTCGGGCGTTCTGGTGCCACTCGCCTGCAGTCGCTTGCCCTCGGATTCGGTACGAGTCAGCACGCACTCATCGCTGGAAAGACGGGATCGGGCAAGTCAACGCTGCTTCATGCGCTGATCACCAATCTTGCGCTTCGGTTCTCGCCAGATCAGGCCGAGGTTTGGCTGATCGACTTCAAGAAGGGTGTCGAGTTTCGCACATACGCGGCGCACAGTCTGCCACATGCGCGCGTCGTCGCCGTGGAAAGTGACCGCGAGTTTGGCCTCTCTGTCTTGCGCGGCCTTGATGCGGAACTGCGTCGGCGCGGAGATCTCTTCCGCGTAGGTGGGGTACAGGATCTTGCTGGATTCCGCCGAGCAAAGCCAGCCGAGCGGATGCCGCGAACACTGTTGATTGTCGATGAGTTTCAGGAACTGTTCACGGAGGATGACAAGGTCTCGGAGGAATCTGGGCTCCTGCTCGACCGACTCGTCCGACAGGGCCGTGCGTTTGGCATCCATGTGGTTCTCGGGTCGCAGACGCTGGGCGGCGCGTACTCGATTGCGCGGGCAACGATGGGACAGATGGGTGTTCGTATCGCGCTTCAGTGCAACGAGGCTGACTCGCAGCTGATCCTTGCCGATGACAATGTCGCGGCACGGTTGTTGTCCCGACCTGGAGAGGCGATCTACAACGACGCAGGCGGTCTTGTCGAGGGAAACAATCCATTTCAGGTCGTGTGGCTCGCCGATGCGGATCGTGATCGCTTGCTCGAAGAGGTTCGTGCTCTTGACCAGTCGCACCCCTGTACGCCCCGTCCCGCGATGATCGTTTTTGAGGGCAGTGCGCCTGCTCTGCTTGAGGCCAACGAGATGCTCAAAGAGGCGGCGACGCGGCGTGGGCGCGAGGTGGTGCTCGCTCCACGGCTGTGGCTCGGGGATGCTGTTGCCATTCAGGATCCAACGTGTGTTCCACTGCGTCGGCAGTCTGGCAGCAATCTGATGGTGATCGGGCAACGGGAAGATGTATCCGCGGGCGTGGTTGCGGCGGCACTTGTTTCGATGGCGGCGCAGTGCGGATCGGATGCGCGAGTCGTGTTGATCGATGGAACGCCGGTCGACGATTCTGCATGCGACAAACTCGCAGGACTCCGTCGGGAGCTCGGACTTCGCGGCGACAGCGGCGGCCTTCGCGAGGCGGATGCGCTTATTACCCATGTCGCAGAGGAGGTCCGTCTCCGTGCGGCGACGGGAGAGTCGAAGCTCGAGTCGATCCTGCTCGTCGTCCACAGTCTGCACCGCTTTCGTTCCTTACGGCGCAATGAGGATGACTATGGATTTAGTTCTGGCGGCGCGGTAGCGGTCAGTGTCGACAAGTTGCTCGCGGAGATCCTTCGCGATGGTCCGACGGTTGGCGTTCATGTGCTTGTGACGGTGGACAACGCGACCAATCTGGCGCGTTCCTTGGATCGGAATGCGCTTCGCGAGTTTTCGTGGCGGGCGCTCTTCCAAGTGAGCGCGACCGACTCCAGCACCCTCATCGACTCACCCGCCGCAAGTCAACTTGGCCCGCAGCGTGCGCTTTTGCATCAGGAGGATGCCGGCACCCACGAGAAGTTCCGTCCCTATGCGTTCCCCACCGGGTCTTGGATTGCGCGGATCGCGGTGACTCCCTCCACTCCGTCGGCAACTCGGTCCGTTACGCCGATTCATGATCCAACTGTTCCGTCAGGATCATCGTCAGTTGAGGCAACCAGCGCCGATGTTCAGCCAAGTTCTTCAAGCGGCTCCTCTGCAGGCGGGTCAGGTTCAGGTTCGGGCAACTTCGAAGTGCCGAGGAGTGTGGGCCGATACCGCGTTGAGCGTCTGCTCGGTGCGGGTAGTTTCGGAAGCGTCTTCCTCGCCTTTGATGATCAGTTGCAGCGGCATGTGGCCGTCAAGGTGCCTCGGCGGTTACACGTGTCGACCGAGCGCCAAGTGCAGGACTTCCTCCGTGAGGCGCGCGCCGCCGCGGCGCTGGATCATCCCGGCGTGGTGCCTGTGTATGACGTTGGTTCATCGGATGAACACCGGTGTTTTGTCGTTAGTAAGTTTATTAGCGGCTTCGATCTTGAGACGCTGACGAAGGACAAGCGACTGCCGCTGCGTGATGCCGTCACGATCGTTGCATCGGTTGCCGATGCGCTTCATGCGGCGCATCGGAGGGGCTTGGTGCACCGTGATATAAAGCCGAGCAACCTGCTGGTGGATGCTGATGGACGCGCTCTGATTGCGGACTTTGGATTGGTGCTGTCGACGAGTGATTCGGGCGGCGGCGTAACGCTTGCTGGAACGCCCGCGTTCATGTCTCCTGAGCAGGCGCGCGGCGAGTCCGCGAGCGTCGATGGCCGCTCGGACATCTTTGGGCTCGGTGCGGTCCTCTACACGCTCATCACTGGACGGCGACCATTCATGGGTGGTTCTCGCAAGGAAGTACTCGAGCAGGTCATCCATGTGGAGCCACCCGCGCCGAGAACGCTCGTGCCAACGATCCCAGAGTCACTCGAGCGTGTCTGCGTTCGGGCACTCGCCAAGCGCGTGGCCGACCGCTATTCAGTTGCTGGGGAAATGGCGCAGGCACTTCGAACAGTGCTGGCGGGTCTGATCGTGCCCGATCCCGCTAAGTCGTGACCGCAGCCGCATCCGAACGACAGCGGATACCCTTGCGCGTGTATCGGGCGCTTAGCTCAGCTGGCTAGAGCACTGCCTTTACATGGCAGGGGTCACAGGTTCGAATCCTGTAGTGCCCATTTGGTTGGTGTGTGAATCGGTGTGCGCGTGCTGAGGGCGATTCGCGCAAGTGGTGCTGCGCGGATCCTGAACCGCATCAGTCGCAGACCCAGCGCATGCAGCGCTCGAGGCCCCAAATGCGACGCGCCCCAAACTTGTGGAAGACAAGCCAGCAAGCCAGCAGGAACAGCGTGGCAAGCACGCACGCCGTCCCAACGGGCATCGCATCCTCCCAAAACGCGGTTGGATCGCCCGTCTGCGCAAGCCCGTACATCCACAGCGGCCAGATGTGCACAATGTGGTGCAGCACATAGATCGTCAGCGAGTATCTGCTGAATGACTCGGCGATGGCGAGCACGCCGTTCAGCCGACTCGGCGCAGGCTGAAGGTCAAGGAATCGATGCCCCACTGCGAACAGCAGGATCGCAATGCCAATGGAGCCAAGCGCATACTCCGTACTCGGCGGATACAGGTTCCATCCGATGAAGTACCGCAAGGCGACTCCATCTGGCATCACGGGTCGAGCCATGATGAGAACGAGAGATGCGCCAGCAAGGGACAGTCCGATGATTCGAAGGTCCCTGGTTCGACGAATACGATCGCAGTCGGCGCCCACGCGCGCGAAGAGTCGTGATGCGCACAGATAGCCGGCGATTGAGAGGGCGATCCATGGGAAGATGGGGAAGTAGCCAGTGACAAGAAATCCAGTCAACACATCGGAGAGCGTCCAGTCGTAATCAAACTGCCTCTGTGCCCAGAAGGCGCCATAGTCAGCCATGTGTTGAAGCACAGGCGAGATGAGCACCGCCATGCAAGCGATCAACACACAGATCGGCTGCGGCACGCAGCGTAATCCATTGAGAACAAGCAGCGCACTCCCGATGAAGGTGAGCACATCCCAGTTGAAGACATCCTCCGGCAGCCAGACCAATACGTTGAAGGCAAAGCCTGCGCCAAACACGAACAGCCCGCGGCGCACGGAGATCTTCGAGACATCCTGTGCAACCGATCCCCTGGCCAACTTCGCATCCGACCAGAGGAAGTAACTCGCTCCCGAGAGAAACACGAAGAGCGGCGCGCCAAACCCGGCAATGTCCGGGGTATAGCCGGCAAGGTTCTCGCTGAAGTGCACGAACACCATCACGATGATCGCGATGGTTCGCAGTACATCGATCGAAGGGAAGCGCGTGGTCACGAGGTGGTTGCTGCCAGAAACTCAAACGCCCACAAGAGGAGTTGTGCGGCGAGCAGCACGATAATCACCCATTCGAGTTGATGCCCGGTACGCGCGAGGAAAAAGTCACTTGCACGTTGACCACACATCTCATACGTGTCGCGAATCACGTCCAGCTGTGTGCCTGCGGCCTCAAATCGTGACGCCATGCAGAGGCGTTCGCGCATGCGTTCTGCCACTTGGCTCGCCAAAGTCGGCGGATGCTCCAGCGGCGAGAGAAGGTAGGGTGCGATGCGCGCGAGGCGTGACCGAAGAACCACCGCGTGCGTCAGCCGTCCCTGCAGTTCGGTGCGGCGGGCGACCGACCTCTCGTTGAACTCAAAAGCCAGCGGCGCGTCCGACTCCAAAGCGGGCCAGCACTCGGCGATACTCCGCTCGATCGCTTGCAACTCGCGTTCATGTTTGGTTGCCTCCAGAACGACCCGTCGAAGCGACTCCAATCGATCGGCTGGTGCAAGGATTGCACACCGCCCAATCGACCAGCACAGGTGCGCGCCTTGGAACGCTGTCCAAAGTGCAGCTCGGCCGTGCGCCGATGGATCGGCATCCACCCACTGCCGAACAGCATGAGGAAGGTCGCCGTCGGATGTGGGCATGCACAGAAGTCCCATGCTGGCCCCATCGTGTCCGATCGGTGCGGATTCCTCGATGGTCGCGTCGGAAGCGATCGCGCCTGCGAGTCCGCTTTGCTGTGCGGTCGTGTTGTCGGCCGTGGTGTGTGGTGTGGTTGCCATTGGATGGAGTGGCGGGTTACTGATCACATTTCTGCGCGACCTTGGCTGCGATCCATGCAGCGACGTACTCGGCAGAGTCGAGTGCACCGTTCACGGTCGAATCGTAAAGGTAATCGCCGACCACGAACAGATTGGGATGGTCGATGGGCTCTGGGCAGTGGCGACGGTCAATCGGCATGGGGTGGCTACCGCCCGGCATGGCGCTGACGGCACCGACCCAGCGGTGAACGCGTGCTTCGAGGGGGTTGCTGCGATCGTCCTTGAGTGCAGGCGGGAGCGACTCCAGAACTCGGCGGACGATCTCCGAATCGGAGGCAAGCGCCATCTCGCGCACTGCATCGCCTGCGAGCAAAAATCCCAGAATTCCGTGCGTGACTGTGGGATCGCGGAGTGCCTCGTCGTAGAGACAGCAACCGCCGAAACAGTCCAGCATCCAGAACGAGCCTTGAACGCGACTTCGCCAGAAGGGCCTCTCGTAGAGAAGTGTCACGCGCAGGTAGTGGGCTGGATGATTGTGGTGCGACTGATGACTCGCGATTGCAGTCGCCAGCCGCTGTCCTGCGAAATCAACCTGCGCCATGGCGTCGTGCGGAAGCGCCGCAACGACCGCATCGAACTCCCTCTCCGTCGACACACCGCGTTCCTGAATTCGCACGCGAAGCTTGCCGTTTGAGGATCGTGCCACCTGTGTGGCGCGGCAGTGAAGCCGCACATCAGCGTCCAGTCGTGCAGCCAGCGAGGTCATCAGCCGCTCGTTCCCCCCATCGATGGCGTAAAGCTGCATGTACTTGGGGTCGTTCATCAGATAGTTCTGAAGCCCATACTCCACGTT
>Ga0208048_1001986_pt1 | contig 10196 bp, 8 predicted proteins | sample Malawi_45m_30L_FD_184163 | JGI IMG/M metagenome (GOLD analysis project Ga0208048, IMG submission 184163) | Freshwater microbial communities from Lake Malawi, Central Region, Malawi to study Microbial Dark Matter (Phase II) - Malawi_45m_30L... | ecosystem: Environmental > Aquatic > Freshwater >... | reverse complement strand
GCGCAGGTACCGCCGGCTGCGGCCGAGCACCGCGGCGACCACGGGGCCCGAGGCGAGGCCCGCGCGAAACTGCAGCGCCGACGCCACGTCGCCGTGCTCCTCGGCCAGCACCGCGCGGGCGAGGTTGACCATGATCGGCGAGAAATCCGTGGCCGTCACGCCGTGGTAGCCGGCCCGACGCAGGCCCAGCGCCACGCGGCCGCCGCCGCAGCCGAGTTCGAGCAGGCGGGCCGACTTCGGCAGGTAGCGCTCGATGAGCACGCGTTCGGAAGCCCACAGGCCGACGCGGACCGCGGCGCGGGCTTAGTGCAGGGCCGTCTCGGTCTCGAGCCAGTGGGCCTGCGGGTCGCGTTCCATGCCGTCAAGCAAGCGAAACTTGCCTCCGCGGCAATCGCCGGAACACTCGTCCGCATGTTCCGACTGTTCTTGCTCGTCCTGGCTCTCGGGTTCGTCGCTTGCGACCGCCCCCGCCCGGAAGCCGCGCCGGTCCGTGAGCTCGGTCTGGAGACCCGCTTCCCCGTCCGCATGGGCGAGGTGCTCGCCCAGGTTCGCGTGGCGATCTCCGACCTGGAGAAGGCCCGCGGGCTGATGGGTGTCGCCCGGCTGGAGGAAGCCGAAGGCATGGCTTTCCTGTATGACGAGGACGGCCCGATGAGTTTCTGGATGAAGGACACCCTGATCGACCTCGATATCGCGTTCGTCGCCCGCGACGGCACGGTCCTCGAGATCCGCACCATGACGGCGGGCGACACGGAGAGGACCACTTCCGTCACGAAGCGGGCGCGTTTTGCGGTCGAGATGCGGGCTGGTTGGTTCCGCGATTTCGGCGTCAAGCCGGGCGACAAGGTCAACCCGGACGACCTGCGGTCGGCCGTACGGGCCCGGGGTTACGACGTGAAGAAGTTCCTGCCCTGAGCTCAGAGCGAGCGCCAGAGCAGGAGCAGGCCGCCAGCCCCCGCGAGCAGGAGCAGGACGAAGGCGAGTGCCAGGCGCTCGGCCGCGGTCGTGCGGAAGATCTTCATGGGCGCGGAGCCAGCTTCGCCGCGGCTTCGCGCAGGAAGCCCGTGAGGCGGAGCAGGAAGAAGGGAGAAGGGGAGCCGGCGGCCGGGGCGAGGGCTTGTTCGGCCGCGGCGATCTCGGCGTCCAGGCGGCGGAAAGATTCGCGCCAAGCGGCCGCGGAGATGAGCCGGCGGGCGTCGCCGCCGGCGCGGAGGGGCGTCAGGAAGCCCTTGCCTGAGAGGTCGCGTTCGAGCAGCATCGGCAAGGTCAGTTTGCCGCTGGCGGCGTCGGTTCCGAGCGTCTTGCCCGCCTTGCCGTCGTCCTGCAGCAGGTCGACGAGGTCGTCGTAGATCTGGTAGGCGACGCCGAGGTGGCGGCCGAACAAGGCGCAGGCGTCGACGTGTTCAGTCGGTCGGTCGGCAAGCAGCGCGCCGATGCGGCAGGCGCCTTCGAAGAGCTCGGCGGTCTTGAGGCGGATGTGCCGGTAGTAGTCCTCGAGCGAAAGGTCGCCGTGCCCGCGGGAGAAGGTCTGACAGACCTCGCCGGAGCAGACCTCGCGGGAGGCGCGGGCGACGATGCGGCAGAGCTCCGGGGTCGGGTGGTCCGCGGCCAGCACGAGGGCGTGGGCGAAGAGGGCGTCTCCGAAGAGGACCGCGGCGTGGGCGCCGTGGGTGCGGTTCGGCGTGGCGCTGCCGTGGCGGGTGTCGGCGCCGTCGAGCACGTCGTCATGGACCAAGGTCGCCAGGTGGACCAGTTCGATGATGCCAGCGCCGCGGATGAGGGCGGCGGCCAGCGGGCCGCCGGCGCCCGCGCCGAAGGCGAGGAGCGGGCGGAGGCGTTTGCCGGGGTGGGCGAGCACGTTGCGGACCATCGGACGGACCTCCGGCTCGAACGCGAGCTCCTGCGCCGCGAGGAATTGCTCGAGGGCCGCGAAATGGGTTTCTAGGCCGGCGTGCAGCGGGGAGGACACGCCGCAATGTGCGGGCGAAGCATCCTTGGCGCAAGCGCAGGATGCGGGTTGTCCGATCAGGGAACGAACTTCGTCTCGACCGAGATGTTCAGCTTGCCCGAGCTGGCGCAATCGGCGCAGGGAATACGCTTGTCGACCAGCTGGCCCTTCTGGGCTTCGCGGGTGAAGCCGAGACCGCCGCACTTCTTGCACGGGATGCTCTCGTTGGTCGTCGCGCTCAGCTCCGCGCCCGCGACGATCGCTTCGACGAAGCGCTGCAATCCGGCCGGGGAATCCTCCAAGGTCGCGCACTGCAGGAAAGCCTCGCGGCGGAGCGTGAGGCGGCGGCCTTTGAGCGGGGCGAAGTCGGGCGTGAAGAGGATGGCCACCGAGCCGACGTGCATGCCGGTGATCTTCCCGGTGTCACCGGGCTTGGCGGGCTTCTCGAGCAGGAGCAGCGCCATCGAGTCCACGCCGGCGGCGAGGGCTTCGTTGGGGCCGGCGGCCGGCCAGGCGGCCTTGGCGAGGTAGCGGTTGTCGCCGAGGTCCTGGAGGATCGAATAGGTCACCGTCGTCAGGTGGCCGATTGCCTTGCTGGACCCGGCGGGCGAGCCGTCGACGATGTGCTGGCTGGAGAACGCCAAATAGAGACGCCGCAGTTCCTTGGTGGTCTCGGTCGAACCGAGGCGATTCAGCTTCGAGAGCTGGAAGATGCGGATCGACGTCGCCTCGGGGAGCTGTGTCGGCCGGAAGGGCGTGATCTGCACTGAGTTGTCCGCGATCTCTTCCGAGATGTCGGCGGCCGGGGCCGCGGCGGCCGGGGCCGCGGCGGGAGCCGGCTCGGCGGAGACCTTGGTGCCGAAAGGGGTCTTCTGCGCCCCGAGAGGGAGGGCGAGCAAGGAGAGGAGGAGGCGGAGCGTCATGGGCTTAGTCGAGGGAGCTGAGGTCGCCTTCGGCGGGCGGCCGGGTGGACTTGGGCTTGCTGGACGCGGCCGAGCCGAGGGCCGGCGTGGAAGGCGTCACCGGATCGGCGGGCCGGGCCGGGCGATAGTCGTCGTCATCGTCGTCTTCCGGATTGGGTTTGTCGCCGCGGGCGACGCGCTTGCGGCGGACGATCACGGTCCCGACGCCCACGGCCCCCAGGTAGAAGCCGAAGAGCACGCTGGTCATCACGATTAACGAGATCGGTTCGGCGATGGGCGTGATCAGCGCGACGAGCAGCATGATTCCGACCAGCATGCCACGCCAGGATTTCAGGAGGGTCTTGGGACGGACGAGTTCGAGCCACATCAGGATGATGAGCGCGAGGGGGAACTGGAAGGTCAGACCCGTAAGGAGGCACATCATCACCACGAAGGCGTAGTAATCCGAGGCCTGCCAGGTCACCTCCATCTTCATGCCTTCGGCGAAGTGCTGCCAGATCTGGATGGACATCGGGCTCAGCCAATAGAAGGCCAGGGCGGCTCCCAGAAGGAAGAGCACCAGCGCGGCTCCGCAGAAAGGAACCAGGCCGCTCTTCTCTCTGTCGGTGAGGGCTGGTCCGACGAAGCGGGCCGTTTCGTAGAGGAAGACCGGGGAAGCGACGGCCACGCCGACTCCGAAGGCGGCGTACAAGAGCACTTTCCAGACACCCATGAAGGTGAATTCCTTGAGCTCTCCCATGTTCACCAGCCCGGGGTCGGGTTCGCTGAGGGCGAACGCCAGGGGCGAGGTCTCGGGGTGCTTCGCCCACTCGAGAGGCAGGCTGAGCAGGGCCGGGGTCTCCCGATAGAAGATCAGCGCGGCCACCATCCCGATGGCGAACACGGTGACGACCCGGATGAGGGAAATCCGGAGGTCATCCAGGTGCTCAATGAACGTCATCTCGCTCCGGGATTTGTTTCGACGAATGAAGGTGGAAAGCATGGGGTTCAGTCCTTGCGGAGGAGTTCCTTGATGTCTTCAAGGCTCAGGCCAGACGAGACCGAGTCTGATTCGCTCAGCAGCTTACGCAACATCTCAGACTTGGACTTTTGGAGCTCCATGACGCGTTCCTCGATGGTCCTGGCGGCGATCAGCTTGATGCTGGTCACCGTGCGGGTCTGGCCGATGCGGTGGGCGCGGTCCGTGGCCTGGGCCTCGGCGGCGGGATTCCACCATGGGTCGAAATGGATGACCGTGTCGGCCCCGGTGAGGTTCAGACCCGTGCCGCCGGCCTTCAGCGACATCAGCATGACCGGGATGGACGGGGTCGAGTTGAAGGTGTCGCAGACGCCCTGACGGTCCTTGGTCGAGCCGTCGAGGTAGCAATAGGGGATGTCGCGGTCCTCGAGGGCTTCCTTGAGGAGCTGGAGCGCCGTGACGAAGGTCGAGAAGACCAGCATGCGGTGGCCGGCGTCCTTGGACTCCTCGACGAGCTCGAGGAACGCCTGCAGCTTCGCGGAGTCGGCCTCGGCGAGCTTCGGGTCGAGGATGCGCGGGTCGGCGCAGATCTGGCGGAGGCGGAGCAGCTGGTTGAAAGCCGCCATCTGGATGCGGGCCTGCGTGGCGCCGCCCATCTCCATCTCGAAGATCTCCCGGCGCGTGGATTCGAGGATCTCGTCGTAGATCTTCTTCTGGTTGTCCTCGAAGTCGCAGTAGACGACCTGCTCGATCTTGGCGGGCAGCTCCGGGGCGACGGCGGCCTTGGAGCGGCGCAGGATGTAGGGCGCGGCCATCTGCAGGAGGCGGTCGTCGTGCCACTTGCGTTCGTCGGCCTGGACGCGTTCCTCGGGCTTGGGCAGGTACCCCGGCATGAGGAAGCCGAAGAGCGAGCGCAGGTCCTCGAGCGAGTTCTCGACGGGCGTGCCGGTGAGGATGTAGCGGCCCTTGGCCACCAGCTGCTTGACCGCCTTGGCGGCCTGCGCACGCGGGTTCTTGATGTTCTGGCCTTCGTCGCAGACCGCCGCTCCCCACGCCACCGCGGTGAACGCCGCGATGTCGCGGGAGAGGGTGCCGTAGGAAGTGATGACCAGGTCGAAGCGCTGCAGGTAGTCCGGCGCGGTGAAGCGGTTCTGGCCGTGGTGGGCGAGCACCTTGAGGGCGGGCGTGAAGCGGCGGGCTTCGCGGCGCCAGTTCTCGACCAGCGAGGCGGGGCAGACCACGAGGCAGGGGCCGTCTTCCGGACGTTGCGTACGCAGGGCCTCCATGAAGGCGAGGGCCTGGACGGTCTTGCCGAGGCCCATCTCGTCGGCGAGCAGGCCGCCGAGGGAGTGGTTATGGATGTGCCAGAGCCAGGCCACGCCGACCTGCTGGTAGATGCGGAGTATCTTGCCGAGCTCCTCGCGGATCGGGGCGGGCTGGAGCTTCGAGAGGTTGCGGATCGCGGACGAGCGCTGGCTCCAGGTCTCGGGCGGCGCGAAGGCGGCCTGCAGTTCCTCGGCGATGGCGTCGGCGCTCGCGAGGTCCGCGTAGCCGATCTTCAGGTTGAGGTCCAGGTCCACGTCGCGCTTGGCCTCGCCGGTGATGCGGCGCTGGGCGTTGCGGATCGACTCCATCAGCTCCGGCGTGATCAGGCGCGGGCCGCGGTCGGTGTAGAAGAACATGCGCCCGCTGGAGAGGGCCTCCTGGATCGCCTTGGGCGACTTACCCTCCGGATCGATGCCGATGGCGAAGCGGAAGCCGTCGTTCTCCTCGGAGGCGTCGCACTTCGCCTTGGCGAGGTCGACGTTGCGGAGCGAGTGGGAGAGGTTGTGCGTGAGGAAGGCGTCGTTGTCCGTCATCAGCAGCTTGTGATGGCGGGCGAGGAAGTTGAGGACCTGGATCGTGCCGGCGAGATACCATTCGCGGGTGGTGGTCTCGAGCGTGAAGCCGCTGCGCTGGAGGACGTCGCGGAGCTCGGCGACGGGCCCGGACGACTGCTGGGGCAGGCGGATGCGCAGCCACTTCATCGAGCCGTCGACCCACGGGCGGTCTTCCCGACCGCGTTCCTGGGAGCGGACCTCCTGCTCTTCGGGGCCTTCGTCGACGGCTTCGCCGGCGGCGTTGCTCTGGGGCGTCGCGACGGGTTCGTCGAGGTGCTCGTGGACCTTGTCCAGGTGGTCGCCGTCCCACGCGAGCGGGGACTGCGGCGCGTTGGCCATGCGGAAGATTTGCAGCCCTTTGCCGATGGCGAGGAGCTGGCGCAGGTGGCGGCGGGTGAGCGGGAGGATGCCCTGCAGCTTGCCGTGGCACAGGTTCTCGAGGATCGCCAGGAAGAAGACCGTGTCGGGCTCGATCGTCCAGGCCATGCTGCGGTCGAGGTTCTCCGGGGCGACCTGGGCGCCGTCGACGCGCAGTTCGAGGCGGCAGATGATCTCGTCGCGCGCGGCGGCGGTCGCGATGTTCGGCGGCACGATGAAACGCACTTCGATGGGCGTGCCGTGTTTTTCCGAAATGGTCAGGGATCTGAGCCGGGGTCCTGCCGGGGTCGCCTCCGCTGGCTTCGACTTTTCCTTCCTGCTGTCCGTCGTCGTCTCCTTGGTCGCCGCCGTGGTCGGCGGTCTGCCGGGAGGCGCGGCGGGCATGGCCGGCGAGGCCGGCTCCGGTTTCAGGTAGCCTTCCTTGGCCGCTAACACCAGGTAGGCGGCCACGGAGTGGACGCAGAGCTTCCTTTGGCCGACCGAGACGTCGCACCCGCATTCGTTGCGCTGGAAGGTGACCGAACGCAGGTTCCAGCGCGCTTCCCGGGTTTCGGTGCCGTCGTCGACGAGGGCTTCGGCGATCGGGGGTACCCAGAGGGCCTTCTTCACCATGCCCTTGGCCACCAGCTCTTTGGCGAGGAGCACGGTCGCGCCACCCGCGAGATCGATGAGGTCGTCTTCGGAGATGTTGGGCAACGGCTGACGCGGCGCCATGGAGCGGGTGTACGGTGAAAAGCGTCGTCCGAACGGACGCGCCAAAAGAGGAAAAGCCAAGGGGGAAGACGTATCGCCTAGACGGCGACGTCTTGGACCGGGACTCCGGGGTGCATCTCGAAGATGCCCACGGGGGTCGTCGGGCCTGTCATCACGATGGAATAATCCTCACCGATGCCAATGATAATCTGCCCGCCGGGCATATTTACCGTCAAATCCGCGTCCACCAGGCCCATTTTGCGGGCCACGGCGGCCGAGGCCGAGGAAGAGGAGCCGGAAGCCATGGTGTAGCCAGCCCCGCGTTCCCAGATCTCGATCCGGACGTTCTTGCGATCCATGATCTCCATGAACTGCACGTTGGTGCGGTTCGGGAAGTTCGGGTGGATCTCGAGGTGCGGTCCGTAGGTCTTGGCGAGGTCGGGCTTGAGGTGATCGACCGGGATCACGCAGTGCGGGTTGCCGACGGTCGCGGCCCAGTACTTGAAGGTCTTGCCGAGGACGGTGATCTCTTCGCCGAGGACTTCGCGGTCGGCGCCGACGTGCGGGATGACCGGCGCTCGGAAGGAGACCCTGCCCATCTCGACGCGGATGCGGCTGCCGCCGTCTAAGACTTCGCAGCGGACCACGCCGCCGAGGGTGTGCAGCTTGAAATCCTGGCCTTCCTTGATGCGCCTGGTCTCGAGGAGGTGGCGGCAGAAGATGCGGATGCCGTTGCCCGACTTCTCGGCTTCGGAGCCGTCGGGGTTCAGGATGCGCAGGCCGAAGGTCCCGTCGGTGCGCTCGATCGGGCCATAGAGGATGCCGTCGGAACCGAGGCCGAAGTGGCGATGGCAGACCTTGCGGATGGCTTCCGCCGAGAAGAGGACGGGGCAATCCTTGGGCTCGAGGACGAGGTAGTCGTTGCCGAGGGCGTGGTATTTGGCGAAACGCATGGCCTTCTCATGATTGGGCTTTCGGCGCGGGTTTGGCAAGCAAGGGGTGGCTTAACTGTGGGCTTGGTTTCCGTTTCGACCGGGCTTACTTGGCATCCATGCGCCTCCTGCCCCTGGTTGCCTTGTCCTGCCTGCTCTCCGCCTTCGCGGCCGAGAAGCGCCCGCCCAACATCGTGCTGCTCTACTCCGACGACATCGGCTGGGGCGACCTCGGCTGCTACGGCGCGAAGGCAATCCCGACCCCGAACCTCGACCGCCTCGCCGCGGAGGGCACCCGCTTTACATCGGGTTACTGCACTTCCGCCACCTGCACGCCCTCCCGTTATTCGCTCCTCACCGGCGAATACGCCTGGCGCCGCCAAGGCACCGGCGTGCTGCCCGGCGACGCCCGTCTCATCATCAAGCCGGGTAGGCCGACGATGGCCTCGAGCCTGGCCAAGCTCGGCTACGCCACCGGAGTGGTCGGCAAGTGGCACCTCGGCCTGGGCTCCGGCGACGTGGACTGGAACAAGAAGATCGACCCTTCGCCCAACCAGATCGGCTTCATCTATTCTTTCATCATGGCCGCCACCGGCGACCGCGTGCCGACGGTCTTCGTCGAAGACGGCTCCGTCGTCGGCCTCGACCCGAAGGACCCGATCGAGGTCAGCTACAAGCAGCCTTACCCTGGCGACCCTGACCTCAAGACCGACGCCGAGCGCGCGAAGCTCAGGATGGATTGGTCCCACGGGCACAATATGGCCCTCGTCGCCGGCGTCGGCCGCATCGGTTGGATGAAGGGCGGCAAGTCCGCCCTCTGGAACGACGAGACGATGGGCGACACGTTCGCCGACAAGGCCTGCGGCTTCATCGCCCGGAACAAGGATAAGCCGTTCTTCCTCTATTACGCCTCGCACGAGAACCACGTCCCGCGCGTCCATCACCCGCGCTACGCCGGCAAGACCCCGCTTGGTCCGCGCGGCGACGCGGTGGTCGCGTTCGACGACCAGGTCGGCCGCATCCTCGCCGAGCTCGACAAGCAGGGCTTGGCCGAGAACACGCTCGTGATCTACACCTCGGACAACGGGCCGGTCCTCGACGACGGTTACAAGGACCAGGCGGTGGAGCGGAACAAGGCCGCGGCGCACGCCCCGGCGGGTCCGTTCCGCGGCGGCAAATACAGCATCCTCGAAGGCGGTACGCGCGTGGGCTTCATCGCCCGCTGGCCCGGCCACACGCCCGCCGCCAAGGTCTCCGACGCTCTGATCTCGCAGGTCGACCTCCCGGCCGTCTTCACGAAGGTCGCCGGCGGCGATCCGGCGGACTTCCTGAAGCTCGATTCGGTGGACTCGTCCGCGGCCCTCGCCGGCGGCCCCGGCCGCGAGACGCTCATCTCCAGCACCCAGGGCAACCATCTCTCGATCCGCGACGCGCGTTGGAAGTTCATCTCCGGCGTCGGCGCGCCCGCCAAGGGCAAGAAGGCCCAGGGGCCCGTCGTGGACCTGCTGGGCTCCGAGGCCGACCAGGCCGCCGACCGGCGCGACCAGGCCGGCCCGCGTCTCTTCGACCTGCAGAACGACCCGGGTGAACGGAACAACGTCGCCAAGGAGCACCCCGAGGTCGTCGCCCGCCTCAAGGCCTTGCTCGAGGCCCAGCGTGCGAAGGGCGTCGCCCAGCCGTTGCCGGACTGACCGACCGATTAATTCGGGTCGCGTAGTTCTCCCGACTTGAAGCGGGAGAGGGAAGGGTGATGCTCGGCGCATGAGTCAGACCCCTCTCCGTGTCCTCTGCGTCGGCGCCGGCCACATGGGCCGTTCGCACGCGCTCGCCTATCACAAGCTGCCCGGCTTCCGGATCGTCGGGCTCGTCACGCGCTCCCCGGAATCCCGCGCCAAGCTCAACGCCGAACTCGGCGGAGGCTACGCGGAATACGCCGACTTCCGTGCCGCCCTCAAGGCGACCAAGCCCGACGCGGTCTCCATCTCGAGCTACCCGGACACGCACGCCGAGTACGCCGTCGCCGCGCTCGAGGCCGGCTGCCATGTCTTCGTCGAGAAGCCGCTGGCCGTCACCGTCGCCGAGGCCGAGCAGATCGTCGCCAAGGCCAAGGCCGTGAAGCGCAAGGTGGTCATCGGCTACATCCTCCGCCATCACCCTGCCTGGACGCAGTTCATCAGGACCGTGCAGACCCTCGGCAAGCCGCTGGTCATGCGCATGAACCTGAACCAGCAGAGTTTCGGCGACATGTGGAGGACCCACAAGTCGCTCATGCAGACGTGCAGTCCGATCGTCGACTGCGGCGTGCATTACGTCGACGTCATGTGCCTGATGACCGGCAGCCGTCCCGTCCGTGTCTCCGGCCTCGGCGCCCGCCTATCCGACGAACTTCCGGCCGGCATGGTCAACTACGGGCACCTGCAGGTCACCTTCGCCGACGGGTCCGTCGGCTGGTATGAGGCGGGCTGGGGTCCGATGATGTCGGAG
>Ga0208048_1001985_pt1 | contig 10197 bp, 10 predicted proteins | sample Malawi_45m_30L_FD_184163 | JGI IMG/M metagenome (GOLD analysis project Ga0208048, IMG submission 184163) | Freshwater microbial communities from Lake Malawi, Central Region, Malawi to study Microbial Dark Matter (Phase II) - Malawi_45m_30L... | ecosystem: Environmental > Aquatic > Freshwater >... | reverse complement strand
GCGTCACCACGGCGCGACCATCAAGACGATAGGTGGTGAGGGCGACGTACTGCGCCTGAAGGATTGCGATCCGTGGATCGGCGGTGGCGGTGTCCTCAGGCATCGATGGAGTCTGCCATGCGGCGCAACTGGTTGGCGAGTGCAGAGAGATCCTCGCCCCCTTTACCGGCGGCGATCAGCGCGTCTTCCAGTTGTGCCACCAGCGTCGCCGTAGGGACGCGGACGCCGAGCTCTTTCGCGAGGTCAATCGCGATGCCGAGGTCCTTCCGGTGTAGCGCGACCTTGAAGCCGAGGGGATAGCGATCTACGGCCATACGCTGCCAACGATTCTCGAGGACCCACGATTTGGCGGCGCCCCCTGAGAGCGCGCTGACGAGAGTTGCTGGGTCGAGCCCCGCCGCCTGACCGACGAGGATCCCCTCGGCGAGCGAGAGGTAGCTTCCGGAGATCACGAGTTGATTGACCGCCTTCCCCACCTGCCCTGCGCCGAGCGGGCCAAGGTGCGTGATCGTCTTGGCGAAGGGAGTGAGATACGGCTGTGCCACGGCAACCGCCTCCGCTGATCCACCAAGAAAGACGGTGAGCGTGCCTGTGACCGCACCCTCGCTGCCACCACTCACTGGTGCGTCCACCATCAGGATCCCCTTGCGGGCGAGTTGCGCGCCTATCCGGCGCGTCGCCGAGGGGGCGATGGTGCTCGTATCAATCACGACTGCGCCTGTCGCGAGAGTGTGGACTGCGCCATCCGTGCCGAGGAGCAGCTCCTCCACATCAGGTGTATCTGAGACGCTCAGCACCACGGCGTCTGCGGCGCTGAGTGCCTCCTTAAGTAAGGCAACCTGCGTCACCCCTTCGATGGATGGGCGCCCTAGCGTGCGATTCCATCCGCGCACCATGTGTCCTGCGCGCGCAAGGTGGCCAGCCATCGGCGCGCCCATCGTGCCGAGTCCAAGGAGCGTGACCCTGCTCATGACGCCACGATACGACAGCGGGTGCGTTGGGGTGTTGAGAATGGTGCGCCCGGCGGGACTCGAACCCACGACCTTTAGGTCCGCAACCTAACGCTCTATCCACTGAGCTACGGGCGCATGTACTACCTGCGGATCTAGATGCTACGGCACGCCTACCTGAAGTGGCGGAGAGGGAGGGATTCGAACCCTCGACGCAGGAAAACCCCACGTGGCGGTTTAGCAAACCGCTGCACTAGACCTCTATGCGACCTCTCCGAGGCTTGCCGACGCGAAGTATCCCAGATGCCGCGTGGTCGCGCTAGCCGACGATCTCCCAGCCCCGTCGTTTGGCCTCTTCGCGGAGTCGCGCGTCTGGCGCAACGGCAACTGCGCGTCGAGCGGCGGCGAGGAGCGGAATGTCCGCCGCGGTGTCACCGAACGCGGCGAGGATCTCTCCTCCCGCCGCGCGCCGACTCACTGCTGCAGCCTTCTGTTCACCACTCTGCGTTGCCCCTGCGAGGCGACCGGTCGCAACACCGTCAACGAACTCCAGTGGCGTGCCGAGCGCGGCGACTGCGCCGATGCGACGCGCAAACGCATCGCCCACTTGCTGGTAGCCACCGGTCGCAAGTAGGAGCTGCACGCCACTGGTGCCTGCGCTCGCAAGCGCATTCGCGACCGCGGCGAGTCCTGAGGTGCGCCGCGCTGGCCAGAGATACTGCTCCACGACCCACTCGCCCATCACGTCGAGCTCAGCCTCGGTTGCACCACGAAGCAGGGCTGCAAGATCGCTCAACCAACGTGCCCGAAAACGTTCTTTGTTGATCATGCCAAGTTTCGCAAGGATCACGAGCGGGAGTCGAAGCGTGACAAAGCGCTGCGCAGCGCCGCGCGGCCGGTTCACCTTGACCCATTCCAGCACGCCACGCCACGTTTCTGCGGTAGTCAGGGTGCCATCCATGTCGCTCACAATCACTGCGCTGGTCATCTGCGCATTATCCGCGAAAAGAGAGAGGCGCCTGGATCTCTCCAGACGCCTCTCTCGAACGATCCTCGACGGATCGCCAGTGAGTTACTTCTTTTTGGACTTGCGGCGCTTTCGCTTCGCAGGAGCCTTCTTGGCGACAGCCTTCTTGCTCTTGCGGCGCTTTCGCTTCGCAGGAGCCTTCTTGGCGACAGCCTTCTTGCTCTTGCGGCGCTTTCGCTTCGCAGGGGCCTTGGCAACGGCCTTCTTGCTCTTGCGACGCTTACGCTTCGCAGGGGCCTTCTTGGCGGCCGCCTTCTTGGCCTTCTTCTTGGCAGGCTTACGCTTCGCAGCGGCCTTCTTCTTCCTCTTGGCCATTCTCTGGACCTCCACTCTGGCCGACCCGACTTGCGGATCGGTCATTTACTCCACCCCGAAACCGGGGCTTGTTGAAAAGTAAAACACATTGTGGATAAGTGCAACCCTATTTATGCACGGGGCAACTCAGCGGTCCCCCAGGGCCACCGAATCGGGCCAGCAGCCCCCCGTTTTTGGCTCAGGCAGACCCCAATTCGCACCAGATCCGAGTCGCGGCACACAGTGATGCGCCCCGCTGTGTCGCCTCGCCGCAGATTTGGCAAAACTTTTGCAAAACGTCTGATTTCGTGCTCAAAATTGATGGGCAGGGAGTGTTGCAAAGGGCACGAGGCGCGTAAAAAAGCGGCACGTTCACCCCAAATGATGGTGATTGGATGGGGAAATTCTTGACCGGATCGGTCATTAGCCGTAGGGTTAGGGGCGTGTTGACGTACCGCTACTTTAGGAGCCCGGTCTGACCCGCCCAGACGCATAGCGTCTGGCTGGCGGTCCGGCCGGGATGTGAGCAGAGGGGGTCCCCTCTGCTCTTTTCTTTTCCCAAACCCGCCGGGACACCGGCAGATAACCAGGAGCCAAAAATGTTCGTCCGAATGACCAAGACGGCAACGGTGGAGCAGCTGGGTGCCGTCCGCGAACGTGCCAAGGCGGCTGGGCTTGCGGTCTACGAAGAGCAGGGTGCGACCGGATCCACCCTTGCGATCCTCGGTCCCGCGGGGGTGAGCGCCACACTCGAGCAAGAGTTTGCCGCACTCCCTGGTGTTGCAGAGGCGAAACGCGCAACGCGACCGTATCGTCTCGCCTCACGGGAATTCCGCGATGCGCCAACCGTTGTCAAAGTGCGCGATGCGGTGATCGGCGGCGGCCCACTGACGCTGATGGCGGGTCCCTGCTCTATTGAATCTCGCGACCAGCTCTTTGAAGTTGCGCAGGGCGTGGCCGATGCAGGAGCGACGCTCCTCCGCGGCGGTGCCTTCAAGCCGCGCACCTCGCCATACGCCTTCCAGGGGCTCGGGCTTGATGGACTCCGCCTCCTCGCGGAGGCGCGGGAGCGCACGGGTCTCCCCATCATCACGGAGGTGATGGAGCCAGCGCAGGTTGACATGGTGGCCGAGTTCGCCGACGTGCTTCAGATTGGCACGCGCAACATGCAGAACTTCTCGCTCCTGAATGCGGTCGGGCGAACGCGCATGCCCGTGATGCTGAAGCGAGGTCTCTCTGGGACGATTGAGGAGTGGCTCCTCGCCGCGGAGTACATCTTGGCGGCGGGAAACACGCGACTCATCCTCTGCGAGCGCGGCATTCGAACCTTTGAGACCGCCGCGCGCAACACCCTTGACCTCAATGCCGTTCCAATCCTTCGCAAGTTGACGCATCTCCCTGTCATCGTGGACCCAAGCCACGCCACAGGCAAGCGTTGGATGGTTGCACCGATGTCGTACGCAGGCGTTGCGGCTGGAGCCGACGGAATCATGGTGGAGGTGCATCCGAAGCCTGAGGAAGCGTGGTCTGATGGGGAGCAGTCGCTCACGATCCCGATGTTCCATCGACTCGCGGGTGACTTGCGCTCCATCCATACGCTGGTCACGCCGCTCCACGACGATCCAGGTGCGGCTGGCGCGAGCCCAACCAAGAGTTAAGGACGTGGCACATCGCGTCACCCCCGCCGCGCACCTGCGCGGCGAACTGCGACTCCCTGGCGATAAGTCGATCAGCCACCGCGCGCTCATCTTTGCAACGATCGCCAACGGCGAGACGTTAATCAGCGGGGCGGGCGACGGACATGACGTGCGCTCGACTGCTGGGATCATGGTGGCGCTCGGCGCTTCGTGTGAGCGGCTCCCCGCCGCGCCCGAGGATGCGCCGGGCACGGCTCGCTGGCACGTGCGATCGCCTGGGCGTCACGCACTTGCGGCTCACGGTGATGGCCGCCTCGACTGCGGCAACTCAGGAACGAGCGCACGACTCGGCGCCGGCCTCGTAGCCGGCATTCGCGGAGTGCACACTCTGGACGGAGATGCATCGCTCCGCAGACGCCCGATGGCGCGCGTCCTTGAGCCACTCCGCGCGATGGGTGTCGAGGCCACTGGTTCGCCAAGCGAACGGGGTGAAATTGCGCCGCTGCGGATCGTCGGCGGTACGCTCAAAGGGGCCGAATGGCGCTCAAAGACGCCGAGCGCGCAGGTGAAAAGCTGTGTCCTGATTGCCGGCCTCGCCGCAAACGGCAGCACCACCTTTATTGAAAGTGTCGCAACGCGCGACCACAGTGAGCGCATGCTTGTGGCGCGCGGCGCCACCATCGACCGCACGCAGGGTGAAGACGGCAGCTGGTCCATCCGCGTGCAGGGCGAGGCGGAGCTGCGAGCGATCCCCACGGTGCACATTCCGGGCGACCCCTCCTCCGCCGCCTTCTGGCTCGTCGCCGCAAGCCTGCACCCAGACGCCGACCTGACCATCCGTGGCGTCTCGCTGAATCCCACCCGCCGCCACGTCATTGAGATCCTGCGCCGCATGGGCGCGTCTATCGAGGAGTCGCTCGGCCCAGATGACGGCTCCGGTGAACCAGTTGGCGACCTTCGTGTTCGTAGTGCCGACCTCCATGGCGTGGAGATCACACCCGAGGATGTGGCCTTCGCCATCGATGAGATGCCGATCCTCTCGCTCGCCGCAGCAATGGCGCGCGGTGCAACCAGCATCCACGGCGCTGGGGAACTCCGAGCGAAGGAGAGTGACCGCATTGCAGGAGTCGCGGATGGCCTGACTCGGCTCGGCCTCCACGTCCGTGTTGAGGGGGACGACCTCCACTTTGTCGGCGGCGAACGACCGAAGGGCGGGGCCCCCGCCGTCCGCGGCGATCATCGCCTAGCGATGACCTTTGCGGTGGCGGCTCTTGTTGGCGAATCAGAGGTTGAGATCGATGAGCCGGAGACCGCCGCGGTGAGCTACCCAACCTTCTTCGACGACGCAGCCCGCATTGCAGGCGGCGCGGCACACGGCACACCAGCATGAGTAAGCGCATCCTGCTCTTAGGGCACCCGGTGAAGCAGAGTCTCTCGCCCGCCTTTCAGCAGGCCGCCTTCGACCACGTGGGACTTCCAGTCCGCTATGAGGTACTGGATGTGCCGCCGAAGGAACTTGCCGCCGCCGTAGCGGCACTGCGTGCCGATGCGAACGTGATCGGTGCCAATGTCACGATCCCGCACAAGGAGACGATCGGTGCGCTACTTGATTCAATGACAGAGGAGTGCGCAAGCATCGGGGCAGTCAATACGATCACGCGTGCCGGGGGTCGCCTTGTGGGGCGGAACACGGATGTTGCGGGGCTTCGCGGCTCACTTGATAGGCTGCTCGATGGGCGCCGCATGCCACGGGCGGCACTGATCCTCGGCGCAGGTGGAGCGGCGCGCGCCGCAGTTGCCGCGCTGGTTGGCGCGGCCGTTGGCCAGATCAGCATCACAAATCGCCACCTACGTCGCGCCGAACAGGTGGCTGCTGCTGCGCAGAAGTCGCGGCCGCACCTCGCCATCCGAGCCGTTCCGTGGCACGAATCAATCCTTGTCGAAGAGGCGGCGCGCGTGGGGATCGTCATTCAGGCGACCAGCGTCGGACTCAATCCGAACGACGCCCCCGCACTCCCCGCTGCCGCATTCCGCGAGGGCCAATACGTCATTGACGTCGTTTACGCCCCAGGAGGGACCGCGCTGGTACGCAGTGCGCGCGCCGCTGGCGCGGAGGCGACGGATGGACTTGAGATGCTCCTTCTCCAGGGTGCCGCATCGTTTGAGCTCTGGACGGGGCGGCCCGCACCAATCAGCATCATGCGTGACGCGCTCGCCGCTGCCGCGGCATCATCTACGGAGAGACGGGGATCTTCCGAAGGACTAGGAGGGGTGAGGTGAGTTTTCGATTCTTGACCGCAGGTGAGTCACACGGGCCAGAGCTCGGCGTCATCGTCGAGGGGATGCCCGCTGGCGTTCCGCTCACCGAAGTGGCGATCGCCGTTGACCTGAAGCGCCGACAGGGCGGCTACGGACGCGGAGCGCGTCAGAAGATTGAACAGGACCATGCGCGGATCCGCAGCGGCGTCCGACACGGCCTCACGCTCGGCTCTCCTATCCTTCTGCTGATTGAGAATCGCGACTGGGAGAACTGGACGCGCGTCATGCAGCTTGAGCCGCTGAGCGCCGAGCAGGCGGCTGAGCTTGCGGCAAGCGCTGCAGAAGGGACGAAGCGCGCCATCCCCGTCACCCGCGTCCGCCCAGGACACGCGGATCTCGCGGGTGCACTCAAGTACGGCTTTGATGATGTCCGCAATGTGCTCGAGCGCGCATCGGCGCGCGAGACCACGGCGCGCGTTGCCGCAGGTGGCGTGGCGAAAGCGCTGCTCAGCGCGCTCGGCGTGGAGATCTGGTCGTTCACCGCAGAGGTTGGCGGTGTGTCCGTGGACCCAGGGTCGTGCACGCGTACGCGCGAAGAATCTGAGGAGAGCCCGCTGCGCTGCCCTGATCCGGTCGCGGAGGCACGCATGGTCGCTCGCATCGATGAGGCACGTGAGGCCGCAAACACGGTTGGCGGAATCTTTGAAGTCGTCGTGAAGGGTCTGCCGATCGGGCTCGGCTCCTATGTGCACTGGGATCGTCGACTTGATGCGGCACTCGCGCAAGCGGTGATGAGCATCCAGAGCGTCAAGGGGGTGGAGTTCGGTCTCGGCTTTGAGCAGACCCGCATTTTTGGTTCCGAGGTTCATGACGTGATTGAAGGACGCACTGCGGCCGGCGCATGGGTGCACCGAACGAATCGTGCCGGAGGACTGACGGGCGGCGTAAGCAACGGCGAGCCGCTCGTGATCCGCGCGGCGGTGAAACCAATCAGCACCCTGGCCCGACCACTCCCGTCCGCGGATCTGATCAGCGGCGAGAAGGTGGAGAAGGCGCACTATGAACGTTCGGACATCAGCGTGGTCCCAGCGGCGGGCGTGATCGGTGAAGCGATGGTCGCCCTCGCGCTCGTCCCCTTCCTGCTTGAGAAACTCGGTGGTGATTCGCTTGAAGAGATCAGGTCAAATCTTGATGCACTGCGCGCTCGGGCCACAGCGCGACGTCGCGCACCGGTTGCTGGCGGCGCACACGACCCAGAGACCGACGCAAGCGGGACAAGTGCCGCAGGCTCTGGCGGCGACGACTAGATCCCGATGAGGACGCGACGAAGCAACCTTGCGCTCGTCGGTCTCCCCGGCGTGGGGAAGAGTTCCCTCGGACGCAGGCTCGCAGCGCAGCTCAACGTTCCGCTGCTCGACCTTGATCGCAGCATCATTGCGAGCACTGGGGTTGCAAAGGACAGTGTGGAGGGTATCTTTGCACGCGAAGGCGAAGCGGGATTCCGCATCCGCGAGCGTTCTGCCCTTGCCACGCTTGGAGAGATCACGCCACCTGCGGGGGGCACCGCGGCTGCCCTTGGCATCGGCCGAATCGTTGCCCTTGGTGGTGGGACGCTCGTTGATCCACGCAACCGTTGGGTGATCAGCCAGTGCGGCCGCATCCTCTGGCTTGACGCTCCAGATGCGGTGATCGCTAGGAGGCTCCGAACAGCGCGCGTGGTGCGCCCCCTGATGAAGCGAGGGAACCCAGAGGAGACGCTGCGCACGCTCCGCGCGGAACGATCGCGCTTCTACGCGATCGGGGCACGCCTGGAGAGTAAGAAGAGTCCAGGATCGCTCGCAGTGCCTGCCATTGAGCTCCTCCAGAACTCGCCACGTGGCAGCGGACGCCTCCTCCTCTCGGCGGCCCTCCCGTCAGGGCGGTGGGATCTTGGCGTTGGCATTGCAACGGAGTCGCTCCTCCGCGTATTGAGGACTCGGAACGCACGCCGCGTGGTTATGGTCAGCGAACCGAATGCGGAGCGCGCGATCGGCGCAACGATCGCTGCGTCGCTCAAGCGCGCGAAGATAAGCGTGACACGGCTCACCCTGAAGTCCGGAGAGTCGGCAAAGCAGTTGACTGTCATTGATGACGCAGCGCGCACGCTCGCGGCCGCGGGCATTGAGCGGGGCGACCTCATCGTTGCCGTTGGCGGTGGCGCACTGACAGACACGGCGGGACTCCTCGCCGCCCTCTATCTGCGCGGCGTCGATTGGGTTGCCATCCCAACCACCCTTGCGGCACAGCTGGATGCATCACTGGGAGGGAAGACGGGCGTCGACCTCCCCGAGGGGAAGAACCTGGTCGGTGCGTTCCATCAGCCGATCGCAGTGATCGCCGACCTGGATGCGCTGCGCTCCCTGCCGACGCGGGAGATCGTTGCCGCAATGGGTGAGGCGGTGAAGATTGCCCTTCTCGGTGAGGATCGCCTCTTCACCCTTCTCGAGGAGTGCGCAACGCGCATCGCGGGAGGCGACCCGTCACTGCATGAAGACGGCACCTATGCAGAGATCGTGGAGCGCGCTGGGTGGTGGAAGTGCACCGTCGTCGCGGGCGATGAGCGAGAGGGGGGACTGCGCATGAGCCTGAACCTCGGGCACACCCTGGGACACGCGCTCGAACAGGCGGCGGAATACAAGGGCATCCTGCATGGCGAGGCGGTCGGCTACGGGCTTCGCGCAGCGCTCGCCATCGGTCAAAAGCTCGGCGTCACCCCTGCAGCACGCGCGTCTCGTGCCCTCGCACTTCTGGACGCACTCGGGCTTGGCGTCGCTCCTCGGCGCGAGTCCCCCGCCGCGCTGATTGAGGCAACGACGCGCGACAAGAAGGTTGCGGGCGGGAAGACTCGCTGGGTCCTTGCAACGGAGCGCGCATTCGAGATTCGCGACGATGTCCCTGCTAGCCTCGTCCTACGTGCCGCCACGCAGATGCTGGCGGGAAGTGGAGGGAAACGGTGACCGAGCGAGCCACGCGCATCTGCGCTGAAGATCTCTCTCCGCGCACGCGCGCACATGCGGCGGGTGATGAGATCCTGCTGCTCAATGGACCGAGCCTCAACCTGCTCGGCGAGCGCGAACCAGAGCGCTATGGAACCACCACTCTCGATGAGATTGAGACGCGCGTTGCTGTCGCCGCAGAGGCTGCAGGGATGACGCTCGTAGACTCGTTTCAGTCAAACCATGAGGGCGATCTGATCGACCGGCTCCACGTGCGCGACTTCTCGTGGGTGATCATCAACCCTGGTGGTCTCACGCACACCAGCGTGAGTCTCCGCGATGCGCTCTTGGCCGTCGAGCGTCCGTTTGCTGAAGTCCACCTCTCCAACCCAGAGGAGCGCGAGTCATTCCGCCACATCAGCCTCCTTGAGGATGTTGCTGCCATTGCAGTGCGCGGCATGCTCGCCGTAGGATACGAACGCGCCATTGCACTCATCGCCGAGCTGCGCGCGGAGGTGACCAGGTGAGTGGGGTAACCCGATGAGTAGCGACCCCGCTGCACGCCTGGCTGAGATTCGTGGTGAGATTGATCGCATCGATCGCGAGCTGCTGAAGCTCTTGGAGGAGCGCACGAACCTTGCGCTGGAGGCGGGTGCCGCCAAGGCGGCCCTCGGCCGCCCAGTGCACGATCCAGAGCGAGAGGCAGAACTCCTGGCGCGCATCAGCGCGCGCGGCGCAGGCGCGCTCAGTGCTGAGGATCTTCGGGCGCTTTGGAAGCTGCTGATGGCGGCGACACGTCGAGCGGAGTCGCAGGAGTAAAGCCAGAACATCGCATCACTGAGAGGCGCGGATATCGTGTATAGCGCGGGTCGCGATCAGAGAGTCCGCAGCGCAAGAAGTCAGAACCTCGCCCACTGGTGATCTCGCGCGCCTCCGCACCGTCGGCGCGACCCCACTTTCTGCTTCAAAAGCGAATCTCCAAAATTGGCGGAGGGGGAGGGATTCGAACCCCCGCAGACCGTTACCAGCCTGGGCTGTTTTCAAGACAGCTCCGT
>Ga0208048_1001983_pt1 | contig 10203 bp, 11 predicted proteins | sample Malawi_45m_30L_FD_184163 | JGI IMG/M metagenome (GOLD analysis project Ga0208048, IMG submission 184163) | Freshwater microbial communities from Lake Malawi, Central Region, Malawi to study Microbial Dark Matter (Phase II) - Malawi_45m_30L... | ecosystem: Environmental > Aquatic > Freshwater >... | reverse complement strand
CTCTCGACCAACGCGTCGACCGCCGCACCGTGGGCGCTGCTCTGCACCAGCACGGCCTCGCCGATTTTCGCCGGCTTTTCCGCCCACATCACATCGTTGACGACGAGGCCCGTGCGCATCAGTTGCTCTTCACTGCCGATGACCACCTTGGCGTTCGGCGTGTCGACATCGACGACGAACTGTTTTGGTCCACCACCGGGCAGACCCAGCCCACGTCGCTGCCCGATCGTCACCAGTTCAAGCGCGTCAACCGCCCCTGCCGTTTCACCGTCGCTGGTGACGACATTTGCCCGACGGAACTCGATGCGATTTCCCAAAAAAGTTTCACGACCACCGGTTCGCGAGATGAAGCAAACATCTTGGCTGTCGGGCTTGGTCGCCGTTCGCAAGCCGAGTTCGATCGCCCTGTTGCGAACTTCGGCCTTGGTCATGTGTCCGACGGGAAACATCGTGAAGGCCAGCTCGGTCTGGTCGAGCATATATACGACATAACTTTGGTCTTTCAACGAGTCGTGGCCGCGGGTCAAACGCAGCGCACCCGTCGAGTCGCGCGAAATCTGGGCATGATGCCCGGTCGCCACGGCGTCAAAACCCAGCACGCGCGCCCTCTCGCTCAGTCGGTCGAACTTCAAGTGGCGATTGCATTCGATGCACGGGTTCGGGGTGATGCCGTCGACATGCGCCTGCACGTAAGGCTTGACGACATGCTCGTTGAAGTCGTCTGAGAAGTTGAACACCAGATGATCGATGTCGAGTTGCTGTGCGACCCGCCTCGCGTCGTCGACATCCGAAACCGAACAGCATCCGGTGTCGCTCTCACCGCCCCAGAGCCGCATCGTCACACCGACAACTTGGTGACCTTGGTCGATCAGTTCGGCGGCGGCCACCGACGAGTCGACCCCGCCCGACATCGCCACCAAAACTTTCATCAGGCTTTGATTTTATTGCGTCGGATGCGACGAACCGCCCCGACCAAAGCCTCGATCGCCAAATCAATTTCTCGCTCGGTGGTGGTGTGACCAAGGCTCATGCGCAACGCGCCCGCAGAAAACTTTTTGTCGACACCCATCGCCGTCAGCACGTGCGAGGGTTCCATCGCCCCGCTGGCGCATGCGCTGGCCGCCGACGCGCAGATCATCGCCTCGTCGAGAAGAAACAGAATCTCCTCGCTCTCGCAACCCGCAAAACACATGTGGGCGATACCCGCGACCCGTTTTTCTCGCGGCACCGTCTCGAGTGCGTCATCGACCTGGTCCATCACACCGTCGACCAGCGCGTCTCGAAGCCGACCGACACGGGCGACCTCGGCGCCGCGGGTCGAGTCGGTCACGCGCAGCGCCGCCGCCGTGGCGATGATGCCCGCCACATTGTGCGTGCCGCTGCGACGATCGCGTTCTTGCCCACCCCCCACGATCAACGGATCAACCTGCGCCCCGAGCCGCTGCATCGTGATGCCCATGCCTTTTGGCCCGCCGAATTTGTGCGCCGAGATCGAAAGCACATCCACGAGTTTCGAAATCTCGCGCAGATCTTGCCAACAGGCCGCTTGAACGGCGTCGGTGTGCAAAATCGCGTCGGGTGCGCATGCGCGCACGACCTTGGCAATCTGGCGCATCGGCGAAACCGTGCCGACCTCGTTGTTCACGGCCATCACCGAAACGACCCCGACTCGGCTCGCGACCTGCGCCTCGTTCAAAACTCTTTCTAATGAACCGACATCGATCGAACCTGTCGCATCGACACCGACGATCTGGCCCTTCAAACTTTCGACGCAATGCAGCACGGCGTGATGTTCGGCGGCCGAACAAACCGCGACGCCCGCGTTGCGATGCACCGCGCCGAAAATCGCGGCGTTATCGCCCTCGGTGCCGCCGCTGGTGAAAACAACCTCGCCCGCTTTGCATCCCATCAGTTCGGCCACATCGTCGCGAGCCTCGTCGATCGCCTTGCGGGCGATGCGCGAAAACCGATGCGAGCCCGACGGATTCGCGTAGATACCGCTCATATAAGGAGTCATCGCCTCGACCGCCTCGCGACGCATCGGCGTGCTCGCGGCGTGATCTAGATAGACGAAGTCGGTCGACGCCGCCTCGTCGACGACACGCTCGGCGACTTTGCGTTTGTTTGAATTCTGCGGGCCCACGGTCATCAAGGCTAACTACACTCACAAGCCATGAGCATTATCAAGGTTTCAATTCAGATCGACGCCAGTCCCGAAAAAGTTTGGCAGATCGTCGAGCCCATCGAACGCCACATTGACTGGATGCATGACGCCGTCGCGATTCGATTTGTCACCGAACAAACGCGCGGGGTCGGCACGGCTTTTCTCTGTGACACGAAAGTCGGCCCGATTCGTTTGACCGACAAAATGGAGATCACCGAATGGGTGCCGGGCAAGGCGATGGGCGTCAAACACATCGGCATCGTCACCGGCACCGGTGTCTTCACGCTCGAACCGCTGGCCAACAATTCAAAGACACTTTTTAAATGGGAAGAAGAATTGGTCTTTCCGTGGTATCTGGGCGGCCCGATCGGCGCATACATCGGCGGCAAAATCGTGCTGCGCCAAATCTGGAAACGCAATTTGCGCGGGCTCGCCGCGCTCTGCGAAAAATAGTCAGATCGCGCGCAAAATCGCGGTCGCGCCGGCGGCAAGCACGACGACGACGATCAACGGTGCACGGCGCCATGTCGCGACGACGGCGACCGCAAAACCCGCGACTCGCGCATCAAGCACCAAACTCTGACCGACCGAGAAAGTGTCTTTGATCACCAACGCCGACAACAACGCGGCGGGTATCAAGGTGAGGCACCGATCGAGGGTGCGCGGCAGTTGGCGCGAGCCCAACACGACCAGACCGAACATCTTCAACAGATATGCGCTTGCCGCCAACGCGACGACCATCGGCCAAAGATTCGTCGTCATCTCATCGACCATCGCGCGCCCCCAAAAAAATCGCCGTGGCGGCGATCAAGATCGGCACTCCGACGGGCACGAAAGAAATCGAGACCAAACACAACGCGCCGCCGGCGACCGCTGTCTGTCGACCGAGTTTGGTCGACAAGTGTGGTCGCAGCATCACGATGAACGCCGCCGGAAAGGCGATGTCGAGGCCGAATTTCTGCGGGTCGATCGCGCTACCCGCCAACGCACCGATTAGGGTGCCGAGATTCCAAAAACTGAACAGGCCGATGCCGGTCGTCCAGAAAGCGATCTTGCGAAACTTCGGCGATGACTCGGCCAGCGCCAAAGCCGTCGTCTCGTCGATCACAAAATGCGCGGCGAACAGACGATGCGCCAGGCCCCTGCCCAAAGACTTCGACGAGGGCGAGAGGGCCAGACCATAAACAAGGTTGCGAACGGCGAGCAACACGGCGCCGCCGTATGCCGCCAACATCGAACCTCCCGCACCGATGACGCTCATCGCCGAGAACTGCGAGGCTCCGGTGAAAACGAACAAACTCAAGGCGCACGTCTGCCAAACGCTGGCCCCGGCACTGACCGATGCGACACCGAACGACAGCGCGAAAATACCCACGGCGCCGCTCAGCGTCAGACTCGAGATGACGACCCGACGAATCTCGGGGTCGCCCTTTTTGAACAAACTTTGTTTTTCCATTTTATTTCAGGCGAGATTTACTGCAGCACTCCCGCCAACATTTCGTCGGCGGCACCCCACGGGTCACGGGTTTTCGTGAGCATCTCGTTTTGAATCGCATCCCAGCGGTCACCCGTGCAGATCTGGCGTGCGCGATGCTCGAGACGACGCTCGATGATCGCCCGCAACTCGTTGCGCAATCGCTGATCGCGCCGCCTGGCCAGCGATTGGTCGGCGGTGGTTTGCGTGCGATGCGCCGTGATCGCGTCCCAAAGTTGGTCGGCACCCTGGCCCGTCGTGCCGACGGTTCGCACGATGGTCGGGCGCCAAGCGTTCGGCGCGAACTCCGAGAGTTCGAGCATCTGCTCCAAGTCGCGTTGGGTTTGGTCGGCGCCCGGTCGATCAGATTTGTTGATCACGAACACATCGGCAATTTCAAGCAAACCCGCCTTGTTCGCCTGCACCGAATCTCCCCAACCCGGGTTGACCACGACCACGACGGTGTCGGCGTTGCGCGCGATCTCGACTTCGACCTGCCCGACGCCGACGGTCTCGACGAGCGTGCACGGCGAACCCACGGCGTCGAGCAGACGCACCGCCTCGCTCGTCGCCAAACTCAGACCGCCCAGATGGCCGCGCGTGGCCATGCTGCGAATGAAAACTCCGGGATCGGTGGCGTGGCTCTGCATGCGAACGCGGTCACCCAAGATCGCGCCACCAGTGAACGGCGACGACGGGTCGATCGCCAATACCGAAACTTCTTGCCCTTTGCCGCGAAGATGGCTGATCAACGAAGATGTCAGCGTGCTCTTGCCGGCACCCGGCGCCCCGGTGATGCCGACGACATAACCCTTTCCCGTCTTCGGATAGACCATTCGCCCGACGCTTCGGGCGTCGTCTCCGCCGCGCTCGATGATCGAAAGCAATCGTGCGAGAGCCGCTCGATCGCCGGCGCAAGCATCCTTGAACAAAACCTCGGTGCTCGCACCTCGCGCCGTCATTTAAATCGCGACAACTTCCGTCACGCCGTCGATGCGATCGCGCATGATGCGCTCGATTCCGGCTTTCAAAGTTTGATCAGACGCCGGGCAGGTGCCGCACGCGCCGGTCAACGTGACGCTGACGACGCCCGTCGCCTCGTCGACTTCGCGCAGAACAATGTCGCCACCGTCGGCCTGCAGCGCCGGCCGAATCACCTCGATCGTTTCTTCAACTTGTGTGCGAATTGACACCTGAAGCCCTGTCTATTTTGAATCCTGAACCATCTACGATACGAGGGTGCTTGCTCACCAAGGTGGTTGGGACGAAATTCTGCTCGTCGCCGGACCAATTCTCGTGATAATCGGTGTGTTGTGGCAGGCAACGCGCCGCGTCAAACGCGAGTCAGGTCAGCGCCAAGACCACTGAGTCGGCCGACCAGGTCGTCGTAGCCGCGATCGATGTGGTGAATCTCGCTGATCACCGTCTCGCCGTGCGCCGCCAAACCGGCGACAACCAGCGCCGCCCCCGCCCTGATGTCGGGCGCCGTGACGGCCGTGCCGATCAGGTGATCGACCCCTTTGATCACGGCGTGATGGCCGTCGATTCGAATGTCGGCGCCGAGTTTGCACAACTCTTCGATGTACCTGAATCGTCCGGGAAACAGGTTCTCGGTCACGATGCCGACGCCCGAGGCGACCGAGTTCATCGCCACGAGCAACGGTTTGTAGTCGGTCGCGATTCCCGGATACGGAAGTGTCGCGAAATCGATCGCCGAAAGTTTCTCGGGCGCGGTGACGCGCAAGCCGTCGCGCTGCGGATAGATCGAAACACCCATCTGGGTGTATTTGGTGATCACCATCTCCATGTGCTCGGGGCGCGCGCCGCGCACCTGCACATCTCCGCCGGCTATCGCCACGGCAGCGATATAAGTCGCCGCCTGCACTCGGTCGTTGATCACCGCATGACGTACGCCGCGCAACGAACCTTTCTTCGAACCGTGTATCACGAGTCGTGAGGTTCCGATGCCCTCGATCTTCGCACCCATCGCCACGAGCATGTTGCACAGGTCGCCGATCTCCGGTTCGCGCGCGGCATTTTCGATGACGGTCGTGCCCTTGGCATAAACGGCCGCCGTCAAAATATTCTCGGTCGCACCGACGCTGGCGAACGAAAGCTCGATCTCCGCGCCGTGCAACTCTTTGGCGTACGCGTTGATGTTCAGAAGATTCTGTTCGATCGTCGCGCCCATTTTTTCAAGACCGCTGATATGCAGGTCGATCGGCCGACCACCGAAGTCGTCGCCACCGGGCCAGTTGATCAACGCCTGGCCATAGTGGGTCAGCAACGGCCCGAGCACGTTGATGCTGGCGCGAATCTTGTCGACGTTTTCAAATGGCGCCTCGGTCGAGATATTGCCCGCGTTGGTCAGCGAGAGTTCGTGCGGCCCGAGCCACTTGCTCTTCACCCCGAGCGCGGTCAACAAATCAGACATCGTGTCGACATCGGCGATAGCCGGCACGTTGGTGAAGACATATTCGCCCTCGGCGAGAAGCGTCGCCGCCATCAACTTGAGCACCGAGTTCTTCGCCCCCGGCACCTGAACATTGCCCGAAAGCGGCCCTGAGCGGCGCACAATTATGCGTGGAGACTCGCTATTCATGACATTTCAGTATGCTCCCGCAGTGAGCCGAAAACCCCGAACGCCCGCGTTGACCGCCCGCCAGCGCAGCATCTTGTGGCTTCTCGCTCTCGCTTGCGTGCCGGCGACCTACGCCAACACTTTGTTCACGCAGACCGTGGCGTATGCAGCACAAGAGTTTGCAATCTCCGAACAAGGACAGGGCGTCGGCGCGGCGATCATCCGCTGGGGTGTCGTGATTTCGCTTCCACTTGCCGCGCTCGCCGATCGTGTCGGTCGACGAAAGTTGATCGTGATCTGCGCTTTCGGCGCGCCGATCATCACCGCGCTCGGCGGAGTAGCGCCTAATTTTTCGATTCTCGTCGCGACGCAAACTGTCGGCCGACCGTTGGCGCTGGTGTTGACGATCTTGATCGGCATCGTCGCCACAGAAGAAATGTCGAGTGAATCCCGCGCTTGGGCGATCAGCGTGCTGGCGATCGCCGCCGGCTTCGGCGCGGGCTTCGCCCTGGCGGCGTTGCCGCTCGCCGATCTCGGCGTCGACTCATGGCGTTTGATTTACGCAATATCGCTCGTGTGGGTGCTGCTGGCCTTCGTGTTGCAACGCAGACTGCCCGAGACGACGAGGTTCACGGAACGACACGATCTGCACCTCGAGTCGAAGACGCACATCGACAAGTCGAGATTGTTCACACAGAGTCTGGTCGCGATTTTCGGCAATGTATTCATCGCCGCGTCGTCTGTTTTTCAAATTCGATATCTGCGCGATGTGCGCGACTACTCGGCGATCATGATCACGGCGTTCACCTTGGTCACCGGCACACCTGCCTCGATCGGGCTTCTGATCGGCGGTCGAGTCGCCGATTCGCGCGGTCGACGAGTCTTGTCGGCGATCACATTCCCGCTCGGTGCGCTACTGCTGGCCGGTGCGTTCAGCACCAGCGGGCAACTGATGTGGCTTGCATCCGTCTCGGGCGGCATTTGCCTCGGTTTGGCCTACCCCGCCATGGCCGTCTATCGCGGCGAGATGTTCCCGACATTGCATCGGTCTTTCGCGTCGGGCGTGATCATGACGTCGTCGTTGATCGGTGGCAGCGTCGGTCTTGTCGGCGCGGGCTATTTTTTGAACCGCGACTTCGCCTACGGTTCGGTGATGACGACTTTGGCGATCGGCCCGATCGTCGCAGGACTGCTTGTTTTTGCTACTTTTCCCGAGTCGGCGCATCGAGAACTCGAAGAACTCAACCCGCAAGATGTGATCGAACCGAGACCCGTCACAGGCCAATAATCCATTCGGCGATGATCTTGCCGACCTCGATGTCGCGGTCTTTCAAGTCGTGTCGCGCACCTTCGAGCCAAGCATGGGTCTTGTTCTTCATCGGTCGGGTCGCCGCGGTAAGTTCGTCGACCGTGCCGAATTCGTCGCGTGTGCCGCTGACGAACAAACTCGGCACCGTGATTCGTGGCAGGTGTTCGCTGCGCAATTTTTCGGGTTGCTTCGGCGGATGCAACGGATAACAAACGCACACCAACGCGGCGACCTCTAGTTCTTGCTCGGGGTCGGCGATGGCCATGCTGCTGATCCGCCCACCCATCGATCGGCCGCCGATCACGATCTCGCGGGTCGAGCACCCCCACTGTTGCGATGCCGCCTGCACGGCCGCGCGCACGGTGCCGATCAGCACCGGTGCTTTGTCGGGAAAACTCTTGCCGGCCTTGCGATATTCGAAGTCTTCGCGGGCGACCTTAATTTTTGGGTTCGCGAGTTTGATTGCAGTCTCGATGGCGACGAGCGATCGATGATTCGCATTTGTTCCCGCCCCCGGAAACAACACGACGCCTGCGATCACGAGCGCAAAAACACGAGCGTGTTCACGAGTGCAACAAAACTCGGCGGGCTTCTCCGATTTCTTCGATCGACTTCGACGCGGTGGCGGCGTCACCGCCGTGGTCGGGGTGCACCGTGCGCAAAACGGCGCGATATCGCTCTTGCACCTGTCGTTTCGACGGCTTCACGGTGCCCGCGGGAAACCCGAGCAACTCGAGCGCCCACGCGCGCGGGTCGGCCATCGCCGAAATGTTCGTCACGGCGCTTCCGGCCAAGAACGCGATGAACGTCTGGTCCAATGGCCCGCGCCAACGCATCGCCCGACCGATGACCAAACTCAGCGATCGACGAGAAGACTCTTCGAGTCGCTCCAGTGCATAGATCGAACCCAACACCTGCAACAGGTCGCTGCCGTTGGATTCGAAGTCAAAAACCAATTCGCTTTTGTCGCCACGCAGGCGATGCACGCTCTTTGCGAGTCCGTGTCGATCAGTCTGCAATCGATGTCGCAACCGCGGTTGCACCACGCGCTCGCCCCGCTCGACCTGTGCCAACAGGCGATGAATGTCGGGCACGATTTCGTCGTCGACCTCGCCGAAGTGTTTCGCCACCACGCCGCCGAGCAACACCCCGCCCAAGCCCGGCGAATGTTCGACGGGCAAGATCAAAGACCCGAGCGACAACCTGCGAGTCGGCGTGAACGGTCGCGTATGCCAAATCTCGAGTTCTGCAAGCACCTCGCCCTGGCTCGTCATAGGCAATGAGACTAATTGCTGTTTTTGATAAAGCGCTAGAGATTGGCGCGCAAAACAGCGCCCAGTCGACTCGCCAGATCCATCGCCAAAACTTCGTCCGGCCGAGACGCGCCAACCAGCGCCTCTTCGACCTGACTAGCCAAATCTTTGATCTGGCGCCACGCCGAGTCACCAATGTCACCCGGTGCGCCGGCATTGTCGATCTCCTCGAGAATGCTCTCGAGTTTCGCCGTGGCCCGCGTATCGGTCGGATCTCTTTGGATGCTTTGCGTCACGTCCAACAACTGTCGCAAAACTTTTTCGTCGACTTCGTCTTGCGCCTCGATTTCATTCTCGAGATTGTCGATCTCGTCGAGAATCTCTTCGACTTCTGTCTCGTTTTTTGATTCGGCCAGCAAGACGGTTTCTTCCCAACGATGCGCGATGCCCGCTTCGTTGAGCATCATCGTCAGTTCGGCGCGAACGTCGCTCGACCATTCGTCCAATTCCCACTCGATGATCGGTTCGTCGAGACGCGAGTCGCCCACACGCCGAACGCTAGTTGTTTATCGACCAACGGTGTTAGTGGGCTAATATTTGGGCGATGCCGTTGACGCAACGCCCAGATCGAAACTTGGCGCTTGAACTGGTGCGGGTCACCGAGTCGGCCGCGCTCGCCGCGTCTAAATGGGTCGGTCGTGGCGACAAAAACGCCGCCGACGGCGCCGCCGTCGACGCGATGCGCAACCTGCTCGACACCGTGAGCATGGACGGCATCGTCGTCATTGGCGAGGGTGAAAAAGATGAAGCGCCGATGTTGTTCAACGGTGAACGCGTCGGTAACGGGTCAAAACCACTGACCGATGTCGCCGTCGACCCGATTGACGGCACGACTCTGACGTCGCTTGGCCGCAACAACGCGCTTTCGGTTCTGGCGGTGGCCGAGCGCGGAACGATGTATAACCCGGGACCATGCGTCTACATGGAGAAAATCGCCGTCGCCCACGAGGCCGCCACGGCGATCGACATCAATGTTTCGCCGACGAAAAATCTCAAAGAAATCGCCAAGGCGACGAAAAAGTCGTTGAACGATCTCGTCGTCGTGATTCTGGAGCGGCCCCGACACGACGAACTCATCGCCGAGGTTCGCAGTTGCGGTTGTCGCATTCACTTGATCAGCGACGGCGATATCGCCGGGGCGATCGCCGCGGCCTCGCCTCATGTCGGCGTCGATGTGTTGATGGGCATCGGCGGCACACCCGAGGGTGTCACCGCCGCGGCGGCGCTGAAAAGTTTGGGTGGTCAGATTCTTGGCAAGTTGTGGGTGAAGAACGACGCCGAGGCTGCGGTCGCCAAAAAAGCCGGCTATGACCTGACGAAAGTTCTGACCAGAGACGATCTGTGCAGCGGCGACGATGTGTT